>SDBU01000394.1_pt1 | contig 62056 bp, 31 predicted proteins | sample 2277071 | NCBI WGS metagenome assembly SDBU01 (sample SAMN10397929, study PRJNA504765) | marine sediment metagenome | isolation source: marine sediment core GS08_GC12, 126 cmbsf | place: Arctic Ocean: Gakkel Ridge, Loki's castle | collected 2008 | reverse complement strand
GGACCCCAACTCCAGCGTAGTGTTTGTAATGAATCACCGCAGCAACATGGACTACATCCTGGTGGCCTACATGGCCCTCAATAAGGCGGCCTTGAGTTACGCGGTGGGGGAGTGGGCTCGGGTCTGGCCGGTACAGCAGCTGGTTCGGGCCCTGGGAGGCTATTTCGTGCGGCGCAACTCCGGCAACCTTCTCTATCGCCGGGTGTTGGCGCGCTACGTGCAAATGGCCACTGAAGGCGGCGTAGTGCAAGCGGTATTTCCCGAAGGTGGGCTCAGCCGCGACGGCAAGTTGCGCAAACCCAAGATCGGACTGCTGGATTACATGCTGCGGTCATTCGACCCGGGCGGCAGGCGGGACCTGGTGTTCATCCCGGTAGCCGTCAACTACGACCGGGTGCTGGAAGATCGCACCCTGTTGCTCAAGACCAACCCGAAAGGAAACCGGCCACCGAAATGGAAAGCTATTAAAACTACACTACGGTTTATTGTGCACAACCTTCGGCTGATGTTGCGGGGCGGCTGGTACCGCTTCGGCTACGCCGCCGTGAATTTCGGTTCGCCCATCTCCATGCGTGAATATGTCCGGGAGCGGGGGGTCAGTTTTCGCAGCCTGGATCGCGCCGAGCGCATTGACCGGATCCAACAGTTCGCCGCCCGACTGATGGACGATATCGGCAGGATCATTCCGGTGCTGCCGGTATCGTTGGTGGCCTGTATCTTCTCCCGGGAACCGGATACTGTCCTCTCGCACCTGGACCTGAAGACCCGCTTTCATCGTCTGGTGGAGCAACTTGTCCAGCGGGGGGCGCAAGTCTACCTTCCGCGCGATGACCGCGGCTATGCCCTCCAGGTAGGATTGCGCATGCTGACCCTCCGTCACCTGGTCAGCGAGGAGGATAGTCTATATCGGCTGGTGCCGGGGGAGCATGAGATCGTGGGCTACTACGCCCAAGCCGTCAGCCACCTGCTGGAGCCGTTGGATGAGCGTTAACCGGTAGGATCTGACGGCGCTACATTCTGTTCTAGGGCCAGATACTTAAGGAAGGCCGATCCTCCTTACTCTATATCGGCGGGGTTCAACCCCGGGTCCAGTGTGACGGTGGGCAGTTATTCTCGAAGAAAAAAAAAAATAAATTCCCACCCCCCCCTCTTATTTGTTAATATCCATATATTCGAAACTAATCTCCCATAAGGGGTATATTAAGTTTTTGATACAGTCGTAACCTTGGAGGTGTATAGTGAGGTGCAAGGTATTTTCAGTAGGTTTAGCTATCAGCCTGATTTTTGTTGGGCAAGTAATTGGTCAGGAACATCGAGTAACCGGGGAGGTGATTTCCGGGGAGACCAGGGCTCCGCTGCTGGGAGTTAATATTGCCGTACAGAATACAACCTTAGGGACCACTACCGATCTCTATGGGGAGTATGTGCTGGAGGGTGTTTCACCTCAAGATGTATTAACATTCACGTATATCGGTCACCAGGTTGAGGAAGTCGCCATCGATGGCCGTGAGGTAATTGACCTCGTAATGACACCCCAGGCTATTTCCGGGGAAGATGTGGTGGTGATTGGGTATGGTACCCAGCAACGCAGAGATATTACCAGCTCCATCTTCTCTTTAAAGGCGGGGAGTTTCACCCAAGGTAACAACACCGATCTGCAGACAATGCTTCAGGGCCGGGTGCCGGGCGTGGTTATCACTGGGAGTAGTGGTGACTTAGGAGCCGAGCCCCTGATCCGTATCCGGGGAGGTACATCCATATCGGCTTCAAACGGACCGTTGATTGTGATTGATGGAGTACCCATTGATAATAGTTCAGCGACTCCCAGCGGAGATGTCGGGGGGGATCTGTTTGTCACCGGTGGTAACCGGGATAATGCTCTGAGCATGGTGAACCCGCAAGATATCGCCTCTATTGACATCTTAAGAGACGCTTCCGCGGCCGCCATTTATGGCGCTCGGGGTGGGAACGGCGTTATTCTATTAACTACGAAGAAAGGGAAAGTCGGAGCCGGCAGTGCTCTGACTTACAATACCTATACCAGCTATGCGACCCAGGCCAAAAAATTAGATTTATTGTCGGCCAGCGAATACAAGGCTTATGCGAAGGAGCTTGGACTCGCTACAGGGGATAGCTCGGTATTTGCCGCCGATAAATTTGGAGAATACGACACGGACTGGCAGGATGAGATTGTCAGGACGGGGCGTACTACCAGCCATGATGTTGCCTTCAGTGCCGGCACCGCTCTCACCCAGTATCGAGTTTCAATGAATTATCTGGATGAGCAGGGCATTGTGTTGGGCTCCGAACGGCAGCGGATTACAGCCCGCTTGAATGTCAACCATAAAATGCTCGATGAAAAATTGCGATTGGCAGTGCGCCTTAACCCCAGCTACATCGAGCAAGCTAATCTTCCGTATCAGCAATCGGGTGGCTACCAGGGTGGCGTGTTTACAAACGTGTTCAAGATGAATCCCACCCGCGCGGTGCATGATACCAGTGAGTCTGGGTATTATGAGCGTGCAGGGAGCACGACTTACCGGAATCCGGTGGCCCTGGCCGATCTAGTCGATGATAACACCGAGAGCTTGCGCATCTTTGCCAATGCAACCGCAGACTATGAGTTCCTGCCGGGATTAAGCGCCAAGGTAAACCTGGGATTGGATCGGACCAACGCCACCCGGTACATATATCAACCCAGTACGTTACCCTATGCGGCAGCCCTTGGCGGGAGAGCTGATATTAGAGAAAATCAAAATCAATCTGTGCTGTTTGAGTCGACGCTGAATTATAAAACGGATATCGGCGACTCGAAACTTGAGACCTGGGCCGGCTATACCTATCAGGAGTTCGAGCTTCAGAGGTTTTACGTAGCTGCTCAAAACTTTGTCGTCGATACTTGGAAATATAATCGCCTCCAGGGGGCATCCGATTTTTCAATTCGACCCGAGTCATTAAAGGAAGATAACCGACTGATTTCCTTCCTCGGACGCGCCAATGTCACCGTTGGTGATAGGATACTGGCCAGCGCCGCCCTGCGGCGCGAAGGGTCTTCCCGCTTCGGGGCCGATACTAAATGGGGTATTTTCCCCTCTGCGTCTGCCGGATTCCGGGTCACTGATGACTTGAAAGTCAGAGCAAGTTGGGGTGTCACCGGAAACCAGGACATCGGGAATTACCGCTCATTGGTTTTCCTGGGCTCGGGAGACAATGCCGTTATCGGGGGCGAGGCAGTGACGGGTGTGGGCGCGACGCAGCTGGCCAATCCCGATCTGAAATGGGAGGAAACCACCCAGTTGAATCTGGGGCTGGACTTCAATTTATACCGGGACCGACTCTCAGGTTCCGTCGATGTGTATAGCAAAAAGACCGAGGATCTGTTGCTTGAGCTTACCCTGCCGCAGCCGGCAGTGGCCCCCACTGGACTGTTTAATGTGGGGACGGTAGAAAACAAAGGGTTTGAGCTGATGCTGAATACGGTGAATGTCTCCACCCCGGATTTCTTCTGGCGGACCAGCTTCAATCTTGCTGTCAACAGGAATGAACTGACCACCTTGGGTGTGGCAACGGCTGAGATTTTCACCGGTAGGGTCAGTGGAGCCGGGTTATCCGGTGTGGAGGCCCAGATTTTCAGGCCCGGTGAACCAGTAGGAACATTCTACGGCTTTCATTTCGAAGGATTTGATGAGGCCACAGGAGAAGAAATACTCACCAATGGCGTCTGGGATAAAGGCGAAACATTCACCGATAAGAATAATAACGGTGTCTGGGATGTTGCCGAAGTATTATTAACGGATTACAATAGTAACGGTGCCTGGGACGACGACGAAGAATACACCGATAGAGATGGTAACGGTGTCTGGGATCAAGGCGAAGACTTCGTGGACACCGTAGATCCCGATAATACCAGTAGCTTGGATAACGGTGTATACGATCTAGGCGAAGAGTTCACCGATACCAATGGTAACGGTGTCTGGGATGGCGATCCATTAAAGGACACCAATGAAAACGGTGTCTGGGACGCCGCCGATACATTCACAGATAAGGATGGTAACGGTGTCTGGGACAAAGCCGAAGCGCTTGACGAAAGGCGGATTATAGGCAATGCTCAACCCGACTTTACCTGGGGCCTCTCGAATTCCATAACTTATAAGAACCTGGACTTCAGTTTCGCTATCCAGGGTGTGCAGGGAGTGGATATTTTTAACAATACCGCCCTGGAATACCAGCGGCCTTCTAACGTCACCAATGGCATTAATCTCCTGTCAGGGGCGTTGGATGATGTGGATGACGGAATGGGCTATCTGGCGGCGGTTGCCTTCTCGGATCGGTTCATTGAAGACGGATCGTTCATCCGGCTGCAGAATATTACCCTTGGATACACCATTAACACAGATCGGTTCAATAAATTGCGGCTCTACGTGAGTGCCGATAACCTGTTTGTGCTGACCAGCTACTCGGGGTATGATCCGGAAGTCAACACCTTTGCATCGGGAAGGGTGCCTAGTATGGGGATTGACTACACCAACTATCCTCGAGCCCGGACGTTCACCGTCGGTTTAAACATTGGGTTATAAACAAGGAAATTTCAAGAAAATAAGGGATTGAATTTTATGAAGAACTATAAACTGCGTTTTCTTATACCGTTCCTCGTCCTCCCAATGTTGTTCTGGAGCTGCACGGACCTGGAGGAAGCACCCTACGGCGTGATAACACCGGGTGACTTCTTTCAAACGGATGCAGAGATACTATCTTCCGTGATGCCGGTCTATCACAGCCTCGCGAAAGCTCGCTGGAGTGACGGCCATTTACATATGCAGGATGTCGCTGCGGATGCCATAGTCGTACCCACGCGAGGCGGAGACTGGGACGATGGAGGAAAATGGCGGGAACTTCACCAACATACCTGGACGGCCGTCAACGAGCCCGTCAGGTTTGGCTGGGTGGATGCGTATACGGGCGTAGCGCGGGCCAACGCTACCATTGATGCCCTCAGTAATTCACCTAAGAGTGAAACAGCGTTGGTTGCTACCCTGATTGGGGAAGTGCGAGTGCTAAGGGCGCTTTTTTATTGGTGGCTGATCGATCTGTTCGGTGATGTGCCGCTGGTCACCGACCCGGCCACGGACCCGGAAAATCCCCCCAGCCAGACACCCCGGGCCGAGGTGTTCGATTTCATCGTGGAAGAAATCAATGCCGTGCTTGCGCTGAATGTTCTCATGGAAACAGCGGACGCAGGCACTTACGGCCGGGTAACGGAGGGGGCGGCCTATGCTCTGCTGGCCACGGTACACTTAAATGGCAAGGTCTACACGGAAACAGCAAAGTGGACCGAATGTGTGGCCGCCTGTAACGAGGTGATTAATTCCGGTGATTATGAGCTGATGGACTCCTTTACTGATGTCTTCGCCCTGGAAAATCAGGGACCCACCAACACGGAGAATATCCTGGTGGTTGCTAGTAAACCAGGTTGGGATTACGGATTTAATCGCCAGAATGCAACCTTGCATTACTCTCAACTGCCTTCGAGTCCCTGGAACGGATTCTCGGTCGTGGCGGACTACTATAATACATACGACACCGCCGATGCCCGCATTGACGTGTTGCTGGAAGGACAACAGTATATATTAGGCGGACCGGCCGCCGGCGACTCAGCGTTCCAGCGTGACGGTAAGCCACTGGTTTATAGTGTCGATTCTCCCATATTCGGCGCCACCGAATCACACGGTGTCCGCATCCTCAAGTGGCCGATCGATCCTGAGGGGTTGAGTGCTCCTGGCGGTAACGACTACGCCGTTTTCCGGTACGCGCATATCCTGCTGGCAAAAGCGGAGGCACAGTTCGAGTTGGGTAACAGCGGCGATGCCCTCGCCCTGGTCAACCAGGTAAGGGCCCGTAATTTTGATCCTGCCAAGCCGCTTACAAGTGTAACCAGCGAGGACATTTTCGATGAGCGCGGCTATGAGTTGTTATGGGAGGGGTTCCGCCGGCAGGATCAGATCAGAGCGGGGCACTTTCTTGAGGCGTGGGCAAATAAGGATGTCAGTGAGGAATATAGAAAAATCTATCCCATCCCACAGAGTCAGATGGATGCCAATCCCAACCTGGTCCAGAATACGGGGTATTGATGCTCGTGCGGTAGAGAGTTTGTAATAGCTAATCCCTGATATGAGAAAGCGGCAGAAACATTCTGCCGCTTTCGCATTTATATCCCTGGCCTAAACTCGTTTAACCCAGCCGTTTACAGCTGGGGATAGATGGCAAGGCTAAAAACAGAGCCAGGGCGTTCACGCCCTTTTAGAGACCTTAGCCCATTGGTTTAGCAGCGCTGCTACCCCTTTTCCCAGGCAGTTGAGTTGCACTTACCAGTTGAATTCAGACATAAATTACACCCCATGAACGTCGTGAAAGCCGTCACATATGTTGGTGGAATATATCTTATTCTGCTGTTATCCTGCAGTGAGAAACCGCCAATCATTATTGAGGTCGATAAGCTGTTCACCTTACTTCCCGATGAGTACACCCATCTGAAGTTTGAAAACAGACTGATCGATGAGATGGATTTCAACGTTTTCAAGTACCGCAATTATTATAACGGCGGCGGCGTGGCCATCGGGGACGTCAACGGCGATGGCCGGCCGGATGTGTATCTGGTTGCCAATCAGTTGCCCAATAAATTGTTCCTCAACCAGGGTGATTTCCGCTTTCGGGATGTAACTCGAAAGGCCCGTGTGGCTGGGAGCCATAAATGGTCCACCGGTGTATGCCTGGTCGATGTAAATGGCGACCAACGGCTCGATATATATGTTTGCAACTCGGGCAATATCAAAGGTGATAACCGCGCCAACGAACTCTTTATCAATCAGGGGAATACCAAGGACGGTATACCCACCTTTAAAGAAGCTGCCGCTGAATACGGCATCGCTGATCAGGGGTTTTCCACCCATGCCACCTTTTTCGATTATGACAAAGATGGCGACTTGGATCTATACCTACTCAATAACGCCTTCCGGGCCTTGAGCACCTTTGATCTATCCAATAATCTGCGCCATGAACGGGATCCCTACGGTGGAGACCGATTATATCGAAATGACCCTTCGACGGGCTCAGGACGGAGTTTTGTGGACGTCAGCGATGAGACCGGTATTTACGGGAGCGTGATTGCATTTGGATTGGGAGTGGCGGTCTCCGATCTCAACAATGACCAATGGCTGGATATTTATGTGGCCAATGACTTTTTCGAACGGGACTATCTGTACATCAACAATCACGATGGCACCTTCACGGAGAAACTGGAAGCGATGATTCGGCACACCAGTCTCGCTTCTATGGGCGGAGATATAGCCGATCTCAATAATGATGGGCTGATGGATATTTACGCCACCGATATGCTCCCGGAAGATGATTACCGCTTGAAAACAACTTTCACCTTCGAATCCATTGATCTCTATGAAAAGAAAATCGAATGGGGTTATTACCATCAGTTGTCACGGAATGTGTTCCAGTTGAATAATGGCTTTGGTCCGGGACATAACCTGTCATTCAGTGAAATTGGGTTGCTGGCCGGGCTGGCGGAGACCGATTGGAGCTGGGGAGCGATCATTCTTGACTTGAATAACGACGGCTTAAAGGATGTCTTCGTTTCAAATGGAATATTTCGGGATGTCACGGATCAGGACTACATTGCCTATCTGATGCAGAAAGAAAATATCCGGGAGATCTTAGGCGGCGACCGCATCGATTTCCCCGAGTTGATAGAAAAAACTCCCTCAACCAAGCTCTCCAATTATGCTTTTCGCAATAATGGAGATTTAACCTTCTCCAACCAGGCCGAGGAATGGGGATTGGGTATTCCCAGCTTCTCTAGTGGTGCTGCTTATGGCGATCTTGACGGGGATGGTGATAATGATCTGGTCATTAACAATGTCAACCAACCGGCTTTTGTATTTCGTAACGAAGCCGATTCCCTGACCGATAATCATTATTTAAAAGTGAAACTGGTAGGCGAGGGGCTGAATTCGTTCGCAGTAGGATCGCGGGTTACACTCAAGTGTGCGAAAAGGCGGATCTTTGTCCTTGAGCAGATACCAATGCGAGGGTTCCAGTCCTCCGTTGATTATAACCTCACTTTCGGATTGGGCCAGAATGCGCTGGTGGACACCTTGATTGTTGATTGGCCCGATGGGACCCGGGGAACAATGGCAAATGTCCCGGCAGATCAGCTGGTAACCGTGTATCAGCGAGAAGCCCGGCCGTATACGCCCAAGCCACCCCGCCTTGCAGAGCCTGTCTTTCGGGAAATTACCGTGACATTTCCTCTTCAATACCGGCATGTTGAAAATGAGTTTGTCGATTTTCATAGAGAGCCGCTGATCCCCCATAAATTATCAACCGAGGGACCTAAAATAGCCACGGGGGATGTGAACGGCGATGGGCTGGAAGATTTATATATAGGCGGCGCAAAAGGATTCGCGGGGAAGCTATTGATCCGGACGGAATCCGGGACTTTCAAAAGCACCAATGAGCAGATGTTCCAGGAGAGAAAAATCTCTGAAGACGTCGGAGTGACGCTGTTCGATGCTGACGGAGACGGTGATCTGGACCTTTACGTGGTCAGTGGCGGCAACGAGTATTCCAGGCGCGCGCCCGCTCTGCTTGACCGGCTCTATATCAATGACGGGAAGGGAGTCTTCACTCAATCTACCAGCGCTCTGCCCGAGCTCTACGCCAGCGGTTCATGTGTCGAGCCCGGGGATTTTGATGGCGACGGTGACCTGGACCTATTTGTGGGTAGCCGCAGCATCCCCTGGAAATATGGACTGACACCCAGCAGCTACCTGTTGGAGAATGACGGCCAAGGGCAATTTTCCGTGGTTACTGAGCAATATGCTCCCGGATTGGCAGGTGTGGGGATGGTGACCGATGCTCAATGGGTTGATTATGATAATGATGGAAACCTGGACCTGGTGGTGGTTGGTGAATGGATGCCGGTAACCCTGTTCCAAAACACTGGGAATAACCTTGTAAATGTCACAGACCAGGTTGGTTTGGAGAACACTGATGGCTGGTGGAATTGTGTTATAGTTAATGATCTGAATGCAGACGGGTATGTGGATCTGGTGGCCGGTAATTGGGGGCAGAATTCCAAAATCCAGGCATCCCTGGCGGAGCCGGCGTCTATCTATATATCCGATTTTGATCGGAATGGATTGATCGAGCAGATACTGGGCTATTACAAGCTGGGGGAAAGTTATCCCCTGCTGCTCAGACCGGATTTGATGGATCAGCTGCCCTATTTGAAGAAGAAATACCCTACGCATGCCGATTATGCCGGAAAGCGGATAACGGAAATATTCACCGAGGAACAGCTGCACAAAGCAACGGTGAAAAAAGTCCATACGTTTGCCACCACCGTGTTTTTCGGCAACAAGGACGGGGTATTCCTGAAGCAGCCGCTACCTGCTGAGGCGCAGTTTTCACCGGTATTTGCCGTTATGGCCGCAGATTTCGATTCCGACGGTTTTAAGGATCTGCTTTTGGCCGGAAATTTCTATGGAGTCAAGCCCCAGCTGGGGAGGTATGATGCCAGTTACGGCACTCTTTTGAAAGGAAATGGCGCCGGCGGTTTTACCTCGGTACCGATGCGGAATAGTGGATTATCCCTGACCGGCCAGATTCGGGATATCGCTTCTTTTACCAATGACAATAAACAAACGGTGATTATTTTTGCAAAGAATGATGACGCGATTCAGGTTTATGAGATCACGACCAGATGATCTATGGTTATTAGAAGGAATTCATAAGAAAATACATATCGGAGTAAAAATGCAAAATTCAATAAAATCAATAGGGGGCAATTTGCTGATAAGAAAATTGATACCATTTATTTCGCTAAGTCTAATCGTTTTAGCGGGATGGCACTGCATTTCGGAAACGGCGAACCAAACGACGGCATCAGTCGTCACCTCCTTGCCGAGTGTAACAAAACAACCGCCGGAGTGGAGCCATAACGCGACGATTTATGAAGTCAACCTGCGCCAATATTCGCAGGCCGGGACGTTTGCCGAATTCGAGAAGCACCTGCCTCGACTGAAGGAAATGGGAGTTAAAATTCTCTGGTTCATGCCGATTCACCCGATTGGCGAGAAAAATCGCAAGGGCACACTTGGTAGTTACTATTCGGTAAAGAATTACAAAGGCGTCAATCCTGAGCATGGTACACTTGACGACTTCAAACGCCTTGTCAAGAAAGCACACGAGCTGGACTTGTATCTTATTCTCGATTGGGTGGCCAATCATTGTGCCTGGGATCATCCCTGGGTGACCGAGCACCCCGACTGGTTCACCAAAGATGAAAAGGGTAACATGCAGCCGCCTGTACCGGATTGGGCTGATGTGGTCGATTTGAATTATGACAACTACGAAATGCGCGCGGCGATGATTGAAGGGTTAAAGTTTTGGGTGCAAGAAGCAGATATCGACGGCTATAGGTGTGACGTGGCTGGCATGGTACCGATGGATTTCTGGCGGGCGGTGCGCAGCGAGCTCGATAAAATCAAGCCAGTATTCATGCTGGCGGAATGGGACGAGCCGCCTCTTCATGAGGCTTTTGACATGACGTATTCCTGGGATTTCCATCGTCTGATGAACGCGATCGCAAAAGGCGAAAAAAATGCAAACGATATTGAAACGTATTTTGCCGAAGATCAGAAAAAGTACCCCAGAGATGCTTACCGAATGCAGTTTACCTCGAATCACGATGAAAATTCCTGGAACGGTACGGTATTCGAACGTCTGGGAGAAGCGGCCGAATCGTTTGCCGTATTAGCTGCAACAGTTCCGGGAATGCCGCTTGTGTATAGCGGCCAGGAAGCTGGCCTGAACAAACGCCTGGCTTTTTTCGAAAAGGACGTGATAGTGTGGCGCGAGCATCCATTCTTCGAACTTTACAAAACCCTACTCAATCTCCATCAAACAAACAAAGCGCTGTGGAACGGTAGCTTAGTCGCGGAAATGACCAGGCTGCAATCCAACAATGACCTGTCTGTTTTTGCTTTCACGCGCGAAAAAGACGGCGATAAAATTCTGACTGTATTCAACTTGACCAACAACAAACAAGCAGTAAAGCTGGAAGACAAGTCGTTAACCGGCCAATACAGCCAGGTTTTAGAAAGAGATTCATCAGTTGTCCTTCCGGGTCAAACGTTGGAAATGGATCTCATACCCTGGGGATACCGGGTTTATATCCAGGAATTGCATGAATAAAACAAGAAGAAGGTAAAGAAAAGTCTACGGGAAATGTGAGTATCTACAAGATTTCTAATAACAAAGGATAGTAGTTTCAAGATTTAGTAATCACTTATGAGGCAACTCGCGACTTAATCCTGGACGAACGCGGCTTTGAGTTCCTATGGGAGGGATTCCGTCGCCAGGATCTGATCAGGACCGGGCACTTTTTTGAGGCGTGGACATTAAAAGATCCCAGTGATGGTCCGCACAGAAAACTCTTTCCCATCCCGTAGAATCAGATGGATGCAAATCCTAACCTGGTTCAGAATCCGGGATATTGATGCTCGTGCGGCAGAGAGTTTTCATATTTGACATCATTAATCCTTTGGATACGTAAGCGGCATCAGCTTCGAAAAATCGTGGTCTTGCTAAAGGGTTTAGGTGAAATTCATTAAGCGACTCAGGCCCAGCTTTAGGGTCTGGGTTCAGTATACAAAAATGTGGTCTTAATTGAAGAGCAGGTTATGAGAAAAGTAATTTTCCTGGTATGGGTCGTTCTCATCCTTATCGGAGGGTGTGAAAAAACGCCAGAGATCGATCCCGGGACGGCCAGGCAGATGATCACCCACAGAAATCTTGGACTGGCTTACCTGGAGGAGAGCAAGCTTCCAGAGGCGCGGGCTGAATTTCAATCATTGGTGGAAATTGCGCCCCGGGAGCCTTTGGGCTACGCGAACCTAGGCTTGACCTATTTACGCATGGCGGGGGGGCTCGAACAGGCCGAAAAATGGCTGCAGGAAGCGTTGCACCTTGAGCCGGATCATCCTGATATTCGTCTCTTGCTGGCGAAAGTATATGAACTGACCCGTCGAAAAAACCAAGCCATCCGCACCCTTGAAAATACTCTCAAGAAACATCCCGATCATATGCGGACGCTATATCAGCTGGCCCAATACTACCTCACCACGGAAGATTCGGACGCCCGGCAGCAAGCGATAGAGCGCCTAACCCAGGTAGTAATTATCGTGCCGGCCAATGTGGCGGCCCGCCTCCAGTTGGTGGAGTTGTTGCTGCGGCACGGCAAGCCGCTCCAGGGGGTGCAGCACCTGGAAGCTATCGGGCAGATCCTGCCGGAATTACCGGACGGTTCGCTGGAGATATTCCAAAGAAGTCTGGAGCTCATGCGCGACGAAAGTGGGGAACAGGCTGCTGTCCCAGCCCGCATTTTTCACAATCTGAGAAAGCCGACCTATTTCTATCAGGCGGCACTCACTGAATTGCGGGGGACCGGCGGACCTATCGCCGGCGTGCCCATTTATCGCTTCAGTCAGGTCGTGTCGCTACCCATCCAGGAACAGACCGGCATCCCGGACGGCCTCAACTTCACGGAAGTGACGGCTGCCAGCGGATTGGATATCATTTCCTCTGACGACATCCCGGAGTCGGGCGATGATTATCCGCAGCTCGTACTGGCGCATGGCGATTATAATGGTGATGGAAACCAGGATGTTTTTGTTTCCCGCTGGCTGGCCGAAGAACAGGTCAGCCGTCAGTATTTATTCGTCAATGATAATGGCGTTTTCTCGGATGTTGCGGCTGACGCCGGTATCTCACATTCCGGTAGGGATCTCTATGCTCTCTTTGCCGATTATGACAATGACGGTTATCAGGATTTATTCGTGACCAATACGCGAACGAGCAGGTTATACCATAACACCGGAGCAGGCGCCTTTAGGGATGTCACTGCCTCTGCTGGAATCCAGACGGACCCGACCATTCAGGACCGGGCGGCGGTGTTCGCCGATCTGGATCTTGAGGGTGATCTGGACCTTTTTATCGCCACCAGTTCTCAGAACCGGCTGTATCGAAATAATTCCGATGGCACATTCACTGAAATCGCGGCAGAGGTGGGTATCAGCGGTGAGGAAGTGATCAGTAGAGCCGCCGGGTTCGGGGATTTTGACGACGACGGGGATATCGATCTTTTGGTGGTAAATCAAGAGGCCGACAATCGATTCTACGATAATTTGCGGCGCAGTTACTTCCGGGACATTACCGAATATACCGGGTTGGCAACCGATGGCGGGTCAGGCGCGGTGGCGGTTGGCGATTATAATAACGATGGGTATCTGGATTTATTTGTGACCGGTCTGGCCGGCGGACACTCATTATTTGCCAACCGGGGCGATGGCACTTTCGAGCGGGATGCCCGGTCGGACAGCGTTTTTGAAAGTATTAAAGGGATGGCTGGCCTTGATGCCGCTTTTTTTGATGCTGACAACGACGGTTATCTGGATTTAATTGTGGCCGGTACAGCAGTGGATACAGCCCAAAAAGGGGCGGGCCTGCGGCTATTTTACAACGATGGAGAGGGAAAATATCTGGATGCATCCTCGTTATTGCCTGAACATCTGGAAGCCTGCAGTCAGGTGGAACTCGCCGATTACGATAATGATGGTGATCTGGATATCTTCCTGGCTGGTTTCCATGATATCCACCTGCTGCGTAATGACGGAGGCAATGTCAATAACTATCTGGTGGTGCGGCTGGCCGGGCTGCGTACCGGCAGCAGTAAGAATAATTACTTCGGGATCGGCGCCAAGGTGGAGGTGAAAGCCGGCACCCTGTATCAAATGCGTATCATGAGCGGCCCGATTGCCCACTTCGGCCTCGGGGACCGGGAAGGCGCCGATGTGGTTCGGGTGGTCTGGAGCAACGGCGTACGCCAGAACCGGTTCAATCCCGAAAAAAATCAAACGATCATGGAATATCAAATCCTGAAGGGGTCCTGTCCCTTCCTGTATACCTGGGATGGGGAGGGCTTTACCATGGTTACCGATGTCCACTGGCGCAGTGCCATCGGTATGCCCTTGGGCATTATGAGTGGGGAGATAGCCTACGGTTTCGCAAATTCGGCGGACGAGTATTTCAAGGTCCCGGGCCGCTTCCTGCAACCCAGGGACGGGCAATACCTGTTGCAGTTTACCGAGGAGCTCTGGGAGACGGTCTACCTGGACGAGGTAAACCTGGTAGTGGTGGACCACCCCGATTCGGTGGAGATCTATATCGATGAACAGTTTACCCTACCGCCATTCTCGCCCCTCAAAATCCACACCGTGGCTCAACATCTACTTCCCATAGCCGTGACCGATCAGAGCGGCCAAGACCTGCTGCCAAAGGTCATCGCGCAGGACGAGGTCTATATCGGCGGCTTCCATCCCGCCCGGTACCAGGGGGTGGTCAATCTGCACGACTTGATCATCGACCTGGGTGAGCTGCAGGCCGACGACGAGATCGTCCTGTTTCTGGAGGGATGGATTTTTCCCACTGACGCCAGCATCAATGTGGCCATCGGCCAGTCGTCGGTCCATGAGGTGATCCAACCCTATCTTCAGGTTCCCGATGCGACGGGAGGTTGGCAGACGGTGGTCCCCTTCGTGGGCTTCCCCAAGGGGAAAAGCAAAATGGTGATTGTGGACCTGACCGGTAAGTTTCCGGCCGCTGATTACCGGGTCCGCCTGCGCACCAACATGCAGATTTATTGGGACCGCATTTTCTTTACCGCCAACGCCCCCCGTGCTCCGATAAAGGAGACCACTCTGAACCCGCTGTGGGCCGATATCCACTACCGGGGGTTCTCACGGTTGTACCGTAAAGGCCCCGACAGCCCCCACTGGTTCGACTACCAGGATGTATCCACCGAACCGCTGTGGCGCGACCTGGTGGGGAGCTATACCCGCTACGGTGAAGTGACCCCCCTGCTGATCGATTCCGACAGCCGGTACGTAATCATCAACGCCGGGGACGAGGTCTCGCTGAAATTCGACGCTGAAAAAGTCCCGCCCCTGCCGGCCGGCTGGTCACGGGACTTCCTGTTCTATTCCGATGGGTGGCTAAAGGACGGCGACCTCAATACGGCCCACGGGCAGACGGTGGGGCCGTTGCCGTTCCACGGTATGACCTCTTATCCATATGGGCCGGATGAATCATATCCCGGGGATGAGAAAACCTACCTCCAGGAATATAACACCAGGGCAGTAACCGCCGAGGCCTTCAAACGATTCCTCTTCAATTATCACGAGGATGAATAAGTGAATTTGTTAAATAAACTACCTTCAAATATGAATATTAGGCCGAGGTATCTCATTTTTCTGATATTGCTAGGCGTCCTATTTACTCATTGCTCCTTCCAACGAGAACAGCCCTTATTTAAGAAGCTTACTCCCCGGGAAACCGGCATCACTTTTGAGAATAGCCTTGAAGAAGGATCCTTAATGAACAGCGTCAATTATCTCTATTTTTACGATGGAGGAGGGGTGGCAGCTGGTGATATAAACAACGACGGTCTGGCGGATATTTATTTTACCGCCAATATGCATCCCAATCGCTTGTATGTGAATAAAGGCGATTTTCAATTTGAGGATATCACGGAGACGGCCGGTGTGGGTGGGGGCAGCACAGGGTGGTCCAACGGCGTTACCATGGCCGATGTCAATGGGGATGGGTTCCTGGATATATACGTATGCCGGGTAGATTATCTGGACAGAAAAGGCGCCAACCAACTGTTCATAAACAACGGAGATCTGACCTTTACTGAGAGGGCTGTAGAATATGGCCTCGATCATACCGGGCTATCAACCCAGGCCGCTTTCTTTGATTACGATCTGGATGGTGATCTCGATATGTACCTGCTGAATCACTCGGTGCATTCATTGGGGACCTACGGTGATACCAGCTTGCGCCAGATCCGGGACTATGAAATTGGGGATAAACTATATAAATATGATCAGGGGCGCTTTTTTGACGTCACGGCCGAAGCGGGGATTTATGAGAGTATCCTCGGGTACGGATTAGGGGTGGCTATCGGCGATATAAATGGGGACGGATATCCGGATATTTATATATCGAATGATTTTCATGAAAATGACTATCTCTACTATAATAACGGAGACGGAACGTTTACCGAGGCTCTGGGAATTTCCATGGGGCATACGGCCAGTGCCTCCATGGGAAATGATTTAGCAGATTTTAACAATGACGGCCTACTGGATATGGTGACGCTGGACATGTTCCCCGCGCAAGAGGAAATCCGCAAATCGTCATTCAGTGCTGACCCCTATGATATTTACAACGTGAAGTTGTATTTCGGATATTCTCTCCAGTACCGCCGGAATATGCTGCAACTGAATAGAGGGCCGGCCCTCAATAGCAACACCGGACTAAAGCCGGCGCACAATCTATTCAGTGAAATTGGGCAACTGGCAGACATTCATGCCACCGACTGGAGTTGGGCTCCCCTGTTAGTTGACCTGGATAATGATGGTTCCAAGGATTTATTCATCACCAATGGGATTTTTCGCCGGTTCAATGATCTGGATTATCTCAGCTATGTTACGCAAGCAGAGGTCCAGATGCGGCTGATCGGCCAAGTTGCCCGACAGAATCCCATCGCTATAGAAGAGGACAAGTTGGCGGAGGTGGTCCAGCACATGCCCAGTGTTCCTCAGGCCAACTACGCCTTTCATTCCCAGGGCGATCTTACTTTCACGGATCGTGCCCTTGAATGGGGGCTGGGCGACCCCGGTTTCTCGAATGGGGCGGCGTACGCGGATTTTGATAATAACGGCGCAATGGACCTTGTAGTGAACAATGCTAATTCTCCGGCCGCCATCTATAAAAACCTCCTGTATCAAGGCCTCCAAGATTCCTTGAATAGGGCCAACTATCTCAAGGTGAGATTAATTGGAGGGGGTTTAAATACATCCGGGATTGGAGCCAAGGTCATTCTGCATTATGAAGATAAAATATTCTTTCAGCAGTTAATGACCACCCGGGGATTTCAATCATCCGTGGAACCGGTGTTGAATTTCGGGTTGGGGAATATTGGCACTCTTGATTCGCTGGAAGTTATCTGGGCTACCGGCGAATACCAGGTGGTAAGAAACCTACGGGCCAATCGAACTATCGCCCTGGACCAGACCGATGCCACTACTACCTACACCTACCCATCGCAGAAAGCTGAACAGCCGATGTTCCAAGATATTAGCGCCCAGGTGCAGCTCGACTATTCACATCAGGAGAACAGTTTTATTGAATTCACCAGGGAACCGTTTATCCCCCATTTCTTATCCACGGAAGGCCCGGCCCTGGCCATCAGGGATATCAACGGCGACGGTCTGGAGGATTTGTACCTGGGGGGAGCAAAATATCAACCGGGCGCTATCTTTCTGCAGGACCGGCTGGGAGGTTTTAAGGCCGTTATCGATTCCGTGTTTGCAGCTGACAGTTGGAATGAAGATGTGGATGCCGTCTTTTTTGATGCTGATAAAGATGATCTTCCCGATCTGTATGTAGTCAGTGCCGGCAATGAATTTTGGGGGTCCGCAAATCCCCTGAGAGATAGGCTTTATATCAATGAGGGCGGCGGTCGGTTTCACAAAGCCGAAGCCCTGCTCCCGGAGATTTATGTCAATGGCGCCTGTGTGGTGCCAACTGACGTTGATAACGACGGTGATCTGGATTTATTTGTGGGCGGTCGCTCGGTATCGTGGCAATACGGCGTTATTCCCCAAAGTTATCTGCTTATTAATGATGGCCAGGGAAAATTCACGGATGAGACCGCGCTGCGGGCGCCCGGTTTATCCCACGTTGGGATGGTGACCGATGCCGTGTGGGTGGATTTGAACCAGGACTCCTACCCGGATCTGATCGTAGTGGGTGAGTGGATGCCGGTGACGGTGTTTCATAATCAGGGTGGTGAATTAATCGATGTCACCGGAGAATATGGCCTCCAGAACACCCGCGGGTGGTGGAATACAGTGGCGGCGGCAGATTTTAATCAAGACGGATTCGTTGACTTGGTAGCCGGCAATTTGGGATTAAATTCCGTTCTCAAAGCCACCGCGGATAATCCGGTAAACTTGTTCATCAGTGATTTCTCAGGGAATGGACGGCCTGATCAGATACTTACTTATTATAATGCCGGAAAATCTTATCCTTTGGCATCCCGCGATCAGATGCTTTTTAGTATCCCTGCCCTGCAAATCAAATACCCCACCTATGCTGATTATGCGGGCCAGTCAGTTGGGGATATTTTTCCCGGGGAGCAGTTAGAAGCTGCTGCGGTTCGCAGGGCGACTGAATTTGCTTCCATACTCCTGATGAACAATGGGGATGAAACATTCAACATAGGCCCGCTGCCGGTAGAGGCCCAGTTCTCACCGCTATACTCACTACTGATTGACGACTTTAACAAGGATGGATATCAAGATATGTTATTAGGCGGCAATTTCTACAGCGTGGCTCCCGATCAGGGCAGATATGACGCCAGTTATGGGTGTTTACTGCTGGGCGATGGTACCGGCGCCTTTACAGCGGTTACTCTTCAAAACACCGGAGTTGCGATCAGCGGCGAGGTACGTCAAATCCAGTCGTTGCAGACTGCTGCCGGTGAAACGGTGGTCGTGGTGGCCCGCAACAATGACACTGTCCTGATAATTAAGGCTCTGCAATGAAGTATTGCAACGAGCAGACATTCTTAGGGATGAAAAATGAAATATGAAGCTGTTACCACCGTAATGCTGATCGGGTTTTTGGTCATGAACGGTTGCTCTCAACGTAACTCAAGTAGTATAGACAATAAGGTTCAAGATTTACTTTCGAGAATGACTCTAGAAGAAAAAGTCGGTCAGATGACGCAGGTAGCCCTGGAAGTAGTTTCCAAAACCCGGGGAACGTGGGGCCAAAAGCATGAAGTCGATCCGGAAAAACTTCGTGAGGCGATCGTCAAATATCATGTGGGTTCCATTCTTAGCGTTTACGACCTGGCACTAACATTGGATGAGTGGCAGGCCTTGATCACGCAAATCCAGGATATTGCGACCAAGGAAACGAACCTGGGCATCCCGGTGATTTATGGGATTGACGCCATTCACGGAGCCAATTTCATTCGGGAGGCCACGCTGTTTCCCCAGAGCATCGCCCTGGCGGCCACGCGCAACCCGGCCCTGGTTAGAAAATCTGCCGAGATTACCGCCTACGAGATCCGCGCCGCCGGGATTCCCTGGAATTTCAATCCGGTGCTGGGCGTGGGGCGTAATCAACTGTGGCCGCGGCTTTGGGAAACCTTCGGTGAAGATCCTTACCTGGTTTCGATGATGGGTGAGGCATATGTGAAGGGTATCGAGGGTGGTCATAACAGTATTGGCGACGTGGATAAAGCCGCCGCCTGTATGAAACATTACATCGGCTACAGTGTCCCGCTTTCCGGTAAAGACCGCACTCCGGCCTGGATCCCCGAACGTATGCTGCGCGAATATTTTTTGCCACCGTTCAAGAAAGCTGTGGAGGCGGGTGCGCACACGGTAATGGCGAATTCGGGGGAAATCAACGGCATTCCCGTGCATGGCGACCACTATTTACTAACCGAGGTCTTGAAAAACGAATTGGGCTTTCAGGGATTTGTGGTCAGCGATTGGGCCGATGTAAAGAACTTGTACACGCGCGATAAAGTGTGCGCAACGCCGGAAGAAGCCGTCAAACTAGCTGTCATGGCGGGAATAGATATGAGCATGGTTCCGACTGACTACAGCTTCTACGAGATCCTGATAAAACTAGTAGAAGACGGTGAAGTGCCCGAAGCGCGAATCGATGACGCGGTCAGCCGCATTTTACGCGTCAAATTTGCCCTCAACCTGTTCGAAAATCCCTATCCCAGAGAGAATATGGCCACGAAAGTCGGCAGTCCAGAATTCGCTCGGATCAGTTTGCGGGCTGCCCGGGAAGCGCTGACGCTGCTGAAAAATGAGAACGGGTTTCTTCCACTCAAGAAAGGCCTGAGTGTTCTGGTCACAGGGCCGAATGCCAATCTGCGCTCTGTTTTGAACGGGGGCTGGACCTACACCTGGCAGGGGGGCGAGGAAGCTGTCCATCCGAAAGATAAGAAGACCATATTAGAAGCGCTCCAGGATAAAATTGGCCCCGGGAATGTAGTCTACGTCGAGGGTGGTGGACATGAGAAAGCGGTCAATGCCGCCGCAGAGGCCGCGAAGACGATGGATGTGGCCGTGGTTTGTATAGGCGAAGCGCCCTATGCCGAAGGAGCCGGCAATATTCATGATTTGACCCTCCCGCAGGCCCAATCGGATTTAGTGGCCGCAATTGAAAAAACCGGCACTCCGGTTGTGCTGGTACTGGTGGAGGGCCGCCCGCGGATTATCACTCCCTTAGTAGACGATGCCCAAGCGATTCTCATGGCTTACTTACCGGGGCCGGAAGGCGGCCAGGCGATCGCCGATGTGTTGTATGGCGACTATAATCCCTCCGGCAAATTGCCGTACACCTATCCCCGCTACCCCAATGATCTCACCAATTACGATCACAAGCCCATTGAAATAGACGACCCCAGCAGGCTCAATCCCTTGTGGGAGTTCGGGCACGGGTTGAGCTACACGACATTCGCCTATGATGATCTTAAAATCGATCTGAAGGAAATGAGTTTGGATAAATCCTTGAATGTATCCGTGAATGTCGCCAACAGCGGCGACCGGGCCGGAAAGGCAGTCGTGGAATTGTATCTCAGCGACCTGGTACGTTCTATATCGCCGCCGAACAGGCAGCTGAAACGCTTTGCTGGCGTCCTGCTTGAACCGGGCGAGAGCAAAACCGTTCAGTTTACACTCGACAAGACAGATCTCTCCTTTCATAATCGTGCCAATGAATTTGTAGCTGAACCGGGGGAATTCAAGATCACCATTGGGAACCTGACAGATACGTTTACATTGGTTGCCGGTAAAGAGTAAACGCCACCCTGAATTCTCAGAGTGCTGACCATTAAAGAGCGACAACCGAATAGCTCTATGAGTTCGGAATTCATATGGTGGAAGCACGGTGTTATTTACCAGATTTATCCCCGTAGTTTTATGGACAGTAATGGCGACGGTGTTGGTGACTTGCAGGGAATCATCGACCGGCTTGATTACCTGGTAGTACTGGGCGTTGATGCTATCTGGATCTCACCCTTCTTTACTTCTCCAATGCTGGACTATGGCTACGATGTCTCAGACTATAAAGACGTGCATCCCATGTTTGGGGATCTGGCCACCTTCCACCAACTACTGGCAGCGGCCCATGACCGGAACCTTCGCGTGGTGTTGGACTATGTACCCAATCATTCATCTGATCAGCATCCATGGTTCATCCAGTCGCGCTCGGCCCTCGATAACCCAAAGCGAGATTGGTACATCTGGAAGGACGCCAAACCTGACGGCAGCCCCCCGAACAATTGGGAAGCGATCTTCGGTGGCCCTGCCTGGGAATGGGATCAGAAAACGCAACAGTACTACTTGCATCTCTTCTTAAAAGAACAACCTGACCTCAATTGGCGTAACCCGGAAGTGATTGAGGCTATGCATGCTGTGCTCCGTTTCTGGCTGGATCAAGGTGTGGACGGCTTTCGTATGGACGCGGTAATGAATTGCATTAAGCACTCCGACTTCCCTGACAATCCACCCATAGAAGATGACAGTCCCTACCAGGCATTTGGCCTGAGGCTGGAACCCTTGTTTACCGTGAATCAACCCGAAATCCACGAGATTTTGCGCGGGTTTCGCAGTGTCCTGGACAGTTACGAAGGCGACCGGGTCATGATTGGGGAAACGTGGGCATTCCAGCCGGCTGAATTGGTTAAGTACTATGGGACAAGCCTGGATGAATTTCACATTCCTTATAATTTCATGGGTATGATGATACCCTGGAAAGCGGCGGAGATGAAGCAGGCTATCTGCGCTTACTATGCAGTCATGCCAAAAGGAGCGGCGCCCAATTTCGTATTTGGCAATCATGACATGCATCGTTTTGCTACTCGCTTTGGGCCGGAGAATCATCGTTCAGTCGGCATGCTACTGTTGACGCTGTGGGGAATTCCAACGATGTACTACGGTGATGAGCTGGCTATGGAAGATGTCGATGTTTCATCAGGGCATAGGCAAGATCCATGGGGAAAAAACCGGCCCGACTTGAACCTGAACCGGGACCCGGAACGCACCCCAATGCAATGGGAGGCCTCACCCAACGCGGGCTTTTCACCGCCGGGGGTAGAGCCGTGGCTGCCGATCGCCGGGAACTTCAAGCAAGTCAACGTCGCCGCCCAGCAGCACGACCCGGCCTCGACGCTCAATTTCTACCAAGCCTTACTAAAGTTGCGACGGGAAATACCGGCTTTGCATCGTGGAGATTTCGCTTTTGTGGAAGAAGTGCCGGCGGGCATAATGGCTTATGTTCGTAGTGCGGGGGGGCAGCGAGTGTTGGTGATTATCAATTTTGGGGGTCAGGAGCATACTTTGGATTTATCATCATTGAACGATTCAGGCCAGGTGCTGCTCTCCTCACGGTTCACAAGACCTGAGGGGTCCGCTTTATCTGAACTGTCGTTGAGCCCCCATGAGAGCTTGTTGATTCGTTTATCGTGAAGGCAGCACTTCGCTACAATTGCACTTGGTTGTAAATAGTAATGTCGAATTTCACCCGTGAACGCTGTTAATGAGAAATAATCAAAGGTAGGAACATAACCCACATGCAATTCAGCCCGATTGATCTGACTATCGTCATAATGTACCTTGTTTTTGTTATCGCGCTGGGATTGCGGTTTGCCAAAAAGACTGCCAGCGCCGAGGATTACTTTTTAGGGGGGCGCTCCTTTACCTGGCCCCTGGTTGGGCTGTCTCTTTACGCTTCCAATATGTCCAGCGCCAGCTTGATCGGTATGGCCGGCAGCGCCTACGCAACGGGGATCTCGGTTTTCAACTATGAGTGGATGGCTGCGGTCATCTTGGTGTTTTTTGCGATATTCTTCCTGCCTCAATACCTGCGTTCGCAGGTTTATACCATGCCCGAATTTTTAGAGCGCCGCTTCGATTCAAGATCGCGCTACATCTTTTCCGGGATTTCGGTGTTCTCCATGATTGTTATCGACACGGCTGGATCGCTTTATGCTGGGGGCCTGGTCATCCATCTCATTTTCCCTCAAATACCGATCTGGCAGTCGATCATTGCGATTGCGGTCGTCTCCGGTCTTTACACCATTGCCGGGGGATTGGCAGCGGTGGTCTTCACCGATGCCATCCAAGCCGTTGTGCTGACCATCGGTGCGATGCTGATAGCGGTGATCGCGTATATCAAAATCGGCAGTTGGGACGCAGTGACCGCCGTGACGCCGCCCGGGATGCTCAGTATCATCCAACCGTTGGACGATTCCTTCCTGCCCTGGCCCGGACTGCTCACCGGAGTACCTTTGCTGGGCTTTTATTTCTGGTGTAATAATCAATTCATGGTACAGCGCGTGCTGGGAGCGAAAGACATCAGCCATGGCCGCCGGGGCCTACTCTTTGCCGGCCTGCTGAAACTACCGGTGATTCTAATTATGGTGCTCCCGGGCACCATGGCTCGAGTGCTCTACCCGGTGGCCGAAAATCCGGCCATACAGAATAACCCCGATCTCGTTTTCCCCACACTGATGTTTGACTTACTGCCGGTAGGGGTGCTCGGTTTTGTGGCCGCCGGTTTGATTGCCGCCCTGATGTCCAGTATCGATTCGACCCTGAATTCGGCCTCGACCCTGGTGACGATGGATTTCTTCAAGAAGTTTAAGCCGAAAACAACCGGCACCCAGTTAGCTTGGGCCGGCCGGATTTTTACCGGCATTTTTATGATCCTGGCTTCAATCTGGGCCCCGAACATTGAAAAATTCCCCTCCCTCTGGCAGTATTTACAAACCGTGCTCGGTTATATTGCGCCGCCGATTGTGGCCTGTTTCCTTCTGGGTTTGTTCTGGAAACGGGCCAATGGCCACGGCGCTTTTGCGCCCCTTATCGTGGGCTTCGGCGCCGGGCTGCTGGATGTTATTTTGAGGGTGGCCGGCATTTCAATATGGTTTACCGAGTTCCATTTTCTTTATCTTGCGACGCTCCGGCTGATTCTCAGTCTTGGGGCGCTAGTTATCGTCAGCTTGTTGACTGAGGCGCCAACTACCGAAAAAACAGAGGCTTATATCTGGACAAAACAGGCTTTCGATGACGAAACCTTGGAGCTGAAAGCTGTGCCCTGGTATTTGAACTTTCGGGTGCAATCAATGGCTCTGCTGGCGCTCACCGCCGCTGTTGTGATAGCATTCTGGTGATCACCAAATGGTGCAGCTCAAGATGAAGGTCATTGGATTTAAACTGACCTCGCCTCGTGTGCTTAACTTAGATCGATAAATCGCTGGTTTATAGGTGCGAGTACTGGATTTGAGTGTAGAGCCCTGGCAGTTGAGCCGCCGGTAAGGATGTTTTCCAGATATTGGCTGCCTGGTAAATAAAGAACAAGGAAAATCATGAATATGAATAAACTCTATACCGTCTTTACATTGGCCCTTCCGCTGATCATGTTCAACCAGTGTAAGCAGGGCGCTGAAGAAAGCATCGATGTATCCTCGCCGGATGGTGCGATCACCGTCACTTTCATGGTTAGCGGGGGCGTCCCCTATTATCAGGTCAGCCGTAGCGGCCGGGACGTCATCAAAGCTTCGAAACTGGGCTTTGCCTTTAAGGATGCCGCGCCCCTGGACCGGAACCTGGCGGTTGTAGGACAGCAACAAAGTAGTTTCGACGAGATATGGGTTCAACCCTGGGGGGAGGTCAAGGATATCAGGAACCATTACAACCAGCTCCATGTTCAGCTCCAGGAAACCACCGAGGTCCCCCGAAATATGAACCTGGTCTTCAGGGTATACGATGACGGCGTCGGATTTCGCTACGAGTTGCCCGCCCAGGATCACCTGGGATCAGTTCAGATTACCGATGAGAAAACGGAGTTCAATCTGGCGGGTGATCATAAAGCCTGGTGGATTAAGGCCTACCAATGGAACCGCTATGAGTACCTTTACCAATCATCGCCAGTGAGCGATATAGACACAGTCCATACACCACTAACACTGGAAACCAAAGACGGACTGTACCTCAGTATCCATGAAGCTGCCCTGACCGATTACCCCAGCATGACACTGGCGCGAACGGGGAGCACGGTCCTGGAGTGTGATCTGGTTCCCTGGTCGGATGGGACCAAAGTGAAAACAAAGACCCCCTTTGTTACCCCTTGGCGGACGATTCAAATCGCGGAAACAGCCGGGGACCTGATTACATCCTATCTGATCCTGAACTTAAACGAGCCTAATAAGCTGGGGGACGTCTCGTGGGTCCAGCCCGGGAAATATGTGGGCATCTGGTGGGGCATGCATATTAAGACCTACACCTGGGAATCCGGCGCGAAGCATGGCGCCACGACGGCTAATGCAAAGCGTTACATCGACTTTGCCGCTGAACATGGTTTTCCCGGGGTCTTGATTGAAGGCTGGAACGTCGGGTGGGATGGCGATTGGATGGCAAACTCGGAGTTGTTCAATTTCACGACCCCCTACGATGATTTTGACATGCAGGTGGTCAGCGCCCATGCTGCTTCGAAAGGCGTGAAGATCATCGGTCATCATGAGACATCCGCGGGAATTGCGAACTATGAACGGCAGGTGGACGACGCTTTCCGCTATTACCTGCAAAATGGGATCAACACCATAAAGACCGGTTACGTGAGTCACGGGCAAAGTATTATCCCCGTGGGGGACACCTCAGGCGCCAGGGAGTGGCATCACGGTCAATATATGGTGCGGCATTACCGCATGATCGTTGAAAAAGCGGCACGAAATAAAATCATGCTGGATGTCCATGAACCTATTAGACCGACAGGGATTAGAAGAACCTATCCAAATATGATGACCCGGGAAGGAGCACGCGGACAGGAATTCAATACCAGTGGCGAAGGCAATCCGCCGGAACATACCACCATTCTACCGTTTACCCGGTTGCTGGGAGGTCCCATGGATTTTACGCCCGGGATTTTTGACCTGACATTTGAAGCAGCGAATCGTCCCGACAATCGGGTGAGCACCACGTTGGCCAAACAGTTGGCCCTCTATGTGGTCCTCTACAGTCCGCTGCAGATGGCGGCGGATCTGGTTGAGAATTATGAGAACCAGCCGGCTTTTCAATTCATCGAAGATGTGCCCGTTGACTGGCAGGACACCAGGGTATTACACGCCCAAATCGGCGACTACCTTACGATCGCCCGCCAGGATCGAAATAGCGCAAATTGGTATATCGGCAGCATCACGGACGAACAGGGGCGGACGCTGGAGACGCAGCTGGACTTCTTGGACGCCGACCGCAAGTACGTAGCCGAGATATACGCAGACGCCGGTGACGCCGATTGGGAGACCAACCCGCTGGCCATCGACATCTCCCAGGCGCTGGTGGACCGCAGCACCACACTGAGCATCAGGCTAGCCCCCGGAGGCGGACAGGCCATCCGCATCCGCCCGGCCACCGACGAGGAAGCCCATAGCGTTTCGCCCTACTGATTTGGCCGGCGCCTAGTCCTTACCCCGTGCCAAGAATGCCGTGGCGCTGGAAATAGAGTGATTCTGGTGTGATAGCAAGTGAATCTCCAAAAGCAGGTGATGTATGATTGATCTCCTGATTGTTCTAGCTTTTATGGTGTACAGTATTTCAGCCGGCTTTCGGGCCCGCTCGAAAGCCTCCACCGGCCTGGAGGAATATTTCCTGGCAGGCAGGTCCGTGAAGGGCTGGAAGGCTGGATTCAGCATGGCAGCCACCCAATACGCCGCCGATACGCCCTTGCTGGTGACAGGCCTTATCGCCACAGGTGGCATTTTCATGCTCTGGCGGCTTTGGATCTATGGGCTGGCTTTCTTGATGATGGGCTTCATCTTGGGGAAGGCCTGGCGAAGATCAGGGATACTCACGGACGCTGAATTCGCGGAGTTTCGGTATAGCGGGAAAGCCGCCTTAACCCTCCGCGGCCTCAAAGCTATCTATTACGGCACGGTAATCAATTGCACCGTGATGGCCATGGTTCTGGTGGCCGCCACCCGGATATCCGAAACCTTTCTTATGTGGCACCAATGGTTGCCCGGGTCAGTCTATGCGGTGCTTTACCACACAGTGGAAAAGGTCGGGATTTCACTGGCGTCGGGAGCAACCGGCCTGGAGCCCTTTGTGGCCACCACCAATAATATCATCAGTATCCTGGTGATCCTGACCTTTACCGCCTTGTATTCCACAACCGGAGGTTTACGCAGCGTCATAGCAACCGATATCGTGCAATTCGTGATTGCCATGGTTGCCACTCTGATTTATGCGATCATCGCCGTGGCAAAAGCCGGGGGCTTGAGCGCGATGCTTTCCCAGCTGACCGAGATTTACGGGACAGTCAGGGCTTCCGAGATGCTTTCCTTCAGTCCCCCTTCCTATGAAGCCCTAACCCCATTCCTGGTGCTCATCGGCCTGCAGTGGTTTTTTCAGATGAACAGTGACGGCACCGGCTACCTGGCCCAAAGAACGATGGCTTGCCGAACGGACCGTGATGCGCAAGTTGCGGCCTTCATCTTCACCTGGGCCCAGATTCTTGTTCGCAGCCTATTCTGGCTACCGATCGGCGTCGCACTACTGGTCATCTATCCTTACGATCCCGGTAGCGCCATGGGCGAGGGCTTTATCGCCGGAAGAGAAATCCTATTTGCCACCGGTATTAAGGACCTGTTGCCGGTCGGTATTCGTGGACTTATGCTTACGGGCCTATTGGCTGCTTTGGCTTCCACCATTGATACGCACCTGAGTTGGGGTGGGAGTTATTGGACCAATGATATTTATCTACGGTTGATCAATCAACACTGGCTGAAACGGAAACCCGGCTCCAGAGAATTGGTGGTCGTTGCCAGACTCTCCAATATCCTGATACTTTTCATTGCCCTGATCATTATGGCCAATCTTGGCTCTATCCAGGAGGCTTGGCATCTATCGCTATTATTTGGCGCCGGCATGGGATCGGTGCTGGTATTGCGGTGGCTCTGGGAACGCATCAGCGTTTACTCGGAACTGGCCGCCATGGCGGCCTCCCTGGTGATCGCCCCGATTCTCCTGCTCACGGTTGAAGACGAGTGGCTGAAATTGTTGTTGATGTCAAGCTTATCCACCCTGGCAGTGTTGATTGTTACCTGGTTGGCGCCGGCGACGGAAGAGGCTACGCTGGACCGCTTTTTCGAGCGCGTTAATCCTCCGGGATTCTGGCGGCACACAGCTACCCGGCTGGGCTTGGACCCCGGTTCCCCTTTGACGGCCCTGAAAGGTGGTGTATGGCTGGTGATTACCGTTGGCATGACCATCTTTCTCTTGCTTGTGGGTATCGGCCGCCTGCTTTTGCCTGCCCCGGGAATTTCCACTTTGGCATCGTGGGGGTACGTTTTGTCAGGGCTGGCTTTTATAACGTTGTGGTGGCGCCGGTTTATGCCTGCCGAGCGTTAATCCGAAACCGGCTCATTTCTTTATGTGGCCGCGTCAGGCGCTGGATGGCACCTAAAAACACCTGGAGTCAGTAGTGGCGGAATATCCCTGGTATCTGAATGCCGTTCTCTACCAGGTGTACATCCGCGCCTTCTACGATTCCAATGGCGATGGCCATGGGGATATAAAGGGCTTGATCGCAAAACTCGGGCTGCCCGCGCATGGCAACGGTCTGCACTATGCCCGGGAGTAGTGATTCCCCCGCCGCTGGCGGGGTTCCGGTGGCAAAAACATCTTACAACCTACTGGCAGTGGAGAATGATCGATGATAATAATAATCAATAAGTTGCAAAGGACTACTCACTAATGCAGGAAAAGATTAAACAGTTAGCGGACTACCGGGGAATCGTCAGTGCCGCGGTTCTCGAAGAGATTAGGGTGAAGGCCCGGGATCTTAAGGACGCTACGGTGGTCCATGTCAACGCCACCAACTTTGGGGGCGGCGTGGCGGAAATCCTCGATAACCTCGTTCTGCTGATGAACGATATTGGCATTCGGACGGACTGGCGCGTCCTTCATGGTGTTCCGGACTTTTTTGAGGTCACAAAGAAATTCCACAACGCGCTGCAAGGACAGGAACTTGTATTTGACGATGAGGAGCTGGAGCTGTTCCGGTTCATTAATGAAAAGTTCGCCCGATTCGCTTTTCTCGATCACGATTTCGTGATCATCCACGATCCGCAGCCGTGCGCACTGGGCCAGTACGTGCAGCACACTTCTCCGTGGGTCTGGCGGTGTCACATCGACATCACCCATCCCAGCGAGCAGGCCTGGCGTTTTATGGAACCGTTTATCCTGAAATATGAGCGAATGATCGTGTCGGCTGACGTTTACAAGAAGCCGGGCCTCGACATCCCACAGCAGATTATGGCTCCTTCCATAGATCCCCTATCACCCAAAAACATGGAATTGCCGGAAGAAGTGATCGCCCGTTACCTGGTTCAGCACCGGATTCCCACCGACAAGCCCATTATCACACAGGTCTCCCGGTTTGATCCCTGGAAGGACCCGGAAGGGGTAATGAAAGTCTTTGAGCTGGTCAAGCAGCAGGTTGACTGCCGCCTGGTCTTCTGCTATAATATGTCCGCTGATGACCCGGAGGGGGCGAAGATTTATGAGCGGATGTTACAGACGGCGAAACCCTATCTTGACCGTGGCGATGTGCTGTTTGTTCGCGGGGATGATCCGATCCTGGTGAACGTCCTGCAACGAACCTCGGGTGTGATATTGCAGAAATCCACCCGCGAGGGGTTTGGCCTGACGGTCACCGAAGCCTTATGGAAGGGAACCCCCGTTGTGGCTTCCAACGTCGGTGGTATTCCCACTCAAATCCGGGATGGTGTCACCGGTTACCTGGTGGAACCCCACGATCTGGATGGCTGCGCCAAAAAATTGGTGACCTTGCTTGAGGATGCCGATCTCGCCAGCCGAATAGGACAGCAAGCCCGGGAACACGTGCGGGAGCACTTCCTCATCACCCGCCATCTCCTGGACTATTTGAACCTTTTGCTGAGTCTAAAATGATGTGAGGGCTCTCCTTTGAAAAAGGGAGAGGATAGCCGTTGACAGGCGGGTTATGCCCCCGAGGCCCGGCCGCAATTCAGGCGAAGATGTTCGTATCTTCGCCTGGAGGCCGGCGCACCGGGAGCCTGGCAGTCCCATATTGTCGCATCAAGCGGGGCGAACAGATTGCGTCACTCCATCAGAATACGGCCACTAATTTCCATTCCCCGTCTTTTTTCACCAGATGCTTAACTACCTTACCATCATTTGAAAATTCCTCACCTGCCCATATGCCTTCTACATGTTCGTCGTGGATTACGAACGCAGCATTACCGTCGAGGTGGATGTCGAAATTTGATTGGGTGGATTCTCTGATTATATATTTATCCGGCTCTTTGTTTTTTAATTCAATATTGTTCTCAATACCGCTCTTAAACGCTGCACCCAGAGAATCCCATCCAACCTTAACTTCATTAATCACCCACTTAGCGTGCGCCACGTAGGGTTCATGGACCCAGGCTGCGGCTAGACCCTCATAGTCACTATCATAAGCAGCCTTCGTTTCACTTTGAACAGCCGCCTTGATGGCCGCTTCCTCCGCGGCAACGTCAACCTTTTGCTCGCAAGCCACTAACCCCAGGCCTGCCAGTAATATCAGATAAATTACAGGATTACGCATTGTTGTTCCCCTTTATATTGGTTTAGGTTAGTGAAGCGTTGTTCTTAAGCAACAACTTGATGTTGAAATATAAAGTGGAAATTATCAAAAACAAAGTTATCTGGGTTAATTTTAGGTTTTTCCAAGGAATAGCGGCCGGCTCTTCGCGCTGGCAAACCGGGAGAATATTGAAATCATTAACACGCTGTTGGAAGCAAACATGTTGATCGAGCGCTGGCGTCCGGCAATTCCCGGCCAGCACCGATGACATTAATACCGGACAGAATTATTACGTGTTTACTGAACGCCGGACCTTTTAATTTAAGAATGTGCCAACGAATGAAGGCTAGCCATTACAGAGCGATTCGGATTAATGGAGGCAAATTTTGATACTCATGAACGGTTATTCCAGCGGAAATCTTCATCGGGGAATATGTGAGCGCAATTCGATTCGCGCAAGTTGGAAAGTGAAGCCCCTGCGGCTTATGGTCCTGGCGCTATCGTTCACCAGTATCGGCATGGTTTCCTGCACGCAGAGGAGCACCCGGGTGCAAGTGGCTTTACCGGTGCTCGAATTTCCCCAGGCCGGCCTGGACGACCCGGCGGCCTATCGAGGTTATACAACCCGCTTTTTTCGGGATTCCGGCGGGAATACTGTGCAGATCGCCATCGATCGGCAATCGGGCCGGGTGGTGAATATCTGGGCGGACGCAGCCAATGAGAGTATTGCCTTCACCGTGCGTGACACCAGTGGCCGGCTGGCCGATATGATGTGGGACTCCCCGGGGGTGGAGCTATCTTCGCTGGGTCCTTCGCGCTATATTCGCTATACGCTGTCGTCAGAGGCTGCCGGGCTGGATATCGGCCTGTTCCTCTTGGGATCCATGCGCCAGGAGCGCGATTATGTGTATCACAAAGGAAACCTGAGTCCCTTTGGCGCCGAATTATACAGTGAGAAAGAATTCAGGGAACTGCTGGATAATCTCGAGGCACTTTTGCCGGAAGAGCGAGATCGTCTCCTGGCGCTGCTGCACGCTGAAAACATGGCGCAGCTACGGGCCCGTCTGTTGCCCCAGGTGACGTACCGCCAGTCCGATTCGAGCGCACAGGTACTTATAGAGCAGCCCACTTTTGACGGCCTAAACCACTTGTCCCTGGGCCTGAGTGTAGATCGGAGCCAGGCGACCATCGAGGTCTCGGAGGGAGTAATAGCTATCCGTCCACTGCAGGCCGGCCCAATTCGGCTGACCGTAAAAATCGGGACCGATTCGCCCTCCCTGACCCCCTTGCGCCGTGATGAGATCTTCAACCAGGACTTTCTGGACTTCTACGAACTTGCCGAACACGAGAGCGTGCGACCTGAATCCGGGAGGGCCCCATCCGGCTCAACCCAGGAGGAACGCCGGCTGCGTTTTCAATGGCTGGACCGCCAGGTACGCGCTGTCGAGCTGTTGGTTTCTCAAGAAAAAATCATGGCCGGGCTGCCCAACTTCGCCACCTACTTCGGGCGTGATATGCTGCTATCAATGCTCATGCTGGAAGCAATATGGTCCCCCTACATGCTCGAATATGTAATCGCCACCGCTCTGCAGAAGCTGTCTCCAGTGGGGCAGGTAAGCCACGAGGAAGCCCTGGGAACTCAAGCGATTCGAGAAAACGCCGCCGAATTCAACCGCCTGGTAACAGAGGTCTTTTCCCAAGGGGATGCGCCGGGAGCTGACAGCCTGCTGGACCATGCCGCTGCGGCCCTGGCAAATGTCCAGGCGGTGAGAGAAACGTATAACATGGTCGATGAAGACTTCCAGCTGGCGGTGGTGGTTGCTCGCTATCTGACCAGTTCCGCTATTCCCGCCCAGGAAAAACGTGCCTTCCTGCTGGCGGAATCGGATGACGGGGCGCAGACCTCACGGATTTCATTGCTGATGCGAAACCTGGCTCACATAACGCAGCTGATGCAACCCTATGTCGAACGTCCCGAGGCCGGGAATCTGATAGAGTTCCCCCGGATTGACGAGCACCGCTGGTTTCCGGGCAGCTGGCGGGACAGCGGAGCAGGCTATGCCAACGGTCGTTTCGCAATGGATATTAATGTTATTTGGGCTCCCAAGGCTCTGGAATCGGTCGGAAAGATATTCGCGTCCCTCCGCGAGATAGGCTTCTCTACCGACGAGCTCGAATCACTGGCTCCACCGATCCGCAACCCGGTGCTACACAATTATGCCTTCGACGCTGAAGCCGTACCGGCCGCCCTCAAAGTCTGGCAAGGCGCTGTGAAACACTTCGACGTAAGTTTATCTCCGCAAGAGGTGCAGCACGGGATCCAGGCCAGGTTAGGCCGGCTCACTACAGGAGAACGAGTCTATTGGAAGCGGGTCCTGTCCGAGAGTGCCGCCGCTGAGCAAGGTATTGAGTTCCTGGCCCTTTCACTGGATGATAAAGGCGTGCCGATCCCGGTGGTAAATACCGACCCGGCGGCTATATGGTTCCTGGAGGATTTTGCGAGCGAGATCTTGCAAGGTGAGGTTGACCCGGCGGAACTTATAGAGCGACTTGAGATTTTTCTCTTACCTTATCCCGTAGGCCTGTTTGTAGAGGGCGTTGGACCATTGGTGTCAAATGACGCCTATGCTCCTGAGGCTGTGTGGGAAAACTTCCAGCGAGACCCTTATCATTCCCCCCGGGTTGTATGGGGTCGGGAGGTGAACTTGATCCTGCTGGGACTGACCCGGCAAATATTGGGCGCTCTCGATCCGGACGGCCAGGTCAAAGACCCGCTGCTGAATGCCTATGTCCGGCAGTTGCGCGCTGCCTTGGAAAAGATTCTAACCGCTGTTGAATCTTCCGGACTTAAGCACAATGAGCTGTGGAGTTACCGAATCGTGGACGAAAGGCTGGAGCCTACCCGCTACGCCACGAGTTCCGATATTCAGTTATGGAACCTCACGGACTTGGCGGTTCAATACTCACTGGCGCGTATCCCAAAGCATTGAACTATGGCTTCATCGGGCTTATCGATAGGGCGATTATCTCTGTGTACTTCGCCCCCCGTGCCTGCAGAAGAAGGGGCGCTTTTGTATGAGATATCCGCGCGCATTTTGGGGTTTTTTCGACAACTAGTGTCTTATCCCATGAATAATTTTACTTCTTTGCCACGGTTATGTTGTAGGGGCGACTCAGTGAGTCGCCCCTACGATAAATCGCGTAATGAGGTATTGTCAATTAAAATATCTATTTAACATCAATTAAAGGTCCAGCCATATCGACAAGCAAGGTTGTCGCACTGATTAGACTGCAAAGAAACGTAAAGCAAATAATGGGACAGGACACTAGTGCGGACTGGACAGGGGTATCTTAACTTTGCGAGCCGTAAACTTCAGGGCAGATAACTTATAAACACTCTGCAGGGAGATTGAGGAGGTTGCAATTAGTACTTTAGGTCTCATCATCATCGTAGCCTATCTGGCGACAGTCCTTGGTATCGGGTTCTACTCCTCACGAAAGGGGCGCACCAGTGAAGATTACTTTCTGGCGGGCCGGAATGTAGGTTGGTTTGCCATTGGCGCCTCGCTGTTTGCCTCCAACATTTCCAGCGAGCACTTTATCGGGTTGGCCGGCTCGGGGGCCAGCGGCGGGCTGGCAGTGGGCCAGTTTGAATGGTTAGCCTGCTTGATAGTTTTGATCCTGGGTTGGGTGTTTATACCGTTTTACCTGAAATCCGGCGTGTTCACCATGCCTGAGTTCCTTGAGCGGCGCTATAACCGTGCCAGCCGGATGTATCTCACCTCTGTCTCCATCGTTGCCTATGTGCTCACTAAAATATCGGTGACGCTCTACGCCGGCGGGCTGCTGCTGAATAAGGTGATGGGACTGGATATGGTCACCTCCGCCCTCGTGATGGTGATCCTGACCGGCATTTACACGGTTGCGGGGGGCCTGCGGGCGGTTATCTACACTGAGGTAATGCAGGCAATTGTCCTGATTGGCGGCGCCCTTACTCTGACCTTACTGGGCTTGCACGAGGTAGGCGGCTTCTCCGGGTTGCAGGCCAAACTGCCGGCTGATTACTTCAGCATGTTCAAATCTGTTTCCCACCCTGATTTTCCCTGGACCGGCATCATCTTCGGCGCACCCATTCTGGGCATTTGGTATTGGTGCACCGACCAGTTTATAGTTCAACGAGTATTGAGCGCCAAGGACATCAATTCCGCCCGCAGCGGCGCCATCTTCGCCGGTTATCTGAAAATATTGCCCGTGTTTATCCTGGTACTGCCCGGAATGATCGCCCTGGCCATGTTCCCCGATATCAGAGGCGATGAAGCTTACCCCGCACTGGTGACCAGCAACCTGTTGCCGATGGGTATTAAAGGTATTGTAGTGGCCAGCCTGCTGGCGGCGCTGATGTCATCCCTGGCCAGCTGTTTTAACAGCAGCTCGACTTTGTTCACCATGGACTTCTATAAGAATTATAAGCCCCAGGCCTCTGAACAAGAGTTAGTCTTTGTCGGTCGTCTGGCAACCACTGTGCTGGTCATCCTGGGTATTCTCTGGGTGCCGTTCATTGGCAGTATCAGTTCCCAGCTCTTTGTTTATCTCCAGAGCGTGCAGGCCTACGTAAGTCCGCCTATCGCCGCGGTATTTCTTTTCGGTGTTTTCTGGGCCCGCGGGAATGGCAAAGGTGCTATCTGGACCCTGCTGGTAGGGGCCGCATTGGGAGCGTTGCGCCTGGTGCTTGAGATAATGAGCAATAATTATGGATTATCCATCCCGGCCTTCGAGTGGTTCTATAGTATGAACTTCCTGCATTTCGCAATATTCCTGTTCCTGGTCTCATCTGCCATTTTAGTCGGCGTAAGTCTGCTTTCACCAGGTGAGAGCGATGCCAAGTTGGCTGGATTGACATTCGCCACGGCCAAAGAAGCCAGCGGTGAGTTTGTAAAAAAATTGGACGTACAGAATCCCAGGTGGAACAATGTGAATGTTGTTTTCTCGGTCGGTTTAGTACTGATAATCCTGCTTCTATGGAGCATATTCTTTTAGTTCGCTCCTCTACCTGTAAAGAACAAGCGAGTTGCCCGTCACCCTGGAGGTGGTATGCGTTGCCGTTGCCGACGTGAGGCTGCGGTCGTCTATGGACGCTAGCGGAATTGCGCGCCACGATTCATAGCTGGAGGAATAAGTCTTGAATTATTTAAATTTGTCGCTTAGTTTCCTGCCCGAGCGGTCCACATTCCTTTAACATTATATAGTGACAAGATTCAGGCTCGAACATTTTAACGAGGGTAATTCCTCACAACCGATACCTGGATGAGAGTTTGGAAGCTATGAATAAACAATCACAGCAAAACAACAGTGCAGGCGAATGGTCCCGGACACTACTTTTATTTGTCGCGGGGTTGTTGCTTTTTGAAACCTTGACCGGACTGTCCATTTACCTACTGCCCTTCAGTATTCCGAATCAGGTTCAAGTTCTATTGCACACTGCAGTGGGACTGATCCTTATCATACCCTACACCTGGTATCAAGTCCGGCACTGGCACATCTATCGCACGAATGTGATCAGTCACATCAAGGTAACAGGGTATTTTGCTCTGATAGCCACGTTAGCAGCGATGATTTCGGGGCTTATTCTGACCTATCAGGCCGTCTTCGCAACCAGGATCAGCTACACCTGGGATCTGATTCACATCATTTCGACTTTCGCCCTGATCGCCTCGGTATTGCCGCATATATTTGTTCTTATGATTCGCGGGTTTAGCGGGCGTCGCATACCGGCTGTCGAACCGGTTTGGCTGGTGGTTAAACAGTTCGGTCTCAACACAATATTTGTCCTCGGCGGGCTCTTGGCTGTCGTGGCTTTGCTGGCCTTCGCTTACGAACCGACGAAATACGTCAACGAATTTCCCGATGACTACAGTTACGTCTATGGTCCCGACCGGCCCTTTGCGCCCAGTCTGGCGACCACCAGTACCGGTGGCGCCTTCGATGCCCGCTCATTGGGTAACTCCGAGAGTTGCGGGACCTCCCGGTGCCATGAGCAGATCGTCGATGAATGGTCGGTAAGCGCCCATAACTACTCAGCCAAGGACCCCGCATTCCAAGCCGTGCAATCGGTGATGGCTGAGCAGAACGGGCCGGAATCGACCCGCTATTGCGGCGGCTGCCACGATCCGATCTCGTTGTTTTCAGGCACGAAAAATATATTCACCGAGGAATTAACCAACCTCCTCGGTTACCAGGAAGGTGTTTCCTGTATTGTCTGTCACGCCATCAAGGAAACCGACGTTAAAGGCAATGCCAGCTATGTCATCACCCAACCTGAACGCTACATGTATGAACCTGGCGAGGGGAATCCGGCGCGGTTCTTCCGGGATGTCCTGATCCGGGCCTATCCCCGCTATCATGTACAGAGCCTTCAACATCGCCTCTTCAAGAGTCCCGAGTTCTGCTCGGCCTGCCACAAGCAGTTCATCGATGAAGAGATCAATAATGTCGGTTGGGTGCAACTGCAGAACCAATACGATAACTGGCGCAAAAGCCGGTGGAATCAGCCCGGCGATCCCACCGCAACTATTGAATGCCGTGAATGCCACATGCCGTTGGTCGATTCCAGCGATCCGGGGAGTGGCGATCCGCAGGATTACAACCGGACGATTGATGACCGCCAGCACCGCAGTCATCGGTTCCTGGGCGCCAACCAGTTCGTGCCGGCTCTGCTGAATCTTCCCGGCGGCGAGGAGCACGTGCTGCTGATCGAACAATGGTTACGGGGGGAGATTGAGATCCCCGAGATCGCCGACAAATGGACGACGGGGGCAGCGGTACCGCTGGAGCTGTTGGTGCCGGACCATGTCCAGCCCGGAGAGCAGGTAACGATCCAAACCTCCATGTTGAACAACAAGGTCGGGCACGATTTCCCGACGGGGCCATTGGATATCATTCAGGCCTGGGTGGAGTTGACCGTCACTGACCAGGATGGCAACGAAATTTTCGTTTCCGGCAGCGTGGATGAGGGACATTTCATTCAGCCGGGATCATTTATCTTCAAGGCCGAGGCGGTGGATCAATACGGCAACCTGATTGACCGGCATAATCTCTGGGAGATGGTGGGGGTGCGTTACCGCCGCGCCCTGTTCCCCGGCTCATCCGACCGGGCACAGTTCGATTTTTCCTGCCCATCGAGCTGGCCAACCGCGGAGGGGGAGTTCTCGACCGAGGAGGAGTTTACCGTTAAGGTGCCCGACAGTCAGGTTACGGAGTTGCACGTGACGGCCAGGTTGCTGTACCGCAAGGTCGATCAATATTTCCTGAATGTGCTCTTGGGTGAGGATTCCGGGATCACCGCCCCGGTTACCGCCATCTCGGAGGACCGGAAGACGATTAAGGTATCCCGCCTGTGAGAATAGTTTGTGTTCGGCCGACTGACGCGGCGTAAACGTCTACTCCTGATTACGGTAGCGCTTGGATTGCTTTTTGTTGCGCTGATGGCCGTAGTAATCCGTATGGCCCTCAAACCGGCCCCCGTCTATTTGCCCGGTGAAGCTATTGAAGGCTTGACCGCTGCCCTCACACGCTCACTACCACCGGATTATCCCCGAGTGACCTTTGTGAACGCCAGCGAGCAAGCGGGTATTGCCTTTCAACACTTCTACGGGCGGCGGACGACCCAACTTCCCGAAGATATGGGATCGGGGGCCGCCTGGGGCGATTACGATCAGGATGGCTGGATCGATCTGTTTGTGGCCAATCAAGTCGGCCCCTTGACCATGTCGCCGCCTGAAATCGAGGCCTCGCCGGCCCACTGCGCCCTTTACCATAATAACGGAGATGGCACTTTCGACGAGGTCTCTGCTCAAGCGGGGGTCGACTTTCGGGGTTGGGCCATGGGGGCCGCCTGGGGCGATGCCGACAATGATGGCTGGCCCGACCTGGTGGTATCGACTTACGGTGAAAACTTGCTCTACCACAACAATGGCGATGGCACCTTCACGGACCTGAGCGATCCGTCGGGTCTGGGCGGCCGTCAAGGCTTCTGGACCGGTGTGTCGTGGGGCGATTTCAATCGGGATGGCTTCCTGGACCTGTATGTGAATGGCTATGTCCACTACGCCTATCAGGATCCTGGCGCCTTATCGAAACAGTATGAGGTTGAAATCCCCACCAACCTCAATCCCTCGTCCTTTAGGCCGCGTGGCAACCTGCTTTACCGCAACAATGGCGATGGTACCTTCACTGAAATGGCGGCTATGGCAGGCGTTGAGAGCCGGCAGGGGCGCAGTCTAAACAGCACCTGGTGTGATTTCGATGATGATGGCTGGCTGGACTTATACGTCGCCAATGATGTTTCCGACAATGTTTTCTACCGGAATCTAGGTGATGGGACATTTGAGGAAATCAGTCATGCTTCCTGGGTAGCCGATTACCGGGGGGCCATGGGCATTGCCGTGGGAGACTGGGACGGGGATCAGGACCTGGATATGTTCATCACCCACTGGATCGCCCAGGAGAATGCCCTGTACACCAACTTGAAGTCCCAATTCGCTGCACTGGGCTTGCCCTCCACGAAAGGGATCAGGTTCATGGATGAAGCCGACCGCTACGGCCTGGGGCAGATTGCCCTGGACTATATCGGCTGGGGGACCTCGTTCTTCGATTACGATAATGACGGCCGATTGGACCTGTTCGTGGCCAACGGCAGTACCTTTCAGCAGAGGGATGAACCGTGGCGGCTGGTTCCGATGCCCAACCAGTTGTTCTGGAATCGGGGGGCGGAGCACGGGTTTTACGAGGTTTCCTCCGTGAGTGGTGATCTGTTCCAGCAGAAGCATGGGAGCCGGGGGGCGGCTTTTGCCGATTACGATAATGATGGCGACCTGGATATTTTCGTCACTAACAATGGCGGACCGGGCGTCCTGATGCGTAACGACGCCGATCAGGCTCACCAATGGTTGCAGGTGGCCCTTGAGGGGGTTGTGAGTAACCGCTCGGCTATCGGTGCGAAATTGCGGTTGGTGGTGGGCAGCCGTGTTCATATCCGGCCGGTGGGGGCTCAGAGTTCCTACTGCTCGCAAAACAGCCTGATCGAACATTTCGGCCTGGGCGTCCGATCGGTGGCCGATACCCTGGAGATCACCTGGCCCACCGGAGAGCGGCAAGTCTTTTATAATCTAGCCGCCAACCAAAGGGTGCGCGTGCTGGAAGGGGATCCGATCCTGCGGTGAGTTGCCCGGTATAAGCCGATGAAAAAAATATTACTTATATTCTCGTCGGTATTTCTGTTTCTCTTCGCGGCGGTTGCAGTGCTGAAATTCGAACGGACCGAGGAGGTTGCCAGGGACAGCACCGCTGGGCTAGCTGTCACTGAACGGGAGAGAATCCAGCAGTTTTGGCAACTCTACCGGGGAGCTACCAGGCACCGCATTGCCGGTGAATTTGAAGCCGCCATCGCCGATTATTCCCAGGCCCTGACGCTCAACGGCAAACACGAAGACACACTCTATTATCTGGGCAACATGTATTGGGAACTCGGCAGCTTCAGGGCAGCGGAAACCGCCTGGAAACGATTGGTTCAGATCAATCCCGGCAGTCCCCGCGGGCATCTGCGGCTGGGTGATCTGTACCTATGTTTTGCAAATAAGGCTCATTTCAATATCGACGCCGCCGAGCGCGAATATGAGCGGGCTTTCGATATCAACAGGGAGGAGACCGGCTCGCTGTTGCGCTTGGGCCAGCTCGCTCTGATAAAAGGCAGTCTGGGCGAAGCTCAGGGCTACCTCGAGGCTGTTCTAGGTACCAATGCCCGGAGCGTGGAAGCCCAATTCCTCAGCGGTTATATCGCCTGGAAACAAGGATCTCCCGCTGAGGCCGGGGCCCTGTTTGGTCTGGCGGCGCAATACTCGCAGTCCACTGACAGCACCCAGGATGAATTGGGCGAGGGGGCTACCAAGTCGGGACAACCATTGACGGTTTCACGCCGGTCGGATTGCCGAATATTTCAGCAGTACATGGGCAATTTAGCGCAGCTCCAACCACCGATACCCGCCGATCTGGTAGCACACCGGTATCAGGAATTAGACGCCTTGCTTGAACGAATCAGGAAGATGGCTCAATCCTAGATAACGGCGTAGTGATCGGCGCGTTTCCCTACTCTGACAGCATTGTTCACAGCAAGTTAACACTAGTTGTCAATGATTGATCGCTTCCCGTCCTCGATTACGCGCTGGTTGGCCCCACCCCGGTATATTAATGGCGCCTGGGCGTAACCCCGGTATATTATATTCCAGGCCCAAAACTGTGGCTTACTGACCCGGTTTCGCAACCGGCGGTGGTCCTGGGAGGTATCAAATAGACCCCAAAGTCGCCTAATTGTTGTGAATTACATTATTTGGACTGTAAATTAGAACTTCTCAATGGAACTATTAAGCTGGTAGCTTTGCCCGGTCTCTCGATAGGCGGGCGAGGTCGCAATGAGGTTTTGGTAATGGTACTTGACCTCTCATGAATAAAATGAACTAATCCAACAACGATTGGAGGAACAATGCTGCACCGCAGTATGAAAGTTTTACTTGTCGCACTGTTTTTACCCATGATAGTGCAAGCCCAAACCGGAATGGTTGCCGGCACGGTAACCGATTCCAAAACCGGTGAAGCTCTAGCGGGAGCGAATGTAATAATCGAGGGCACTACCCTGGGAGCCGCGGCCGACATGAACGGCAGCTTCCTCATCACCGATATTCCGCCCGGTTCCTATACGGTAACCGCGTCGATGATCGGTAACGAAAGCGCCAGCCAGGATATTTCAGTCATTGCTGGTGAGGAGCTGGTACTCGATTTCGAACTGGAGCCCACAATCCTGCAACTATCGGCAGTCACCGTCCGTGGCAACTTCGCGATAGAAAGAGAAACTCCGGTAGCCTTCACCACTATCGGCGAAGAGCATATCAGGAACAATTTCACTGTTCAGGACGTGCCCCACTTATTTGCTAATACTCCCGGCGTCTATGTCATGTCCGATGGCGGGAGCGGCATGGGCGATTCCAAGGTGCTGATCAGGGGCTTCGATGAGCAGCGCATCGCCGTCATGATCAATAATGTGCCCGTCAATGATCCGGAATCCAAGAAAGTATACTGGTCGAACTGGGGCTCATTGCCGGCCGCATCGCAATCGATTCAGATTCAGCGCGGCGTTGGGTCGTCGCTCTATGGTTCCGGAGCACTCGGGGGTTCCATAAATGTGATCACCAAGGATGCACCGGCCGATAAAAGCCTGAGTGTTACCATGACCGCTGGCCAATACGGTATCTTCAAGGGTGGTATCGATTACAATAGCGGCCTGTTAGGTGGCAATAAAAGCTTCATCGCCCGCTTTAACTATCTCGAGGGTAACGGCTGGAGGCAGGACACCTTCTATCGAGGCATCCAGTATTACCTGGCTGGAATGTTCTTCCCTAACGAGCGGAATACATTCAAGGTAATCCTGCATGGCGCGCCCCAGTACCATGCTTATGCCTATATGGGCTTCTGGCCACAGGACAAGTATGGCGTGGGCTATGCCAACTATGGCAAAGATTGGAATGGGCATCCACACGTTGCTGAGAGTGAGCTCAAGGGCACTAATTATGACGGCCGCGGCACAACACTGATGGACGTGATCCTCAACCGCACCGAGATCGGTGTAAGTCCTGACAAGCAAGTCGGTGGTTTGGTTATAGGTAACGACCGCGCCAGTCTGGATAACAATGTCTATCATAAGCCTCAATTTGAGATTCACCACAGCATGCAGATCAATGAAACAAGCCGTTTGACCTCGACTTTCTTCATGTCCAGAGGCTATGGCTATGGTGAAAATCTGAACGGCTATTATAAAGTCGCCCGTGACGCCAACAGTGGCAATATGAGCTGGGCGGGTATTGACACTGCCGGTCAGTACCAGTACCGTAACTATTCCTCCCACTTCCAGACCGGATTGCTATCCTCCTACGAGACGAAGATGGGAGACCATGATCTCACCGCCGGTTTCGAGGCCCGCTACTGGAATGCCCAGCACGCGGGGGAGATCCTCAACACCTTCGATGATTCCGATGGACTGATATCATACTACATCGGCAACGTCAAACATAAGTTCGCCGCCAGCGATCTGTACTACGATTACGATGGCATCAAACCGCAAATCACGGGATTTGGGCATGCTCTCTGGCGCTTTGGGCCCTTGAGCGTGATGACTGATGTCCAGTTCTCCACTATGAAGTACAATATCGTGGAGCGGATTCCCGACAGCGGGAATTACCCCGGAGTGACCACCTTCAAGGACAAGGATGGGAAAGATGTCTCAAAGGGAACCAAGACGTGGAATGGCACTGGTAACACAGGTTCTTCGGACACGACTTATACCCTGTTCGACTATGAGAAATCCTTTTCCTTTGTCTCTCCCAAGATCGGGGTGAATTACAATGTCAACTCGGCCCTGAATGTCTTCGCCAACTTCAGCCAGGCAGTCAATGAGCCCCGAGTTAAGTTTTTCTTCGCTTACGGCTCACCGAATGACGCCCTTAAACTGGAGCGGACGAACGACATTGAGCTGGGTGCGGGATACCGGGCCGATATTGCGGGCATTGCCCTCGATACCAAACTGAATCTGTATTATATCGCCTTCACGGGTAAGGCACTGCGGATCACCGATCCGACCAAGGCCAATACCCAGGGATATGATTACAAGGGCCGGCGATACATTCCGATCGGTGGCTCAACCTACTCAGGAGTGGAACTAGCGGTTAATGCCGGCTTGCCCTTCGGTTTGGACCTGGGGATTAACATCAGCAATGCCTCCAACCTGTGGGGAGAACCAGACGATTCCGAGGGCGCCCAATATCTGTATTCCAGCGCTGCGGTAGTTGCAGGGGTTGATTATACCGATTCCGATGGGGACGGTTATTGGGATGCCGGTGAGGCTAAGCTGCATAGCAAGTTCGTGGATAAATTCGACGAACGGGTTGAGATCGGCATGCCTCAGCTTATCATAGGAAGTACTCTGAACTGGAGCAGTGGTCCCGTGTCCCTTGGTCTTGCCATGAGACGTTATGCCGATTTATACGTTATGGAGAACAATGAGAAGGTGCTCGTGGCGGATAAAGACGAGGACATTTTCGGTGACTACACCGACAATAGTTCCACCGCGGCAGCTGATCGGGTCGACACTTGGAGCGCCACACTCCCATCTGCAACAGTCTTGGATGTAACTATGCGGTATAACCTTGACTTCCTGCAAGGGGTTGACCTGTCAGTTCATATCAACAATGTGCTTGATGCTACCTACTGGCAGAAGGGTGACAGCTATGGAGTGGGTCCCGGTGCTGCCCGGACCATCATTGCCAATCTGACTGTGACGCTATAGTCTGGTAGCCGCCAAACCGGCTGATTGAGATAAAGCCCTCCCGCTTGTCGGGAGGGTTTTATCTTTTTCCCATTTTCTCAGGAACCACAGCCTTTACCTCTCGTGACCATAAGAACAACTCAGTATCTGATATCGGCGGTAATACTGTTCCTCGTGGGCCTGTTGCCGGCCCAGGATCGTCCCCTGACCATCATGGCCTACAATGTGCTCAACTTCAATCAGGGCAGCGGTGACCGGGTGGATGACTTCGTCACCGTGTTCAGTGCCACCCAGCCTGATATTGTGGTGGTGAACGAAATGCAGTCTCAGGCCGGTATGGACCTGATGCTGCAGCAAGGGTTCAGCAATGAATATGCCGCCGGTCCCTTCCGGGATGGCCCGGATACTGATAACGCCGTTTACTATAAGGACGGCCGGGTCACCCTGGATTCGGTCATCACCATCACCACCGAGTTGCGCGACATTACCGGTTACCGTTTCATCATCGACGACCACCAGGACCCATCGTTCCGCTTTACCGTCTTTTCGGCCCACCTGAAGGCCAGTCCAGGATACGACGACAGGCGCTATCAGGAAACTCTGAAACTGGCACAGTACATCGCCAACCAGGACAGCAATTATTACTACGCCTTCGCCGGCGACTTCAATTTTTACGGAGCCGGCGAGGCGGGCTATAAGCTGCTGCTGGACAGCCTGGCGGTGGATCTGGAAGATCCCCTCGGTGCCCGGGGCGAGTGGAATAACGATTCCAGTTACAGCTACCTGCACACCCAGTCTACCCGCACGGCGCATTTGCCTGATCTTGGCGCCTGGGGCGGCCTGGACGACCGTTTTGACTTCATCCTGCTGTCCCACCATATGCTGCGCGACAGTGGTCCGCTGACCTATGTGACCGGCACCTACAATGCCTACGGCAACGACGGCAACCATTTCAACGGCGAGATCAACAGCGGCACCAACGGCGTGGTTTCGGCCGCCATCGCCGATGCCCTGTATTACGCTTCGGATCACTTGCCGGTGATGTTGGAATTGTCCTACCCCACGACTATGACGGTCGCGGACGGGGTCGCTCGGCCCGTGACCTATGCTTTACATCAAAACTATCCCAATCCTTTCAATCCCGGCACGATGATCCAATTCGACCTGCCGGTGGGCTCGGATACCCGCATCGCAGTGTACGACCTGCTGGGCCGGGAAGTGGTACGGCTCGCAGATGGTCGCCTGGAGCCGGGGTATCACCAGCTGCTGTGGAATGGACGGGATACCCGGGGACGCGCGGTGCCCACAGGTATGTACATCGTGTTGATGATGACCCCGGAGTTCGGGAAAAACATCAAGGTGCTGCTGTTAAGGTAGTATGATGCATGTCCCGCCAAAGGCGGGGCTGCTTTTGAAATAGTTAGTGGAGCCCAACTGGGATAACCCCCGAGGATACTTGGAACTCCCGTCTGAAGTGTCATGCCATGAATACATACGATGTACTAGGTAAGCCAAAGGCTTAAATTCCGAATGGTAGTCGTTATTAATATCGGAATCCGATGAATTATCCAATCTGGGAAGTTCCTGTCATTGGCGGTGGTCTGGTCATCGGCCTGATCGCCATCTTCCACGTGTTCATATCTCATTTTGCCGTCGGTGGCGGGCTTTACCTGGTCGTCACGGAAAGACGGGCCATCCAAACCGACGATAAAGTCCTTTACGCTTATCTGAAGACACATGCCCGCTTCTTTATTTTAGTTACCCTGGTGTTAGGTGCTATCAGCGGTGTTGGGATCTGGTTTGCCATATTACTGGTTAATCCGGAAGCCACCGAGCTGCTGATCCGAACCTTTGTCTGGGCCTGGGGCATCGAGTGGGTGTTTTTCCTGGTCGAAATTGTGGCAGCGTTGGTGTATTATTATACCTGGGACAGGTTGGATCCGAAACGGCATCAGGCCGTGGGCTGGGTCTACGCCGTCTCAGCCTGGATGAGCCTGGTCGTGATTAACGGGATTTTAACATTCATGCTTACACCCGGCCGTTGGTTGGAAACCGGCAATTTCTGGCACGCGTTTTTCAATCCCTCTTTCGCGCCATCGGTAATTATCCGTTCCGGCGTGGCTTTCTCGCTGGCCGGTCTTTTCGCCATTCTAACGGCCAGTTTCATCACCGATAAAAAGAACATGGCCCGCCTGGTGCGTTACTCCGCCAAATGGCTGTTACCGGCTCTGCTACTGATCCCCATAGGTGGAATCTGGTATATTAACAGCATCCCTGAAATGGCCCGTCATATTTATATGGGGGGTGCGCCGGCGGTCACTTTGTTTGCCGCCTTCGGTGTTATGATATCACTTTTCTTGTTTGCTTTCATTTACGCCCTGCCCTACCGCAATCCGGCCAGCCTTACTCCTCCCTTGGCAATACTTTTTATGTTTCTTGGTTTCAGCGTTACCGCTGTTACGGAATGGACCCGGGAAGCGATACGGAAACCATTTATAATATACGATTTCATGTATGCCAATAATTTTGTCAAGGCGGATATTCCGCGGTATGCCGAGTCAGGGATTTTGCCGGCCGCAAAGTGGACCAGCACCAGGGAAGCGAGGGAACCGGGTTACCAGCTCTTTAAAATCGAGTGCTCGAGTTGTCACACGACGTCCGGGTATAACGGCCTGAAGCAGCTCACTCACGGGTGGAGCGAAGACTATATGGAATATCAATTGAATCACCTTGATGAATTGAAAGTTTTCATGCCGCCATTCATGGGCAGCCAGGAAGAGCGTAAACTTCTGGCCCGATGGATTATTAAATTGCAGGAAGGGGACTCCTGACGTGAATGATCTGCCCATCCCTGATGTTTCTCGGATTGGATTGCCGGGCCCCGTCGGGCTTTTCGAAGCGCTACTGCTGGTCACCTTCGTTCTGCACCTGTTGCCAATGAACCTGGTGCTGGGTGGCAGTGCAATCAGTGCATTCCATTTATTCAGAGGCCGTGCTCACCGCCCGGAGCGCGATTTAGCCCTGGGCCTTGCTAAGACTCTGCCCATCGCCATGGCGCTGACCATCACCCTGGGGATCCCACCCCTGCTCTTTATTCAAGCGCTGCATGGCCAGCTGTTCTTTACCGCCGCCGTACTGACTGCCTGGCCCATGCTTGCTATTCTGGCCTGCCTGGTAGTGGGCTATTATGGCCTCTATGTGGTCGCCTTGAGGGGCGATGCATGGGAGCGGTGGGCCCCCTGGGTTGCCCTGACGAGCGCCCTCATGTTCTTCCTGGTGGGGTCGGTATTTACCAGCATTATTACCCTTATGCAGAATCCTGGACGATACCAACAGGCCTATGACGCCGCGTTTCAGGGGCTGTATTTAAATATCTCCGATCCCACTATGATTCCCCGGCTGCTCCATATTTTCCTGGCAGCCCTGGCATTCACAGGCGTTTTTGTGGCCCTGCTTCGAAGCAGCGACAGGCATAAACGGCAGGTGGGATTGCGCTGGTTTATCGGGGCCACCTTACTTCAGATAGCGATAGGCTTATGGTTCTTTGATTCTCTGCCCGCAAATGTGGCGGATGCCATACTTGATAAGCAGCTCTTCGGCCTGCCCTATTTCTGGATCAGTATTGGATTTGCCACAGCAACGTTACTGGTCTTCATCTACTGCTATTTCAAATCAGACAGCTCCATGCCAATTATTGTAGGCGCAGTGCTACTGCTGGTGACCATCGCTCTGATGGCCGGCTTGCGTTCCGCTGTGCGCATGGCTTACCTGGAGCCGGTCTTCCAAATTGATACCCGCCTGTCGAGCCAATGGGGGCCCTTCGCCTTGTTCATCACCACGGTTATAATCGGCCTGGTCGCGGTAGGCTGGCTGGTCAGGGCCTACAGGCGATCCCTGACCGGGGCCTGAATCGGTGATCCCTCCGGCTGAGGCTTCATCGCCGCCGGAAACTCACAGCTGCAAATTTTCTTTCACTCTCAGTCGTGATAAATTAAGGTAGCGTATCGCGAATTAATCACGGCTATCCGTACTGGAGCTAAACATGAAAACCATCATCGAGCCCTTTCGCATCAAGGCCGTGGAGCCGATCCGCATGACCACCCGGGAGGAGCGGAAAGGCATCCTCAAGGCGGCCCACTATAACCCCTTCTACCTGGCGGCCCGGGACGTGCTGATCGACCTGCTGACCGACAGCGGCACCGGGGCCATGAGCAGTGAGCAGTGGGCCGGGCTGATGAGGGGGGACGAATCCTACGCCGGCAGCCGCAGCTGGGGGCGCTTCGAGCAATCGGTAAAGGAGATCATGGGCTTCAAATATGTGATCCCCACCCACCAGGGCCGGGCGGCCGAGCGAATCCTGTTCGCCACCATGGTCCGCCAGGGGCAGGTGGTGCCCAACAACACCCACTTCGACACCACTCGGGCCAACGTGGAATTCATCGGCGCCCGGGCGGTGGACCTGGTGATCCCCGAGGGCAAACAGCCCGAGGTGGTGCATCCCTTCAAGGGGAACATGGACGTGGCCGCCCTGCAGGCCCTGATCGCCGAGGTGGGGCCGGAGCAGGTGCCGCTGGTGATGCTGACCATCACAAATAATTCGGGTGGTGGGCAGCCGGTGTCCATGGCCAACATTCGGGAGGTGGCGGAGGTGGCCCATCAGTACGACATTCCGCTATACTTAGACGCCTGCCGCTTTGCCGAGAACGCCTACTTCATCAAGCTGCGCGAGGAGGGCTACGCCGATAAAACGCCGCTGGAGATCGCCCGGGAGATGTTTTCCCTGGTCGAAGGCTGCACCATGAGCGCCAAGAAGGACGGGTTGGCGAACATCGGCGGTTTTCTGTGCACCAACGACGCCCTGCTGGCCCAGCAGGAGAAGAACCTGCTGATCCTCACCGAAGGCTTCCCCACTTATGGCGGTCTGGCTGGCCGGGACCTGGAGGCTATCGCCGTGGGGCTGGAGGAGGTGCTCGACGAGGACTACCTGGAATATCGGCTGGCCTCCACTCGCTACCTGGGTGAGCACATCGCCCGGGCGGGTGTGCCCATCGTCCAGCCGCCGGGGGGCCACGCTATCTACATCGACGCTCAGGCCATGCTGTCGCACATTGAGCCGCTGCACTATCCGGGACAGGCGTTGGTGTGCGAACTGTACCTGGAGGCGGGCATCCGGTCGGTGGAGATCGGCTCGGTGATGTTCGGCCGCCTGGACCCGGAGAGTGGGGAGGAGCAACCGGCCGAGATGGAGCTGGTGCGGCTGGCCCTGCCGCGCCGGGTGTACACCCAGAGCCATGTGGACTACGTGGTGGAGGCCATCATCAATGTGTTCGAGCGGCGGGACAACATCAGCGGGCTGAAGATGACCTGGCAGGCGCCGGTGCTGAGGCATTTTACGGCCAAGTTTGAGCCGCTGGCCGGGGTACAATGATATCTACGATGCATGAGTTCAACGGATATGAAGACCTATTATTAGCCATGAGTATTTGTTTGGACAAATAGAATGGATTATTTAAATTGAATACACAAGCTATAATCTCACCAGTACATCGAGGGCGCACTTATTTGAAGTTCACAAAACCATTGTCTTTATTCTTATCCTTATTGCTTATATCCTGTAATAAAGATATCCACGATTTTGATATTTCTAATCTCAATGACAATAAGATTGATATTCTGGGCCATCGTGGCATGGGTAAAAAGCACAAATATCCAGGCAACTCCTTCGAATCTATTGAAACAGCAATAAAATTGGGAGCGGATGGTTCAGAGATCGACGTTCAGATAACAAAAGATAGTGTTCTGGTTATTTTTCATGATAAGGAATTGAGTAAGAAAACTAATTTTCAAGGGACGGTAAGAGATTATAATTGGGCCGATCTCGATAGTTGCACCTATCAACACGCCAGTTCAGAAAATATCTATGTCATTACGGTCGAAGATCTTTTCAGTAGAATACCCAATATTCAGGATTACTATTTCTCCTTTGATTGCAAGTTTTACCCCCAGGAAGAAACACTCAATACTTACTTTAGGCAATTTGCTTATGCTATTAAGCAAGTAATTGAAAAGCACAACATGCATAACAAGGTAATGATCGAATCTGAAATTATTCAATTTCATCAAATATTAAAGCAAAATGAGGTCCAAGCTTTGCAATTCACTGTTTGTTCGGAAATCACGGAGGGGATTCGTATTGCAGAGCAGCTGGATTTATATGGGATCGGCATGGGATCGGCTATTACGAAGCGAGACATTGAATTAGCTCATGATAAAGGATTCAGAGTTATGACTTGGGTTCCCAAAACTAAAGGGGGAAATGTGAAAGCAATTCGAAAAAATCCCGATTTCATTCAAACTGCCAAACTGATTCATTTGTTAAGTATATTTGGGAAGTATAAGAAGTAATACCAAGAATAGTTTACTGCCAATAGCCTGCATTACTACTTTCGGGGTACGACAAGAATGTTAGCTAAGCATAAATTATATTGATTCAGAAGGCCTATCCATGAGCAGCAGATGGCAAAACTACATCCAAGAGTTAATAAGGCTGCTTCAGGTCTACATTTTCGGGGTTGTTTACCTGGGCTTATTCAGGATAGTCCTGATTGTCTATTTCAGTGACAAATTAGATGGCAGCACCAGCCTTTGGGATATATTCCTGGCGATGGCCCATGGTTATCGATTTGACTCCGCGGTTGCAGCATACTTCATACTGGTCCCATTTTTGGCCAATGCAGCGCTAACCCCTTTTAACCTGACACGTTTGAGCGTATCTCTGCGGACAGGATTTTCAGGTTTCATGATTATCGCACTGTCCATAGCCTTTGTGGTTACTATTCCTTACTTCCAGGAGTACGATAGTCAATTTGACTATTTCCTGTTTGAAATCCTTTACGATGATCGCTATGCAATCATGCGAACAATTATTGATGAGTATAATTTATTTGGTAATTTATTAATTATCGCTGTGGTTACAATTCTTTGTTTCTTGCTGCTCAGGCAATGGCAAAAACTCTCTTTCACACCCGTTTTATGGCTTCTTACTCAAGCCAAGAACCTGTTTTTACGTAGTGTTATTGTCATTCTGATATTCCTTTTAACTTTCGCTGCAGCGCGCGGCTCGTTTAGATCAAAGCCTGCCATGAGAAAATGGGCCGATGTGACCACCGATATCTTTCTCAATAAGACAGTGATGAATCCATTAAGACATCTGCACTATGCCTACAAGGATTTTAAATCCATAAATTCTTCAACAGAAGGAATTCGGAAACTGCTGGGTGATGTTTCTGTGATGACGGCTGCGAAGGGATATTTTTCATTGGAGTTACCCGATGATCAAGCGAGTGATCTTTCAAATTACTTGCTGCGAACAGCCAGCGGCAAAAAGGCCCCCATGCCGGATCATATTTTTCTTATTGTTATGGAGAGCTATGACTCTTGGCCACTAATGCCCAGATACAAGTCGCTGAAGATAGCTGAAAGACTTAAGGCCCTTGGTGAAAACGGTATTCTCTTCAACCACTTTATACCTTCTGCAAGTAACACCATGGGATCCCTTTCAGCAATTCTTACAGGAATCCCATACACTGGGGTAAACATCAGCAGAATTGCGGCCAGTAAGCCGCCTTTCATCACATCCACACCAGGTATATTTAAACGATTAGGTTATAAAACGAGATTGTATTACGGAGGTTTTCTTTCCTGGCAAAACATAGGAAATCTTTCCCGGTCTCAGGGAATAGAGGAAATCTTTGCTGCTCCCAGCGTCGAAAAGGGAGTATCGGATGGGGTATGGGGCGTTGAGGATGAACAACTCTTTGAATTTGTTCAGACCAATACCATTGCAGGAGAGAAAACCTTTAATATTATCCTGACGACAAGCTATCACCCTCCTTATAACATGGACGTAAAGAGCAAAGGTTTTCAGTTAGACGAAATACCAGCAAATATTAAGGCTGACGTCGAAGTCGCAATATCGTTGAATCAGTTAGGGCATTTCTGGTATTGCGATAAAAATATTGGCGACTTTGTGGAGGCAATAGAAAAGGTGCATCCTTCGTGCCTTTTTGCGATGACAGGTGATCATTATGGACGCAGATTTCTTAATTCCCGCCCATCCATTTACGAACATTCCTCCGTACCTTTTATTCTCTATGGCAGGAAATTCATTGCGCCGCAAGGAACAAGCAATCCAACCCCTGGCAGTCATATCGATATAGTGCCGACCATCGTTGAGTTGATTGCGCCGGCCGGATTTCCATACCACAGCTTCGGCAGATCAATGTTTAACAAAGACAAGAATGGCACAGAATCTAGCCCAATCCGCTTCGGCATCGGTTATCAGACAATCGTGGCGGAGAGTTTCATCGCTAATCTTAAAATTGAAAGGCAACCAGCCCCATTGCCGGATATTGACTTCGTTATTAATCGCGATCTTTTCCACAGCCTGGAGATAATGCATGACCAACTTCTCGGGCTGGGATGGTGGCTAATATTCAGGGGTCAAGTCCTCGATACTACCGCTGTACCAGATTAGGGCTGGCGTCTTAGCGTAGTCCCGATCACCATGTCTGGCGCTGGAAAAGCGGTGCCTATTTTTCACCTCACTAAAGGAATTGGCTGGGGCAGATGATCTCCTTAATGACCGGTCCGCCATAAATGACAAAAGCCCCCAGGCGGATAACTCCGCTCGAGGGCTTTGTGCCTTAAGTCTGACTATTCGTACCGCAGGGCGTTGATCGGGTTGGACACCGAGGCCCGCAATACCTGGTAGCTGATGGTAATCAGCGCAATCACCAGCGCCCCCAGGCCGGCGACCAGGAAGGTCTGCGGCGGGATTTCTACCCGGTAGGCGAAATCCTGCAGCCAGCGGTTCAGGGCGTAATACGCGATTGGTAATGACAGTCCCACCGCCACCAGCACCAGCGACATGATGTCCCGGCTGAGGATGATGAATATCTGGGGCCCAGAGGCGCCCAGCACCTTGCGGATGCCGATCTCTTTGGTCCGCTGCTCGGCTGAGAAAGCCGCCAGCCCCAGCAGTCCCAGGGACGCGATGAAGATCGCCAGAACGGTAAAGACCGACATGAGTGACTTGGTGCGGACTTCGCCCGAGTACTGGGTGGCCAGTTGGTCATCCAGGAAGACATATTCCAGGGCCTGGTCGTTGGCGAAGTCTTTCCAGGTTCGCTCGACGTAATCGAGGGTCGCCTCCAGGTTGCCGGGATTGATCCGGGCCGTCACGAATTTACCGAAGTTGGTCCGGCCGCCATAGACCGTCGCACCCATTGGGAATATCACCAGGGGCCGGACTTGCTTGTGCAATGACTCGTAGTGGAAGTCATCAAGTACGCCGATGATGGGTAGGTTCAATCTATCCTGGCCGGCATTTTGTATCACGGTGAGATTCATGCCCACCGGGTCTTCAATACCGTAGGCCCGGGCCGCAGCTGCGTTAATTACGACTGACTGGCTATCGGTGGCAAAGCGGGTGTCGTAGTAACGGCCCTTCACCATCCTGATGCCGTATACATCGGCGAAGTCCCAATCGGCGAACATGGTAATCAGCAGCTGATTATCTTCTCCGTCCTCCTTGGCGATGCCGAAAACACTGGCGCCCATGGCGTTCCGGGCTCCTGGGATTCCTGTCGAATTGCTCACGGCCAGGATATTGGCATTATCCGTCAGGGCCTTCATGAAGGCCTGGATGTCGGCGCCGATATCATCGGTTTTCTCCACCACCAGCATATTGTCTTTTACGAAGCCCAGCGGCTTGTTCTGCATATGGTTCAGCTGCTTGGTTACCAACAGGGCCCCACTGAACAGCACAATGGAAACGGTGAACTGGAAGATTACGAGCCCGCTACGGAGTTTGGAGCCGGTGCCGGTGTTCGACCTGCTGCCAAGTAGCACTTCGGCAGCGTTGAACGACGACAGGAAGAAGGCCGGGTAGGTTCCAGCCAGCAGGCCGACCACCAACGAGATACCGATTAGCAGCGGCACGATCAGCGGATCGAAAGTCAGCTGCAGGCCCAGCAGGTTATTGAACCAGGGCAGGCTGAGGCTGATCATCAAGGCCGCCACCAGCGATCCCAGCAGGGCGAAGACCGTGCTTTCGGTGAGGAACTGCTTGACGAGCTGCCCTTTGCGGGACCCGAGGGTCTTGCGGATGCCCACCTCCTTGGCCCGGTCTGCTGAGCGGGCAGTGGCCAGGTTCATGTAGTTGATTGCCGCCAGGACCAGGATGAACAGGGCAATCAGGGTAAAAGTATAGACATACGTGTAGCTGCCGTTGGCTTCCATCTCATAATCAAGGTGCGAACTCAGGTGAATATCAGTGAGGGGTTGCAGAAAAAACCTGTATGCGCTTCCGTCATCCACCAGTTTCTGCCAGGAGACTCCCAGGAACTGCTCAACTTGCGGCCCGACGTACTTAGTAACGGTCTCCGGCAGTTTGGCTTCCAGGCCTTCGAAGGTATAGCCTTCCCTGAGCACCACATAGGTATAGAAATTATTGCTCACCCACTTGTTGTCCCGGCTGTTCTCATAGCTCACCATGGAGGCGATGAAATCGAAGTGCATGTGGGAGTTGTGGGGGAAGTCCTTGATAACTCCCGAGACCTCGAAGTCCCTGCGGCGGTCCGAGTTGAGGATTTTACCCATGGGATCTTCGCTACCGAAATAACGCCGGGCCGTCGATTCGGTGATCACCACTTGGTTCGGTTTGTTGAGGGCCGTCTTGGGGTCACCCCGGACCAGCTCCAGCGCGAATACGTCGAAGGCCGTTGAGTCCATGGCCGTCCAGCGTTCTTCGCTGAAAACCCGGTCGCCATAGCGAATAACAGGAAAGCCGGAGCTGCTGGAGACCCTGGTTGCATACTCTACCTCCGGGTAGTCAGCCAGCAATGCCGCAGCCATCGGTGCCGATGAGACCGCCATCTCGAACGAGTTCCCCCCCAGCGCGCCTTCTACTGCGATGCGGGCCGTACGGTCGGCGAAGGGGTGATACTGGTCGTAGCTCAGTTCATCCCATACGTACATCATGATCAGCATGCAGGCGGTGATGCCTACAGCCAGCCCTAGAATATTGATGCCTGAGAAGAGTTTCTGCTTGGTGACTGCTCTAATGGCAATCTTGACGTTTGTATCTAACATTATCTCACCTCAGCTGTGAGCTGCTTCTCAGTGTTTCCTTCTCCCGGCTGGGGAGTTTTATGTAACTCGCCGTTACCGTTCGTGGGCTTGTCCACTACTGAGCCGTCAAACAGATAGATGGTCCGGTTGCCGTACCTGGCGTAGGATGCTGAGTGCGTCACCATCACAATCGTCGAGCCCTGGGAATTCAGCTGTTTCAGCAGACCCATGACCTCTTCCCCGTGGGCGGAGTCGAGGTTACCGGTAGGCTCATCGGCCAGGATGACATCGGGATCGCTCACCAATGCCCGGGCGACGGCCACGCGCTGCTGCTGGCCGCCGGACAGCTGCTGAGGAAAATGATTGCGACGATGGACAATACCCATCTGTTCCAGGATCGCCTCCACCTTTGCCCGGCGCTCGGACTTGGGGATCTCGCGATAAACAAGCGGCAGTTCCACATTGTCGTAAACGCTCAAGTCGTCAATCAGGTTGAAGCTCTGGAAGATGAAACCCAGGTGCTCCTTACGGTAGTCAGCCCGTTCACGCTCCGAGTAGTTGCTTACCTCCTCACCCAGAAACTCGTAGCTGCCGCTGCTGGGACTATCCAGGAGTCCGAGGATGCTCAGGAGGGTTGATTTGCCGCAGCCTGACGGTCCCATAATGGATACAAACTCGCCCCTTTCAACATTGATGTTGATACTGTTCAAGGCAGTCGTCTCTACCTCTTCCGTAGTGAACATTTTCACCAGGTCGGTTGTCTTGATCATCGGTTTTTCCTTTTCGTTCAGGCTATGCCCGTCCGGCACGAACCTATTTTTGTACTGGTACTAATTGTTGAGTATGATTCGATCGTAATTGTCGAAGGTGTCATACGAGGAGGTGATCACCTGCTCGCCTGCCTCCAGGCCTTCGAGGATCTCGTAGTCATCCTGGTTCTGCCGACCCAACCGAATCCGCCGCTTGGTCGCGGAGGCGCCATCCTCCCCGATTACATACACCCACTGGCCGCCGGTGTTCGAGAAAAAGCCGCCGCGGGGGATCATGGTGGCCTCAGTGAGATCGCCCAGGGCCAGCCTAATCCGTACCGTCTGGCCTCTACGGATGTCGGTCGGGACCGGGCCATCGAAGGTCATCTCGATCTTGAACTGGCCGTTGATGACCTCGGGATAAATTTTATCGACCACCAGCTCATAGCGTTTGGCACCCAGGGTAACTCTGCCCCGCTGTCCCGGCTGGACACGGGCGATATAGTGCTCATCGACCATGATCTGGGCCTTGAAGCCATCGAGAATGTCAATCTGTCCCAGCCGCTCACCCCGTACCTTCGACTCACCGATCTCCGCATTCAACGAAGTGAGGTGTCCCGAGAGCGGTGCCCGGATCAGGAGATTTTCCTGGTTCAACTTGACCAGTGAGAGATTTTCCTCCATCCTGTGGAGGGAAGCCTCCAACTGCTCGACCTGCGTCGCCCTGAATATCGAATCCTGCAGGTGACTTTCCATGGTAAGGAGGCGGCGGTTTACCAGGTAATCGTATTCGTCGTTACTCTCATCAAACTCACGGCTGGAGATGAGGTTCTTTTCAAGTAGCTGGCGGTTGCGCTCGTTCACCCGGGCAATCTTTTTGAACTGGTAGTCCAGCTCCAGCAGCTCGGATTGGAGAGCCAGCCGGTTCTGTTCCATCGCCAACTGGGTATTCCTCAGATTGTTGCTCTGCTGGAACAGTTCCGCCTCCCGGTACATGATATCGAGCAGCAGGTTAGTGTTGGAGAGTTGCAGGATCGGATCACCCTGGTTGACATAGCTGCCCGCTTCCAGGAACCGCTTCTCCACCCGCCCCCCTTCAATTGCATCCAGGTACAAGGTCCTGATGGGTACAATGGACCCGTTGATGGGAATGAACTCCTGGAACTCCCCGTAACGGACGGAGGAAATGGTAATCCGTTCTTGCGAGATAATCACTTTGCTGGAGTTGTCTTTAAAGGCCAGGCTGTAGACCGCCAGGATCGTAATGGCTGAGGCGGAGGCCATCCAGCCGATCCGCTTGGCCGTCCAGGTCTTCTTTTCGATAATTCTATCCATATCATCCATGAGACTGAAGGTCGCCTGAAAAAGTTGTCATCAAATAGATCCGTGCTGGCCGGGAGCGCCGGTCAGCGAACCCCGGTAATTAGTTTCGCGTCAGCGGGTATCTATAGGTGAAATTCGTCGCTAAATATCCAGTTGAATTCCGATAAATAGTACCACAACTTATCCCCTGCACCGAACGGGTGTCTTCAGCCAGAGGAGTGGGAATGTCTCGATCTGCCGGCCTACGGCGTTTTCCTATCTACTACATCATCATCTGTTTGAGCTTGATCTCCTGTCGTCCGTCGCTCCAGGACGATTCCGGGCACCAGGCCCTGGCCGTGCAATTCCAGGGCAAACCGTCCCAGATTGAAGTCGGCGGGCCTTATGTCGGGATTGAGACGCACCACGGCTCGCCCCTGCTCAACCGCATCAGCTTTTTCTATCCGGTAGCCAACAGTATCGATCTGAGCCCCGATTACTGGCAGCGGGACCGGTCTCATGTCATGGTCTTGGGCTTGCAGGTTGGGGAGGGGCCCAAGGAGTGGATCGGTTTGGAGCCTTGGGAGCATGAACTTACCCCATACTCGGTGGCCTTCCTGAAGAGCGCCGGCCCTGTAACCGTAGCGGTCAGCTACGAATTCTGCCAGAGCAGGCCGGCCATGGTAGCTAAAATTGAAATAACCAACACCGGGGCCGAGCCTGAAGCTATCGAGTTGTATTCCCATCTGGAGGCCACCCTTAGAACGAGCCACACCTAATGCTTATAAGGATAAGGCCTGGTCCGAGTACGACGCGGCGGGAGCCACCATCTACCTGAATTATGACGATGACGAAGCCGGGCGCCCCCAGGTCTTTGTGGCCAACGCGGGAGCACTGCCGAGCAGCTTCACGACCCATTCGGAAACCGTAGGGCTTCCCTTATCTGACCAGAATTGGTGGCTGAAGGATACCACCGCTCTCCCCGGTGAGGTTACCCCACGCGACAATCCCCGGCGGCCGGCGGCGGCATTCGTTTACCGTCAGAACCTGGCGCCGCAGCAGAAGATGACCGTCGTGCAGATCATCGGTTCCAGCCGGATTGGCGAGGGGAAGGACATGGTCAGCTATCTCCGCCGGAATTATCAGGCGGAGGTAGACCGTTACCGGCGGTCGGTACTGGAGAAGGCTTTTACGGAAGGGGCGATAGTTACCGGTGACAGCGCCATCGATCACTCGGTCCACTGGGCCAAGGCAATCCTGGCCGCCAACATCCACTACCTTGATGGCGAGCTGGTCCCCATGCCCTGTCCGGCGGAATACAATTTCTATTTCACCCATGACGTCCTGCTCACCGACCTGGCGGCCGTGTATTTTGACCCCCCGCGGGTGAAACGGGACCTTGAGTACATCGTGGCCCAGGCCGGCCCGGACAGCGTCATCCCGCACGCCTACTATTGGAAGGATGACCGCTATATTACCGAATTCGCCGGGCCTGACAACTGGAACCACTTCTGGTTCGTTCTCCTGGCCGGCAGCTACCTGCGCCATTCGCAAGATACGGAAACGGTCGAAGCACTTTATCCCTACGTCGCTGCCAGTATTCAGCGGGTCATGTCCAGTAAGCAGGATGATGACCTGCTGTGGGCCCACCACCCGGACTGGTGGGATGTCGGTAGTAGTTGGGGTCCCCGCTCTTACATGACGATCCTGGCTGTCCGCGCCCTGCGGGAGTTCATTTACATTTCCGCCCACCTGGGGGAAAACAGTGTGGATCTATTGCGGCATGAAGCCCTGGCCCTGAGGATCCAAAAACAACTGACCGAGACCCTGTGGGACGAAGATCTGAATTATCTGATTAATTATTACGAGGATGGCCGGAAAGATCAACACATCTATAGCGGGTCGTTGCTTGCCGCCCATTACCAATTGATCAATGAACCGAAAATGACCAGCCTGATCGCGACCGCCAGGCAAAACTTGCTCGACGATCAGCTCGGCATATACAATGTCTTTCCGATGGATTTCCAGCAGCTGATCGAATTCCTGCGGTTGAACGGCAATGAAGCGGGTGACCCGTATAAGTATTTCAACGGCGCTGTCTGGCCCCACGGCAACGCCTGGTACGCCCTGGCTTTGATCGCAGTGGGCGAGAAGGCGGAAGCCGCCCTTTTTATTAAAAGGACCATGACCCTCGACGGTATTATCAATAGTCCCAACGGCCAGCCGGCCATGTATGAATTCCGCAATAGCAACAGGCAGGACAAATCTGTCTACGGGCGCGTGGATAAGCCCCAATTCACCTGGGCGGCCGGATGGTACCTGTACAGTCTCTACCACCTGCTGGGAATCCGCGAGAATGAGTGGAACATCGCCCTGGAACCCTATTTGTTGGCCTCAGCTGGTGAAGCCCGGTTCAGTGTGATCATCCAGGGTAAACCGGTAACTGTAATGGTACATGGTTCCGGTCCCTACATCGAGAGCATCAGGTATGATGATAAACCGCGCCCATCGGCGGTGATCCCGACGGGTGCCGACGTTGGGAAAGAGATCGACATATTGCTCGGGACGCCGGAGTATCCCTATCTCGCCGGCACCGGCGCAGCCCTGATTGACAGCCACCTGGACAAGCAGGGGAGGAGTCTATCCCTGATGCTGGAAGCGTTCCCGGGTCACCAGAACGAAACCCGGATCATTTCACCCTGGGATCCCAAATCGATATGGTTGAACGGCCGGGAGCTCCAAGGGGGCTGGTCGGTGCGGAGCGATATGGGTATTCATCAAGTGGAGGCGGGCTTTAATCATGAGACCGGGATAGATACGCTCACGATCCGCTTCTAGCAATCGGTTAGTATCCAAGCGCTTCCAACCTCCAGCCCCTAGTTCACTTCAAAAACACCATCTTGATGTGCGTGGGGATAATCAGGCCTCTTTGGACTGCCCGGCGATCCGGCTGCTGTCCAAGGGGAAGGCCGGGCTTTTCTTTTTGCTTCAAATTGTTGAGAGGGGTATCTAACTTCCTGCGGCGGCCGATCCCGGTCCTCGAACTGGAGATAAAGATTAATGTTTCAAAAAGCCGTTTCCCCGATTCTATTTTGCACCTGGGCACTCGTGCTGGCAGGCCTGTTCCTGGCAGGTTGCGAGGAAAGCTCGGAACCTGAGAACAAACCGCCGGAGATCCTCTTCCTGACAGCTAATCCGGACACGGTCGCTATTGAGGGGACCTCGCAGCTCCAGGCGGTGGCCGTCGATCCGGATAGTGACAGCCTGACGTATATCTGGCAACCTTTGACGGGGACCATCCAGGGGGAAGGTCTCCAGGTCTCCTGGACAGCCCCCAATACTGTGGGTAGGCATACGGTGAAACTTCACGTCTCCGACGGCCAGAGCATCGCTACCGACAGCGTTCATATTTTCACTTTCGAGCCGCAGGGGTATGCTCTATTCGGCACCTGGGCAACGGGTAATTTCTGGATGTTCTTTGGGTCCTCATACGAAACCCCCGACTCGTCTTGGTACATTGCTATGGACCTGCTGGATATGCAAATGGTTGCTACTTTTGACGACGATTATACTGGCTTGCTAATTCTCACATCATCCGGTTCCACCATCACCGAAACTTTTACCTGGGATGTGCAGAACGATGCTATCGTATTCACCTATGCCGATGGTTCTTCCGACACCTTCGCTTATTTCTTCGCTGGCGCTTCCCTGTTCCTGGTTAGCGAGTACGTTCCTGCTGATCCGGTCTACGGCATTCCCGGATACTGGTCTGCCTTTGAACTCCAGCGCCAATCGGCGAGTGCGGCGCAGCAGCTGTCCCGGTTAACCGCCCCGGCCACGGGAGGGGCGCCTGTCAGCATACGCTTGGGCAACCTGGGACAGCGTTGTCGGGCAGCCCTTTTTCCCTTCAAAAGAGCGGGAACAGCCCCCTGACTTTCAGTCACGACCAGCCCCGGTAGCTCGGCCGGATAGCGCAACGGCCCTTCCGCAGGGCTCGAAAACTAGATCAGGAAGTGTTACCTGTTTCTTGGTAATAATGTGTCACCCCTGTTCCGGGATCGATCAAACCTCACCCCCGTCCTGTGCCCGTCCCCTCTCCGCATGCGGAGAGGGGCTTCGCGTAGCGAAGGGGAGAGGTTCCGCGCACCAGGCGAACGACAGAGCCCCTATTGTCCGCTTATATTCCGGCGCTCTTTGAAAATAGAGATACGGCTCCCCCTCGCCGTTGAACGGAGAGGGCCTCGGCGTAGCCTACGGCGAGCCGGGCCGGGGGGTGAGGTTCCCGGTTCCGGTATCTGCATATGAGTTCCGGTATCAAATGGCGGTTAACCTCTTCATTCTTAATAACTTATACTCATATTTCCGCCCTTTGTGTCCTTTGCGCCTTTGCGGTTCAAAACGCTTTGGCTCATCTCCCCCGTCGGTAAGTGTGAACCTTTTAATGGGTATTAACTAGGCATTGGCTGGGTATACGAGGGGCTTTTAAGGGGTATAAGCTGGGTATAAGCGGGGTCTTTGATGGGCTTTTGATGGCCGAACGTCCCAATATGGGTATGTCGGTGGTGATCTGTGCGGAGAGGGCGCTGCCCGTAGCCGCTTGCGGAGAGGGCGCTGCCCGTAGCCGCTTGCGGAGAGGGCGCTGCCCGTAGCCGCTTGCGGAGAGGGCGCT
>SDBU01000393.1_pt1 | contig 62069 bp, 98 predicted proteins | sample 2277071 | NCBI WGS metagenome assembly SDBU01 (sample SAMN10397929, study PRJNA504765) | marine sediment metagenome | isolation source: marine sediment core GS08_GC12, 126 cmbsf | place: Arctic Ocean: Gakkel Ridge, Loki's castle | collected 2008 | reverse complement strand
TCGGGTCTCATCCTGCGAATTTTCTGCCTTGCCCGTTGATACCTTGGAGTTCTTCTAAAGTCAGCCATTTTTTAGTCCTTTTTTCTTATTGCCCGTCGTTGTTTTCGTGATATTTTTCTTGCCCTAACGGTTCTGGGTTCATTTCTCTCAACCGCAAGAGGAACACTTTTTCCTGTTTTAAGATATTCCAACCACAGATTATTATTGTTAAAGCTATCAACTTCGTCCTTGATTTTTAATAACAACTCGTACTTTTCGACTTCTGTTAGAACAACTTCCGGTTCAACCGGAGACTCAACTTCCTGATTGGGGTTTAATTTCTTTTTAAGATATTTCAGCCACGCACTATCTTTGTTAATTTTATCAATATCATTTTTGAGCCTTAGTAACAATTCATACTGCTCGACTTCTGTAAGAATCGGTTCTGGTACAACTTCAGGTACAACCGGGGGTGCCTCTATGTTCACAACAGGCGAATACGGCTCAGATGATGAAGATGTAGTATCAGTGTATGGATCAGCAAGCGCGGTGCCGGTCAATATCAAGAACACTATAAATGCACGAATCACGGCAAGTCCTCCCTCTCTACATAGAATTGATACCCCCACCCAAGAGGTATCAGCGCCTTTTCAACAGCACCGGCACCATCACCCATGCTGACAGAAAACTTAAACCTGTGTGTCCAGCCCGTCCCGTTCATTGCCTGTGTGGTTCTATTAATTCTATTCGCACCCGAATCCAGCGCATGAACAGACAAGGGGCTTCCGGTGGCGGCGGTGTCCGTATAATGCGTAACCGCAATATCGGCATCCTCCGCAATCACCTCGGATATTAACTTTAAATATCTCATGGTAGTCTGATCCCACATACTGCCTGTCGGAAAGAAATCCCCTGTCTCCCAAACGTAATCAATCGCAGTGCCATTCCAGGTAGTGCTTTCTTCCAAGCGCACCACGAAACCATCATCAAGTCCGGCATACACGCACCTGAAACCAGCGGTGTCCATGACCTGCCATGCTGACTGAGGGTATGTGGCAGGTACTTTCTCGTACCACCGCTGTCTTTTAAGGTCGTAGACAAGCCATGTATCATTATCCGTTGAAGATCCTGTTGAAATTAATAAATTATATTCGTCATAGGTAGTGTCGAACCAACCCCTTGCGCGTTCAATGTTTGCCCTGCTGATATAGTCTGAATCTGCCGGGTCGAAATACTTTTCAATGCCTCTGATCGGCACCATAACAGCGCCATCGAACAACATCGGCCCTGAGTACGACAGCCAGATAGCAACATTTCTGACAATTTCTTTGGATAGTTGATACCCCATCTCTGCGGTTGCGAGAGTCAATGGAGCCGGGCAACCGATATTATAAGAAATGGGGAATATTCTGTAACTCTCCGGGCCGTCCCCAACCAAAAGGTATGTCTCGCCGTCCTTAAATGCTATCCATGTAGCGAATATGTTAGACCCGAACCGGTTATAAAGCTGAGTTCCCGCAGTTAAATCTTCCTCATTGCCAAAGTAGAGCGACTGAATGCCGTCCATGCTGGATTCTTCGCCGTTCCAAACATCAGCGGCGTTTGATAGAGAGTAATCAACACGGTTGCCCTGTTTTCCCTTGGTGTATCCGGCAAGAAGCGCCCTGTTTTTAAACTGTGATGGAAACTTGAACGGCATTACGTCAAGCTGTGCTGGAACACCCCAGACGGTATCGACCTCGACTTCGGCATCAAGCGTAACATTCCATTCGATTTTATACACATGTCCGAAAACACCGTATAGCGCCCTTGGAAATTCTTCTTCGGCACTGGGGGCGTTCCAGGACATAACCCCCGACTGGCCTAAAGACTTACCACTGAGTGCAGTGCCATCCGAAACCGTGCCAACCGAAGTGTAGGTAGCGCCGTCCCAGTAAGAAATTGTAACGCTGTTCGCGGTAGTGTTTGTTCTGGCAGAAAAAACACGCCAATCAACAGCGGTAATTCTGTCGTCAAACATTACAAATAGGTCGTCACTGTTTGCAAAGGCATCAAGCACGGCCACGAAAGAGCCAACGGAAGAACTCTGCTCATTAACCTCAAGGGTGTAATCCGCACCGGTGGATAACTGAAATTGAATAGGCGTTCTAAAAACCCCGTCCCAAATATCAACAATAGGCTGGAAATCGGCATCTACGGTTACAAAAGATATAGTGGCTTCACCGTCACTTAGCTCAAACTGATACCAGTATAAAAGCAAGTCTTCTAAGTATTTAACGCGCGAAGAATTCACCGTAGACGAGAACGCCACAGTTCCGGTTTGAGCTAATGCAATGCCGCCGCTTGATATGCCGTCTACATGACTAAGGACTGTCCATGAAGCACCGGTAAACTCCTTGACCGTATATGTAGATGTTTGGATATTAGCATCTTCGACATAAAACTTAACACCCTTTAAGGGGCGGGTAGATCCGACAAGCCATATTAGGGAATCTGCGCTGTATGCTTTTGGGGATGGAGTGAAATCGGAAGTCCAACGGGCAACACCCTTTGAGATCCTAATCTCATCCATCCAGCCCGTATATTCATTAGATCCACCCCCCCTTCTACCAATATATAAAGACCCCGCCACATTTCCAACATCGGCAAAGGCGGTTGTTTCGGTGACGGTTTGACTAACACCATCAATAAAAATCAACCCTGATGCACCGCTACGAACAAATGCTAAATGATACCAAGTATCAGTAGCAACCCCTGCCCACGCACTCGTCATTGCATAATTACCAACTTCAGCACCACCAGTTATAAACCGCATCGTTAATTTGTTGTCGGGATCACCACCTTTCTGCACAAACCATTCATTTGCAGCGTTTTGAAAGTGATTTACAAATGTTATAGCTCCCGTAAGGCTTGAAAATCTTACCCATAAATCTACCGCAAAATCTCCTGTTGCGAATGACCAATCAATGTGATCGCCTACTGTAATAAAGTCGCCTGTACCATCAAGAAGTAAACTTCCTATCCCAAACTTCTTTTGATCTGAATCGACCTGCTCGTTCCCTCCTCCTCCTGCGGGATTGTGGGCTGATACACTTGAATCGTCAAAAGTTGTACCACCGCCTGCCTCATCAAAGTGCATCAAAAGAACTGTGTCAGCATCATTCCCACCACCAATAACAACTACTTCGGCGGCGGTTGATAATGTGTTTATTACCTCATCCGTATAGTCTTTTGCACCGGTCACAGAATCCGTAACTGCTGCGGTAGACGTAATAAACGCGGAAATCGACTTCTCATTACCCGCCCAGATCATGCTTTCTTCGCCATTGGCGTACAGGACGTTATTTCCAGGGCCGGGTGAAAAACGACCGGTTACAGTATAGGCGGTATCCGTATGCAGGGCGGTTGCAACAAAATCGTTCTGGTCGGGAATAGTGCCGGTATTATAATAAATCTTCGACTTATTCGCAGCCGGTGAAACATGCTCGACATGAGCAAGGATGTAAGATTCGATTGTATGGTTGGATCTTAACTGAAAACCATTGCGTATTTTAGTGTAGTTCGTCGGCAGTGATGTGGAATTAAACTTCGTATAACCCTGAACGCCTTCAATCCCGCCAGCGATATACCTCATGTTCTGGAGGGTCTTGAAGTTCTCCGCGCCTATCTTGGCAGAATCAACGTCCGGGAGCCATTGCCCGTCAAGCTTATATTCTTGCCTTTGGAAAACGGTGTCCTGAACGGACGGCAATCCGGTTTGTTGGGCATTAATACCCGTCGATAACAGTATCACCGATAATGCTATTAGAAATAAACGTTTCATGGTTATTTTTTGCGTTTCCAATATTGCTTATAGTTTTTGGAAAACCAATCAGCTTCTTCAGGGGTTTTAAATTCTATAAATTCCCCTGTAGTTAAAGCACTATTAAAAGCTTCGTTTGGAGAATATTTTCTTAAACCTCGTTTCTTTCCTTCATCAATTATTGTTGGAAATACGAGATATCTACCGTCTGTTTCTCCCCAACTCATTAAATGAGTACCCGTTCTGCCACCACCAAAATCAAGAGATGGGTGTTTGTCAGGTTCAAGAATCCGTTGAGCAAAGTTCTTGGAAGCGTTTTGTGTAAGAATTTCGCTTAAGCGTTCATCTGGCATAGTTACTCCGCCTTCCCTGTTCCTGCTCGATCATAAAAGTCTGCCCGGAATCGTTCAATTTCTTCCATGTACTCAGCCATGTATCGCCCTGCCTGTCCAAACTTCTTGTCCTTATACAGAGCTTGCGCTGCGGTATATAAAGTCAATGCACGGTCAAATATAGCAGGGGTGGTTACATCCTCATCAGACGTAAGTGTAGACGGCAGGGATATTGCGTAAAGGACTATGGTTTCGCTGGTAACGCTCGATAAGGCGGGATAAGCGCCTACCCTGTCGTTCCATTCGTACCAATAAACAGGCTCGGCTACGGAATCCTCTCCCACGGCCAAACCCACTTCCTTTGGACTTCCAGGAAGCAAACCTTTAGTATAAGTAGTAGTGCTGTATTGCACCGCCGTTATCGCTAAAAAGGTTGAAACAGGGGCGTACTCTATCTGATCGGCAACCAGCGATATAGTTTCGGTATCTTCAAGGCACCTGGCACGGGTAGCGATATCAACCATGCCGTCATTAAGATATACCAAAAGTTCGGCGTCAGACCAGAAAACCGCCGAAGCCTCGTTTATGTAAGACCTGGCATTGGTTATGATTGTCGATGCGGGTGTTGAGGATGTTGCCTGCGGCCCCGCATATACCAAGCCGGCAAGAGAGAGCGCCAAAAAAACAACTATTACAAATCTTCTAATACTCATCCGCACCCCCTTGTAGTTCGTTCCAGTCATCTTGAATAAAGGATGGTTCCGCCGATGCCTTCAAAGACTTCCTGATAGAAGTGTAAATTCTCGAAAGGCGGCTTCTGTGAAAATTCAAAGAACCTATCAGATCATCGTAAGTCGGATGTTCCCGACTTGGAACAACAAGCAGTTCCTCTACGCAGGCAGACACAAGCCCTTCGTGAAACTCAGCCGGAATATCAGTGATCGCATCCGGGGACGCCTCGTAATCTACTACAATGTCATTGGTAAACGATACGTCATCAACCACTATGGTTTTTTCACGGGGATACCACCTGTCTGTATGCGATAGGGTTGCTTCGGCAAGATTAATTTTACGAATCTTGGGCATATCGCCGGGGTCTGAAAAAACCGTGCCCCCCGAAGTGTACGCTGCGTTCCCGGTTGAACCGTCCAGTGTAAAGTTATCGGCATCTACCTTTGTAATTAAAAACGTGCCGTTAGCCGCTGTGTTACCAGCGACATCATGGATGGTAACAATTTTGTCATCACTAAACCCGTGACCCACACTTTCGATGTTGATAGGACTTGCGTTGGTCGCATCGGTAATAGCTCCGGCAGTCGTGCCTAAATCCCACACGTTCAAAACAGTGAGACAGTCGGAGGGCCAGGAAAAGATATGGGTATAGGACGCAATCGAAACCCGCTTATTAAAAAAAGACGGGGCACGTCCTTTAATCACCATTCCAAGACCAAGCACAGCCCTAAGTGTCGCGCTTGTAATGTCGGCGTTCGAGACCGTTTTTGGCCTTGGTTCCCTGATACCCCTCCTAACTGCCGCTGTAATCTCTGTCTGGTTCATGTTAGTAGCCTATTACCTGTACTTTAACCGATGTTAAACCGGACAAATCCTTGGTGTTTTTGACCTCAAGCGGCACGGTGTTGGGAATTTCCCATATCCACCCTTTGAGATAAGCCGCCTGAGTAATGTTTTTAACCGTACCACCAAACCTGGCATCTGTGGTGATAAACACACTCCCCGTAGCTTGCGCTCCACCAATAGTATTAGCGCCGGAATGTTTCCAATTAATCTTGGATGGAGTGTATGACCCAGAAGAAGGAAGTGCTACGTTTGACAGTGCTATCGGAAAAGATGGCCCACCATCCGCCATAGCAAAACCCGTTAAACCCCATAGAAGTACGGGAAAATCCAAGGTATGGGCAGAATAATTTCCCGTAGCTGCCGCTGTCGTGGGGTCTTCATCATCGATAAACCTGTCAAAAAGCCACCCGGAACTCGGCATTTTCAGGTAGGTAACTAAGGTCGTGTAGGTATCCTGCGCTGAATTGGCGTCAAGTACGCTGGCGTTTGTGCCAAAATCAACACCAATCTCGCCATCAGCCGTAGTGTCGTCGGTATCCACGGGCGTTAAAACCTTAAATGTCGCCTGTGCATAAACATAACCCAAGGCCATAAGCGAGTACGCTGTAGCGTTCCCGCCGGTAGCCAGGGTAACGGCTTCTTCCTGGACAAGCAGATCGTAAATCTCCGCCCACGCCTGCGTAACATAGGTGACGTAAATCACATCCGATGCACCGGCTGTTGTTAAGGTTGTTCTGGTTCCATCTGCGATAGCCGTAGACAGGCATACTTCGTCTGTCCCCAGACTCGCCGCAGTCGTACCGGTTTTGACTAACTTTTGATTTGAGGTTGTATCCGCGATGTTGATAATCCACGCCGCCGGATAATCCAGCGTTACAGCATTGGTAGCTGCGGTATGCTTTTCCTCATACACAATCGCCGGGGCACTGGCAAAAACCTTGATTGTGTCATTAGTATAATCATACTCAAAAGAATATCCGTCCTTGGTGGACATCCTGATTTGGTAGATTTTCTGAAGACCAAGGTTGAGCGCCGTTAAGCTTTCACCGCCCGCCGGATAGGAACTGTCAAAAGCTAAATCAGCATAGACAGCCCTGAACGTGCCGTGCGTAGTGACTTTCTGATTAGATACAGTCACCCCCGCAATAGCAACAGCCGTTGAAAGCAGTAATATTAATAGTGTAAATACAAATTTTCGCATGAGAATAAATCTCCTTTTTTGGGGCGAGCAAGCCCGCGCAAAACACACAGGCTCGCTATCCCGGTTTTAACCTGTTGAATGGTACGGGTCTAATATCATAGTCAAGCTGACCGCACCTGCGGTAGACGTTCCCGCCGCTTCAATCTTTAAGGGGGTTGTGATATTAAGTTCCACTGTTAAGTCTGAAAGACTCAACCTATCAACATCCCCTTCGGCAGCACCGCTAAACGCGATGGTGATTGTTCCGATGGTTGTGGTGCCGTCACTAAAGGTCAGCGTCTCGTTTGCTATGGTAACGTTAGTTACGCTGATAACAGAATACGCATCGACCAGTTGGCATGTGATAGGAACCGGCACATACCAAACTTCGTTGGTCGAAACAGTGATAATCATTGGGCCTAAAATCATCATAATGAACCTCCAATACTTATGGATTGTTAATATTTAAGACACATTGGTAAGGCGGCCTTGCGCCCTGCGCTGAGACGTGCAAAACGAACCTGACCAAATGATCTGACTGGTTTTAATATGCATATTGGTTGGAGACTTCCACACCGGCCCGGCAAAATGAAAATCCCTGTGAGCCTTCAGGTACAGGTATTCCATATTGAATCCATTGACATTGCTTGCCGGGCATCTGTCGTCGGCAACCATTGGAACGTGCCCGAACTCGATATTGTCAAAACCGGCCTCAACCAAGTCTGCGTTATGGTGCCTCTGGGCAGCCTGTAAGCTGTTTTCAAAGGCATCCTTCAATGTTTCCGTGGTAACATACAGACTGGGCTTGCCTGCAACACTGTTGTTCACGGAGCAACCACGCCGTAAGGTCTGCATGGTGGCGAAGTTCATGGTAAGGGCAGCGGCGCTTGTGTAAGGAAGCCAAATATTAGTGCCCTGGTCGCTCGTACCGAGATCAGCCCTGTCAATCCGGCCAAAAGCCGGGGACGTGTCAGACCCTGAATTCAGCATGTCATCAACGCCGTAAAAAGGTTCTGTTTCAGAGCCGAAAGATGCTTGCTGTGTGGCATAATCCTCCCACAGCGAGTCGCCCATATAGGTACGGATTGATTTTTGAACATTGTCGAGCTTGGTAAGCACCACGTCTACATCGGCATCGCCCCCGCTAATCTGGGTCTCATCCTTGATGTCGATGGTGGTTCCTGACCAAAAGTACGCCCACGGAAAGCGAGCTGCGTTAATAACAGCCTTCTTTGCCGTATCGAACTGCGTAGTAGCGCCCATAGGCCCACCCCGGGCTTTGGCATGCTCAAGAACAGCCCTCACATACTCGCCCGAACCGATCTTTTCCAGCTTGTCCATCAAGAGTTTGTGCATAAGGACGTTGCCCTTGCTCCAGTTATCGTAACTGCCAGGCAACCACACTTCATCCGTGATGGCCTGAATCTCTGTAAGCTCTAAGCTCATAATATTACTCCTTTTTTAGCCTTCAAGGAGAAGTTCTCATCTTATTTATTAACTCAAGGCCCTTTTGTCTTTGTTCCGCACGGCTCAATGGAACAACTCGTTCGCCCTGCGCGTTAAAACTTCCAGACCCGGCACCGCTAAGAACCTTTCCCGAAGGTAGTTTGCCTTTTTCAAGCTGAGCGCCTTTTTGGATTCCGGCGTCTCCAGCTTCTTTGATTTTTGTTTGTAGTTCTGCTTCCAGTTCCGTGATTTTTATCTGCGCCTGATTCGCTCCAAAACGAGAAAAAGCGTGTTCACCGGACATGCCGCGATTAATATCTTCGGTTAAGTGTCCGGCATTGTACGCTTCGAGATAACCAGGATTATCGCCTATGAACTTTTCTTCATAAGTCCGTCTATCCGCGCTGTCTTGAAAAGAATTGAATTTCTCATCAAGGGTTTTCTCAAAATTGCCTTGCATGACAGCATCTCGCTTTACGAGCAAGTCACCCAAGGTTATCTCATCGTTCTCGTACTGAGTTTGAATCGTTGCTAACGTGTCAGACGCCGCAGGGATTTGGGCTGTTTTTAAGGCTTCAATCTGGCCTTCAAGATTAGCCGTTGTCTGCCTCAAAGTTCCCAGCTCAGTCCCTTGCCTTCCCTTTAAGCTTTCAAGCTCTGTTACTTGTCCCTGAAGTCCTTCATGGGTCGCAACCAGTTCTGTATGGGCTGTGACCAGCTCTTCGGGGGTTCCAAAGCCTGCATAAGCAGGGGTTCCTTCTCCACCTTGTCCGCCATCACCGGCGGGGGTTCCCTCTCCGGGCTCGCCTTGTCCATCACCTATGGGGGCTTTTCCTTCGTCACTCATAAAATCCTCCTTGCCGGGGCCTGTCGGCTCGTCCGGCGGTTAGTTGTAGATTTCTATCCGGTTATGCTTCTGTAAAGCCTGCATCGCTCTGTCGTGGCGAGTTCTTTTAGCCTCTGCCTCGCAGAGTGGTCTTTTTATATCACCCATCGTTGACGGTATTGATGGATGGCTTTCTTTTGGCTTGATATTTGGGTGCTTCTCGTAAAACTTTTTAAGATCCTGCACGGTTTCAATGGGTGCCTCCAAGGTCTTTCCCACTTCTTTAGGCCAGTTGGATTCGGTACTGAAAAACCCGCCGTGGCCATTTACGATTACTTTTTTTGAAATAGTGTTACAGTCGGGGCATAGAGAGCTCTCATCCATTTCGTTTATTGACAGTGATATGTCGAAATCCCCATGACTGGGGCATTCATAGGTATATAACGGCATTAGGATTCTCCTTTTCTTTCAGCAAGCCATTCTTTAAATCGCCCATCCCTTGCGGCTATCTTTGCTTCGATTAACTCTATGTTCCGATTGACATTCTTATTTTGAGGGCCGTAGGACGCACGGACAAGACCTGCTTTAGCGGCAGCCCTGAAACTCTCGGCAGCCTTATCCAGATCGTTTTGTTTCAGGTAAACAATACCAAGGTTATTGTGCGCCTTTAGGTAGTCGGGTTTGATTACAAGTAATTTCTTGTAAGTTTTAATTGCTTTCTCGTAATCACCGATGGCGGCATACCCTACCCCAAGATTAAGCAATGAGTTCATTTTGTAGGGGGTTTGTCTGATAGCCCGTTCAAGATATGCCACGCCTTTCCTCGGATTTTTTATCTGGATATAAGCTCTCCCTAAAAAGCTGTGTATTTTAGACCTGTACGGGTTGTATCTCCGCGCCTGCTCTCCCACATCAATTACTCCACGCCACGCCTCCATCTTTTCAAGGCTGTCTAAATACCAAAATAGACGGTCGGCTTTGGCGTTCTGATAATGAAAGCCTGAGAGTGCTATGAGCAGTACGCAGGGTGCGGCAATTAAAACAGGTGGAAACCGCACGGCGACATAACCCTTTATGCTCCAAACAGACAGCACGGCTATAAAAATCATCAGAAAGTACGGGGGGATTGCACGTTGAAAACTAAAGCTGAAAAAGGCGTTAGTAAGCAAACCGATAACAGCGACGACCACGGCAATAACCGGCAATTCTCTATATTTATGGGCGGTTTTTAGTATTAAAAACCCTACCCAACCCATGATAAGTAGGCCAACAATCCCAAGCTCTGACTGTATTTGGAGAAAATCGTTATGAACATTTTCAAGCTGTGATTCTTCGCTGTATATTTTTTCAACAACAGCCTTGCGATGAAACAACGGGTAAAATATCTTATGGTTTCCAAGTCCGTAGCCTAAAATGGGTTTTTCTTTAATCATCTCGACCGTGTTTTTCCATATAGCCAGACGGTGCTGCGCCATGTGCACGTTAGATATCCGGGGGGCAACTGTTAGCATTAATAATACACCCGCAACGGCAAGCAGGGCGGCAACTCGAACCTTCTTTTTGTAAATCAGATAGATAAAAACAACGGCTACGACCTCTGCAGCCACAGCTATCCATGTGGCTCTTGCTCTGGCAAAATAAAGATAAACGAGCATCGGGAAGATAGCCAAGAATAGAAGATACGGCTTTTTTGCGTGTTTATTCCCAGGGATCAGGAACGCTAAAGGCAGAGCCGCGACAACTACCTGAGCTGCCATGTTTTTGTTTGCGAACATTGCCGCAGGGGGAACAATCTGCTCTATCCAGTCCACTTTAAAGATATGCTGGACTATACCTACAAGTGCCGTTAGAAATCCTACCACAACCACAGCGTTCAATAACTGAACGCACTTTTTCTTGTCGAAGTTGTTCACCACGAGAAAGAACGCCAAGGCACACGCCGCCCATTGGCTCCACCTTGTAAAAACTTCATACCTGTTGGTTGCCCAAATCAGAGAAGCCAAGCTCCATAAGATAAAGACAAGTACAGGCAGGTTTAGCGGGGTTTTGGCAATTCTTAGGTCGTCGAAATTTCTAATGACCCAGGCAACGAGCAAAAACATTACACCGATCTGAATAGTTGCCGCTTTGGGAAGATAGGCAAGGTCGTATGTTTCCCGCATAATCAAGAGTGGCGCTATCAGTGTGATGCCCAAAATACCTCTATGTATAAGTTTGTCATTCATAACAAAAAAAGCCGGAGAGAATCTGGCAGTCGGCTATATTTGCGTCTGCACTGAACAGGCGTAAACGTCTGTTCGATTCAATCCGGCTTCGTGGTCGGCTGCCTCCTTGACAGCCTCACCAAAGTACCGTTATTTTATTTTCTCAGATTAACCTTCGTGTGGACACTCCCCCCCAACCTGCCTTTTGCACGGATGGTGACACGGAAAGAGAAAACAATATTTTGCCATCTGCTCCGCTGAAGAAGGCTTAGCCTCCCTCTCGCCAGACAAAAGCTCATACATAATAACGTCACCATCACGAAATAAATCACCAAACGCAAATATGTCTGTAAAAAGAGGTTGGATTTCTGTCAATTCTAAACCCATAATTTAACACTCCTTTATTGCTCCTGTCCCGTTATTATAGTTTAATCTTTGTGTGCTTTTCTATCTCTCCAGAAACCATTCCCTGTGAAAAATGAATTTTAACCCAACCCGTAAACCCACCGAATATAAGCTCTTTTAAAAACCTCATCAGCATTCGGAGAATATCTGCCTTTTTCAACTATTCTCCTTTGGGTTGCAGTTGAGACCGCAGTGCTTCCGTAGACTCAGCCCTTCCCGTGCGGTCTGTTTTTCTTCCGTCGCCTGTATATTTTGTCGGGTTCGGATTCCCTTTTTTCTCTTTTCGACCCGTACCGCCCTGATCTTCCAACAGGAATTTATACAACTGGATCGCCTCTTCCTCCGGCAAACCGGCCTGAATTAAAATATCCATCGCACCGCCCAGGCTGTTTTGTTCTGTTACACGCTCCACGACCTGCCTGTATTTCGGGATTTCAAGCATTTCAAGCAGCGATTCGAGATCCATAGCCTCGATTTTAAACAACTCGATATATTGCTGTCGCCTACCGGCTTTGGTAATGGGTGCGGACGACCCGGACTCTACCATGAATTTAAAGGTCGCCTGAAGGTTAGTCCCGATAAACTTAATAAACTCGTCGTCAACCTTGACGGGTTTTTCTTTGGTTCCGAAGTTCTGAACAAAGCTGATAAACATCCTGCCCCTGTTACGAATAAGCTCGTCTATATTACGAATCATGGGCTGCATTAGGGTGGCCGCCTTGTCCTGAAGCGCGATAATGGCCGATGCCGCCGAAACCCCTTTAGGTCGTCTACCCTCGGTTACTTCCGGGGAACCTGATATAACGTCCATCTGGAACAGTAAAAATTGAACCAAGTCTAAAAACCCTTGCGGTAGCTGAGGAACCGAAACGTACTCGACAAGCGCCGCTGTTTGTATGGTCGGGCGAATAATCAAGCTCGGCTTGTTGGAAATCTCGCTGTTTTCAACACCACAACCTTCGGGTAAAACCAAAATCGGGAACATCGCCTTTTCGTAATAAGTTATATATTTTGTCAAAAGCCCTTCAACCCGGCCTTGTAATTCCTCAAGCTGTTCTAAAACCGAAAATCCGAACCATTGAGTTGTGTCGCTCTGAGACGGCACCGCTGAGTATGGAAACCGGCCAAAAAGATAGGTCTTGCTCACGACCGCCAAGGAGTATGCTTTAGCACCGTCTTCGTCTACGGGGACTAACCTTACCTCTATTGCGGGTTCCTGCGTCTCAGGGTCTATTACAGGCTTTCCATCAGCTAAAACCGGCACCGCCGATGGAACACCTTCTGTCATAGCCTGCTCAAATCGTTGCTCAACCAAATTCCAGTTAATGTTCGGGTTGCGGCCGTCATCCAAAACTCCTTTGTTTTGTGCAGTCGCCATGCCGGGAGCAATAGTAACCTTGCGAATACCGTCAGGATATACGGGCTCTAAACGAACGTCGACTACTTGTTCCTCATCCCCGATATAGTTGCCAAACTCGTCTCCGACCGGTACGCTCCCCATAATCGGGACTTCCTGCATAGAGTGATCTTTGATCCAGATTTCCACCACTAAAGTTTTATTCTTCATGGCCTGTCCGTGCTTAAAGCCCGGCACAACAGAATAATTGGACGGAAGGTTTCGGGTTTGGGCTGATGATCTCCGTGTTCTCCCGCCCCTGGTGGTTTCACGCTGCGTGCCTAAAAGCACTTCTTCGGCGTCGGCAGGGATGTTAATATGATCCGGCACTTCAAACATTTGCCTTACTTTCCAAGTGTCCATGAACTCGGCATCACAACAATAGGGTAAATCCATAGTGCAGAGCTTATAGCCGGGTGCGGGGAAGAAATTAAAAGGATCTCTTAAAAGTATCTTCGCGGAATCGGAAGCAATGTCATAAACACCCTTTTCGATAGTGCTCCCGTACACATTCATGTTTTGAACGCTGGAGTACAACATGTTTTGCATCTCTTGCTCAGACCACCACTCGGACTGTTCCTCATCAAACGCCCTGACAAGATCCTGGTTGATGTCGTCGTTTGTTTGAACCTCGGACTTAGGTGTTTTCTCGGTCAGGATAGCGCAAAAGCTATTAACGGTCTTAAATAAATAGTTCGCCCCTACCTTCGGGTAGGTACGGCGGCGCTTCTTTCCCCTCCATTGGGTATGAAGGTCAATCCAGCGAGTGTGCATCCCTAATCGGTCAATTTTGTCATGCTTGGCTTCTTCCCACAGACCGTTGGAAAACTTACCGACATCATCATGACCTTCAGGCGGGATGTTGCCCATGTTCCATTTTTTATAAACTTGTTCCTGTCCGGTTGATTCGTCTGCCACCGTTTCTCCTTTAACAGCAAAACGGGCGCTAATATGGGGGTGTGCCCACACCAGCGCCCGCTATGCCTATCGATTTAAGCCTGCCGACCTAAACCAAGTCTGTTTTTAATGCTTAATACGCAGGTTTTTTCTTTTCCCTACGCGCTTTACGATTTTTTATGAATTCCTCGGCTTTGACATTTCTGTTTTTCTTACGTTTGCTTTTGTGTTTGCCGTGGTCTGCCATATTTTCTCCCGCCTTTATATGTTTAAGGCCGTTTTCAATTTCTTCAGGTTCTTCTTGCTCGGCTTGGTCTTGTCTTTCTCCCAGTTTTTGAGCGTTGATGCCGAGACCTTTATGCTTTTAGCCAATGCCGCCATGCTAAATCCGGCATTTTCTCTGGCTTGCTTAACCTGTTCGCCAAAAGTGCCGGGGAATTCAGGGGGGGGAATATCCTCTACTTCTTCCGGCTCAAACCCCTCAAAATCACCTTCCAGGCTCCATATAACAGCGGATTTCAACTGATTCTTGTGCTCACCTTCCGTGTGAATAACGAAAAATTCGGTGTCAAGTGATTTCTGGCCTTCTTTGATAAGTCCGTGTTCTGTCAGAATAACCCCGTTAATAATAAAAGACTGGTCGCACCGTGGACAAAACAAATCACCGTAAACCACCCATTCCTTAAACATAAAGGAGTCCACATGGTATCTTGACTGTACCGGAGCCTGAAACATAGAACCATTATACTGACCTCCTATCACGAATTTATCGGAAGTGTCAAGAACGTACTCTTTGCAAGTTTGACAGTAAACTTTCATGGAACCTCCTAATCAACAACAATATTAGTAATTCGGTTTGAATTTTCCACAAACCGCACATCGTCAAAATCTTCCGGAAACCAAATAGCCCCGTTCTTCATCGTTAAATGTGAACTGGACTTAGCCAGAGGACTACCCTGTTTTATCAAGACAATATAGGTTTTCTTTGGGTCAAGCTCTAAGATTTGACCAACCACTTTCATAGATCCTCCTGGTTTAATTTAGACTTACTGGCGGCAAAATGATTTTGGGTATCGAAATAAGCCCTTTGTCCTTTAGTTTGCCCTCCATCGCCAGCTTCACGATTGACTGATGGATACTGTTTACGATCTCAAGCCCCCACTTGAAAGCCAGATTTGGATCTGCGGGGATGCCTTGGGTCATAATCTTGCCGTTTGCGAAAAATGTGACTTGAATTTGGCCTACTACCACCGGTTCCGATTCCTTGCGTTCCTTTTTGACTTGCTTTCCAGACATCTATCCCCGCTTCCCGTGGTTGGTTTAAAAAATGGAGTCCAGTGGGTTGTAATTCTACCTTTAGCCCCAACAGACCAGGTTCCATCTTCATATTCTTCTACAACAATTTTATCTTTTGGCATCTTATACTATTTCTTTTAAATGTTTTTTCTTATTCTCTATCCATCCTTTGAGAAGATAGGGCGTCTGAAACAACTCCGTACCCCAATCTTTATGAAAGACGTGGCGCACCTCGACATCCTGTTGGGTTTGTTTGCTGCCGAGATATGTTTTTTCCCTGTTCTCCATAAAAGTAATCGCAAAACCGATGGTCAATATTGTCGATAAGTCCCACCCTAAAATAGAATAGCGAAACACATTCGCCGGATTAATGAATAACATAGTGGCGTGTGCAGCAATTGCAACCCATGCCAATACGAAAACCATCTGGCGGCCACGAATAGCGGCGTAGGCCGTCACGGGTAAGACAATAAACTTTATAACAGGCGTTATTCCCACTATGAGAGGCAAGTGGTTTGCTACGAATGGTTCCGCCCCTAACCAGCCCGATAATTGTTTGGCTATGTCGGGTTTTATGAGATTTAGATTGCTCGCCGCAGTAATTAGCACGAATTTACCGCCGTAAACATAGTTGTGGAGTGGCATTAAAAGAGCAGTGGACAGGCCGCCCACAGCGATAGCCATGCTTTTAAAATCACGGGTACGGTAACATGCGTAGGTGTAAAAAAGCCCTAAAATAATGACGGCTATGGCGTAGTTTGGCCTAACAAACACAGCCCCCGCCAAGCATAAACCCCCGACAAAAATACGCCACAGGTCGAATTCTCCCCCTGGCCAAGACTTCATAAACAAATAAAGCCCGATAAAGAAAAGAATGCTACCCACAGGCTCTCCGAACCCTATCATTCCTAAAAAGACGTGCTGAATAAACGAGAAAAAGAAAAGGACGGTTCCGAACAATGCCCATTGATGACCGACCAGGGAATTAAGGATAAGATAGATAACCCACGGAAAGACCGCTAAAAGCATCGTGTAGGCAAGGTTGGTGTCCCCAAAGAACAACTTCTCAACACCCCTGAAATACCTCGTACCCGGTGTAAACCAGTAAACATCTTCGCCCCCCCGCAAAGCCTCCCCGATTTCTCCCTGTGAGACCAAGCGAGCCATGTCCCTGCCCTTGGATTCGTGGAACAGGCCGTCGTTCCCCCCCATGTGCGCCGGGTAATTTGAACCAAGCGGAAAGCCGGTCAGGGTGCTTGAATAAACCAATGCCATAGCAACGGCTACAATTATCAGCCCTGTTAAATAAGACTTCCATTGAACGGTGACGCACATTCCAAGCAGGACAAAAACACCTATCACGATCAGAATGTTTTTCATGGCATGACTTATTTTTAACTTTGAGTTTAGGTCTAATTTTACAGGAAAGTTTGGCGCTACGCCCGGCAGAAAAAATAAATACACTTTTTCTCCAACATCTTTTTCTAATATGGTTTTACTGTTTCCCATAAAGGTTAAAACAGACCCGACCGAAGCTTTTGAAAACTCGTACATCACGAAAAACGGAACCTCTGCTCGCTGAGGTCTGCCCTGCCACCAGTTATATTTTAATTCATTGACGAACCCGCCACGGAATTCAGCTAAATTGCTAAAATCAATCGTATCGACCACCCTCGAATATTTGGCAGGACGCCATATCGAGTCGGACGAATACGCATATAAACTATCCGGCGAACCCGCCGCATGCCACGAATAATCAGACGCCGGAAAGGGATAAAACTTATCAATCATCTGCTTCCATGTGTTAAAAGGTTGTGGCGACAAACCTTTTTCCAAAACCTCGTTGTCTTTGTGATAGATAAATATGTTATGCCCTTCTTCAATACCGGCGACAGGAAGCATAAATTTTATAATTAATATTAAAGCAACTATACTGCCGCCCCATAAAACACGTTTTTTCTTAAAGGCAACATTCCCGCAAACTAAAAGCACAACCCCTGCCAATAGGATTATCATTTTCCATGCTTCTACAATCGGCAGACCTAAAACAAGAAGTATGCCGCTGAGGATGATTAGCTTTTTCATTTATGCAAACAAGTGTGGACAGACACTTCTCCACGGTTCCATGAATTTACGATAAACGTTCGTAGCTTTTTTATTATCTTCATCAAACAAATCATTACAAGTAGAGCAAAGCTTTCTTTCCATGCTATGCCTGAGTTTGGTCTTAATAAATTCGACCGCCTTGTCTGTATCCGAAAAAGAAAGCTTCATCATCTTCTTGCAATATTTACAACGAACAGAAAATTCTATCTTGCATTCCATCATTTCCCCCTAAAGGCTATCTCGCAAAGAGTTTTTTTCATTTATTTGGGCAGGATCCCCACCCGCTTGCGGTGGGGATGAATGCCCGTTTCCTTTTTTGCCACGCCAACAAATACCATTTAAAATATTCAGATGCCCACCCAAACAATCGAAACCGACTCTTGCCGGACTTCCTTTCTTCCCACACAACAGGAACATCAATAATTGAATATCCTGCCCGATGCGCCTTAACAACCAACTCCAAGGCAAAAGCAAAGCCTTTTTTGGATTCTATTGGAATCCGGTGCAACAATCTCCGCGAGAACAGCTTGAAACCGTTGGTTGGGTCTTTCGTAGGCAGACCCGCAAAGTGGTGCAGGGTGAAGGCTACAACCCGTACAATCAACGATTTGAGCCAAGGGCAACCCTTCATATATCCGCCCCTGGAAAAACGACTCCCGCAAACGACATCGGCACCCTGCCTGAACTCGCCATACATTCTATCAATCACTTTGGCATTGTGAACATCATCGGCAGGAAACACAACAATTGCCTCGGCGTGGCTGTCTTTAATTCCTGCAATGACCGCTTCGCATGGCCCCGCACCCTCGTTGAGAACAAGAACAACAGGAAAAGGGAATCGCTTGCTCTTGATGACAGGGATGGTGTTGTCATCATCGTGGTCATAGCATATCAGTACCCTCATAGGAGTTCTGACTATCCTTAAGGATTCCAGCACCGGCAGGATGTTCTCAGCTTCGTTATACACGGGAATTATGATGTCGATGCTTACCATAGCTTTAGTTGCTTCCTCTCCGTCTCAATTCTCTTCGCCGCAATCTCACAATATTTTTCATCTATCTCTATGCCTATCCATCTGCGATCAAGGCGCTCGCAGGCTATTGCTGTTGTGCCCGAACCGATGCAATTATCAAGCACCGTGTTTTCTTTGTCTGAATATGTTTCGATAAGATAAGAAAATAAACCAATCGGCTTTTGCGTAGGGTGCAAGCCGGAATTTCTTTCGTGGAATGGTGTGTTAAACTTTACCACAGAGCGCGGGTAAGCCTCGTATTGTTCGATTGTTCTTTTGTGGTCGGCTTGATATTCACCGTAGCAGTCTGAGTTTGTTCTTATTGAAAAGGGGCGTATATCTTCGGGCGGCTTTCTATAAATTTGAGGATTATATTTAACCCTGCCCCGGCCAAAAATTAATATGTTTTCGTGTTGTCTTAGTGGCATCACATTACAGTTTAAGTGTCCAGTTGACCGAGTTTTGAGCCAAATATCTTCCCACTTAAACAGTTTGTAATTACTCGAAACAAGCCTGCTCGCAAAAGGCTGCATAGCCGTCAAGACAACTGTAGACCTGTCTTTTATTAGGCGATTATACTGCGCCCACAATAAATCAATATCAATAATGCTGTCCCATTTATTTTGAGTTTTTCCATAAGGCAAATCGCAAAGCACCAAATCAACCGGCTCAAGGTGTGGTATAATCTCAAGGCAATCGCCGTGATACAGCTTGCCTAAATCAGTTTCATAGTATGGTTTCATAATATCGAGTGCCATAATGTACTATCTAATGATGCGTCGTGATAAATAGGAAAATCAATCTGCAAGTCTTCTCGCTTGCATTTTTTGAGATCCGGCTTATGCTCACTATGTCTTGCAAAATCAGACATCCTTGCCCCACCAACATTAACCGTGCCGACAAAATTACTCTCAGCAACCATTTTGATATTACGGGCAAGAACCTTGATCGGCAACTTACTCGAATACATATCATCAGGTGAATCCGGGAATGTAATCTTCTCAGGATCAAAAAAGCTCGTTCTGATTATCACAAAATCATCCAGCATATTCACAGCGCACTCACCGCCGAGTTTTGACCAACCGTATTTATTGTAAGGGATGGTCGGATCTTTCTCGTTATAGTTCCCCTTAGTACAGGGATACACGGCATCGGTTGAGATGTAAACGAACCTGATTGCCTTGCCCAAGACATGCGACACTAAGTTTGATGTGCCGACAATGTTTGCCCTAATTGACGTGAGCGGGTATTCCTCACACTTTCCCGCCCGCGCGTAAGCCGCGCAATGAATTATTATGTTAAAATCGTTTTCGTTGAGGTATCTTTACGCTAAAATCGTCCGTTATGTCCATCTCGCATCGAGTGGGAGTTAAGGCATCTGGATATAGCCTTGCCAATTCCCCGCCGAGATTGCCTGTAGCACCCGTTATTAGCTTTTTCATTGTGCCTCTATAACTGTTACTTCCGCACCGGACGGAAGCAATAGATGATACTCCTTGCGAACAGGATCAAACCAAGCTCGGACAGGCTCTTTGGGTTCTGGACAATCACCCGTCCAATTAGTCCCTGTCCACCGGCACTCAGGGTCTTTGGTTGGCTTTATGTCGCTACCATTTATAAAAATATGCTTACCATATTTGTACTTGGGCGCTTTGGGATTTTGCATGGTTGGGTTAGTCTCTTTGCTGAAATCAAACCCATTGCTCTCGTATCCATCCCCGTTGCCCCACGCCACGCCTGCCATAAGAATACAAGCAGTGTATAGGATTGATATTATTATCAGCCTTTTCATACCTTCCCCGTTACCTGCGCCATGACGTTTTCGATTGTGGAACCGTCTGTTTTTTGTTCCCTGATTCTCTCGGCGGCTTCCGACAGCTCAGGTTCGTCTAAATCAAAATCCTGATCCTCGAACATCTCGGCTGCGTAATGCTCAGGCTTTCCGGTCTTTTTTTCAGCCTTTTGAATAAACGGTATGCCTGTTTGGGCGTGTTTAGTCCTGAACACCATGTACCCGCCCATGAAAACTGCGCCCAGAATCATCCCGCCAAAAGCTATAAGAAGAATGACAAGCTGCCAAAGCTCGATAGTGAGCATTATTCGTCCTCTCGCTCATCAGAAAACTCCCTAAACTGCAACACAACATCACCACAAACTGCAATCTCAACATTAGGGAAATCGTCAATCTCATAGTCCCAATCATCATGGTTGTCATGAGGGTCGCCAAAATCCGGGCAAGAATCAACACATGCCCCACCAAACAGGTTGCAATCAACACCCACTAAACCACTGCCACGGTCAACAAACAACTGACCCTGAGTGTTTAATAGTCCATTCTCAAACACTTGTACCGCTTCTATTAACCCCATCCTTTTTCCTTTTCACATTTGCATTTAACGGCTCCAAGTCCGGGGATTTTCTGATGTTTTCCGCACCAGATATTGGCGGATGTAATATCAAAACTTCCCCTGGGCGAACCTTCCCGGCACTCGTTTCTGTTGCTCTCGATAGTATTGGTACGATTCCAAAACCGGCAGGTCGCACAAGCATCGTTGAGATTATCAAAATACGCCAAGATTGCTTTATCGTAACACTTTTCACACATTATCGTCCTCCCTAAAATCCATATAGAATTGGGGTTTCCCGCTGCGCCCGGGTTTTCCCTGAACCTGATTCATTACCTGTTTGGCAGGATTAATGGATTCCAACTTCTTAATAGCCGGTTTTCCTGCCCACATTCTAAAGTCGTATTTAACGGCATCTACCGAATGATTGTTCTTGTCAACCACTTCCTCACGAAGATTTTTATCAACAAACGCCGCCGCGCCCCAGTCCTTAAATCTCAAACCCTTTAATTCCCACCAGAGCCATGAGCAATTGCGACAAATCTTCCACAAGGGTCTTGTCGGGTCAGCCCAGAAACGGCTTGATACCATCTCGTACCACGCGATATCTCCGCCGACCTCTCGTTTTGCCAAGTTAAAGAAAACCCCTTCCTCGGCAAAAAGCTGATTGATAGACTTTAGCCCCGATGGAGTTTGTTGGGTCTTGGCGTCAATCGACGGGTCGGCTATTATCCCACCTCCCGCCATAATATGATTATAAAACGGGGAAGTTTTGATAGCCTTGGCAGTTCTCTTATAACCCTTCCGTGCCCTGAAAGCCGTCAAAGACTCTTTTTTGTCCTTCGGGGCTTCATAATACTCCCACAAGGTAGTCGGGTGTAAAAACTCGTCCCAGGCGGTCACGATGAACGCACTCGGACTCCGTGTACCATAATCAAACCCTGCTGTCAATCTCCAATGAGGGGGTATGGACGTTATGGGATCAATTAAAATGGTATCTTCATTCTCAATTAAGAACGGAAAAAGTAACTGCCCGGAGAACGCATAGAAATCAATCTCCATTTCCTTGCGCCACCGGGGATCGTTCATTCCGCCGGGATAACCCTTGAGAGCTTCCTTCAGCCATGCTTGGCCCAGAGGGGTAGCAGGATCTTTGGCAGGGTCAGCGGAATAATGGAGCTGAACGACATTTACGCCGTCTGCCGTCATCCACTGTTCTATGCCTTTATGGGATTCCACCAAGCGCCGTCTCCCCCCTCAATAGGTTTTTTATGGTTTTCCTCTTTCTTGTACACCATACACGCAAAGAAAAAGTGGACAGGTGCCTCTGGAAGGTATGAAAAATTAATAGCGGTCGCTGTACAGTTTCCCTTCTTGTTAAGCTTACAGTTTTGTTGGTTGCACATTATTAGTGTCATTGTTCTATGCCTTTGTGGTTTTGCATCTATCCCCATAGTTTAGCATTAACGCTTGAAAGCATTGATTCTTGAGCATCTTTAAGCTTTGCGGACACTAAGGCTATGTCAGCATCGAGCGTCACAGAAGCATGATAATATCTCCAATCATAGAGTTGTTGGGCAGGTTTTGTGACCACAGGCACTTCTCCCATACCAATAAATGTCAACGGTGCCGCTAAAAATGCTGCCATACCTTTAAGAAATGTCCGGCGCTTCATACCTTTAGGGTTTTCCATAATAATGGTTTTGTTGAAAATATTTCCTTCTGGCGCTGACCATAGCCCCAAAGGTATATATTATATAATGTTTCTGGTTCAAACCCGGGAAGCATGGAAGCATCTCTTTTGCCGTGCGCTATCAGATATAACTTCCCTTTTTCCAACATTCCATACCGGTATTTCATGCTCGTTAATGTTCGTTCTGCTCGATACGACTGATGCCAGTATAAACGAACACAATGCTTTCCGAGAAACATTCCTGTTGTCGTTCCTAAAATTTTACCCGTTTTTCTCTGAACAACCAATATGCCTTTATGGTTTTCCACTGCACCCCTTAAGTATTTCCCTTAAATCTTCCACGGAAAAAAGGTTCAGCCATTGTTGCATGCCATGCCGGACAGTTATGCTCTTTATGCCACGACTGCTAATAAGTCCGTCAATTAAAACTTCCTTGGAATCATAGTTTTCCATTATGCCTGCCCTACCTCCGCAAATTCCACGCCCCGCCCGGCAACATCCCCGAAATGACCGGGATTCGCTGAACTTAACGCTATTAACTGCCCACCGTGCTTCACCAATGGTAACATAGCTGTGTAAGCGTCCGAAAACTCAGGCTGAAACGCGGCCTCATCCGAAAACACCAAAGAAGGCGTCTTTGACCGTATCATGTCCCCGCCCTCTGGAATACCCTCGATGATAGACCCGTTAGGATAGACCAGTTTCGATGGTTTTGAACTCGCCTGAACATCGTCCTTTAGCCATTCGGGTAAATGAGACTCAACAAAACTAATCCGTGCGGTGTCCCAATTTTGACTCTTGCCACCGGAAAACACTAAAACCGCAGCATCTTCCTCCTTCTTTGACTGAACAAAAGACAATCTGTAAGCATACCGCTTGGTCAACCATAAAACGTATATACAAACCGTCCAGGTCATCAAAACCTGACGACTTTTAGGGATAAACAAAATCCCACCTTCGGCCATATAGCTCAATAAAATCCCTAAATGCGGCTTTTCCTTCACAGGGAACCGCTTTACAGGGTTGTCAGTGTCGTGCTCGTCCTTCGTAGAACACCATTTGGCGAAATCAACAGGACTTCTTAGCGCAATTTCGCGTAACCGGCGGAATTTTAGGTCGTCAAGGCTTGACATTATGTTTTCTTGGCATTAATGGTTTGTTCTGGAAAAATATCTCCACAGGCTTTCTTCGTCTTCCTCCCGAAGAAGATCCCACGGGATTGTTTTATATAACGTCACCAATGAATTTAGCCTTTCTTCGGCGCGTTTTATTTTATTGTTAAGAACGCCGCGTGCGGACTGCCTGGAAGCCGTTTGCATCATCGGGCCCGCCGATCCTGTGTCTTTTGCCGCTTTTTCGTCATACATACTTTCCTCCTGATATTTTGGTGGTAGTTTTCATGTTTTAATCTCCTTAAGAATCATCAACGCCACAGCCCATAAGTGCATATATCCTCCCAATTTTGGATTGCCGAAGTAAAGTTCAAAGAACGCAATCGCCAAGATTGGAAAAAGGACAACATAAAACCCGAAAGCAAGTTTTTTGTTAAGATTTTTAAGTTGATCTATTTCAATATTGAGGGTGGTTTTCATAGTCAAACACCTTGAAATATTTTAAAAAAGGTGTCTCTTTTTCCAAAGACTTGCGATTTCGCTCTAATAGACATTCTTGAACCGTCATTCCACACCCACAGAAACAAGGACTTTCGTAAATGGACTGTATATCATCTATGCTTAGAGACATCTTCAAGGCTCCCCATCTTTTTATTTCTTAATATTCTCTATCCTGTCTTCCCAAGACGGATGCCTATCCCAAAAATCACCGCCTTCTTTAAAAAACATCCTGAAAGACTCTATCGCAGCAACAGGGTCTATACCAAGGCAACCACACGCTTTCGCAGCTTCCTCATCAGCATCGTACTCCTGCAGCTTAGAAAAGTTGTTCACAACGGCAGGATTAATCGCATAATTCAAATACCCCGCACCCGGGATAAACATACCCACCACCACCATAACGCCCGTGGTAACATAGCTGACTGCCTTTTGTTTTTGAATATGCCCCAGCTTGTTGTGAGCTATCTCATGTGAAAGCAAGAACTTTAAAGCATCGTCGTCAACCTTCCGTAACAATACTTCGGTCACATAAACCCTATTGTCATATATCCAGGCATTAAAAACCGGCGAACTCGAAACGTAAAACCGGATGTCGTCCTTTCCATCTATACAATCCTCGACCTCGGCGGTTACACGATCCATCCTCACCTTCAGATCTCCCGGTACCACATACCTTCTGGTCGGTGTAGACCTGCACCCGGCTATAAGCAGAACGATAATTGCGATGATTGGAAGTTTACGCTTCATTAAGGCAACCAAAAAGGTAAAAAGAAACTAAAGATGAAAAAACACCAAAAAATAGCATCTATCCTGCTCATTCTACTTTTTGGGGGATACCCCACCACCCCTCGCGCACGGATTGTTCGTGAACCGTAGCGGGATCGGTAAACCCCATGCTAAATTTCATATGATCCCAATTCTTATACATCGTGTCGTGCTGAAGAAACTCCGAATCACGGATGGAAGCACAACCAGCCAGAATGATAATTGCTATGATTATAATTGCTTGTTTCATCTCTTCTCCTTTTTGCCTGTCTCAGGTTGATATAATGGAAAAGCAGACCCTTTTAGTAAATGTATGTCCACCGCAAATCTTGAAAACACGATTCCCTTACGTTCTGGAATTTTACCCCTCATATCTCCTGGAACAACCAGATAGTCCCCGCTATCCAAAGAAAATCCATACTTATTGGCAAATTCCTCAAAAAGACAGGGTGAAAGCAAATCCATCGCTTTCCGCAATACGTCAAGCGTCAAGAAAGTAACCTCTTTGTGTATAGCATGAGTCCCGGAATAAGTGCCGTTCATTTCTTCGCCTTCTTGTCCAGGAGGAGCTTGTGTTGAGAAAGGTATTGGAGACCATGCTGTCTAAAGATTTCATCAATCTTGCCGAACAAAATCTCCGATTCTTTGCCAATCGCCTCCCAAAAGATACGCTCATCCCTCAGTATGTCGCTCGCCTTTATGGGTTTTGGCATTATTTCTGCGCCTTCTTGACTTCTTCGTGATTGTGTAAAAACCTTTCTGGAATACCACACATTTCGTCTATTTCCTCACGAAACTTCTGCAACTGAACAAACCGCTCATTGCTGGAAGCATCGGGTGGAATAGGCACAATTTCCTTCGGGTCAGGGCGGCAACCACATCGGCAAATGCTCTGGAATTCTATCCTGCCTGCTTTCATTTTTCCGCCTTCTCAACCTGCCGATCCTTGGAATTAACAAAGTTGTCTTTATTCCCAAAGCAAATAATATCGTGCGCTAATTCCAACGGAATCCCGGTCAGTTTAATTATAGTTCCTTTCGGGATTTTAATTTTATCCATTATTTCACCCTCCCCGAACAAGTAGGACGATGACCGGCAGGTGACATACATTCAAGTTTGTCATTTTTTCTCCTTTGGTGCCAATATGCTGTTCGCCAACGGATTTACCCAACCGGTCGCCTTTTTCTTGGACTCGGCTTTCTTAATGTCCTTTTTAGCCTTCTCAACAGGGTTGGGCGAATTGGCAGTTTGTTTTTCGGGACTATCTACCCCTTCGAGGTTTATTTTTTCCTGCCCTGCCCCTTCAGTCACCCAATGTAAATTTACCAAATAATTACTAATCGACCTGCCTTGCTTTTTAGCTTCTGTTCTCATTGATGCCCAAACCGCAGCAGAAGGAAGGTAAATAAGTTTTCTTACGCCATCGCCCATTATACCCACCCCGCACATGAATTCTCTATATCAACCATCACAGCATCAACCGATTTGCGCCCCTGCTGAATCGAAACCCAAGAATGCATTCTCTTTAAATAAGATTCATGCCCCAAAATACCATCTCTTAATAAATTAACAGCAACTATAGAAAGCCTTCTTATTAAATCTGCACTACTCTCATTATACCAAAACCACTCCCCCCTGATGTGAAAATCTGAAAAAAGCTTATGGATATGACCCTCTAATAATTCACTACCAGGATATTCACATAAAAGATCAAGTTTTTTTGGGTTTCCAACCTGTAGCTCATACACCCTCTGCGGAGGATTTTTAGAATAACCAATCTTAACACAAGAACCCTCACCATCCCCGCCATCTACGATAAAATAAATCATTCACTGAGTATATACTTGCTCAATACCTATGTCAAGCCCAAAATGACATTTTTTATATTTTGAAAACACGAAATGCAAAAAGACCCCCCCTTGTTTATAAACCACTGTGGGGACAGGGGCTGACTAAGGAATCATACATATAAAGACACCCGGTACCTTTGACACACCTTTCTCTGGGGTTGCTTGGTGGCTCTGTGGCTCCCTTTGGCCGGTCGGCCCGATCCCTCTGTGTGATGATGCGCCATGTCCAGGGATACCCATTGTTAACATAATTAACGTCTGATAAGGGTATATATGTTAACTTTTCACGCTTGCAAGGCATTGATAACACTCATATTGTCAAACCACTGATTGTTATGACCATAGACCCACTGTTTATGCGGGTTCGATTGAAATGCTGCCAGTGTTTCATATACCCATTATCCACCTGTAATCCGCTTAACCTGCCCGATCTCCTTCAGGTATTCGGTCTCTAACAGCTTGTCTTCCTCGGCGGTCAAGGGTTGAGCCTTGTCCTTCACGGTAATCTCTATCTTTTGTGAGTAACCGTAATTGCTAATTAAATTCAAATTGTTGGTCTTTGACTCATACTCGCCAGTCAAACCCTTATTGATGTTATCGGTTTCAATATAGAGCCTCGCGCGGGAAATGACGCAAGAGAAATCTTCACGTTTATCATAGTCTAATATAGATTGTCTGCTCTGAAATCCTAAATGGTAGGCCAGTCCTGCGATGGTCAAAGGTGTTCCCTGTGTGATTATGACGACTTCGCCCTTTTTGGTGAGGATCTCCCTTTGTTTTCCTTCTTTGCATGTCTGGAAGTAGTCGTTAATAGCGTCTTGGAGTTCTTCAGGTGTTTGGTAGAATGCTCGCTGGTCTAATGTGTTAGGTGGGTTTTGGTTGGTTTCAGCCATTTGTCAGCCTCTTATGCCTGTTACCCTGGGGGTTGTGTTTGGTTTGAATTCAGGTTTACTTCGAGTCATGAATTTTCCTGGCTGGCACTTGAAGAACAGTTTTCTCAGTGCTTCCGTTTGTTCTGGTGTATAGTTGGGTTTGGGCTCTTTTTTCTTGTTTTCGCTCATTTTACCTATTTATGGCTGTTCAGGCTTGCGTTGCTTGGCTGATCTCTTGTTTGTCAATGGTTTAGTATACACCGAATTCTCTATGTTTTCCAGGTTGCCGCGATATGGTTTCAGTAGCATCTTTGCGAATTCGTTGGCTGATATTTGTTCTGTTGGTTTCGTTTCCATGCTTATGCCGCCCTTAATGCCCTAATCGCTGATTTATCATTGCAGACCATAACCCCGGCCTTGTTCCTTTTTGTGTGGTTTTTGATATGTTTCTTTAGTTTGCGGATCTTGTTTGTTATCCAGCGCATTGAATTTGTGTACCTGGCGCAGCTTGGTTTCCTCATGTTCCTGCCTATTTTCCGCGTTCCGCCCTTGCCTGGTTTCTTATCACTCATTATTATTACCTATAATCTATTCATCGCAAAGTCAAGACATATTCCATTCCACTTTGGCAGATTCGTTCCATTGTGGACTATTCTCTTTATCCTCTTGCTTTCGTTGCGTATTTTATCATTTGCTGTTATTTACCATGCTATTATGGACTTTTTGGGCTGTTTTTGCTTCCCCGGGAATATTCGCTGATTTAATTATTATTCTATACAATACTAAAGCCTTATGATTTATTTGTCAAGATATTTCTTTTTGGCACGATTGTTGAGTGTACTTAAGGATAACATCAACCAACAACAAAGGAGCCGACACAATGAAATTAGAAAACTACACAGATGCTTTTTTACCAAATGAGATTAGCGCCACCTTTAATACTCTCAACGGTTCATGTGTTGCCAAATGGTTGGAGTCTAGGGGATATGAGGTCAAATCCTACACCGACACAGGTAACAACGGATTAGCAATTACAACAAACGGTTTTGCAGTATCAACAAATGGCTTTGTTTATCGTGTAGCTACCTAGGGTAACATCAACCAACAACAAAGGAGAGCCGATGAAACCAAACCTAAGCGATTACGACCACATCATAGTGGCCTACTCTGGCGGCAAAGACTCAAACTCTTGCGTGCTTCACCTTAAAGAAATGGGCGCTGATATGAGCAAGGTTGAATTATGGCATCATCTGGTTGATGGCCGCGAAGGCTCGACCCTGATGGACTGGCCCATAACTGAAGATTATTGCAGAAAGTTTGCTGAAGCTCTAAGTCTTCCGATTTTCTTTAGCTGGAAAGAGGGCGGTTTTGAAAGAGAAATGTTGAGAAACGAGCAAAAAACTGCGCCCAATCATTTTGAACATCCCCAAAGAAAACCGGTTGTTTGGAATGATAGCATAAAAGAATTTGAATATAATATAATTGAGTGCGGTCTTTCTGGTGGTATTCGGGGAAAAAATGGCACACGGCTAAAGTTCCCCCAGGTCTCCGCAAACTTAGCTGTTCGATGGTGTTCGGCTTATCTTAAAATTGACGTTTGTACCGCAGCAATCAATAATCAAGCAAGGTTTCTGAACAAAAAAACCTTAGTCGTTACTGGCGAACGTGCTGAAGAATCAGCGGCCAGAGCCAAATATAAAACCTTTGAGCCAGATAGAGCAGACAACAGAAACGGCAAGAGAATTCAAAGGCATGTGCATGAGTTTTGACGGTGAATATCAACTCGAATCACCGAAGTTTGAAACCATTGACGAAGTTTGGGAATATTCAAACAATATCGGCTCTAAATGGTTCTTTTATCCTTTTCACTTTGCTGTTAGTGGTTCAACCGTTGTTGATCCGCCGCCCTTGCTTGAAATGTTTAACCGCAAGCGCATTAAAACGGTTGCGCGTGAATTTGCAGGGCTGGCAAAACATCCTGACATGGAAGACGCTACCTCTGAAACATTTGTTTTTCAATTACATTTTAATCACTATGACGCATAATTCCAACCCGCCCTTCGCTGGCCATTGCTGAGTATGGCCGGTGCGGGGTTGATTGGAGTTAATCTAAAATGGAGGTACAGGCCATGAACATCACCGAAGCATTGAACACGATCAAACCATTAGGAAACACGCCGGACGACTTGCGGAGTGCTTACCGGGCAGCCTGCAAAAAGTATCACCCAGACGTGAACCCTAACGGCCTTGAAATTATGAAAGCAGTGAACGCCGCTTATTCGTTCCTGAAAAAGAACCTGACCAAATGGAATCATACCCAACAAACTAATGATACTTCAATTCCTGATATTTTGCAAGCTATTTTTGACAAAATCAAGCACTTTGGGAATATTGAGGCGGAAGTTTGCGGGTCTTGGCTCTGGGTATCCGGTGAAACCTGGCGGTATAAGAAAGAGTTGAAAGCGGCTGGCCTGAAGTGGGCAGCAAAAAAGCGTCAATGGTATTGGAGCCCAGCGGGTTACAAGAAAAGATCAAAGCGGGTTTTTGAAATGCCTGAAATCCGCGCCCTATTTGGAAGTTGCGAACTTGACCAAGAACCATTAGCAGCAGTTAGTTGAACCTTTAAGGTCCTGGGCATGACATTAAAACTGCCCGGAAGGTGAACACAATGAAAAAACTGAACCAGAAAGCAACCAAAGTTTTTAACACGGTTATTGAGAAGTTGAACGGATCGGATCATATCAAAATCGACAACTCATCTTTTATGCCGCTGGTTGTTGAAAAACTTTATGATACCGACATCGGCACGGTTTATAGTTTTTGCCATTATTTCAAGCAAAACGGTGATATGTGTCAAGATCCTGAAATGCTATTTATCAAGAACAAGAACGGTTACGTTTACCCGGCCATGTTTCAACAGGCAATTCCGCCAGTATATCAAGAATCAATTTTTCAAGAGGATGGAAAGTGGAAAGTGCGGACGGCATGGCAAAAAGATCAAACCAGCTTTGCTAATATGTGGATGGAAAATATCAAATATCAGCAATTACGCTAACCAAGATCGGGCGGGCCCGGCCTGCCTGGAAAGGATTAAATTATGGAAATTTATGATTGTAATTTTCGTATTAACCATCCAGAAAAAGGCTTTATACATGGCTCGTACAGAAAAGGCGCGGTGAGATTTTCTGGAACCTCTGAACACCCCACTACCGATAACCGATGGCGTGGGTCAACCTATCATTCAAAAGAAGATCAAGCTCGTTACCTCGATCTTTTGGAAAATGCGGTCAAAATTAAAGGAACGCTTTTTGGCTAAAGGAGGATTAATACCATGCAAATCACAAAAGTGGAAAAATTAGTTTGGGAATTTTACAACGGGTCATTCCCATGTATGGCCTGCAATATCCACAATGCCGAAGTGATTGTATTCATGCAGGATGACCGGAAACCAGGCACGTTCCGGTTTATGATATGCAATGAGTGCAAGAACATCGGCGAAGACAGCGGCGCAGATATCTTGTGGGATATGCTGGCCGGGAAGGATGGATGATTATGGCAGGAATACCCGGACGATATGGAATTGAAGTGGTCAACGGTGTTGTTATCGGTGAAATTACACGCAGCTGCTCTATCATAGACCCAAATGGAAATGAACAAAAAAGATCATGTTTAACGCTTGACGAATCCCCGGAACAATGGGCAAAAGATCACATTGACAGCAAAAAAGCAGAACTTGGGCAAGAATATTTTAGACTTGGATGGGATAAGCCCTGGGAAATAAGGTTGTATGAATAACCCACCACACCCCCCCCAGCGGCGATTGTGCCGCTGGGGGAACCTGCCCTATACTTTGCCCTTGCCTGATGGATATACCCCGCCTATATCGCCTCTTTGGTTGCTTTAAATGGGAAAAAGCCCGCTATGCTCAACGGGCTTTTGATATTTTCTAAGCAAACTGCCCCGAAGGGCTGGACCTGGCCCCGGCTTGAAATGGGAGGCCAATTTTGACAGTGGGGCGGTTTCCGCTACTCCGGTCATATATTTTATTTATTAACGTAGTCCCAAAGGTGGGCCAGTTCATAATAGTACCTTTTCCGTTTGCCCAAAAGGGCGGCAGTTTATAGGTTTTAAGCGGTGTGCCACCCCCTTTTAGATAATTCCAAACCGGCTCAAGTGCCAGCAGGACAAACACGGCAACCAGGAAGAGTAATTCGAGTAAACTAAAACAAAGGCGTTGAATCATCTCACAGTACCTCCTTTTTCGGTTAATGGTTGGCTTTAATCGTGTCAATTCATACAACTACAAGCGAACTATTCGAAAATAATCTTATCATAAAAACATAATATGTCAAGGTTTATTTAATCATCTTTCCCGCCCCTGTGGGGTTTCCTGTGGTGTTGTGGTATGGGCTTTCGTTTACATCCTCAAAAAAACACCCCTTATTCCAACAAATCATTTGCATCGTTGAAACTGTTAAAAACTTTTGGTAGTGCTTGCATTTTTTGCATGACCACGATTTGCACCCAATGTACTTTTTCATCACGCATCCTCCTTTTTGGTTGCCTTATGATATTATGATTGCCGCAGTAGTGCCCCATATCTTCTCAAGCTTCCCATAACTCGATATTACCTTGTCGTTTCGCATGGCCGGGTCTTTGTGGTTCTTGTGATATACGGCATCCTCTAATCCCTTCAAAATGTTGGATAAATCGGGAACTGTTTCGTGAGCAGCCCCACACATCAACAATCTTTTATGCTTATTCCAACTCGGCGGCATGGGAATGATAAACATGATGTTCGCCCTCTGCGGCGGAAACGTGATCCTCATTCTCCGGGCATGTTCAAGCCACGCATGATACCGGGTAGCCTTGGCACTAAAGCGCCCCTGGTGTGTCCGTGTGATGTATGGTGTTGGCTTTAAATCGTATGTTACGCTGTTCATTTAAGCAGCTCCGGGTCTATCATAATTCCCAGCGCCATCTTTAAGCCGAACACGGCACCTTTGTGGAATTCCTCTTTGACGATATTTCCGGCAAATTTTTCGACCCCTCGCATTTCCATCTGTTCTTCAATCACTTTTTCAAATTCTCTTGTTTGTTTTTTGTTCACTTCCCTATCCCTCCCAAAAGCTCTTTGATTGATCGCCCTGTTATGTCGCGTCTTGGTGGTCTCATTAGAATAGCTTTAGTTGCTCTTGCTCAATCGGTAATGTTCGTGTTGGTTCAATACACTTACACCCCGCTGGATAACAACTACAATAATAACAAGTTGAGTCGCAACCCAACCCTATCCCCATAAAATATTTTAAATGTGAGGCAAGAAGGGTTTCCATGTTTTCTTCAGCAAACTGAACAACCGCACAATAATGGTTGTTGTTTCTAAATTGAAGCCCTGGACATGGCGCGGCCTTGGTTTCAAAAGCTTCTTCTCCCACAATACAAACTACAGTCTTGCAACATTCGCCGCACCTAATGCAAGGTTTTGTCACTAAAATACCAGTGCCGCGTTTGCTAAAAATTGCCTTAGTGCTATTATTGGATCAAAAAAGAGAGATAGCAAAAGGAAGGCCAGAAAAAACCCTATTAAATTTCCACACACAGCTGTAAATATTGATTTTATTATCACAACCCCCCCTCATGTCTTAGTGCCAATGTTGGTTAAAAGGTCTTTGAGTTCTGCCCCCCGGCTCATTTCGTCAGCCCAGTCGCCCTCTTTCGGTATGTTACTTAAAAACAAGGCCAGGTTGAAAGGGTTTGTTTAACCTCTTCCCTTTTTTAGAATTGTCTATTGCCCATAATGGCTGAAGGTTTTTAATATCCCAACATCTTTTGAAATCATCATCTTCAGGTTTTTCAAAATTAAACACCGCCTTTGGAACGATATGGTCAATGTGTATCTCCGCATTTAAAAATCTTTCCCAGGTCATTCCTTCGGTGAATTGTTTTTCTAAATGGTTTTTAAGATCACAAACGGAATACCCAACTATTTCTTGCCATTTCTTTTTATTTTTATTTCCCCTTAGCGACTTATAAATAGCCGTTGACATCCTGCTGTTTAAGCGCCCCTTTGGCGTTGAACCATGTTTTTTACATGCCCTTCTATGTATCTCTAAATTCCTTTTGTGGTTTCTTTCCCTCCATTTAGCTATAGCAAGTTTATGTTTTTCAGGGTTATTTTTCCTCCATATACGGTTCCGATCTTTGCACCTATCTTGGTTGGCATGATACCACGAAAGCGATTTTTCCCTTCTTGACTCAATGTTTTTTTTATAATTACCTCTATCTATAATTCTGCTGCATTTTTTACAATAGCACCGATATCCGTCTTTTCTTTGCTTGTGCAATCCAAACAGATCAACACTTTTTTTCTTTTTGCACCTTGAGCATCTTTTCTTTGTCAAAATAGGCTGATTTGCATTTTGGGCAGATTCTAACTTCTGGCAATCTTGGATACCATTCATGGTTGCACCTCTTGCACTTGAGTTGTTTCACATTAGTTTTCATAACCATTAGGTATCACCTATAGGTAAGTTTGTCAAGGTTTTTTACCTTTCTGCCATAACATCACACCAATCATATCCGGGCTTGTCCGGTATATAAACAGATACCAAAAAGTCTTTCTTGTATAATCTGTTTGCCAAAACATATGCGGATCGTTCACCTGCGAAATTAGCGTCATTATCCCCATAAATAACTACTTCCCTAATGCCTTCGGGTGGCTCAAATGCTTCCAATAGCCCCGAAGTTAATGCCGCCCATGTAGGCACGTTGTATATTTGTTTGCAGGCGATCGCCGTTTCGATCCCTTCGGCAATGCCGATCTTGTTATCCTTTGCCGGGAACAAACGAACAACCCCGCCGCTTAACTTTTCCTTTCCCGGCATGATCTTCTTTGGTGATGGTATATCAGCCTTACACCTATCCCCTAAATACGTCCTATGAAGCGTTACGCCCGACCCTGTTTGATTTCTGAACATCGCCACCATCGCCGGAATATGTTTTTTTGTGTCGCTTTCGTAACAATCCGGGCAATATCGAACATCATCAGGCTCTAAAACTAAAGACCTTGAATGAAGATAACAACACACAGGATCAGAACCTTTTAGCGGTAATGATGCTTTCCATAATTCGTTTAGCATTTTACTCGGGCTTATTGTCGGTTTTTGTTTTGCTGGCGTCATTTCAACGACTCCTATTATTCCAGATACTTTTTTGACTGATTCTACAAAACCAAGATTGAAATATTTCTGTATAAGCGTCCATCCGTTACCGGCCCCGCATTGATTACAAAAGTATGTCCCGTTGCCGTCCTTGTCGTCAAACCTGAACCTGTCTTTACCGCCGGGACACACAGGACACGGTTGATGCTTTCCCTGGCCAACGTCTATTCCCAGACTGCTAAATATCCCCGGCCACCGGCCAACAGCTTCGCCCTTGACTTGTTCAAAATCAATCATGCCGCTGCGTTCCTTGGGTTCGCTTTTGACTTTGCCCATTTGATGTTCAGGTGTTTCATATAATTTCTGAATCCAGTGTCTGGCTCTATCGGGGATGTATTTTTAAAACTATTCGGCCAAACCTCAAACCGTTCTTTGAACTTGTGAGATGTCCACCCTGGTGTAAAGCCTTTTGACCGTCTGTGAAATTCAAGCATACCATAAAATTTCCGCTTATCTTCCATTGTGAATTTCTTCCGGTTCTTGCCTATCTCAACTAATTCAGCATCCATAGCCGCAATCTTCTTGCCGTAATTCTTAACCTCAGTTCCGCATTGAGGACACCGCTTTGCCGCAAAAACAAATGAACATTCATCGCAAGTCATTATATTTTTTTCTTTTTCACGGACAACCTTCTTTTTGTATGCTAATTTTTTCCCCTTCAGCGACCATTCAACATCGTCCTCAACGAATCCTAATCGCTCAATGCATCCACCGTGATCTATAATAACAACTTCGCTTTTACCCGGAGACGGCCTTAAACCCCTGCCTGCCATTTGTCTATATAAACCCATGCTTTTAGTCGGCCTTGCCAGCACAATGCACTCAGCGCCCGGATAGTCAAAACCTTCGGTGTATAATCCTACATTACAAACGACCTGAACATCACCATCAACCAGGCGCCTTAAAACATCTTCTCTGTCTTCATCCGGGCTTTTGGCATCCAGGTGCTCACAAGCAACATCACGCTTTACAAATTCGGTACATAATGCCTTTGAATGCTTTACATTTACCGCAAAAATAATAGTCTGCTTATCTCCGGCCAACCTTGCCCAATTCAAATAAACATCTCCAATTAGCTTCTCTTGATTAACCCTTTCGCCTAATTCCTTCTTGTCGTAATCACCCATAACTGTCTTTATTTTATCAAGATCGGGCTTGCTTGGAGCGTAATATCTGGCAGGAACAAGATGCTTGTTGTCGATAAGTTCCTGAACGCTTATGATATCCACCAGCGAATCATAAAAGTTTCCCATGCCCATACCGCTTGCCAAGCACGGTGTGGCCGTTACGCCTATTATAATCTTATCAGGATAGTTTGCGAGTGCTTCTTGAAAGGTTTTGCTTAATGACCGGTGGGCTTCGTCAATAAAAACAATATCGGCATCCACAAAAAATGGGTTCCTTTCAACTTCTTCCAGTTTCAGTCGTCTGTGATATGTTTGAATCGTGCCTATCTGTACCGGACAACTCAAAGAGGTTTCCTTGCCTGACATTATGATCCCGGCATCCACATTGCAATCTGCGAACCTGTCATACATCTGTTGAACCAATAACCTTCGGTGCATCAATGCAAGAACCTTTTTGCCTTTCTCAACGGCCCTACTTGCTATGTCGGCCATGATATGAGTTTTGCCGCCACCAGTAGCCAAAACCATCAGGACACGCTTTTTTCCATTAACGACTTCCTCACGAACAACCCCAACCAAATCATCTTGATATTTTCTGAGCGCCATTTTTCCTCTGTTATACTCTTATAGTATATATAAGAGTTATATTATGGATAGATAGAGATAGAGATAGAGATACAAACAGGTCGGATTCAATCCCGATTCAGTCCCGACATTATCCCGATTTTTTTGTTTTCTTAGATGAGTATTCATCTCTAAATTTTAATAGGTTAGGTATGGATATGTCAATGCACTTGTCGCTATTATTTAAAATAATTAATTTATTTTTTTCCAAAGTTCCAGCGAATTTCAAGAATTTTTTGGGAGAAACTCCGCAGAATTTTCCCCAAACTTTGACAGAATACTGGCAATTTGTTCTGTCGGTAGCGTCCATTTGCTTGCCTATTATTTCCAAAAGTCGCCACCAAAACCCGTAAATTTCAAGGCCATATTCCGCAACAATTAGTGATAATTTTTCGTCATGCCAAGAGTCCGTTAAATGTTTAAACCATCTCATAGTGTGATCCTAAATAAAAAAAGGCCGCCCAGGGATGTGTTGAAGTGTTGAATCACCTCGCGCCCGTTACCGGAAACGCCATCCCTGAACAGCCTTTGAATATTTAAGTTTTTGTGATGATTCCACCTCAACATACATATCATGTACCATCTCCCACTTATCCTGTCAAGATAAATTGCGGGTGTTCCATGCCTCCTATCTTCGGGAATGTCTATGGTGCATCCGGCTATAGCTCGCGTGAGGGATATTTCTCTCTCCCCGAACTCGCTTAATTATGTTTGTCAATATCTCATTTAGAGGCTTCGCTTTATCATTCGTTAGCTCTTCTGTAACCCAGTCCGTTATCTCGGTTAGAAGGTCGAGCTCGCCTTGTGAGAATCTTCCTTTTCTCTGTGCTACCCACTTTTTCATCACCGCTTTGCAATCCCTGACAGCCTGTTTGCGCGCGGCCTGACAACACTCTTTCAATTCAACCATCGTTCCTCCTTTCATTTCAGCCCATCAAAATAGCTTGAGTTGCTCTGATGTTTTTCGTTCTGCTATGCAAATCGTGTCGTTGTGTGCGCCACCATGACAAACCACCAGCATTTCCTCGAGCGCATAGCCGCGGTTTATTCCCATCCCAATAGAGTTCCACCCGAAAGACAAAACAATGCCATTCAATTCAATAATTTCATCAAACAAAGATTTGTCCGCCTTCCACCTTCCAACCCTGTGTGTCATTTCATAGGTAAATTTAAGGTTGATGTTTTCATATGACCGCTTGCACTGTTCTAATGAATATGGCGGGTCAAATATAATCAAATCAACCTTAACCCCTCGAGCCTTCAACAACTCGAGGAAACCTAATGCGTCAAGGTGGTGTTCTGCCTTTGTGTTTGGGTTCAAGTCGTTTGTATGGGTTGCCCATCGTTTATTCCTTGCGAAAGGGTCTACCGAAACACTTGATACATCAAGATATTTTTCCACGAAAAGGCGTATAGGTTGAATGTCAAAGGTATTTTTGTTAGGCATCGCCCATTCTCGTCTAATTTTCATTTCAGCCCATCCTAAATTTCTTCACACGGCGGAGATCCGGTGACACGGCGCATGGTTATCGTTTGTCCTCGATGATAGCAACGATTCTATCGCGTTCATATTTTGCCTTGTTTTCTTCCCGGTGCTTTAAATCTCTAATCAGGTTCGGCAAATTGCACATTAAGGGTGATTCTGCCGTATCGGGACAACCCAAAAGCTGCTCACATTCCTTGACAATGTCGTGCCAATCCCCGGCTATCCTGGTGGCTTCTTGCCAACAATCTTCAAGCAGTTCGTCTGGTGTCGTTCCCTTCATCCTTTGTGTAACCGGATGCAACAACCATTCTTTAAATCCCTTCATCATTCTCCTTTCACGGCACCAATAATTTAAACATGAACCAGGCCATAAAAACAATTCCTGTAGTAAATCCAATCCCAAACCAGTCGCTCTTGGTTAATTTATCCACCATCTCATTCTCCTTTCACGCCCTGTAATGACCATCGTTCTGTTGCGCCTTGGAAGCCCTGCGCTTCGTTTCTCTGCGTCTTATTACCCACCCCACCCCGCACCATGCCCCGGACACGAACATGACAATAGACGACCATATTGGCCATGTCAGGGCTGTTAAATATGATATTGTGGCGCGTGGGCGGGTCATATCAGAATAGCCTTAATTGCCTTTCCTTTTTTCCCACATTGTTTGATGGGGTTGAATGTTCGCTTGTATCCCAGTTCCATATCCCCTGTCTGCCCTGAATCATTAACGGTTCTGGGAGCACGTTGAGTCCTTCCGTTTTCCACATATATCGGCCAAAGGAATAATCCCCGAAAGCCCTTTCTGGATAATCCGGCGTATTTTCTGCCGTGGTTTTTACGCACTCTACATGGTCAAAATAGCAGAGGATACACCCTCTCGGCAGGTCGTCGTAGGACAAATTGCGCCACACCAACGCATCGTCAAAATAGGGGTCAATAACCTTGACCACTCTCTTTGTAGCATGAATCGCCATTGGCCCCTTTATGCTTTGGGGCAACGGCCAATGGCGTGTTTCAATTTTCTTGATCCCCCACGCCATAAAAGACGCCCACGGTTGCCACAAGCTAATTACTTTCAATGCCTCGTCCCCCACTTCGTCCGTTCCTCAACCTTAACTGCCGCCACGCCAACATGAACGCACACCACTATCACCGCAGCGGCAATCGTGTTTATGGCAAGTCCAAGCATGGCGTGGATGGCTTTGATTATTTGCATGTCTCTCGCTTTAGCCGAGTGGCTTCCAATAATATTAATTCATCAACATCAGCGACACTAAACGACCTGTTTGGACTATCCTTAAATATTTGGAGAATCATATTCTCGATGTCTAAATATTTTTTTCCTATCCTCGGCAGGTTCCGCTTGTCGGTATGTCTGTCGTAAAAAACAATCTCAACAGAACTGTCTCGCATTTTATAAAGATTCCCGGTTTTTCGCTTTGTCTGAGACAACAATCCAGCCCTAACCATCCTGCCAAGATAATAATTAAATCGTTTGTATTCCCTTCTCTCAGCACATTCAAAATAGGGCGCACAGGGTTTGCCACAATGGGGACAGCGACCTTCTGATATACATTTCTGGCGATAACGCTGATATTTGTTCATTTCTTGCGAAAAGACCACATTAAAAACCATGTCCAAAAAAAAGCGAAGACTACCCAAGCTCTCCAAAAAAAACTAACTGTCTCATTGGGTTTGCCTTCATGCCCCCACGCCACTCCCGCCATGAGCAGGATTGATAATACGATTAGCTTTTTCATTTTAAATACCTCCAAGTACTTTAATGCGCATATCATCAGCCCATTCAGAAATTGCCCAAGCCACGACAAAAAGAAACGAAAGCCCGATGAACGCCAAACCGCGCAATATTATGATTAGCTTTTTCATAATATCCACAACGCAATAGTAACCACTCCGACAACCCACGGCACGATAAACAATAAGGCGTATAGCGGGTTGGGGCCGTTTATGTTTTTGAATCTGTCCATTTTAGATACCTCAATAATTTAACCAGCAATTTCTCGTAATGATATGCGCCGTGCGAGTGTCGTATTTTTTAAATTCATTCATGGGTCATCCGTAAATGTTCGCCTGAATATCCTGTTATAAGTCTTGATTATCTCGATAGATTGCTGATCGACTATAAACGCCTGTTCTCTTCCAAGTTCTCTTCCAATTATTTCGCCCTGTATGGCAGCAGTATTATATTTGTCGTACCATTTGTCCAATTCGTATAGACCAAAAAGAAAGGTGATTATCAAGAGTATTTTTAGGGTTCTCATTCTTTGTCCTCCACGTCCTTCCCTAATTGCGGCATCGGGAAATGGCCGCCCGCACCCGTTCGTTTGTAATATTTAGCCTTCTCGTCCATAACAGGCATTTCAAGCGTGTCCTTCGACCTGTCCGGCTCAAACTGTGGCACATCTTCTTGGTAAGTTTTCTGCGATCTGCGGTTTTCCACAATCAACCGGATGCCGCAATAGAGGGCAATTACAGCAACAATGACAATGAATATTATTAGGGATGTCATGCTGGTATATACTCCTTGCAACCGCAATCACAAAGATACGGCATTAATATAATAGGCCGACAAACTACTTGGCCGCAGTTTTTGCACATTACGTTGACCATTATTCACCCCTCATCTTCAAAGACCGTAGCGTCATTTGCAGGTTGTCTCGCTCGGCTTTTAATTTGGCAATCACCAAGCAACGATCTTCCAGCTCGGTTTTTAGCTTGATAATTTCTGCCTCGGCACCATTCGCCCGTTCTCGGTCAAGTCGCCAATTGAATTTTTCTTGTTCGATATAGGCCGCGAGTTTTGCAACCCCTCGCTCGGCATACTCCGCCCTATTGTCCAGCCCTGTCATTACATGTTGCTGTCCATTTCGGAAGTCGTGGTCTTGCTGCCGTAGTTCGGCGTTTTCATCAAGCAGGTGCTTAACCAGCGTTCTTGTATTCCACGGATTAGTGACCCATTCCCCGTGATACTTTCCAGAAATAACAATACCGCACGTGGCCTTATCGTTTTCTTCAACTTTATACGCTTTGGGCAAATCATCATGTCCGGTATAATTGGGATGATCTTCGGGCAATTTCCATCTGTATATTTCTTTGTCGCTCATGGTGTCCTTTCAGTCTGGAAACCGCAACAACGCCATCCAGAAATGTTTAACTTTCCAGCTATAGGTTTCTACCGTTTGCCAGCAATCTTCGGCCATATCGACTTCCAGTTTGCAATCTTCGGGATTTCCCATGCCGGATTCAACCCTAAAGCGAACGGTTTGGTCTCGGATTTCCACATCAACATAAACTGTGCCGCCATGAGATTCAGTTTCAACAACTTTCCAGCCAGCAAAATATGAGTAGTCTGACAGCTCCTCTTTGCAAAACTCTTCTACAGCTTTTACCGCTGTTATTTCATGTTCTTTCATTGATGTCCTTTCGTTAAAGTCCGCAAATTGGAGTTCTTGGTGGTCTTTGCTGATCGTACAAGTTCCAGCCAGCCCTTGATTGTGTATACCAGCAATGACCGCACTTCCTACATTCAAGATAGTTTCCGTCCATTGTACCGCGCACCCATCTAACATCTTCCCACAGCCGGCCATGCCTACCGATCAAGTATCCGCGCTGAAACTGTTTCAGACACTTGCTGCACCGGGCTTGGAATTTTCGTACATTTCCCATATTGTCCTTCCAGCGGGGTGCCCGACACGACACCCCGCCCTATTAAGGCGGTATGCAATCACGGCATCATTGCCGATGTTGCTAAAACAATGCTGCTTGAAGTTCGTCTCTGGTTCGGTTTAAGTCCTCGGTGATTTTATCGAGTTCTGAACCGGCTCCGTTTAAGAAGTTTAACATGGTTCCGCTACTGCCGGTTGCTGTTTTGTCCGGCGGAACTTCTTCGCCCGTTACTTCTACCAACAGATTTTGCAATCCGGCGGCGGCCAACCTGCGTCCGTTTATAGACTCGGTAATCACAGCGTGCTTCGTTTGTCTTTTCGCTACTTCTGGCATAATCTTTCTCCTTTTCGGTTAAATTATTTCAATCTTTTATCACTTCGCCATTTCAAATGACCGTCTTCAATATGACAATGGAAACATAAGATTTCCACGTTCTCCGGTACGTCTCCACCCCGTTTTCTCGGTACCTTGTGGCTCAAATGGGCGCAGGTGAAGACATCGAACACTCCATCAGGGTCAAGTAAGGGTACAAATTTGCCGCACTTACAGCGGCCTCCTGCTTCAACCCATGTGTCGAATCGCAGCTTTTGGTACGCTTTCCCTCTGAGTAAGGTGACTTTTTTCTTTGGGTCTGGTTTCATTTTATTGTTCCTGAATCCTCGCAAGCCATACCAAAAAATCGCTCGCATTTCCGTAGCGCGTTTTACCCAACATCAACCATTTGTTCGTACTTGGATAAAAAGCTATCCCCGGTAAGCCATCAACATAAAAATTAATCTGATACCCGTGGTTGCAGGGAGTATAGTCAATTCCAGATTCGTTCAAGGCATCCATGTTAACTTTCATTCGCTCGGCTTTTTTATCCCTTTGGTATTTTTTGAGATCGTCAAAAACTTCTTTCATGTCTCCCATTTTCTATCTCCTAAAAGTAGCCTTCGCCAGTTCTATAAATTCATCTGCCGTTTTGCCTATCATTTCGCCCATAAGCGGAAATGCCTTGTCGAAATATTTACAGGCTTCTAAGTGTTTCATATTTACCATTGCTATCGAAATTGGCTCTATATACACAATGCCTGCAATCATCTTGAATCGTTTAATCATGGCTGGATTTTCTTTCGCTATCTTTGTTTTGATTTCAAAGTCTATATCTTCGGCAGATAAAATGTTTTCATGGTCTGATACCTGTATTGCAAGAAACCGACACCCGCCCCAATAAAGACGTAGTTGAATAAGACTGCGCTCTTTCAATGATCCGGCTATCCTGTCCTTTAAGAGCTTGTTAAAGGGATAGACTTTTAGTGCCTCAACATCTTCCTCGCTGAACGGCAACAGATAAACAAACTTGTGAGGACAGGCGGGGCATTGGTCTTTCTTTTGGGTGGCTATTTCAATCATTTTGTTTTAATTGGTGTAGGTATGGTTTCGGACGCTGGAAAATTCAATCTGGCAAATTCTTTGAAATAATAGAGCGCCTTTGAGTCATATTCTTTTGCTGCTTCACCGTCTGTGTCAAATGTCCCAAGGTTAAATCTATGCTTGTTGATTGTTATGGCAGCCCAACACCGACCAGGCTCTCCGGTTGCTTTCAACCTTCTATAAAAAACACCCTTATATTTTGATCCGCTTTTCCCTATTTTTTGCTTCAGTCGGTTTTGTTGGTTTTGAATATTTGAACAAAGCCGCAGGTTTTTCTTTGTATTGTTTAATCCATCTCTGTCCGCATGGTCTATTTGCTCGTGTGCTCGTGCTCTTAAAACTTCTCTATGAATTCTTACAATACCTCCCCGAAAAGACCTAACAACGTACAACCCAACCGGCCTTTCCTCTGCTGTCCATTTAAAATATTTCGCCCATTCATAGTCATCGTCATCAAGCAGGCAGAAAGTTTTAGGATGTTTTTTTGTAGATACGTCGAGTTTCTTCATGTTTCCTCCTTGTGATATTGTTTAAATCAATACCACAAGTTTCACGAACATGCAACACTAAACTTCGCAGGTGGAATAAAAAGTTTTTCAACTGTTTGCTGATCTCCTGCCATAACACAATCACCTATTATCTTTGTGAAGGTGCATTTAGCCATTGTCACTTCCAAATTTTACCAGGGCAACATCTTCATCGCGTATGCCAATCTCCCAAAATTGAGCGTTAATGCTTTCAAGCCATTTCTCAGCAGCGTTGAAATCCTCAAAGGTATGGTTTTCTGCTACAAGTTCTCCGTCTGCCTTTCTGTATATTATATGGAAGTCCATTACGCCCCCTTTCTCTTCCAGGCGCTGGTTGCACTACGCCAGCGGATTTTACCTCTTTCGTGAGGCGATTCTGCACCTGCTCCAATTACCTTTCTTTTACACCTCGGGCAGCAACTTTCATCGTCACAGATAGCTACCATGCAACACGCTGTAAACATGGTGCTGTTGGTTCCTCGTGGCGTAAGAGGGTGAATCCCTGATGGGTAGTCTTCGTTCTGCATCACCCCACCTTTCCCTTTATTTTATTCCAGAAATCCAGACACGCAACCTCAAGCCGTTTATGATATTTCTTGTCTGGATATATCGGGTGGATATTGATTAATCTTTTCTTCCCGTCGAAGGTTCTATGAAAACTTACGAAATCGCACCACTTTCTGCCACTTATCCAGAGGTAGCCCTGCACCTGTGGTCTGTGGGTGCTTGGTAAGCCCATCCTAACCGCTTCAAGGTATCTCTGCAATACCCTGTGACACTTAATCTCTAACCCCGCCAAATCGCCTGTTTGACCGTCTGGTGAGCATGAAATAAAATCATACTTGGGATGCACAATAACCCCCACCTGCTCAACGGTTACGTTTTCTTCCCATTCGTACAGACCTCTTGCCTCGGCTTCCCATTCTTTGCCGTGGTCGAACCAAGGCTCATCCTTCGGGAACTTCTTGAAACCCATCAGAGCATCAACAATATCGTCCATGTAATACCGATACCGCTTTGTGTCTGGTCGGGCTAAAACATCACCGAACCTGCTTGCCGTTATTCTGACGGCTCTGAAGTCGCTCCATTCTTTAGTTTGCTGTTTCATTTATTTTGAGGAACTTGTTTTTAAGATTTGAAACTATGTGTCCATGTACTTTTAACGATTCCCGTTCAGACCTGTGGTGCTTTTGGGTTGTAGCTTGCTTTGGGCAATCAGAAAAAATCCATGTCTCATAACCCATTCCAAAAGGAGAGTCCCCGTATTTATAAGGAAACGATGCTGTTGAAACTCGGACACAAGGCCATCTAATCCAAGTATGGGCAATGTTTTTGCCTTCTGTATAGTCGGCTCGAATCATTACTGTTCTTCCTTTGCCTCAACCATCGGCATCTTGTTCAGCCGTGCCTGGGCATCTTCAAAATGAGCATCGGGCAAATCTTCGATTTTCTTCAGACCGTAAACCCGGTCAGCCAGAGACGGTAGCTTTTCGTCTGCGTTATATCCTTTGGACTCGCAGATTTCACGAAGCTCAATAATTTGAAACCCTGTGATAGGCACAAGTTTTTGTTTCTTCCTGCTTTCGTCACCTTCGCCGGTTTCGATATTGAAGGCTTTAAGAAAGATGGTCTTGACGGCGTAGCTTGCGGCTTTTCCGGGTGCTTTGTCGCCGTGATCTTCGGCAACCGCACCGATGGTATAGGTAACAGAGTCTACCGGCGCATCAATATTTACAAATGTCAGTTCGTACATCCCTTCGTATCGGGTGTACGGAGTGCCGCTCTTGGTTGCCTTGCCGGTCTCAAAGGTTTGACCGCTTGTTTGCCGCAGCACCGTGATAATGCCCTGCGTGATAAAATGCTCCCGCAACTCCCTCGTAACCATGTCGTGAGTCACAGCCCAATAGCTTTCAACCTTCTTGTCTTTCTTGAGGTACGCAACCGCTTCCCTCACCTTTGCCATTCGTTGAAATATGTTTAATGGTTCTGTCATACTCCCTCCCTTATCGGTTTTCAATCTTGTCAAAAATATCCTGCAATAAATCCCCAGAGCCGCTTTCCTCTAAAAAGATATTAAGCTCATCCCTTACCTGTTGCCTTTTTACTCGAAACCGATTTTTTGCTTCGCTTCCAAGATAACCCTCTATGATTTCCCGAACAAAGTCCCTTGCTATTTGAGGAAATACGATTATGGCGTTTGCCTCGCACTTTCTTTCGCCAATTTCGCGTAGATAATTCTGCACATAAGGCATTTTGAAGTTTTTATGTGCCGGACTCGCCAAGTTTTTCCCGCTTCCGGTTATGAGATTATCAATCCACGTGAACCCATTTTCTTCTATAAAATCATAATTCAAGCCAAACCTATCAATTATTAAATTTTGCGGGTCATACCCATCAGAATAATTAGACCATTTTATATCTTTTAAGTCAGACAAGTTTTTCCTGATAAATTCAGAGATACGCAATCCGTCAGGGTCATGGTCGCCACAGTATAAGAGGACACACCTAAGCCCTGCTTCTTCTGCATCGGCAAACCTTCGGGCATATTCTGCTCTCTGCAGCATTGAACTCCATCCCTTACTATTTGCTATTGGGATATGATATTCTTCGCAAACAGGAGTGAACAGCGTAACCAAGTCAATCTTTTCGACAACCATTTGGATATAATATTCTTCACCATCCCACCAGTCGGGGGTGTAGTGTTCGGCGGCATTATGTGACGTGCGTAGCCAACTGCCGAAATCATCAATAACGCTTGATGTATTTGGATGCTCTACGCCTGAAAAATCTCTCGCGGATTCCTCTGCTGTAAAATCTATCGGCAGCAATCCCTTTTTTCGACACTTGTTAATAGCATTGGTTACTTTGTCAAACTGGTCTTTATTTATGTATCGTTTTTGTTCAAGGATATATGCCCACCCCCTTGATGAAACCCGAAACCCGATTGTCCTTGATATGCTTTGCATAAATTCGGCAAAGTTTTCTAAATCCCTGAAGTCTATTTGTTCCATTGTCTATCACTCCTTGTTGGCATCTCCCGCCCTCTCCACAACTTCGGTGAACCTTCTTCCTTCCATTGGTCAAGCAGGTGGTCTGCCGTGTCTATAAGGCGTTCCTCGTATTCTTCCTCGTCTTCGGTACAGGCAGCATCCGATGGATAATGCTTGGTTTTCTTGGCACATTCACCGTCACGGTTTTCGTATGGGCATCGGCAGAAACACATATTATTTGTCCTCCACCAGAATGCCCACGTCGTCGGGCGGATTTATGATATTCTCCATCGCGGCCTGAAGCTCTTGGACGGTTTTGAACTTTATGGTATTTGGAAAATCTTCTTGGTAAAAGAGATAATGCAGGTGTGCCTTTCCAGAAGGGTTGCGAACATAGTCTATGCTGATGCTTGTATATTTCCCCGTTATTTCGGCAACCCTGTCAGCCTGTGCTTGTAAAACTGTGAATGGTATCATCTTTTCCCCCTCCTTTAAATGACTCGATAAAACGCGACCGCCATCCCTGCCTTTTCTCGGGGGGCTAAAGTTCATCGCCATATCTCACATCTTTATATTTTGCGTCTATTTCATCGCACCTTTTTGCCCATTCCAGCTTAGTATAAAGATGCTCGCACCCCTCGCAGCTTCTGGACGGTATGCCGCCAGAAGGACGATATGGGCAATAAAATGCACCTGGGCGACAGTGATTGCTCGGCATTGCGCTTGTGAGCTTTGTTTTCATAGCATTTTCTCCACATGCTGAGCCAATATCTCAGCGGTTTTAGATGGCGGCCTGACCAAAAGATAGGTGTCTATAATATGGTGAGCCATTTCGTGAGCCAACCTTCCCCGGTTAATATCATCAATATGAGAATAGATAGTGCCGTTCCCATAGAAAGCTAATGGGGCTTTCGTGTCCGCCACCTTGCGCCCTCGATTCCATATCTTTAAAAGAGTTTCCTTGTCGTGGGATATGTCGATCACCAATAACGGATAACTACCTTTTTCCATGCCAAGAATTATAATGACCTGTAAATAGATTTCATTAACTCGTTCCCATGCTGGCTTTTTAGACAGGAACGTGAAGTATCCAAGTCCAGATATTGAGCGATTAAAATTGATTAAGTCTGTAGGAGTGTTGAGCCTGATGGTGGTATATCCGGTGTGATAGTCTTGAACCTCAGCACCGTAAACGATTGCAGCGGGGATAATTAGGGCAGACAGGGTTGTCCAGATGATTGCGGCTATCCATTGCTTGCGGGTCATTTATCCACCTTTGGTTCAATCGGCTCTAAGGCTTTCTTTAAATATAGTGGGTGTCGCGGGTGTCCGTCTTTAGAGAGGGCGATATGCTTGGGACGCGACAATAGCTTTTTAACATCCTTATCTCTGCCCAAATAACCGCCGTGAACGCCCCATGCCATTATTGTAAAAGCGGCGCAGCTACTTACGCCGTGTATATAGGTGTCATTCCATTCGCCAACGGGTTCTTTTTCTGCAAACATATCTTTTGGCTTTGTTGCTCGAAATGCAAAAAGGTTGACCATAATCATGCCACCAAACCCCCAAGTATCGGCAAAACGGACACATCTTCTTATTGTCGGGTCGTCATAGTTTTCATCTGCCGTGGACGGGTTCAGGCAAACAAAGCAAACATAATCTTTTTTATAATTCCAGATACGACCAAGCGTGTATCTATATTTCCGGCATGGTGAAAAGTGCGCTTTCTTTTTCATCATTTCACCACCTTTTTAGGGAGCGTCACGTTCTCAAACTTCCCACCATCCCACATTGCGATATACCGATCTGATACACCATTGAACCTCTTACATAGCTGCCTGTCACGGGCAAGGCATTTCTCTGCGGTTTCAAGGGTCTTATGGTTTGTTCGGCAGGGTGGGCGATATACCCCGAAGCATGTGTAGAAGTGGTGCTTTACAACACCGTGATTTTTGTTTTGTTTTTTAGTTTTCATGATTGTCTTTCTACCACGAATTAGTTTTTTCTGTCAAAGGCTGTAGGAGGGGATTGTAGGTAGTTAGGTTGGTATATTGGTTAGAATTCTTCGATTCCCTGCTATTGTTAGCCATTTTCAACCAAGTTCATTTTGTTTCATGCGGTGTACTTGAATCAATATGGCTGGGTTAAAATAGCCTTACTCTTCTTCCAAATTCTTTGCAGCCAACTTCTCAAAACTATCCCGCCAATAGGCAATTTCTTTCTTTGCCCTTGCTTGTTCTTGGATACGATATTTAGAAACTGCTGTGCAAAGCTCTAATATTTGTATCCAGTCGCTCTCTATGTTGATGGTTTTCGGGTGATATTTTTCAATCCATCCACAGACAGCGTCTTGTTCAGGCCAAGAGTTTGCTCTATTATCGACAGCCATTCTTTCAACTATTTCACCACTTGGCAGGATTTCAATATCCACATGCTTGCCGTCTAAAATTTCTTCCAATTCCTCGATTGTCGGTTTTGGTTTTGGCCCCAACTGTTCCATAAATTCATTCATAATCCCCCCTCACCAATAAAAAAACCCGCAACAACCAGACTATGCAAGCTGTTACGGGCTTTTGGATTCATGCACCATGGCCGGACAAGGGACGGTGCAAGAAAGATTAAATTTTATTTTACATTGCCCGACCATATTAAGTCAATACTAAATTGATATGGAAAAGTCAAGCCCTAAAACAATAAGCCTGCAATTATATCAACTACGCCGGAAATAGGCTCTTTTATCTTGCCCCATGTTTCTTTCTGGCCGCCTGTGGATGCTTCCTCGACTCCATCAACAACCGCCCCAACTGCACCGACGACCATTCCTTTTTTATCAGCCCCCGATCCCGGATCTCCGAAATCCTCGGCAATATGCATCAGCTTTACGATAAACGGAATCAGTCTTAAAAATAGTGAAATGTATTTCATGGTTTTTGTCTCCTTAGTCCATTAAAAAGGTTTGAAAGCATAGTCGCTATTTGGTCATCCTTAGTCGATTTTGTCATCTTGGCAACACCTTTTAGTAAAGTTAAAAATATGGTCATTGCCATCCAATTATTAGAAATAAATTCTATTATATATGAGTCTAATTTTATCATGCCGCCCTCTCATAGTGGCCGAGGTCGCCCTTGCCGATCTTGAAATAATAGCCCCATTTAATATCAAGGCTCAATTTTTTAGCCACGGTCATGGCCATGCCGCCCATGATGTACCAATACTCATATCCTTTATCCGTTTTATGCCAAGGAGTTTTGCCATAAACAAACGGCGCTAAATCTAACGCATCTGACAGGTCAGGCTCAACCACGTTGTGTTTGCTGTATCCCCACCTTGCCTTACTATTACCCTCGACAAAAGCCTGCTCCTGCGCTATTTTACCCCTCCTGCCGCAAATTGCCGCTATGTCCATGATTTCCATAGACAACATCTCCCGGGCAAGCAGGTCTAATTCAAAATGGACTTCAGATAAAATCTGTTCGGATTTTCTGCCGTATTTATACTTTGCCATTGATAGTCTGTTTCATGTCCTCGAACATCTTGCCAAACTTCTCAGCTACATCGGTCATGGTTTCTGCCATTTTCTCCTGAAGTTTGCCAACCTCTTCTGAAACATGCTCTTTGACTTTATAAGACCGCGTTTCTTCCATATCGGTATATTTCTCCTTTGTCAAATATTCATCTTTTAACGCTTTAAAAATCCTTTCCAGTTTTTCTTCGTGATCCTTTGCCTTTAACTCAATCACCTTGATTTGTATCCGCAATTTCCAGTATGTGCCGACAATGCCAGCGAACAGAACCGCCCAGCCTATAAACATGCCAATTATCCGTAGCGTGGTCATGTCCATCATTTACCCTCTTTATTGCTTAACTTAAACTGTGTATTGCTCAATCCAAACATCATAGCATCATAGAATACGCTTTTTGATCGGCTATCGTGTTCGACAATAGTACCGCCTGGAAGTGTAAATTTGCTAAAACTGCTTCCCGGTGCGCTTATCTCCCACTTCCCAACCACTTCCATGTCCAGCGTTTCCCTGTTTAGGCCATATTGTTTTAATATGACGGTATTGTTTAGCAGAGAGCATCCGGTCATAAAAATCAGCATGGCTATGATTAGGGGTTTCATTCTGATTCCTCGACAATTTCACCACTCCACACTATCTGCACACCGTCAGCTTCCATCTGGTTCAAGACAGCTTCCTCGCATTGGAAATATATCTTGAACTTGCCTGGATTCGGCTTTGGGTTTTTACCATTTCTCTGTTGGCATCTATGTAGGTCATAATTTACATTGAGTTCTGATTGATATGGATTGTCGTCTGTGCCATCCCCTGCCCAACTTGCTATTGCTTCACCTTCGTGCATATTATTTCTCCTTAATACACATTGCCCGTTTTAGCCGAAATCTCCGCATCCCAATCAGAGTCGGTGGTTGGGAATATTGTTACATTGTCAAATGCTTTGTCGGTTAGTTGTCTACCATCGGCTCGAATGCCCATTTGGGTTGCTGTTTGATTGAAGGTTGCAGAAGTATATTCGAGCTTTAAAGCACCGTCACGATATATCCGTATAGTTGTTCCGTTCGCGATTGCCGTTATCTTATAAACTGTTTGATTTACTGCCCCATGAGCAGCAGTATCTCTTACTGTGGGAGAGCCATCTTCAACCTGATAAAGAATTTCCTGACCATTATAGTCAAACCAGTATATCCACTGATTTTCACCGTTTCCAGTAGCCGCACTTCCCCGAAATATTAATCCGTTGGCACCCCTGATAGTACTGTCAAATCTAACGTCAGCTGTAAAGATAAAATCAGACACACCAACATCAACATAAGCATGGCGATAGTCAGCATTTTTAACCGGATTAGTCCCCGCAACCCCAAGCTCCGCTGTGGCAGTATCAATACGCCAATCAGCATCGCCTACACGCTGTGTCCAACCATTGCCGGATGAGTCAACGTCAATAGATGACTGACGGGCATCAAGCGAACCTGTGCCGGTGTTGAAGGTGTCGAGAAATAGCGGCTGAAACATCGTGTCTACGTTGAGGGGGAGGGTGGGTACCAATAAATCATCAAAAAGGGTTGCTGTAGCAGTATGTACCTGTAAATAAGGATACATCGGAGAATCGTTGTTAACATTCGTAGTCCAAAGCTGAGTCCATGTCGTGAATGGCCCACCCTTAATAAAATAATGCCATCCGTACAGAAAATCCCCAATAGTATCGCCTGTCTTAAATGGTATTTGATTCGTATCAAATCCACCAGCAAGGGTTAATAGTTTGTAATCTGTACCTACTGATAAAGTATTGAGAGACACTGCGGTTGTTGATGTAAGTGAGTCAGTTATGGGCATAACAATGTCAGCTCCTGCCGTTAAATTAAAACCAACAGAATTTGCATCAGTAATGGCAGCGCCTTCATTCCATCCTACTTTTAAATCTCTTGTGCTGTAAGTATTGATGGAAAAAAACGCTTTGCCGAGTGCTTTTGTGACCCCAACTGTTTTATAAGCGCCTGTAGTATTCCATCCCCCGGTTCCAGTAATCTCCAACTCTTTCCCCACAACCTTACCCGTACCCGTACTCGTATCAACCACCGTGAGAGAGCCGGACTGTACGCCTCGTGTTGAATAAAGGACTTGACCATTGGTGGCAGTAAAATCAGCAACGCTAAAAGGGGCGTAAAGGTCGGTGGCAAGTCCCCCATAAGGAAGTACTGTCTCTATGCGCTGATACCAACCATGTGCATCGTGAGGCACCAGGGTAAAAGGATATGGGGTAAACCCTACTATATATGGAAGCAGGAGAATTGTTAGTATAATGTGCAGGTACAATTTTTTCATCATAATTCCTGTATCTCGATCCAAACAATAGCGTTATTGCTGCCTGTTTCTGATTTGGTTGAAGCTGATATTTTTGCACCCTTGTTGAAAATATGCTCACTACTGGAACCAGCGGCAATGCTTTCTCTTTTTTGTTGATTTGCTGCTCCTTCTACTTGAAGATCGTCAAAATTGGTTGCGCCGGAATCATGGGAAAGACGAACCCTAAACTTCTCCGACGCATTTGCCTCGATATGCACACCCAATACTCGAAAAGGGGCTGTCGCTGTAGCCGCCGACCTAACATTTGTATAGGCACCCCACACATCCGCTGATCCCGCTGTAAGAGTAACGCCCGTAAAGTTATCAGGGTATATAGTTATATCTGTTTCAGAGCGAATATCAGTCCAAACATGGTCGCCAACTTCATCATCAACATCGGCGGTGGCGTTTTGATGAAAAACGACACCCTCCACATGCTGTTCGTTCCCGGCATCAATATCAAACCCAATGCCGCTGTCACCAATTTTAATATTTAAAAACTTGTTTTCGTCAGATGCGGCATTGACTATTTGAAAGGCCGTTTTAGCTGCATCAATAATGATGTTGTAAAAATCACTTCGACTGGTATTGTCAATCAAAATGCCTGTCATGTGGGTTGTGCCTTCGCCCAACATTTCAACATCTCTTACTTTTCCAAACTTTAATGTGGTGGCTCCGTCAAGATGTAAAGCTGTGGCAGCTCCGGTCAGGCTGTCTCCAAGAAACTGCATATGATCTACCCGGAAACCGCTTTTTGTAATGATAACTCCATTATTACCGGTTCCAAGATTAAAACAAAGATCCTCTAAGCCTATCAGTCCGGTGAATTTTATTACACTTGTAGCTGAGGCGTGGTCGTTTCTTATCTCCGCCCAAGCCCTATGTGAACCCAATAGAATATAGTTCCCTGTCCAAGTCGGATCGCCAGTAGTGTTTATGTCATAATACGTCGCGTGAGGTGCTATCACGATAAGGGTCAGCTCGTTAGCGTCTGTGCTGGCAGCATCAAGTGCGCCCTGAATTGTAGTGAAGGCAGCTTTCCAAGACAACCCGCCACCGCCGTTTCCGTTGGGCGACACATAAAGGGTGGCTGTAACAGCCCTGCCGAGAACGCTCGCCCCCATGTTTTCTTTAAGCCCTGAAACGTCAGGCCCACCACCGTAAGGAACTGCTATAATGCCAACTATGAACGGAAGCAAAAAGAATACCAGAATGTAGGGATATAATTTTCTCATTTCTACTGCTCCGTCTTAATGTAGAAAATATTCAACTCAACCTCTGCTGAATTAACCGAGTTGTTATTAAGATAAACAGTTACCTTACCATTTACCGGGACAGCGGTATAGTTGCCGTTTTGTAAGGGCAATGTTCTTTCGCTCGTTTCCGCATCCCTATTAGCCAAGCTGCCGTCATAGGTCGGAGTATAGCCTGCGGTCACGCTTGATATAAAAGTCCCGGTATCTCCAAACACATACGCATTCTCGGTATCCAAAATATTAATGTCGTAGTTGTCGGTAGGAGAAACCGTGCCCGGATTAGTGATAGCCATTAGAAACAAACCGTCCATATCCCAGTCGGACTCAAACGCACTGTAAACCCCTGAGCTTGTAGATGCCGTCATGGTAATAGTCCACATCCAGAGACCGGCCCCACGGGTGCCTACCGGTACATTCGTCTGTGTCTCGGAACTATTCCCCCCGAATACGACAGCGGGTAGTAAAAACAATAAAAGCATGATGATAGAAATAAGTCTTTTCATAGTGACCTTCCTTTGATGGTCTGGTTAAGTTTTGAGGTTTTTGTTTTTTTAGTAATTTCGCTTTTTCTTTGTGCTTGTCCAAATTTTATTCTAAAACGCTTAGATGCAAACCCTGGAACACGACGAGCATTTCTTAGCATTTCATTTTGCCCCTGCTTGTCTTTTTGCCTCCAATCGTTCCAAAAGACAATGGCTCTTGCTTCTGGAGATAAAGACTTGGCATCCAACCACCACCACTTATTCTGAAGATTTTGCACCCTCCTGTAACCCCTGAACCTTTCATATAGCATCTTGCGGTTTTCTGGGGGTTCGGACTTAATGAAATCTACCACGGCGGCTTTGTTTTTCTGCGATTCATCTTTGTAATAATTTTCTATAAGCCCGTTAAGGCTTCTGCTTTGCACCCATTTTTTTGTATTCTCAGACTTTCTTACATCCTTGATTTCTTCTCTCTGCTTTTCTGAATATGCAGGCGTTTCCTGAAAAACTCTTTTTGCACCCGGAACTGATTTAATTAATTCCGCAAATGTTTTTTCGTGGAAGTCATCGGGAAGTCCTTCTGTTGCCCACTTGTACCCACCACCCACAAGTCCCACATACGGGTTTGAGTATGTGAAAAACTGTGACAGTCCGTACTTTGTCCTTTCGGGAGAAAGCCCTGTTTTTTGACCAACGTCTACAAAAAACGGATGCGTTCTATCTGTATATTCTTCTTTTGGATCGATCTTCCCGTATTTTCTCCAGATATCCTGATTCATCCAAAAGTTTTTATTTAGAGAATATCCAAACCATGCGGTTAAGGCTGGCGGAAGTTTGTTGAGTGGAATAAACGACAAGAAATCCTTGATAGCCATTTCCATCTGATCTGTAGGAAATTTGCCTTCGTGTATCTTTTCAAGAACCCCCTCTGCTACCGATGCCATTACACGCTGTCCCTGGTCTTTAGCTATTTTAATATAGAAGTATCGCTTCTTTCCGGTTTCTTTGTCTGTTCTATAAAACGGTGTAGTTATAATCCAGTTAGATTCCCTTATCCTTGCCGGTATCTCACTAAACGCTTCGGGGTTAGTGTATCTGTTTGCGTAATAAATCCCTGATGCTAAAGCCATGACGTTTGCAACTTTGTAGGTAAACAACTTCGGGTTGTTAATTGCCGCCCTTGCAATTCCCCTTGTGGCTTGTAGTCCTGCGTTAAGATATGGCACACCGGCCTGGTCAACCGCTTTTGTCCAACTTCCGCCTTTGCTAAAATCTAAGTAGTTTCGTGCAGTCCAAGTAGCTTCGATAGGACTTTTACCGGCCTTCAGCGCCCGTTCTCTCAATGCTAACCTTGTAATTCTTTCAGAAAAACTATTTATGTAAGACAGGTAATCCTGGGCAACGCCTATCTTGCCCTTTAGCTTAGTAGAAACCTGCCCTTGGCTGGTGAGAAAGTCCATCCCACCACCCTCTTTTACATAATCAGTCCACCGACCTTTTTGAAACCAAGCATCGTTTGCAACCGACACTACATCAATTCCAACCTGAGTGAGATATTTAGGAAGGGTTGGGGAATAAACATCCGTTGAATGGTATATAAGCCCTATATCTCTTGGTATGTTGGTCAGCGCAAACCCAGGGTTATACCCCGTTGCAAAGGCTTTTAGTATCTTATTTCCAGAGATCCACGATAAAGCATTCACAAGGTTTGAGTTAATTGCAGGATCATTTTTAACCCACTCTTTTGCAAATTCTTGAGGCATTATCATTTCTTGTGGCTTGCCGTCTATCATTACGGTGATTACCTCATGCCCGACCGGAGCTTTTTGATAAACAGGCTTTCCGTCTTTAGTTCGTTTTGCAACCTTTGAGATTTCTACAATCCCATTGTCGGGCACTTCTTTTGCCAAGTTGTATAATGCTTTATTGGCACGGTTCTTAAATATGCGTGATTGGGTTCGGGCCACGACTTCCTGAAGAAGCATTTGCGAATCCGTTTCGATTAGCCTTAGAGACCCTTCTTCGGTAAGCTTTTTAATCCCACTATCAGGAACGGTGGTTTTTCTTCCCTCAAAAGTGTAAGTTCTGTCGGGGTCAATATAATCAAGCACCTGTCTTGGTTCGTATGAATACCGACTTAATGCCTCAAAACCCTCTTTGGTTACAAGCCCTTCATCGGAAAGCTGTTTTAGTTGATTTTGAGTTTCCTTAAAATATCTGTCGGTCTTTCCTTTTATTGTGGTATGAATTTTTTTGGCTTCCGTTTCGCTTACACCCAGGCGAGACTGAATCTTGCCTTGGAATTGTTTTATGTTGTTTGCGTGTTCTGCCGCTGTAATTCCTTCTGCGTGTTTGAAGTCCGGTTTATATTTACTGATCTCAACAGCGCGTGTTGACATTAAATGTTCATCAAGAAGATGGGTTTCGGTTTTAGAGATATCTTTATATATTTCGCCTGATATTATATCAAACTGCCGTTTAGCCTCGGAAGACGCACCCCTGGTAAGATTATGTCTCATGGCGACTTCACGACCACGCTCGCCCAAATCCTTCAATAATAATTTCTCGGCATTTCCGCTAACATCAATGATTTTTCTAACCGTTGCCTTTTTTAACTTCTCAAGAGAAGCCCCTCGAATCTTGCGGGATTCCTGCCGGGACTTTTCCACAGTCACGCCGATTTTATCGCCGGGGTCAAGCTTGACACCCTCTTTGCTTAGTTTCTCAACCGCACCCTTAATGCCCTTGTATATCTCCTGTGTTCCGAGTATTGACAAAGTTGTGCCTTTTTTCTCAGGCTTGCCGGATGGGGTGGTTGTAGGTTTGTCACCCAAAAAACTTTTGCGAATTTGCGTTATAGTTTCAGGCTTTAAATTTTCCCCTAACAACCAATTTATAAATCCATGATAATCATTGACCTCTTCTTTTGCCTTGGTAAGTAACTTGCCAACATCTTTTGGGATTAGTTTTTCAGCAGGAGTTTTACCCAACACATCGCCGAAAGCATCTCTGTCTGCTTTTGGTATTTGTCGTGCCTTGGGTCTTCCAAACTTTTTGGGTTTGTATGGCTTAGGCAAGGCGGCAGGAAAGATGCTTTTAACTCGCTTCTTGAAATCAAAAAGCTGACTTCCGACAACCTCAAACGTACCATCTCCTGGAACTTCAAATTTATAAAACCCAGTGGCTTCTCCAAGGACATTAAATTTCATATCCGCTGCTTCTTCAAGTGTTCCAGAAAATCCGGTTGCCTCAACTTCCTTGGCAATAGCCGTATCAATCTCGGCAATCAAGTAAGCCTTCTGCTCCTTCGGTACGAGTGCGCCTGCCTCTGCCTTGGGAATGTCAACAGAGACTTCCTTTTCTGCGCCCTTGGTGGTGACTTCGATTTCGGACTTCTTTAATTTTAGCTTGGAAATAGGCTCCTTCGCCTTGGGTTCAGGTTTCGCTTTAACAGGCTCCACGGCTTCCACAGGGGCGATTTCCGGCGCTTTCTCGGCTGCCGAAGGCTCTGCTATGAGGTCGGTTTTAGGTACCCCAGATGGCTCTATAGGCACTTTATCGGAAGCAGGTCGTTTACCAAGACGTTCCTCAACAGTAGGCACTCTTGCGGATTTCACAGGGGTTACGTCCGGTTTTAATAAGGGTGTTCCTGTTTCTGGTAAAATCTTTCCATAAAGCTTCTTATTAACTATTTCTATCTGTTGTTTGGTTAGCCCTGCTTCTGCTAATATAGGTGTAGTCCGTTCAGACTTAAAATGCTTTGGCACTTCAGACTTCACCAAAGTTGTGTCAGGCTTTAACAAGGGCGCACCTGTTTCTGGAGGGGTTTTCCCAAACAATCTTTTGTTAATTAAATTTATTTGTGTCTCGGTCAACTCGTTCGATGCTGGAATATCGCCAAGGTCAACAATATTGGGTGATCGTTTCCCCATGCGTTCTTCGACAGAAGGAACCCTGCTGGATATTTCGGGAGCCATATCAGGTTCGGTCAAAGGCACACCTTTTTTAGACGCTTCGTATGCCTCTGCCGCCTCTTGAACACGGGCATCTTTCAGTTCAAGGTAAATCCTGTCCACCGCACCCTTGCGGCCATGTTCGATAATTTTTCCCGCCCACTTCGCAGCTTTTGGCATACCATAAAAGAACGCCATGCCCTCAAAGGCGGTTGCTACGGTTGCTCCAAGTTCGGGAATACCCGCACCTTCTCGTTGTTCCGCAAACGGAGTTTCAGGGGTTGCACCAACGCCCGTAACAGCTTTCTGAACAGTATCTCCAACAAGCAAAGAGGCTTCCTTTAGTTTTTCGATGGGCAACATCAAAGCCTGAACACCTTCTTGTTGGGCAGAGGTTTTTAAAAGTGCCTCCCCGACATGACCGGACATGGCTTCAGTCGCACGACCTCCAGCCTCCAGCGAACCCTTTCTTGGTTCTGCAAATGGGTCTTCTGGGGTAGGCCCAGGATCTCCAGCAAGTCCGGCTATGCCACCAAAGCCAGATCCTTCAAACTCCTTCACGCCGCCTATAATAGCACCCACCGCCCTCGGGCCAAACGTAGACACATCGGCTTCGGGTAGTGGTTCTATGTCAGACTTTACCATGCCCAACTTAGAAGATTTGGGCGTTTCAGGCTTGGGTACTTCCCTGTATATGCCAAGGTCGTCCGTCAGTTTCAGTTTGTTAGAAAAAACACCAATATCGTCCTCAAGGCGATTTCCCTTTCCAAATAACCCTATGTCGTCAACAAGGTTAGCCATTTTCTAAAATCCATTTCCGTGCTTGTTCGTCAGTCATTTTATGTGAATCCATCAAATATTTAAGCGCCTGGCTTGTAGTTTTTATTTCTGTTGGTAATGTTATCTTTCCCGGCGCAGGGCCACCCTTCCTTAAGTTTTCAATGGTCTGCAATATTTCCCGCGCCACCATTTCTGTTGAAGCTGCATCAATAGCCCGCATATCTTTTTGTGCCAATTCAATAGCCGCTTCGTACCTGTCCTTTGGCGCCTTTTTGCTTATTGCCAACACCTTATTGAAATCAAGTCGGAGTTTACCCTTGTTCTCTGGTTGTGCAATCCACTCTTTATATGCCGCCTCGTCACCCTTTAGTTCCTTTCCGGGTTTTGTTTTCTTTAGCGTAATTGCATGCTCTCTCTTTGCGGCCAAAGCCAGGGAAGCATCGTACTTATCGACAAACCCCTGTTGGCGGTTTATTTGAGTATCTAACAATTTATTTATATCATCCGACTTCCCTTTAGCGCCATGCAATCTTTCAATAGACTCCCTGCGCCACTGAATTGCTTGCTCCTTGTTCTTTAGTCCCGCCTTAATAAAATCACGCCTTTTTGTTATTTCTGCAATTTGCTCACCTGTAAGGTTTGTATCTTCAGACATATCTTCCAATACAAGCAGCTCGCTCTTTCTTTGTTTTATAATGTCGGAGCGGGCGGCGGCAACTAAACCAATCTCTCCCGCCTTGCTTCTCATTACTACATCGGGCACAACAGCACCATCTACCGTAACCTGACCGCTTGGTTTGTCTATTTTGGCGTTCGGGCCAAAGCGTTTGGCAATTTCGTCCAACGGGTCTGTTCCTCCAAAGTTTTTCCCACCCTTTTCAGAAAGAAAGCCAACCATATGCGGTACTGCAGTTGGATTTTTTAAGTGTGGAAGATAATTGTACACACTTCCTGGCGCTTCATCCAATTTCGTTTGACGCTGAACATCAAGAAGTTGCTTTTCGCGTATGGGTGCATATTTCTTATGCTCACCAACCTCAAACTCCTGTTTTGCCCTCCGCAATCCGTAATCAGCCCGTGAAATACGCGCCCTGCCTATATTACTAAACCCTCTCTCCAAAGAACCGGATAAACGGCTCAATGCTCCTGCTACGTCATTAGCCATGATAAAGCTCCTTAAATTAGCTCTTTTTACACGATTAAACTCCCGTTTAGACTCGCGGGAGTTTAATTCTTTCAAATTTCATAAATCCCCGCCAAACAAGCATTTCAGCCACAAATTAAACTCCCGTCTCTATCTGGAAAACTGTTTTCTCCATTCTGCGGGAATTTACATATGTCCTTTCGATATATCATCGTCCATTTCTCAACTAAATGAGGGGTGTAATCGTGGAAAAGTTTATCCCCGAAATTAGCGTAATGCCTGTATGCTTTCTCCGGTTCGCCTGCTTTCATAAATTCAATAGTAGGCTGAACCAGCGTTTTGTTCATATCTATAAAGACTTGTGGTGTATCATCCCCATGTGCTTCATGGATAAACCTGACAACCTCCGGGCCTTTTTTGAGGTAATATTGAACCACATCCCTGTGGTTCGTTTTGGCATATTTAAGGAATTCTTTAAGGATTTCCCGGTCATCGTCTGTGAGTCCGACCGTTTTATCAACCTGTGTGCAGTAGTGGGTTCCAAAAAACCCTGTAACTTCACCCACAACATCATTTACAAAGCCAGATACTTCTTTCGGAACTGTGTGTTCTATAATATTACCGGCTCGGAAAAATGGGTCAATCTCTTTTAGTTCTTTTACACCAGCAATATTGCCAATTACTGCACCGGGTGATGTTTCTTGTATAACTTCACCCGGGCCTAATTCACGCTTTGCAGCTTCACCTGCCAACCCTCCTATCGCTCCAGCGATAGCACCCACTGGCCCACCAACAGCAAAACCACTTGCGGCCCCTGCTCCACCGCTTGTAAATAACCCGGCTTGATTTTCACTAAGCCTTTGTCCTGCTGGAAATTGAGTGGCTTTTCTTGCTCGCGGGTCTTCTGCTACTGCGGGGCCAAAAACTACTCCACTAAGAGCGGCAGCGCCAACACCTGCGGTAGGGCCAAACCTCTTTCCGACAACCCCCCTTCCCCCCGCTCCTTGTGCTGTCCCGCCCTTTGCCACCACAGTCTCACCCGTAGCGAGTTCGGCAGCAGTCGCCCTTGTTCCGGTTCCGGCAAGCACGTCCTTAACCGCCTCGCCTGCATAAACATCACTTATTTGAGAACCAAGATATGCCGTAGAAGCAACCTGTGCCCCGCTTATTATATTAGCTTTTTTCTGCTGCTTTTTTTGAAGCTCCTGTTGTTCACGGGACAGGCTCAGCCTCTCGCCACCTAATTCCAACTCTCCGCGCCCCAATTCTTCGGCCTGCTCCAATTCCTGCCCGCGCAATGCCAAAACAGCTTCCTGGTATTTTTCGTCGGCCTTGGCTTCATATAGTTGGGGTAGATATTTAAGACGAGCCTGAACATCACCCGCAAACCTTGGCTTGCGTTTTCTTCCGCCGGTTATTGCTTCAAATTGCGCCATGACTTCTCCTATTTCATAATGAAGGGTACAATCGCCTTCGGTCTTTAATCATTTCCTGAGAAAGCTGTGTGTCAAGTTTTAGCCGTTGATGACCCATAAAACCAGATGCAGCTACCCCGGCAAGGCCGATACCCGTTGAAATCGGTAATTGACCTTTTTCAAATTCAAATCCTTCACGTCTCAAGGCAAGACCTTCACGCCTTAAACCAAGCCCGGACTTTCTCAATTCAAAGGCCGAAGCACTGCCGCGTTCAGCCAAGTCCAAACTCTCTGTTCTGAATCTGTCTCTCCGGCTCAGCGCAGACATGGCTATTTCTTTCCTCATTTCCTCGTCCGCAAAAGACTCGTCTAAAGCAAGGGTGTTTAAAATCGCTAATTGGTCGGGTCTCATCCTGCGAATTTTCTGCCTTGCCCGTTGATACCTTGGAGTTCTTCTAAAGTCAGCCATTTTTTAGTCCTTTTTTCTTATTGCCCGTCGT
>SDBU01000392.1_pt1 | contig 62133 bp, 55 predicted proteins | sample 2277071 | NCBI WGS metagenome assembly SDBU01 (sample SAMN10397929, study PRJNA504765) | marine sediment metagenome | isolation source: marine sediment core GS08_GC12, 126 cmbsf | place: Arctic Ocean: Gakkel Ridge, Loki's castle | collected 2008 | reverse complement strand
TATTCTCTTTTTTAGCTTTTTTTAAAAGTGTATCTAAAGGATTTTTTTTGATTTTTCTTTTAATTTTTCTGAGCATTACTTTTTCTTTAAAATATCTATCATTTTATCAAAAACTTCATCGACAGAAATTTTTAGCATACATCTAAAATCAATTGGACATACTCTTTTATAGCAAGGAGAGCACTCAACTTTCTTATTAATAACAATAGCTTTTTCACTATATGGACCAGTTAAAACATCTGATGTAGATCCAAACAAAGCTATTTGATCAATATCAAAACCTGCAGCTATATGCATAGGCCCAGAATCATTTGTTAAAAAGAGATCTAATTGACTAATCAAAGCTACAAGCTCTCTTAGAGTGGTTTTTCCAGCTAAATTAATAACTCTATCTGGCATATCCAAACATATATTTTTTATCACATCTCGAGAGTCAAAATCCCCTAAAAAAACTATAAAATTTTTCTCATTTGAGCAAAGTCTTTTCGCTACCTCTTTATATCTTTCAATTGGCCAGCATTTAGCCATCCCATATTTTGCAACTGGATTAATTCCAATTAATCTTTGATCATCTTTATAGCCTCTTTGATATAAAAGCTCTTTTGCATTTTCAATTTCCTTTTTATCTACATAAATTTTAGGTTTTGTAATAGATCTTTCAATATCTAATGGTTTAAGTAGTTGTTTATATTTTTCTACCTGGTGAATTTGCTCTTTTGGATAACTCAAAGCTTTATTTAACATCAAACTCCTAAAATCTTTTCTAAAACCTATAATATTTTTAACTTCACCTTGATAAAAAAGCCAAGCTGAAGAAAATGAATTGGTAAGTAAAATACCCAAGTCATATTTTCCATCTATTAAATTTTCTATTATATTTTTATTCTCTTTTCTTCTTAAAAAAAGTTGTTTAATTTTTTTAAAACAAAAAAGCTCATTTATATTTTCATCTTTTTTTAAAAGATCACAAAGTGGCTTTTGAACCATTGCAGTAATAGTTGATGCGGGAAATTTTTGTCTAAGATCAAATAAAATGGGAGTTGCCATAACAAGATCACCCACCCAATTTGGCATTCTTACAATAATATTTTTATACTCAGTATCTTTCATTTTTTTCCTTTTTAGATATTATCGCATATTTTAAGTTTTTTTAAAAATTAAAGCGTTTTTTTAGGATTTGTGCTATTAAAAATATAAGGGATAAAAATATTGAAATGGAAAAAGACACACAAATTATTCTAGGAATAGATCCGGGCACTAAAGTCACTGGCTACGGTATTTTAAGAGTCCATAATAATCAATATCAAGCTTTAGATTTTGGATGTATTAGACCTCCATATAAATTGGAGCTTTCAAAAAGATATTATATTATCTTTGATTCAATAGAAAAACTAATTCAAAAATATAAACCAACAGCTGTATCTGTAGAAACGCAGTTCGTACAAAAAAATATTCAAAGTGCAATAAAACTTGGTATGGCAAGAGGCTGCGCAATTATCGCTGCTGAAAAAAATTCCACACCAATCTTTGAATATGCACCAAGATCTGCTAAACTCGCTGTTGTTGGAAAAGGATCAGCATCCAAAGAGCAAGTCTCAAGAATGTTAAAGATGCTACTTAATCTACAAATAGATAAAATACCAGAAGATGCAGCAGATGCGCTTTCATTAGCTATCTGTCATGCAAACAAAACAAGTTTTGCAAATAAAATAAGGATTTAAAAATATGTATGAATATATAAAAGGAAAACTAATTGAAGTAGATACTCAAAGAGCTATCATAGATGTAAATGGAGTAGGATACAAAGTTTTTATTCCAGCTTCCATCTATCAAGATTTAATAGATAAAGATCAAATAACTCTACATACTTCATACATAGTAAAAGAAGATTCTCAAACTTTATTTGGGTTTTTAACAAAACTCCAAAGAAATGTTTTTGAAATGTTAACTACAGTATCTGGAATTGGCGCTAAAACAGCTGTTTTATTACTTGGACATTTAGAAATCGATAATTTACATATTGCTATTCAAAATGCAGATATTAGACTTATTAGCAAAGTTCCTGGTATCGGAAAAAAAACTGCTGAAAGACTTATTTTAGAACTCAGAGACAAATTCAAAAAAATAAACCAAAAATATAGCGATACTAATTTAGATAAAAAAACTACGATTGCATCGGATGCAATCGCAGCTTTAATGAACCTTGGATATAACCCGTCTCAAGCTCAAAAGGCTGTAAAATCAGCGATCCAAGATTTAGATGAGCCAGATTTAAGTTCTCTTATTACAAAAGCACTTAGATCGATTTAGCCTTTTATATGAGCTAATATCAATTTTGATGCTATAATTTTATCATATGGATCTTCGATTTCATCTCTAACTTTTCTAGCTTCATCTATTTTTCCATTTTTTAGATAAGCATTTACAAAAAATAACTGCATATCTTCAATATCCCAATCATCACCAAAATAATTTATAACATATTCAGCCTCAGGAATTCTATTTAAAGAGACTAATATTTCTGCAATGTTAATAAGAGGTGCTTCATAATCACAGGGCATATTTTGTAAAGCCGCTTCAAAATTATTTTGATAGATATTTAAAATGAAATTTGCCCCTGATTTAAATTCTTCATCATCAGATGATAAAACAAACTTTTGAAAATCTGCAATTTTCTTTTCTCTAGCAAAATAATCTACAATATATAATCTCGCATCATTCTTATTATAATTTTGAGAAATCATCTCTATAATTCTTTTAGCATTTTCAATATCGCCTATTCTAGAGTAATATTTCACAATCAATTTCAAATCGTAATCACGATAGAACTCATCTGAAACATTTAAGGCTAAATTTTCAGCTTTATTAAACTCATTATTTCTCATAAGAGCTACTAATAATTTATCTGTAATGTCTGAAAAATCATCTTCATCATCTTCATCATCTAAATCAAAATCCATCATCGAATATATTCTTTGAGCATCTAGAATTTGATTTTTTATAAGATACTCATCAAAAATACCTTCTAATGCAGTATTTTTAAACCATGTGGTTTTTATTTCCATTGCAATACTCTCAGCAGATTTAATATCATTTCTTGAGATATAATTTTGCATTAAAAATAATTTTTCTAAATCTTCAAAACTCTCTGCAAGATCAATATCTGAATCGGAATATGGAAAAAAATAATCTAATGATAGATCTATCTCACAATCTAAATCACTTAAAGTATCTAGATACATATTTTTCACATTATCAAAAATATTTTGAAGATGTTGAAGCATTTTGCGTCCATAATCTGATTTTACAATTTTATTTTCTGCTTCTATATCAATATAAGTTTTATCACAATCAAGCGGTGGTCTGCAGATTTCAACAGACGCTTCAGCTGGTAAAATTTTATAGTTTGAATTTTTAAAAGCTGTTTTGAGTTGTCTATTAGGTGGCTGTCCTTGACGATGTAAGCGTGGAGATAATTTTTTATCCTTTAAGTTTTTCTTTTTTGAAACTTTTGAAATTTTAAAAAGATGTCTTTTATTTTTTTTTGTATTATCTACATCTGCATGAGCTTGGCTGATACAAAAAAACATGGTAATTAATACAAAAAAAACATTTCTAAATTTAGTAAACATAAGCCTCTCCTTTTTTTTTAAAAGTAAGATAGGCTACTTCATCTGTTAGTTTTATTGCAAATTTTTAAACTAGAAGACAAAAAAAATATTTTAAAATTGAGTAAGTTTTTTTTAAGAAAATTTTAAGATAATTCTCTTATATATCGATATGCAGGGTTGCAACAAGTCCATTGAATGTTAAATCATTTTTACTAACTACTTTAAATGCACTTGGATCTATGTCCATAGATCTTCTAAGTTGATTTATCGACCACCACTGTTGAAATTCATAGCCTACTTTTAATTTTGCTTTTATAGTTTTCTTCTCAAACATTTTTGACCATGTAAAACCCAATCCTATTTTAGCATTAGGTATAACTTTGTAAAAACTATCGCTTAATTGATAATTATAAATCGTTAAAGTTTCAGCTATTTGAGAAATATCGAATTTAGAAAAAAGTAAAGCAGATAAAACATCTGCATAAAAAGTAAAATTTTTACCCATTATAAATTCAGCATCATATCCAGCTTCAAGACCTACTCCCCAAAAATCATTTTTATTATAAACATTATGTTTTCTGTTAATCGTAAAATATCTCAAATGATAATCTTGATCTATCCACGCAGCTTGAATACCTACTTTTGGATTAGAAATATAATATCGACTCACATGATATGGTTTTGAAATATTCATATCTAAAGTATTGAAATCCCCAGATATTCTAGAAGATGCTCCTGTCAAAGATCCAGTCTCTGGAGGCAAAAATAATCCTAAAAGACCATCTGTTCCAGGGTGTGCAAAATCATCATCTTTAAATCTTATGTATGTCCATCCTATATTTACATAAAATAGTTCTCGATCAAAACTAAAGTTAACTCTAAATCCTGGATTAAACTCTAATTTTTCTTTTTGAATAGCTGTTGTTTCATTTACATTTATTGCATATTCTAGTCCTTCTTCATAAAAAGCCATCCATAAAAAACTAGCTGACATTGAAAAGTTTTTAGGACATTCTAAAGATGTATCTTTTGGATAAGAAAAGGCAAAAGGACCTGGCTCAATTTTTTCACAACAAGCATCGTTTGACATACAGGGATCTTTTTCAATTGAAAAAGCCTGGATGAAAACAATAGATGAAAAACTCACTATAAAAATAAAAAAATTCATGAAATTACCTTCTCTCTTCATATTTTCAATATACATATATATTTAAACAAAATAAATTTTACAATATATTTTTATCACTCTAATTGACAATTTAAGTAACTTTTTCAGCAAGAACCCGTTATTTAACAGATTTTAATTAATAATCAATAGATTATATTTATTATAGATTATAAAACTCAGCAAATAGTAAAATGGTAGTTTTTAAAAATTGAATAAAAAAAATGATAAATCAAAAAGAAACGATAGCAGCTATTTCTTCGCCCATTGGTGAAGGCGCTATATCCATAGTCCGCCTATCTGGAAAAGACTCTATTGCTATTATAAATAAAATTTATTCAAAAGATACATTAAAATTCAAAGATAGAACAGCATATATAGGAAAAATTTTAGATAGCAAAAAAAATGTAGTAGATGAAGTAATATTGACTATTTTTAAATCTCCAAATTCTTTTACAGCAGAAGATATTGTAGAGATAGCATGCCATGGCGGTATATTAATCACTCAAAGAGTTTTTGAAGAGATTTTAAATGCGGGGGCAAAACCATCTGGCCCTGGCGAGTTTACTATGAGAGCTTTTTTAAACAAAAAAATAGATCTTACACAAGCAGAGGCTATTCAAGATTTAATATCTGCAAAAAACAAGTTTGCTCTAAAAGCAGCGTCGAATCAACTTCAAGGATGTTTATCTAATGAGATAAAAAGTTTTCAAAAAGTTTTGATTGATATTGCAGCGATTTTGGAGGTTTCTCTAGATTTTCCTGAAGAGGGCCTTGATGCTATAGAAACTAAGTCTTTAATCGATAATATGAAAAATATTTTAAATTCTATGCAAAAATTATCTGATACATTTGAAGACGGAAAAGTCATAAAAGATGGGGTTAGTATTTGTATAGTTGGCTCTGTAAATGTTGGAAAATCATCTTTAATGAACGCTATTTTAAAAAAAGATAGAGCAATAGTAACTGATATTTCTGGAACTACAAGAGATGTTTTAAAAGAAGATATAAAACTAAATGATATGTTCTATGAGCTTATTGATACAGCGGGCATTAGAAAAACTTCATGCTCTATAGAGAAGGAAGGAATCAAAAGATCTCAAAAAGAACAAAAAAGCTCAGATATAACCCTGCTTGTTTTAGATGCGTCTAAAAAATTATCTGAAGATGATTTAGTTTTTATGAAAAATTTAGATAGAAAAAAAACGATAGCTATTTGGAATAAAATCGATATTTGTCAGCCCACAGAAAAAGTAAATTTTGAAAATGTTGTAAAAATCTCTGCAAAAAATAGAATTGGTTTAGAAAATCTATATAAAATGCTTGAAAAAATCACTTTCAAATCTAAAATTTTTAAAGATGAAATTTTTATTACAAACAAAAGACATAAAATTGCTTTAGATGAGGCAATTTCTTATTTAAAAAAGGCCACAGAAGACCTAAAAAAAGATACCCCTTTTGAATTTATTACAATCGATATTAAATCTTCATTAAAAAAACTTTCAAAAATAATTGGTTTTGATATAACAGAAGATATTTTATCATCAATCTTCTCAAATTTTTGTATTGGAAAATGACAAAAAAAGAAAAAGCAAAACTAATTCAAAAAATATTAAATAAATATTTCCCAAACCCTAAAATTCCTTTAAAACACACAAATTTATATACTTTTTTAATAGCAGTATTACTTTCTGCTCAAACAACCGATAAAAAGGTAAATGAGATAACCCCAAAAATTTTTAAAAGGGCAAATACTCCCCAAAAAATGCTAAAAATTACTCAAAAAGAATTAGAGAAAATAATTAGACCAATAGGTTTAGCACCTAAAAAATCAAAAGCAATTTTATCTCTTTCAAAAATTTTAATAGAAAAACATAAATCTAAAATCCCCTCTACTTTTGAAGATTTAGAAAGTCTTCCAGGAGTTGGACACAAAACTGCATCTGTAATAATGTCTCAAGGTTTTCATAAAGCAGCGTTTCCAGTAGATACTCATATTCATAGATGTGCAAAAAGATGGAAATTATCAAATGGTAAAAATGTTAAAAAAACAGAAGAAGATTTGAAAAAAAACTTTCCAAAAAGCTCTTGGAAAAAACTCCATATTCAAATTATCTATTTTGCTAGAAAATATTGCCCTGCAAAAAAGCATATCGTTAAAAATTGTCCGATTTGTAGTAAAATTTAAAAAAGAAAAGAATTAGAAAAAAACTTACAAAAATTTTAAAATCTAATAGAAACTAAGGAGTTTTTTCATGAAATTTTACATAGCAACAAGTTTACTTAGAGCAAAAGACCACAACATTGTTAGAGATGCTCTATTAGATCTAGGACATACTATAACATATGATTGGACCACACATGGAAATGTTAAATGCACTACTATAGAAAATTTAAAAAGAGTTTCTCAAAACGAATTATTAGGGGTAAAAAAAGCAGATATTTTGGTTGTTTTGATTCCAGGTAGGCATGGTACACATGTAGAATTGGGAGCTGCCCTAGCTTCTGATAAGAAAATTATTTTATTGAGCCAGGAAGAAAAATATTTTGTGCCATGTGATGATACTAACGCTTTTTATCATCATCCTAACTGCATACATGTTGTCTCTTCTCTGAGTAACTTAAACCCACTTTTTGATGCAATTAATAATCTGCATAAAGAAGAAGCTTTGTCTAATCTTTAGGGTAGATCAGAGTCTATCTCTGGTATATAGAGTTTTGAATTCAGCATCTAAATTTTTCGGCAAAGTCTTTTCATCTGAAGTTATGATATTTCCCACTGAGATTACATAATTATTAAATTTGTCAGATTCCCCAATGATATTTATTACATCTACAAAAAGTCTCTTATTCCCTATTTTATATGAAATAGTGCCCCAAGCAGTTTTTCTTTTTAAATTTTTTACACGCAAAACAACGTTCACATTATTGTTATAGAGTTCATTTTGCTCAGGCTGAGATATCTCTTTTTGAGGATTTTGAAATAAACGAGCAGCTCCATCGTCTGTTAGAAGATATGATTTGATTTCCATTTTTTTGGTATATCCCATATCTATTTGTCTCCATCTTTGAAAAAAGATGGGTCTTTCACCTTTTACAGCTTTTGTAATATCTATAGCTAAATACAATAGAGCTATAAATATTAAAAAAATAACTATACACTTTTTATGTTTTTCCATACTTGATATACCCTCTTAATATAAACCTTTTTTTATTAAGATATTTGAATTTTGTCAATAAATTACTTTAATCAAAATAAACCCTTTACTATTAATGAGATATTTTACTTTTGCGTTAAATTAAAAATATAATTATTTTTTAATAAAAATAAATTATTTCTATTTATTGAATTATATGATATAATTATATTATTAATTTATTAAAATATAGGTAATAAAAATGAGTGGTAGTTCAGTTAGGTTTGATTTTAACAAGCTTAGAGAAATAGAAACTAGATTTAAGGAAGAATTAAAAGCGGAAGATCCATCAGCTGCTTTACAAACTTTTAATGTTTGCCTCCAGAAAGCCTATTTAATTAAAATTTGTAACGATAACAATGAGACACTTCTTCATCGTTTGGCAACTAAAATCTTTAATGATCAAGATAAAGGACTAGATGTTAAAGATTGGGTAGATATCACCATTACAATTTTAAAAACAAACAACTTAAAAAATGATTTAAAAAATGTACTTATTTTAGAAGATTCTGAAGGTTATACTTTTCTTAAGTTAGCAGCTTTTTGTAGAAATGAAGGGTTGGATTTCGTATATCAAATACTCAAAATTGTTCCTAAAAAAGATAGAGATGAATGCAAAATAGTTATACATGATTCTTTTCAAGAAACATTAAACAACCATGAGAATGAAAATAAATACTCTATATTAGGCGCTTTATTAGGCATGTTTCATTTATCTCAAGATTCAGAAAAAACGTCTTTAGCTAAAATGCGTAATTCTAATGGAGAGACTCTTTTTCACATTTTTGGAAATCAAATCGTTGAAGATATATCAGTTAACGGAAATAGTAAGCTCATAAATATACTCATTAAAACATTAAAAAAAATAGCTCTAAATGATAGAAAAGATATAGCTCTTTTACAAGATTCTAGGGGACAAAATCTATTTCATTTAGCTGATCTTTGCGGTGAAAAATTTGATTTAAAAACTAGACTACTAAGCCTTATTCCCGAAAAAGATAGAGCTGAGTGTTTAGATACTCATGGAGGGGGAAGAAACCCTCATCCAAAAGCTCCTTTAGTTAAATCACCGAGAAGAGGACAAGAAAAACCAAGTTTGGCAGATATGCTGGGAAGAGTAAGAAGGAAATCCACAGGACCCCGAAATCAAAATTAAACCAAACCGTTCAAAACTTCTTACTCCTAGAAAACATAGGCCAAGTGCACCTATGCAATAGATCGCAAAAAACATGACTATGGTTATTTGGAATAAAATAGATATTTCAGAAGCAAAAGAAAAAGTAGATTTTGAACACGCTCAAAAATCTCTGCAAAAAATAGAATTGGTTTAGAAAATCAATAGCTCCAATATCTGTAAGAAGATAAGTCTTTCACCTTTTACAGCTTTAGCAATATCTATAGCTAGATACCAAATAGCTATAAATATTAAAAAAATAACTATACGCTTTTTATGTTTTTCTCTACTTGATATACCCTCTTATATAAACTTTTTTTTATGAATATTTTTAAATTTTGTCAATAAATTACTTTAATAAAAATAAACTCTTTACTCTTAATGTGATATTTTACTTTTGCGTTAAATTAAAAATATAATTATTTTTTAATAAAAATAAATTATTTCTATTTATTGAATTAAATGCTATAATTACATTTAATATTTAACTAATTTATTAAAAATATAGGTAATAAAATGAGTAGTACAGATTCAGTTGGTTCTTCTGGATTTTCCACAGAATACCTTAAAAACCAACTTAAAATAGACTTAGACAAACCAGATGCAATGAGTGCTTTGGATATATTTAATTTAGCCACAAATCCTCAGAAAGTAACTTTAATTAATTTGCGTAGTAAGAATAAACAAAAGACACTTTTTCATCTTTTGGCTAAACAAATCCTTAAATGCCAAGAAAGCGAACGAGATGCTAAATATTTTATGGATAGCGCTCTTAAAATATTAAAAATAGAAGATCTAAAAAGAGATTTAAAAAAAATAGTTACTGCTCAAGATGCTAAGGAATATAGCTTTCTTGATTTAGCAGTTTTTTGTAGAAATGAAAAATTTAATTTTGTACATAAAATATTCAAAATTATTCCAGAAGAAGATAGAGCTCAATGCCAAAGATCTATAGATCCAGAAGGAGAATTTCAAATTGGATTAGAAAACCAAGATGTAGTCGCTTTATTAGGTTGGTTTCACTTATCTCTTGATCGTCAAAAATTATCTTTAGTTAAAATGCGGGGGCCAGAAAATGTAAGACTTTTTCATTTATTAGGAAAGCAAATACTTAAAGATCAAGAAACACAAGATGAGAGTAACCTCATAAATGAACCTCTTAAAATATTAAAAAAACTCCCTCCTCGAGATATAAAAGATATAGTTACTGCACTTGATGGTAAGAATCGTTCTTTTCTTGATTATGCAGTTTTATGTAGAAAAGAAGAACTGAATTTCATGGATGAAGTATTTAAGCTTATTCCAATAGCAGATAGAGATGAATGCCTTAGATTTATATTTCAAAAAAAATTAAAAAGTGAAGAGTTACCTGCTGCTTTAGTTCTTTTTTATCGATCTAAAGATTCTGAAAAAGCCTCCCTTGCTAAAATATCAGGACTAAAAAATATGACATTACTTCAGATGCTAGTAATGCGTATTTATCAAGATCTAAGAAAAAAAAATACTAGCGAACTTCTTCACGAGCCAGTTGAAGTATTAAAACAAATTGCTTCTAAAGATAGAAAAGAGGTCGCTAATTTACAAAATTCTCAAGGACGAAATGTGTTTCATTTAGCAGCTCTTTGCAAATATCAAAAGTTTAATTTATTATGTGAACTTCTTAAAATTATACCTCCACAAGATAGAGCTACTTGTTTAAAAACGCAAGATTCTCTTCAAGGCTGGAGCCCACTTCACTGTAAAGCTAATGCAACTACACATGAAAATGGTTTAAACGAAAGCAGTATTCAAGAAATTTTAGATCTTCTTCTGATAGAAAAAGATAAAACAGATGTAAAAGAAATTCGAGATAGATCAGGCCGTACGTATATAGAAATTCAAGAAAAGAAAAAACAAGATGAAGCATTATTTTCTAAAAAAGAAGGTGCTAGAGAAACATATCTAAAAGAGAGAAAAAGAGTTAGTATAGCTGCTGTTGTCGACCTTCAAAAGGAAATGGAAAGAAGCGGACTCAACGCGAACTTCCTTAATGCTAGAAGACGTTCTCCAAGTGCTCCTCCTCGAGTGCATCTCCCCCCTAGAGGTATGACCGTAGCAGATTTTGGAATTCCACCAAGAGCTAAAATCAAAGAAGCGCCTGTTGAACCTCCAAAAGAGCCAAAAGAAGAGCCTAAAAGGCCAAAGACACCTCCTAATTATTTAAAGTCTCTTGAACGCTCTATTTATGATGATTTAAAATAAGATTTTACTAAAGAAATATTCAAGAGTATAAACTTTTTTTTTAATCTATAAAATCCTCAAAAGTTAAGGCTATTTCTGCTATCCTTTTAGAACTTTTATTAAAGGAGAAAATTATGAGTTTACAAGTTACAGGAGATTGTTTAACAAGCTTTCAGATGAATACTAATAATATCTTGGTCGTTGGAAAATTTATAATAGGTAATAACTTTGAAGACACTACAAAAGCTACAGATTTTTTTTCATCTTTAAGAGAAGATGAAATAGAAAAAGCGGCTCAAATTTTTCAAAAACTTCCGAAATATTTACAAATTTACTGCATAAATCTGCGATCAAATGGAACAACGCTTTTACATAAACTCGTCCTAAGATATAAAAATACTACAACTCTAAAAACATTAAAGATATTTTTTCCGAAATTTCAAAAAAAATATCTAACGGAACTTAAAGATCGTAGTGGTTGGACAATTTTAGATTATGCTAACCAAAATCAAAATGATTATCTTTTGGAAAAATTCAATAATATTCTTAATCGAAAAACCACTTAAAATCTTTTAAAATTAAAACATTTTTTAAGGATCTGATTTTCAAAGATTTTTTTTTTAGTTTCATATTTTTTTTGCAAAAGATGAGCCAACTTTTGCTTTAGTTTCGATATTATCTTTGCTCATTTTTAATAAATCATCATCGAATTTAATCTGATTTTTTTCAAAGAGTAAAACAATAGAAGAAGCGCCTAGAGAAAAATAGCCTTTTTCCTCTCCTTTTTTATATTCGGTATTTGGAAAAAAAGTTTGATTAATTGTTCCAACGTTTGTAGCTCCAATTTCAATATATAAAATATCTGAAAATTTTTGAGTTTTTAAAATGGTTAACATTCTTTTATTTTCAGATAGGATTTTGATATTTTTTCTAAGAGCGATTGGATTTACAGAATATAGATATCCATTTATTAATTTAGTATCTGTTGGAGTACCATCTACTGGAAAATGAAATCTATGATAATCATCTGGAGCGAGTCTACAAAGAAGCATTGCACCATCTAAATATTTTTCAGCTAATTTTTCATCTTTTAAAAATTCATTTAAATTAAATTTATGATTTTTTATAGAGAAATTATCTAAATCTGAAATTTTTGAAAAAGCTAAAAATCTACCATCTGATGGAAAAACTAAAGTATTTTCATCTTGATCAATTTTTCTAGCATCCGGCTTTAATTTTCTAATAAAAAAATCATTAAAAGATTTGAAATCTTTTCTGTTTTTTTCAAACTCCCCTTCATCTATGTTGAAGTGTTTGATAAAGGGTTTAATTTTATACATGGATGTTTTTTTTGAGTTTAAATAGCCGTAAAACTTTGATAAAAAAGAAAATTTTGTGAAGAAAAAAAGCAAAAATTTTGATAAAATATTATTGCTATATAAAAACTCTAGCGCAGTTTTGAAATAGACTTTTTCTACTATTTTTTTCTTTTTTTCTCTATCGAAGAGATATCTCTTATCCATGAACAGATTTATACAAAATATTCATCAAATAATCAATGCTTAACTTTTTTTTATTAACCAATCTATTAAAATTTAATTGACATGAAAACTATTTTTTTTTAAATAGTAAATACAAATTGTTTTTATAAAATATCTTACGCATAGGAGTGAGTTTATGTATAAAGTCTTATTAGTCTTATTCATTTTGAGTATATCTTCTATTAAAGCAGAGCTAAGCAGTAGCTGTGAGACAGATTCAATACCAAAAAAGTGTAGCCCTGAGCCAGAAACATGCTGCGATATTCCAACTGCACCTACAACAGCTGCTTATAACGCTCCTGCAAGAATAGATGTGTGTGGATCTAAAGATGCTTATCTAACTTTTAGTTTTATATATTGGAAAATAGAGGAAAATATCTTTGTTACTCAATTTAAAGCAGATGGGACAGCTGCTAATAATGATAGGACTAAAATTTCTACAATGGACTATGATTATAAACCAGGCTTTAAAATAGGCGGTGGATATAATTTTCAGTATGATGATTGGAATGCATATATTGAATATACAAGATATCATGCAACAAACTCTATTTCTAGAACTAGACCTAGTTGGGCTCAATTTATGGAGCCTGTATATAATCGAATAACCGCAACATCAGGCGATGAAATAGATTTTAAGCTTAAATTAGAATATGACTTTATAGACTTAGATCTAAGTAGATGGCAATATGAAGGTCAAAAGTTTTTATTAAAAGTATTTTTAGGAATGCATGGAGCTTGGCTAGAGCAAAATATAACCTCCGATTTCAAAATTGATTCTCTAAATGCTACAAACAATGCTATTTATACTCTAAAACAGTGGATGATTGGTCCGAGAATTGGATTTTTTTATAAATGGAAACTTTTAGATTCTCTTAGCATTGCCAGAAAAGGATCAACTGCTATGTTGTATCAAAAATTCACGAAAATATTTTTAAGACAAAATGATCAAGATTTAGCAACAGCTGGTGCTGCTACATTAACAACCACCGAGGACAAAAGAAGTTCGGTAAATGGACTATTTGAATTAATGATTGGGCTTGAATATGATAAATATTTTTACCAAAACAAATATCATTTCAATTGTTTAGCCGGATATGATTTTCATGGCCTTGTATCGTCGATACTCCCTCCAGGCTGGCTTGTCTTGCCTGGTTTAACTTTGAGAGCCCAATTAGACTTTTAATTTTTTAAAAAATTATATTAAGAATGTTAAAGAAATAACAAATACAAACGTTTAAAAAGAGAAAAGTAATGAAAACCTCTAAATTAATTATTATTTCCATATTATTTTTAATTTTATGTGGAAGCTCTGTCCTTACTAATGATGAATTAGGTAGAGGCCCCGATGGCGACTCACCAATTGATGATTTGATAGATGTTGAAATAAGCGCAAAATTAAATCCTAGTCCACCAGCCCCAGACCCAGGGGAAGATCCTGCGATCTAAGAATATTTCTCGTTTAAAAGATAAAGGTTTTTATTATCTTTGAGGATTTTCTTTTCTAAGAAGAGAATAGATACAAACATCTAAGTATTTACCATTTGAAAAAATAGCTTCTCTAGCGATACCTTCGAAAATATATCCACATTTTTGAGCAACAGCAATAGAAGCTCTATGATAATCTGGAATAGCGAGCTGGAGTCTATTTATTTTTCTGTTTGAAAATAAAAAAGAAGAAAAAACCTTTAAAGATTCTTTCATAAAACCTTTGCCACGATTTTTTTCATCAAAGATTATATATTTAAGCTCTTGAGCATCTAAAAAAATGGATTTTATATAAGATATCATTCCGATGATTTCATTTTTTAAATTTAAGATAAGGGCTAAACCTTTATCTTCTTGCCAAAAGCCAGTTGATTCATACTCTTTTTTGAAGTTATATTCAGATTCAACATCAAATGGAAAAAACTCATTTTGCATTTGAGCTATTTCTAAAATAGAAAAAAACTGATCTAGCTCTAGTGTTTTTATAGGTCTGATTTTGACGTTTCTGCCTTCTATCATTATTAACCATTTTTTGTGGAAGCATTTTAAATTTTACATCTTTTATAAAAAAAAGTAAATATAAAAAAATATAATTTAAAAATTTATCAAATTAAAATTATAAATATGTTAATTATCTATAAACTAGATAAAAAATATCTAGTAGAGTGTTTATTCTCGTAGATAACTTGTGCGAAATTTCAATATAGCTTAAAATTAGATAAATTAATAGGAAAAAATTTATATGTTTGGACTTTTAAAAAAAATATTTGGCACTGCCCAGGGAAGACAATTAAAAAAATATTTTAAAATCGTTCAAAATATCAATGAGATCGAAAAGGCATATCAAACTTTATCAGAAGATGAAATTATTAATAAGACTGAAGAGTTCAAAAAAAGATATAAAAATGGGGAGAGCTTAGATTTAATTCTGCCAGAAGCTTACGCAGTTGTTAAAAACATCTGTAGAAGACTTATGGGAACTGATATACATGTATCTGGATACGATCAAAAGTGGGATATGATCCCTTATGATGTTCAGATAGTTGGCGCTATTGGAATGCACTACGGCGCAATTGCAGAGATGCAAACGGGAGAGGGAAAAACCCTCACCGCTTCTATGCCACTTTATTTAAATGCACTAACTGGGAAAGCAACTCATCTAGTAACTGTAAACGATTATTTAGCAAAAAGAGATAGTGAGTGGATTGGAACAATTTTTAAAAAGTTAAATTTAACAATTTCAGCTTTAACAAATGAAGTGGAGCCGCATAAAAGAAAAGATGTTTATGCAGCAGATATCGTTTATGGAACAGCATCGGAGTTTGGATTTGATTATCTAAGAGATAACTCTATGGCAACAACTCTTGATGAACAAGTCCAAAGAAAGCCATATTTTGCAATAATCGATGAGACTGATTCTATTTTAATTGACGAAGCTAGAACTCCACTTATTATTTCAGGGCCAGCTCCTGAGAGTCGACAGATGTATGATGAGCTAAAAGCAAATGTATCATTACTTGTTAAAAATCAAAGAGATTTATGCTCACAGGTAGCAACAAGGGCTAGAAAAACTCTATTAAGCTTAGGTATTTTAGATGAAAAAAATAAAAAACTTACTAAAAAAGAGGACAATGATAAAAAGATAGCTTATCAAGATCTTTGGCAAGTTAGCAAAGGAACTCCTAGAAATAAAATCTTAAAAAAATTAAAAGAAAACCCTGATTTTAGAGCAGCGCTTGAAAAAATAGAGACATATTTTCATGTAGATCAAAATAAAAAAGAGAAAGCTACGGTTCTATCAGTACTCTTTATCATCATAGATGAGAGATCTAGTGAATATGAACTTACAGATAAAGGGATAGCAACTTGGGCAAAACTATCAAATGATGAAGATGCAAAAAATGATTTTATGATGTTGGATTTAGGTTATGAATATTTGAAAATTGATGAGGATAAAAATCTAACAGATCAAAAAAAGATAGAGAAAAAAGTTCTCTTAAGAGAAGAAGATGCTAAAAGAAAAGAAAGATCCCATAATTTAAGACAACTTTTTAGAGCACATCTTTTAATGGAAAAAGATGTCGATTATATTGTTGATCAATCAGAGATTATAATAATCGATGAGAATACAGGTAGACCACAGCCTGGCAGAAGATTCTCAGATGGTCTGCATCAAGCTATTGAAGCTAAAGAAAACGTACATGTTCAAAGAGAGACTCAAACATACGCTACAATAACACTCCAAAATTATTTTAGAATGTATGACAAACTTGCTGGAATGACAGGAACTGCAATAACAGAAGCGCATGAGTTCAAACAGATCTACAAATTAGATGTTTTAGAGATACCTACATATTGTAAATGTAAAAGACTAGATACAGATGACAAAATTTACATGACAGAAAGAGAAAAATATTTAGCTATCTTAAAAGATATTAAAGTGCTCTACCAGAAAGGCCAGCCAATACTTATCGGAACTGAATCTGTAGAGATTTCAGAAAAGCTCTCTCGAATACTTAAACAAAACAAAATCCCACACAATGTTTTAAATGCTAAAAACCATCAAAGAGAAGCTGAGATTATTGCTGATGCCGGCAAAAAAGCCCAGATTACAATTGCAACGAATATGGCGGGCAGAGGAACAGATATAAAGCTTACAGATGAGGTAAAAAATCTAGATGGTCTACATGTTATGGGAACAACTAGGCATAGCTCAAGAAGAATAGACCGGCAGTTTCGTGGTAGATCAGCTCGGCTCGGCGATCCTGGATCTTCACAATTCTATGTTTCTTTTGAAGACTCATTGATGAGACTTTTCGCATCGCCTAGACTTACTTCAATGCTACAAAGGTTTAGACCAAAAGAGGGCGAAGCTATCTCAGCTAAAGTATTAAATAGATCGATAGAGACTGCTCAAAAAAGAGTAGAGCAAAGAAATTTCATGATGCGAAAGCACACAATTGAATATGACGATGTTATGAACAAACAAAGACAAGAGATCTATTCATTTAGAAATGATCTATTAAACTCTGAAAACTCACTTGATTTAGCAAAAGAGGTGATTGAAAACATAGTAATTAGTAAAGTTTCAGAATTTTTTCAAGACAAACAAACGCTTTGGGACCCAAAAGGCTTTGTAGAATGGCTCGTTTCTAATTTCCCAGTGACATTTGATAAAAAAGCTTTTGATGATGATTATATTGATATTAACGATATTGAAAAAATAGCAGTTGAAACAATTTTAAATGTTTTTGATGAAAAATTAAAGATTCAAAAATCTTTGATTATAAATTTCAAAAAAGTAGAAGAAGAAAAAGATATTTTAGATGTTTTAAACAATGTTATTAGAAATATAATGATCAGCAAAATAGATACACTCTGGCAAGGTCATCTTCTTCACATCGATCATTTAAGAACAGATGTTGGCTTAGCTACCGTAGCTCAAAAAGATCCATTAATTGTTTTTAAACAAGAATCTTTTTCACTTTTTGATACATTTTCTAATAAATTAAAAATGGCCATAGCATCCGATCTATTTAGATTTGAGATGATTCCACCAAAAGACTCACTTCAAGAAACGATAAAACATCTACAGTTGGATACCCAAAAATCTTTTGTTCCACAGCCAGATGAGTTAAAAAATGCTCAACAAAATAATCAAGAACAAAAAGAGATTAAACCTACTCCAGTTTTAAGTGAAAACAAAGTTGGTAGAAATGATGATTGTCCGTGTGGTAGTGGGAAAAAATATAAAAAATGCTGTGGATCTTTAAGCTGATTTTCAATTATTCGGCATGTTCATGTCTTAACTTTTCATGTGAAAACAGTTCACGCATTTTATCATTTTTGCAGTAATCTATAGGCTTTTTACTTTTTGAATCTTCCGCCTCTAATGACATATTAAATAAAAATTCAAATTGTTTTTGAACAAATACTTTTCTTATTATTTTAATAAAATTATCATCGTTGGACTGAGCTGCTATGTGCAAAATATTTTCACCTAACTTATTTTGAGAGTCTAACATTTCAAATGTCAGGACATTTAATAATTCTTCAAACTGACCTAATATACTTTCCTTTTCTTCTTCACTTAATTGTTCTTTATCTAGCATTATTGATTTATATTGAATGAATAACTGATCTGGCTTCATTTGGAAATATAAAACTGCTGCATCTATTTCTAAATCAATTTTTCCATTTTGCTGCCTTGCTCTTTCTATTATAGCTGTAACAAATGATGGATCGATTTTAGAAACAGCTAAAAGAATTTTTTTTGAAAGAGTATTATTTGAAAATATTTCATCTGGATATTTTTCATATAAATATTTAAACATTTCAGCGTTTCTTCTATAAGCTGCATATTTCAAAGCTCTAGCATGTGATTTTATATTTTGATTTTCTTTTGGAATTAATCTTAAAAATTCTTCATATTCTTTAATATTTTTAGCAAATATATTTTCAATTTTATAATCTTTTGAATCCAATTTCTTTACTTCAACTTTTATTTTACCTATTATTTCATCTCTTTTTACACTAGATATTTTTTCTATAATTTTATCGTATTTTGTAAGATCTAATGAATCTGTCTCTTTTAAATCTAAGATAACATTCTGAATAATCCTAGCAACGATATTTACATCTTTTGCTAGTTTTTTACATTTTTCATTTGTCAGATTTGCATTCCAAGTAAAATCACACGCTCCTTGATGAATATTTATAAATTTTACATGAGGATCATTTTTGAGACCATATGCTTTGATACAATTAAGAAGACAATCTGGCCCAGTTCTAAACATTGTTGTTTTGAGCCTTGAATGTTTAATCTCCGAATAGACATAATCACCTGAGCTTAGATGAGGATTATTATACTTTCTTTTTATACAATTAATTACATATTTCCAAAAATCTTCTTTTAGATTTTTGGTTACAAGAAGATCATTACCAAAATCAACATTTTCTTGTTGATTAAATGAAAAATTAGAATCAAAATCTATTTCTTGATCACCCAGTTTTTTATTTATATCTACATCAGTATCTGAATATGTCCCTCCAAAATAATACATTATCAAGTATCTATACAAATCACTTGCAGCTCCCCAGTTTGGAGGAAGTCTATTTTTTTCAAGTCTAATTAATTCATTTAAATCAAAAGCATATTCATCTGTGAAGACTTCGTCTAAATCTATTAATTTAATGTTATTATCTATAGCAAAATCAATCAAATCTTCATGTTCTAAAGCATCTTTATCTACCCAGATTATTATCTCTTTGTCTGGATAACGCCTTTTCCAACTGAGTATGTTTTCTTTATAATCTTCTTTTAATGGATTTCCCATCCAAATAAAGTGAACAAAATCAGTTGGTTTTTGAGGTTTAGGATTTTTCTCTACTACTAATTCCATTGGGATTTCATTATTTTCTAAAAAGAATTGATATAGATCTTTTTCTTCTAAGTCACTTAAACTTAGTCTTCTGCGGAAAGATGAACTCATGCATTGGTTAACGGTTGGCAATAAAGGGCTGGATACTGACATAATTATTAATCTTTTGTTTGTTATTAATTAGTTATTATATAAATTTCAATAATCATTATATAATATAAATGAATAATTATCAATGTTAAACCAATAACATATATAACTAATAATTAGGTGCTTAGAAAAGATTAACTAAAAGATATAGCCTTGATATTCAATAACTTACAAAAAGACGCTGGTTACCCAGATGATAAAAGCTTAAAATCTATCATTCTTAGACAAAATTCTCTCTAAAAATTATATCGATTTCTTTTAAAAGAGGTTTTTCGTCATCAAAATTACTTATAATAAATCTCTTAATTCTTTCAGAAAGAGGTATATCATCAACAGATGAGTTATCTGGGTTTTTAATTTTTACAACTGTAAAAAAATAAATCTCACTACATTTCTCATCTATCCCTTTTGTAACCTCTTAAAAACATTTAAGTTTTTTTTAACAATAAGAAAATTAATTAAAAATAATTATATACCGATATTGAAAAAATAAGAATCAATCTAAATTCTTAAGACCTTTAAATCCAAAATATACAAGAGGAATTGAGATAATTGAATATAAAAACCAAAACTTAGCATTCCACTTTAGATATAAAACTCCATTTTGAGAAAAAACTAAAAGTAAAACACTGAAAACCAAAATATTAATACCAAGCCAAAAAAGTGCTGTAGGAATTAAAGCGTTTTTTTCATTTTTTTCTGAAATATTCTTTTTTTCTAGTTTTTCTTGATTTTCGTCTTCATCTTTTTCAACATCGTTTTCTTCTTCATAATATTTAGAGGTAGCTGTTTGAATGGCTTTAGGTTTATAAGGAGGAGGATATAAAGATGATAGCGTCTCTTCATATGAGAGTGATTTTACATCATCTTCAGTTTTTTTATCTGGAAGGTCTTCATTTTTTTCAAAAACATTGCTGCCACAATATGGACAGAAAATGGCATCCATCGAAATACTACCATCGCAGCTGGGACACATTTTTGTTAATTCTTCTTGCATCTTTTCTCCATTTAGCTATCTTTATTATTAACAAAAAAACGAGCTTTTGAAAAGCAAAAACCAAAGTTTCTAGAAACTTTAAGTAAAATAATATAAATTATAAAAAAAAGATAGGAAATATATATGTCTGATAAAAATTTTGATGTTGGGATAATCGGAGGCGGACCTGGTGGCTATTCAGCGGCGATAAGAGCAGCTCAGCTTGGTAAAAAAGTTGCATTAATTGAAAAGCAATTTTTAGGAGGTGTTTGTTTAAATGTTGGATGTATTCCAACAAAAGCTCTTTTAACATCAACAGATGCATTAGATATCATAAAAAAAGCTGATTCATTTGCTCTTCATGTAGAAAAAGTTAGTTTTACTCTAGAAGGTATGATTGAGAGAAAAGATAAAATAGTTCAAGACTTAAGAAAAGGGCTAGAGGGACTTTTACAATCTAATAAAATTCAAATAATTAAAGGAAAAGGAAAACTTTTATCTAAAAATGAAATTGAGATAACAGGCTCTACTAATGAAAAGATAACAGCTGAAAATATAATAATTGCAACAGGATCATATCCTACTGAAGTTCCAAACATACCCGTTGATCATAAAAAAATCTATAATTCCAATTCGCTTTTATGTTTAAAAAAACAGCCAAAATCCATGGTTATAATCGGCGGTGGATATATAGGCTGTGAATTTGCTTCTTTTTATGTAAGACTCGGCGTAAAAGTTACAATAATAGAGGCTCTACCTTCTATTTTATATTCTCATGGAAAAGATTTAGCTAAATTACTCACTGGTTCTTTTAAAGCTGAGGGAATTGATCTAAAGGTTGGAGCAAAGGTTTTAAGATGTGAAGAAGTAGAAAACGGTATTGAAGTGCATTTAGATAATAATGAGATAATAAAATCTGAAATCGCACTATTAGCTATTGGTAGAAAACCATTAACTCAAGATCTAAATTTAGATGCTTTAAATATTCAAATGGGAAAACATCTTGAGATAATAGTAGACGATCAAATGAGAACATCTGTTCCAAATATTTATGCAATAGGTGATGTAATTGGAAAATGGATGCTAGCACACACTGCTGTTCATGAAGCTTTAGTGGCTGTTGATACAATTCAGGGAATAGAAAATAAAATGGATTTTTCAGCAACACCTGCGGTAATTTTTACAAAACCAGAAATTGCAATTGTTGGGGTTACGCCAGATCAAGCAATAGAAAAAAATATGGATGTTGATATTGCAAAATTTCCATTTACTGCTCTTGGAAAAGCGCATGCACTTAGTGAAAAAAAAGGTTTTGTAGATGTTGTTGTTGATAAAAAAACTAAAACAATTTTAGGCGCTCAAGCAATAGGGCCTTCAGCATCTGTTTTAATTGCAGAGATGGGCCTCGCCATTACAAATAAATTAGATGCTAAAGCTGTGATCGATACAATCCACGCACATCCAACTCTTCCAGAGAGCTGGCAAGAAGCTCTTTTGATCGCTCTTAACAGACCACTGAACTTTCCGCCAAATTTAAAATTATGAATTTTCCAGAATTTTTAAGAAAAAAACTCCCTATCGGACCACTTAATAAAACTATTGAAACTATAAAAAAACATAACCTACATACTGTATGTACAGAAGCTAATTGTCCAAATAGATTTGAGTGTTTTTCAAAAAAAACAGCAACTTTTTTAGCTTTAGGAAAAGAATGTACAAGAGCCTGTTCTTTTTGTGATATAGATTTTGCAAAAAAGCCAAAAAAGCCCGATCCATTAGAACCTTTTAATATTGCAAAGTCTGCTAAAATATTAGAACTTAGACACATAGTTATAACTATGGTCGCAAGAGATGACCTAGAAGATGAAGGAGCAAATCACTTGTGCAAAATAATTCAAGAGGTAAAAAAATTAAACCCAGAATCTACTATAGAAACTCTAACATCTGATTTTTCTTGTAGATTTGATTTAATTGATCTTGTTTTGGATCAAGAAGTAGATATTTTTAATTATAACATAGAAACTGTTGAAAGGATTTCTCCAAAAATAAGACATAAAGCCACTTACTCCAATAGTTTAAAGATTTTAAAATATGCAAAAGAATCAAAAAAAGTAAAGTTTGTTAAATCGGGTTTGATGGTAGGGGTTGGAGAAACTAAAAAGGAAGTTTTTCAAACCATCAAAGATCTAAAAGAAGCAGGAGTTGATATAATAACAATAGGCCAATACCTATCTCCTAATAATAAAAAATATCCAATTAAATCTTTTATAACTCCTAAAGAGTTTCAAGAATATAAAGATTTTGCAAAGAAGATTTTTGTGAAAAATATCTATGCAGCTCCTTATGTTCGATCTAGTTATAATGCTAAAAGCATTCTAAATAAAGCGTTATCTAAATAAATTAACAAAAAAGATTATTTTCAGCTTAATTTCAAAAATATATTGATTTGTAATTATTTATTGATTACGTTGCAGTTTTAGGGGTAGAAAAAACATCATTATTTTTACATGCTATTTGAAACAACAATGAAGCATCACAATATTGCCAGTATTATTTTAGCTGGCGGCAAGGGAACGCGGCTTCATCCATTAACGCTCTATCACTCAAAGCCTGCTGTTTCATATGGAGGAAGATATAGACTAATAGATATTCCGATATCTAACTCACTAAACTCCAATATTCGTCAAATACTCGTTATAGGACAATATCTAACAACAGAGATAGGCCATCATCTATCTCAAACCTATCAATTTGATAATTTTTTTCCAGGAAGATTAGATTTAATAACTCCTGAAGAAAAACCAAATGGTGAGAGAGTTTTTTTTGATGGTACAGCAGATGCAATTAGAAAAAACTTAGATAAAATTCTAGAGCTTCCTGTTGATTTCTTTTTAATTCTCTCTGGAGATCAACTCTATAATATAGATTTTCAAAAGATGTTTAGCTTTGCTAAAGAAAAAGATGCAGATTTAACGATAGCATCTCTTCCTGTTAGCGAACAAGATGCAAAAAGGTTAGGGCTTTTAAAAATCAATAAAGATTCATATATAGTAGATTTTTTTGAAAAACCCCAAGAAAAAGAGATTTTAGATAATTTCAGGTTAGATGAAACCATCGATAAAGAATGTAAAATCACAAAAGAAAAACCTTTTTTAGGATCAATGGGCATCTATATCTTTAAAAGAAATGCTCTAAAAACATTACTTTTAGAAGACCCAAGAGAAGATTTCGGAAAACATCTAATTCCAACACAGTTAAACAAAGGAAAAGCTGCCTCTTTTGTTTACGATGGATATTGGGAAGATATTGGAACTATAAAATCATTTTATGATGCAAATCTTGCTCTTACAACATCTAATTTAGGTCTTAAAATATACGATGAAAAAAATCCAATATATACCTGTGCACATCATCTTCCTGGTGCAAATATAAAAACTACAAAAATAACAAATTCAATAATTTGTGAAGGCTCAGTTATTGAAGCTGAAGAGATAAATCACTCAATGATCGGTCTTAGAACAAAAATAAAAAAAGGCACAATAATCAAAGATAGCGTTTTTCTTGGAAACTCCACTTATACATCTCCCGAGCAAACAAAAGATGTTTTACCGGATATTTTTGAAATTGGAGAAAACTGCAGAATTGAAAAAACAATAATCGATGAACATGTAAAAATTGGAAATAATGTAAAATTAATCAATAAAGAAAATTTAACTTCTTATGATAGCGAAAATATCTACGTTCGAGATAGTATAATTGTAATAACAGCAGGAACAATACTGCCGGACAACTTTGAATTTTAAATATGCAAATTTTTGCTATTTCAGATCTACATCTATCAATATCAACTCCTGAAAAAGACATGAAAGATTTTGGTAAGACTTGGGAAAATTATCAAGAAAAAATAAAAAGTAATTGGGAAAAAACTGTAACTGATAATGATTTAGTATTAGTTCCAGGAGATATCTGTTGGGCGATCAAATTAAAGGATGCTCTACTTGACTTAGAATGGATACATGAACTACCAGGCAAAAAAGTAATAATAAGAGGTAATCACGACTATTGGTGGCCATCAGCAAGCAAATTAAAAGAAGCTCTTCCTCCATCCATTTCTTTTATTCAAAATAGTTCTCTTTTATTTGGAGATGTTTCAATTGCTGGCTCTAGACTTTGGGATACTACTGAGTATAATTTTAATGAATACATCAATTTTGTATACAATCCCAAACAAAGAAAAGATCTTCAAGAAAATATTCAAGAGGATCTATCTGAAAAGATTTTTGCAAGAGAAATTGAAAGACTAAAGCTTAGTTTAGAAAAACTAGATAAAAATGCTAAGACTAAAATAGTTATGACTCATTACCCTCCCATTTCAGCTGATTTAAAAGATTCTAAAGTTTCTAAACTCTTAGAAAAATATAATGTTGATATTTGCATCTTTGGGCATCTTCATAATTTAAAGAGAGAAAAAAAGATGTTTGGTGAAAAAAATAATATTAAATATATTTTGGCATCAGCCGATTATATCAATTTTAATCCTATTAAAATTTTATAAAAAAAATCCGCTATTCTACCTTTGAAAATTCATATTAAGAAACAATTTGTAAAATTGCATCTATATCTTGTTTTTTTAAAGCTTGATCACTTTTAATTTTGGACCTTTGATCTATTATATCTAGAATTTTTTTCTCTAAATCATCTCTATCTAACCTTAGATAAAATTCTGCTAAAATATTTAAAATACTTTTTAGCTCTTCTTCTTTTTTTAGATGCTCAGCAGCTTGTTTCAGAGTCTTCATAAAAATTTTTCTATCACCCAGGCCAACCATAAATTTGAGTATTCTAAATTGGAGATCTAAATTTGGCTTTAGCTTTAAGTGAGATAAAATCTTTTCAATAATTTCATTAGAAGATGAGATATCATCTAAAGCTTTTAATTTTGCTTTTAAAAAATCAAACCATAGATTTTTAGATATATATGGATAAAAACCATCTATTAATTCTAGAGCATAAACTTTGTTTTTCGCATCGATTTGATCAGAGATATAATCGAATAAAAAATTTTCTAAATCATGAGCTAAATACTGAAGTAAGCTTTTAAAAGCTTCTTTTTGATCTACTCCAAAATCTACATTGCTATCTAAAATATTTTTTAAATTAGCAAGTGAATTTTGTAAAAGCTCATCATTGTAGAGCTGATTTGTATCGTAGAGAAAAATTCTATGATCTAATTCATCTGCAAAAATTGATATACATCTTTTCTCGGATAAGAATCTACGATATAACTCGAATAAGACAAGGTAGATTTGATCTTTAGACTCCCCTTCTTTTTCCCCTGCTAAAAGATCAACTAGCTCTTCTGGAGAATCCACTTCATTTGCATATTTTAAAAAATATTCTTTATCCATATTAAGATTTAGATTTTTAAGATTTTCAAATAATTTCTTTTCTTTTAAAACTCTTAAATCTTCAATTTGCCATTTTTTTACTCTCGAAGATTTATTATGACATGAAGTAAATCTTAGAAAATTATATAATGCTTTGGTTTGAAACTGCATACGTATTAAATTGCTCTACAAACTATTTAAAATTATATAATTTTTTTATTATGAAGTCAAATAAGCGTCTAATTTTTTTTTATAAAAACAAAAGATCGTTTTTATTAATTGAGGTAATTATAGCTTTTGCTTTAGTCACACTTCTAATAGTTCCTTTAATTAGAAATCCAATTTATTTTTTTAGATCTCAAATCAAATCTTTAGAAAAACTTGAATGTGAGAGGATAGCTGATCTAACTTTTTTAGATTTGAAGCTTGAAATCTATAAAGATAAAAATAAATTCACTAAAAATTTAGCTCATAATAAAAAAGCCACTCCATATGAAACATTAAAACCCTATAAATTAGTCACATTCAACAACAAAGAAATAGCAAGATCATACAAGATTTATTCGAAAAACAAAGAAAAAGAGACAAAGGATAATGAAAAATACAAATTATTGACTATTAGAATATTTTTAAGACCGATTGATCAAAAAAGAAAATATGAATATGAATATAAAATGATATGCAAAACTAAATAGAGCTATTTTTAGGAAAAACTTTAATTTTTGAAAAAACATGAAACTAATAAAAAAGAATAACTTTACTTTACTTGAGATAATAATATCTTTATTTTTAATAACTATTATTATTACTTTTTTATTTGGGTTTTTCTCAAAAATTATGAAACTAGAGAAAAATATTGAAGAGAAAAAATCAAAAATTTTAGCAATCAACCATGCTCAAATAAGGCTAACCCAAGTATTTTCAAATATTTATCAAGGTGATTTTATAACAAGCAGCCCATTTTATACAAAAAATGCTCAAAACACTAAAGGTCTTATTTTATATATAAGTTATGATAATAAAATCGATAGTGATGCTAATTTTAGTCTAGTTTTAAAAGCTAAACTCTTCGTTAATGAGAATAAAAATTTATGCCTTGAGACTACTTCAAGAGATGAAAATCAAAAACCTAGAGTTGAAATTCTATTAAAAAATGTTAAGAAAATTGAATATGAATTTTTATCAAATAGCGATTTAAAGCTTAAAAAATATAAACTAGATGGGGTTTCAAAAAATATTTGTTGGTATAAATTTTGGCCTAAAAAAGCCGAATTTCTCCCCTCAGCTATCAAAATTAAACTTAATAATAATTTAGATTTTGCTTTTTTTCTACCAGCTAGACATGTTAAGATGTGACAGCATTTAAAGAAGATATTTTTTTATGAATATTGTAGCATTTATAGCTGGGCTTTTGATGATCTTTGCGATAACGACAAATACTCTTTCAAAAAAACATTTATCTGATGGCTATATATCTAGAAGTTTTTCAGGTTATATGAAATCTTCTAGAAAAGCTACAAATGCGTATGAAAAATATTATTTTGATCATTTAAAAGAGAGGGTTAAATCTAAGCAAAGAACAAATGCTGAACAAGAAAAAACTACTGAAGAAAAAAAAGAAAAAAATAGAAAAATTCATCCTGAAAATGCCAAAATCAATATCTATCAACTAGCGATAGAAAAAAAAGAGAAACAAAAAGATACGTATAATCTGATCGCATCTTTAATAAAGACTCTGTATTCAAATCAAAGTTTTTATAAAAAAGGCTTTGAAAATGTCCTTTTAAATAATATTTTAACAGCATTTGAAAATCAAATTGAGAAAAAACAAGATTTAAATTTTGAAACCCTAATATTAAAAGATGGCTCTTTAAAAAATAGCTACTATAAAATTATCAAAGGAACAAAATTTTATGATTTTGAAAAAAAGATTGGCTGTCCATCTTTATTAGATTTTGTGAAAATTGAAAATTCAAGAGAGCAAATTCCAATGAAAGATGCATCTAAAGAATTACTTAGCACTTTTTTTAATAAAAAAATATCAAATGAGATTTATCAATTACAAATAGAGTATCCCCCAAAAAATCTAACTTCTCAAAATGTTTTAAGCATATGTCAGAAAAATGGTCATACTATTGATGAAAAGAGTCTAAAACTCTTTGATTTTTCAAATTCTATTACTAGATCAAATGAAAAAATATTTGTAGGTTTTGATAAAAATACAGATATAAAATGTAAAATCAAACTTCCTATTAGCTAATACTATAGAAATTTTCATATCCACTTTGAGTAATTATAATTGTATCTTCGTATCTAGTGCCACCTACATTTGGAAGATATATTCCAGGCTCTATTGTTATCACCATACCTGGTTTCAAAATAACATCCTTGTCTTCTGTATCGAATTTTATTCTAGGAAATTCATGGATCTCCAGTCCAACTCCGTGTCCTAATGAGTGCACGAAAAAATTTTCAAAATTTTCTTCTTTCAATACTTTTCTGGCAGCTAAATCTAATTCTTTTAATTTTACTCCAGGCCTGCATTGAGATAGTGCTGCTGCTTGTGTTTTTTTCGTTACAGAATAAATCTTTTCTAATTTTGGGTCTGGAGTGCCAAAAAAAATAACTCTTGTCATATCTGATTGATAATTTTGTATTTCAACGCCTATATCCATTAAAACAAGATCATTTAGCTCTAATTTTGCTGTAGATGTTTTATAGTGAGGCATGGCGCTATTTTTACCAAAAGCTACAATAGGATCAAAAGATAATTTATCTGCTCCATTTTTTTTAACAAACATCTCGTATTCAAAAGCGATCTCTTTTTCAGTGATTCCCTGTTTTAAAAGAAGACAGACATGCTCAAATCCTCTCCAATTTAAGTTAGCTGCTTTTTTAAGTAGCAAAATTTCATCTACATCTTTAATAGCTCTAAATTCTTTTAAAGGATTACAAACAGGAATAATTTTAATATCTAAATCACATTTAGTTCTTATCTTTTCTAAAAATTTTTTTAGTTTTTCATAGCTACTATAGCTTAATTTTGAGCTATCGAAAGCAATATTTTTTAGTTTGTTTTCAACTATAAAATCTAAAAGAGCTTTTTCACAAATTAGTTCAACATCTAGACTAGAGTCTTCTTTAGCTCTTTGCAAATATCTACCATCTACAAAAAGTTTAGTTTTGTCTTTTGTAATGAAAAGTTTACCATAGGAGAGATGAAGGCCAGATAGATAGATTAAAGATATGCTATCATCTAGTATTAAAAGATCAATATTTTTCTCTAAGACATAATTTTGAATATTTTTTAATCTTTTTGAATAATTCATCTGTTTCTTAACCTTTTAAAATCTTTTCAATACCATTTTTATTTAATTTTTTAAAGATACTCTGCCCCAGAGGATCTACATTTGCACTTTTATTTTTTATGAATAAAGATAGAAGATCAATAGCTTCTTCATCTGTGTAGCTTTTAGTTTTCGCTATCTTAGAAATTTGAGTTGCTAATTTTTTTTCATAAGTTTTGTCCATAAGACTTGTTGAATTCAAATGTTTTAAATCCTCTAAAATTAAGAAAAACAGCTCTTTTATATTTTCTTTTTCAAGCATTTGAAAGGTTGCATCAATTAAGATTTGATCTTTAGAAATTACCCTTACATCGAACCCCAAATCTAAAAATTTTTGTATATTTTCTTCTACAAATAAGATATCAGCTAAATTTAGTGATATACTTATCGGAACTAAAAGAGTTTGGAGTTTTAATAATTTTTCTTTATTTTTTATCTTTTCAAAAAGAGACATTAAAAAAATTGAGCTTAAATCAAAAACTACAATTTTTTCATCCTCTTCAATATCTAAAAATCCTTTCAAAAATTTAGTTTCGATAAAAATAAAATGATCTATTTTCAAAAATTCTAAATCTAAACTTTCGATATCATAAAATTTCTCAAAAATCAGTTGTTTTTCAAAATTTTTAAAAATATTTTCTTTTTTGATCTCTTCAAAAGAAAAATTTTCATTCTTTATCTTTGGCTTAGTAAAGTTAAAATCAGCTGAAAAAGAGTTATTATCTACACTTTTTTCATCTTTTTGAAATTTTTTTTCAAAAGCATTATCTATAGCATTTTTTATTGCTTGTTTTATAAAAATAAGCTCTCTAATTCTAATTTCCTTTTTTTGAGGATGCACATTTACATCTACAAAATGAAAAGGCATTTTTATATGAAGTGCAAAAACTGGATATTCACTTTCTTGAATCCTTGTAAAGTAAGCCTCTTTTATAAATTTTGAAATAATAGAGCTATTAACTGCTCTATTATTAACTATTAAATATTGCTGCGTTTTTGTTTTTCTAGAAAAGTTTGGATCAGATATTAACCCAAAAATTTTAATATTATTTTCTGAAAAATCAACTTCAATTGCATTTTTCATGACATCTTTAGCTAAAAGATTTTTTATCCTATTTTTAAAAGCGGTTTTCTTATCAATATCTTGAGGTTTTGTTGAAATTTTTATATCTGAATTTAAAATCAGTTTAAAACCAATATCTGGCCGAGTAAGTGATAGATTATTTATAACTTTTATTATCTCTGAATTTAAATGGCTTAAAGTCTTTTGAAATTTTTTCCTAACAGGCACGTTAAAAAATAGAGATTTTATGTCTATTGTCGTACCTTTTGTTCTAGCTATCTCTTTTTCAAAAATAATTTTAGATCTATCTAATTTCAAATGAGTTGCAATGTTATCTATAGATGTTTTTATCTCTATTTTAGAAACAGCTGCAATAGAAGCTAAAGCCTCTCCTCTAAAACCCATTGAATCTACAGTTACTAAATCATCAAAAGTTTTAATTTTTGAAGTAGCGTGCCTTTTAAAACAAAGATACGCATCTTCTTTTGTCATTCCAATTCCATCATCTTCTACTCTAATTAGCTCTAAACCAGATTTTTTAACTTCAATTACTATATTTTTTGCATCTGCATCTATTGAATTTTCAACAAGCTCTTTGATAGCAGAAACAGGGCTCTCTATCACCTCACCTGCTGCTATCTTATTAATTAAATTATCATCTAATATTTGTATACTTTTAGACATTTGAACCTTTTTATCTTGCAAAAATTGAGTGTAACATAAAAAATTATTTCTTAAGCCACCTTAGATATATTTTATGCAAGAAGCGAAATTTATTGTCAAAACTCTAGTAGCAGAAGGTTACATTTCTTATTTTGCAGGAGGCTGGGTTCGAGATTTTTTATTAAATCACCCATCCGATGATATAGATTTAGCAACTAGTGCTCCTCCAGAGGTTGTTGAATCTCTATTTTCACACACAATACCTATTGGAAAAGCTTTTGGAATAATTTTAGTGATCATTAAAAACAAACAATATGAAGTTGCAACATTTAGACAGGACGTTGAATACAAAGATGGGAGAAGACCATCTAAGATAGAGTTTTCCTCCCCTGAAATCGATGCTCAAAGAAGAGATTTTACTATAAATGGAATGTTTTATGATCCAATAAAAGAAGAGATCATAGATTTTGTAAATGGTAGAGATGATTTAGATAAAAAAATAATTCGATGTATTGGAAATCCCCATTCAAGAATTAAAGAAGATAGACTAAGAATGATAAGAGCTATAAGAATGAGCGCAAGGTTTAATTTTGAGATAGAAAAAGAGACCAAAAGAGCGATAATAGCCCACGCTGATGAACTTTTTCCAGCTGTTGCAATTGAAAGAATTTTTCAAGAGCTCACAAAAATGAGTCAATATCAAGGATTTAAAAAAGCACTTATCATGCTTTTTGAATATAACCTTCTACAAACTGTTTTTCCTGATCTTAAAAAACTTGACTCAGATGAAGTAAAAGAAAGACTCTTTTTAGTTGATGATTTTCCACATAGAGCTCCTGTTATTGTCTCCATTTTAGAGTTATTTCCAGAATTTAATTTAGAGCAAAAGCAAGAGCTTTGTAGATATCTAAAACTCTCTAATAGAGAAATTGAATTTGTAACTTTTTTAGATCTCGGTAAAAGCTATATAAAAGATGAAAGTAAAGTAGACGATTTTTGTTGGGCTTATTTTTATTCAAACCACTATTATGAGCTAGTCATTGATATTTTAGCTGTTCATATAAAAGCAGAAATTAGGAAAGATTTTCTTCATATTCATGAAAATAGACAAAAAAAACTTACACCCTATGTAGATAGAATCAAAAATAACGACCCTATAGTAAAATCAGATCATTTAAAGCTTTGCAATATAGAGCCCGGTATTTTGATGGGACAACTTTTAAAAGAAGCGATAAAAATCTCTATAAATAAAAAATTACAAGATCCTAACAAAGTAATAGACGAGCTGAAAAAATTAAAAATTTGGCCTAAAAAATAATTATTAATTTCGACTAATATTCTATTTTATAAGTTATGCCATTTCTTGAAATTTTTTCATCCATTTGCTTCAAAGATTCAATAAAGATAGCTGTATGTTTTATATAAGATGATAATATATGTTGATTTTCACAATTTCCCTCCCCTGGTTTGGAAATTAAAAACTTTTTCTCATTCATTTGATGTGAAAGTAACTCTCGATTATATTTAGTTATTGTAGAAATAATTTCTCTAATTTTTGCTTCTTTGTCTGAGCTAAGATAAGTTTCTGGAATATATAAAGTGATCTTTTTGAAAAAAACTGTATCAGAGACGCTTTCATCAATTTTGGCACCAGAACTAACCAAATGATGCTTATCCCAAAGTTCAGTAGTTGTAAGTTCTATAGTGGTTATATCTGAAACTGCACTCATAATTTCCTCTTATATTGTTAAAAATTTTAAAGGGAATCGAATTTAACATTAATTATTTTTAAAATCATCATATTTGAGATATTTGAATAAAATATTAGAAAATATTTGAATTTACAAATAACTTATAATAAGCAGCTTGCTATTTTTGGGGGCAACTTTAGCCAAATATTGGCTGAAATTGATATCAAAAATAGCCAAATATTGGCTAAAATTGATGCCATAAATAACCAAAATATGATATAAATAGGTATAAAAAGAGGCCAAAACATGAAAAGAAAATTGGAAAATGAGCTAATAGAGTGGAAAAATAGAGAAGAGCACTTACCTCTTTTGCTCAGAGGAGCTCGCCAAGTTGGAAAGAGCTATCTTGTTGAATATTTTGGAAAAACTCATTTTGAAAATGTTATCAAGGTGGATTTTGAAAAACAACCTGATTTAAACCGCTGTTTTAAAACAAGAGATCCTTTAGAAATTATAAAACAACTAGAGCTTTCATTTAAGTCAAAAATTATTCCAGGAAAGACTCTTTTGTTTTTGGATGAAATCCAAGAATGTCCAAATGCATTAGTTAGTTTGAGATATTTTAAAGAATTAATGAAAGAGCTACATGTAATAGCAGCAGGATCTCTAATGGAATTTTTATTAAAAAAGAAAAAATATTCTTTTCCTGTTGGTAGAGTTGAATTTTTATATCTTAGACCTTTTTCTTTTGAAGAATTTTTACAAGAATTTTCTCCAATAGCTTTTGAAAGATTACAATCAGTAACTTTAAAAAATTCTTTTAGTGATTTTGAACATTTAGAGCTTTTAAAATGGGTTAGAAAATTTTTCTTTATTGGTGGAATGCCAGATGCAATAAGGACTTATAAATCTACTAATTCTTTTTTAGAATGTCAAAAAGTTCATAGAAGAATTCTTCAAGCTTATGAAAGTGATTTTGGAAAATATTCAGAGCATGTTGAACATAAATATCTTCAAATGATTTTTTTAAAAGTTCCTTCTCTAGTCGGACAAATTTTAAAATATTCTCATATTGATAAAGAGACAAGATCCAGAGATTTAAAACCAGCTATTCATTTACTTACATCAGCTGGACTTATCTTGCCAGTTTTTGCAACAACAGCAAGTGGCCTGCCCTTGCATGCTCATATTCAAGATCATCGATTTAAACTTATGTTTTTAGATATTGGTCTTTTACAAACAGCTTCTCAAGTAGATGCTCAAGATTTTTTTGAAAAAGATATTTTGCAAATAAATGCAGGAATGCTAGCTGAACAATTTGTAGCTCAAGAAATTTTAGCAAATGATCTTCCAGATCAAAATCGATCACTACTTTTTTGGGAGAAAAAAAGATCAGCTAATGCTGAAGTAGACTTTGTAAAAACAATAGATTCAAAAATTATAGCAATTGAAGTAAAAGCAGGTGCAACTGGAAAGCTTAGATCTCTTCATAGTTTTTTAAAGTTAAAAAATCTACCTATAGGAGTGAGAATTTCAGAAAATGTCTTATCTTTATATGATCATATTCTTTCAATTCCACTTTATTTGACAGCTCATTTGGATCGTTTAACATTGGATGTTTTAAAAAAAAATAAATGAAAAAGAAATATTATTTAATTTTAAATGCTAAAGCAGTCATATCATCGAACTGATCGGCATCCTTTGAAAATTCTTCTAATTTTGCAAATAGATTCTCTACAATCTGAGATGCTTTTAAATCTTTTGTATCTTTGATAAGATTTACTAAATTTTCTTTACCAAAAAATTTATTGTTTTTATCTATAGCTTCTATGATTCCATCGGTATATAAAAATAAAAGATCATTTTTTTGCAACGTAATTTCATTGATAGAGACTTTTTCTGTTTCTTCAACACCGAGTGCCATCCCTTTAGTTGTAAGCTCTGTTATAGTAGAATCTTCTTTTCTTAAGATTGCACTCATATGCCCTTGATTTGAATATTTCAAGTTTTTAGATTTGAGATCATATATCCCAAAAAAGGCAGTTGCGAACATGCTTTTTTCTTTAGCGTCTTTATAAAATAGATTATTCGTCTTTATGATAATCTCATCTAAATTATCTATAGTAGTCGCATAAGATCTAATAGTGCTTCTTAAATTTAAAGCATATAAACAAGCTAAAATTCCTTTAGTAGCGATATCTGCTATTACAAAAAATATTTTTCCATCTTTTAAAAAAAAGTCATAAAAATCTCCACCCACCTCTTTTGCAAAAAGATTTCCAAAAGAGATCTCTACATCCTTGATATCTAGAGGTTTTTGAGGAAGCAAACTTATTTGAATATCTTCAGCAATCTCTAGCTCCTGAACATATCTTTGTTTCTCCATTTTTTCTTTTTCTACCTCTTTTTGCTTCGCTATTAAAGAGTCCATAGTATTATTAAAAAAACTACCTATATAGTTGATCTCAAAACCAAATTTTTGTTTTTTATAGCGTTTATTTAAATCTCCCTCTTTTACATGTTTCATCGTTAAAAGTAATTTTTTTATGGGTTTTGAGATAAATGAGATGATAATCCAAGTTAAAATAAGTAAAATTACAAAGACAATACTCAAAATAAAAATATGTTTAAAAACAAAATTTTGCTGATGAAAAGTTTTTAAATATTTTTGATCTAAACTTAAAACCAACTCTAAATTTAGTTTTTTTAGATCTTTTTTAGCTGTTAGCTGATTCGTAGATTCATTTGATGCAAGATCAACATTCGATAAAACAATATTATTAGAACTATCTAAAATTTTCAGATCGATATTTTTAAAATATTTATCTTGTGGGAGATCCGATATTATCTCATCTTTAAAAAAAGATAAAACGTATGCGCCTTTTGGATAGTTATTTTGATAAATCGTTTTACTAAAATAGATACAATTTTTGCAGCTTAATAGATTAGTAGCAAAAAGAGAGTTTTTTTGATTTAAAATATTTTTTAAATTATTTAGATTTTTGCCTATTAAATTTTGTTTAGTAGAGTTCATTATAAATAGATTATTTTGAGAAAAATCAAAATATAGAAGATCTTGTAGATTGAACTGCATCGTTATTTTTTCAAAACACTTATTTATATTTAGGCCATTTCGATTTATTTCATTTATAGCAAAATCCAAAATATCATTTTTAAATTTTAGATTATCTTCAATATTTTTGGAGATCTGAGTAGAGAGCATATCCATTGTAATCAAAAAATCTTGCTTTTGCTCTTTATACTCAGATCTATATAATATAGATAAATATATGATTAGTGGCAAAACCACTAAAATTAAAATAATAAAAAATATTCTATACGCAAAAAAACTTTTAATGTTTTTTGTTTTAGATTGTGCTAAATTCATAATTTTAAAGGTTAGTTATGTCATCAAAAAAAATTACCAGCTCCTCTAATCCACATATAAAACAAATTGTAAAAATAAGAAAAGATAAAAACGCTAGAAAAGCAGAAGGCAAAGTTTTAGTTGTTGGAAAAAAAGCTATTCAAGATGCTCAAAAAAAGAGACCTATTCATACTTTTATTACTACTAAAAAAAGAATTGGAAAAAGACCAAAAGCTAAAAAAGTTTTAAAAGTTACAAAAGAGGTAATGAAAAAAATTACAAATGTAAAATCTCCTGAAGATGTTGCTGCTATAATCGAAATTGGAGATGAAGAAATAAAAGATAAAAATTATGTTTTGATTTTAGATAATATCTCAGATCCAGGAAATTTAGGAACTATAATTAGAAGCGCAAATGCTTTTAGTTTTAATTTGATAATTATATCAAATCACTCAACAGATCCATATTCCGAAAAAGCTCTAAGAGCTGCAAAAGGAGCAACTTTTTTTATTCCTATAAAAATTTTCACTGAAAAAGAAATTTTAGATTTTATTAAAGATAATAAATTAAATGCATATCTAGCTGATATAAAAGGAGAAGATATAGACGAAGTAGATTTTGAAAAACCTATGGCTTTAATCGTCTCTAACGAAGCTAAAGGACCATCTGCTTGGGCAAAAGAGATAGCCAAAAGCTTTACAATTCCAATTAAAAAAGATATCGATTCTTTAAATGCTGCAATAGCAGGTAGCATCGCAATGTTTGAAATGAGAAGAAGCTAAACAAATGTCTGATAAATTTGATAAATACTTAGAAGAAGAAGAACATTTTTTAAAAGACACAAAAAAATCTAGAAAACAAAGAAAATTAAAATCTTCTAAAGATAGATCTAAATACAAAAAAACAGATATTCAAAAATCAAAAATTTTATCCGATGCAAAAAAAGAGTCTAAAAAACATTTAGATAAAGGGGTAGTTTTATCCATTCTAGGAGAAGAGATTTTAGTTAGTTTTAACAAAAAAGAATACAAATGCACACTCAGAGGCATATTAAAAAAAGAAAAAACAAAAAATAAAAATATTTTAGCTGTTGGTGATATCGTTAACATCTCATTTAAAAATGAAAAAGAAGCGTCTATTGAAAGCATTGATAAAAGATACTCTATCTTATCTAGATTAGAAACGAGAACAAAAAAACAGAGCATAATAGCTGTCAATATCGATCAAGTTTTAATCACAAGTAGTGTTGTAAAACCTCATTTAAAACCCTTTCTAATAGATAGATATATAATAGCTTGCACTAAAGGAAACATGTCCCCTGTTATTATAATCAACAAAATAGATCTCCTAAAACTTGGTACAGAAGAAGAAGAAAAATATAAAAATTTCTTAAAAATATATGAAGAGCTCGGATATTTAATTCTATCAATTAGCTGCAAAACAAAAATTGGACTGAATAGTTTATTAAATGTAATGAAAGGAAAAACCTCTGTATTCTCTGGACAATCAGGCTGTGGTAAAACAACATTGATCAACTCAGTTTTACATACCAAATTTAAAACAGGCGAGCTTATAAAAAAAACATATAAAGGCGCACATATCACAACAAAATCTCAGCTAATCGAGCTAAAAAAAGGTGGATTTTGTGTTGACACTCCTGGAATTAAAGGTTTTGGGATTTGGGATTTAGAGATGGAAGATTTAAAAAATCATTTTTTTGAATTTGAAAATTTTGCAAAAAATTGTAAATTCGGTGATTGCAAACATATTGATGAGCCATCTTGCAAAGTAAAAGAAGCGTTAGATAAAAATAAAATCTCTTTCTTGCGTTTTGAAGCATATCGTTGTTTAATAAAAGAAATACTAGAAAAAAAGGAAAGCTTATATGAGTAAGATAAAAAAAATTGAAGCTCTAGAAATTTTAGACTCTCGTGGAAATCCGACTATTGAAGTTATTTTGAAAACTACAGATGGTATAATCACAAAAGCAAAAGTTCCATCAGGAGCATCAACTGGCGCTAATGAAGCTTTAGAGCTTAGAGATAATGATAAAAAAAGATACTCTGGAAAAGGTGTTTTAAAAGCGGTATCAAATGTTAATAATGAAATCGATAAACTTCTTCATGGAAAATCTGTTACCGATCAAGAAACAATTGATAATTTAATGATAAAAGCAGATGGCACAGAAAACAAAGCTAATTTTGGTGCAAATGCAATGCTAGGCGTTTCTCTAGCAGTAGCAAGAGCTGGTGCTACATCTCAAAACAAAGCGATTTATGAGTATTTAAATACAAAAGGCACATACCTGATTCCATGTCCTATGATGAACATCATAAATGGTGGTGTGCATGCTGATAGTCCTCTTGATTTTCAAGAATTTATGATAAGACCAAGAGGCGCTCAAAATTTTAAAGAAGCTCTTCGTTGGGGAGCTGAAGTTTTTCATACTCTTAAAAAAATCCTAAAAGATAAGGGCTTTGCAACATCTGTTGGTGATGAGGGAGGGTTTGCTCCTAACTTAAAATCACATGAAGAAGCCTTAGAGTTAATAATGCAAGCTATTGAAAAAGCTGGTTATAAACCAAAAGATGAGATCTCAATTGCTTTAGATCCTGCAGCATCTGAGTTTTACGATACGAAAGATAAAGTATATTTTGAGATGAAGAAAAAAGCCGCAAAAAAAAGTTTTAAAACTAAAACACCTACAGAGCAAATTAAATATTTAGAAGAGCTTTCAAAAAAATTTCCGATAGATTCAATAGAAGATGGTCTCGCTGAATCTGATTGGACAGGCTGGGTAGAGCTTACAAAAGAAATAGGAAATAAAATGCAACTAGTCGGCGATGATCTTTTTGTAACAAATACAAAATTTTTAAAAGAGGGAATTGAGAAAAAAGCAGCAAACGCAATTTTAATTAAATTAAATCAAATAGGTACTGTAACTGAGACTCTACAAACTATTCATCTTGCTCAAAAAAACGGTTTTAACACCGTGGTGTCTCATAGATCTGGAGAAACTGAAGATGCTTTTATTGCAGATTTTGCCGTAGCAACCCACTCTGGTCAGATAAAAACAGGATCTTTATCTAGATCAGAGAGGATTGCAAAATACAATAGACTACTAGAGATCGAAAACGATTTAGGCTCAAAGGCTAAATTTTTTAAAGGACTCTAAATATATATCCCTTTAAATCAAAACACCTCATCGTTCAAGAAAAAGATGTTACTCACCTTTTTTTTCCTCTCTTGAATCCTCTCAAAAGCTCTAGACATAGGCTCTGATTACTGAAAATCACTCAAATCAAGAGTAACACGTGAAGTTCTACGCAAAGCTGCAAATGGAACCGTAGTTCTTTGTCTCCAAAGGGCCTTGAAAACTAGCCGTTAATGAATCAACTTCAGCTGCTGCATCGCTTTTTGGACCTTTTGGTCTTGGATAAGCTTTTTCACCCTTTAAACCTACTTTTGGGGAAAGATATTCTTCGTTATCAGAGTCGCTATCAGCTTCTCTTTTAAAATTCATTCTCGCCGAAGGTGCTGAATGAATTTTTCCTTCTCCATTTTTCTGTTTTTCTAATGCCTCCATCTTTCTATAAAATTCATCTTTAGATATGTTACCTTCTTTATAAAGCCACAACAGTACATCAATATCATCTTGTCCGCAATTTTCTAGTTTAGATTTTCGATCAACTTGAATTGGATCTTCTTTCGGTTTTACTATATCTCCCATTATTTCAGCAGCTTCTGTGTAATTCAGATAACCTTCTTTAAATATCTTACTATATACAGTTAAATACCTTTCTGATAATCTAGAATGATAGTATGAAGTTAATAGCTCAAAAGCTTGTCTCACTTTATCAAAAAGCTCTAAATCTTTTTGAGATATTTTATCTAAAGTTTTAACTCTATTAACTAATGAACTAACCCATTCTAGGGATATGTAAGAATATTCTTCCTTTTTTTGAATGAAACAAGAGCTCAAATACCCTTCTTCTCTTTCTTTAAACTCTGCAATAGTAACAACCATTGGTTTTCGTCCCCATGTTAAAAAGTCGGTAGTTACCCGAACTCTTGAAATTTCTTGAGCATCCTCAACAAATTCTGCATATGTTCTTTTTTTTAAATCTATTTGTGGAACACCTAATACTGCCATTTTTTTATCCTCTTTTATTTTTATTTATTAAACTAATTTTATTTAGAAAATTTTTATTGATTTATGAACAATAAATTTTTATATATCTTTATTTTGTTTTACCATATCTCTTAAAAGACTGATCATCTCCATACCTTTCGACTAAAAACTCTTGAATAGCTGCACTAGGGGTCTCCTCTTCCACTTTCCTAACTTGATCTGGTGAGTTTTGAGCGCTTGTAATACGACTTCTCTGAATTTCGCATAATTCAAACAAATTTTTAGCTGCAGCTTCATAGTTTCTTAAAGCTACACAATTCGTATTAATTTTGTTGAGAACCATTTCCTTATATTTGCTATTATGATAGTAAAGTAAAGTCTGAAAAACATCCCAAACCTTTTTAAAAAGCACTATCTCTTCTTCCTTTAATTGAATTCCTTCTTTTTCAATTTTACCTCTTAAAGTTTCAGTCCAATTTTTAGCTATAAAAGAAGCGCTCAAAGAACCTTCATTACTCTTTAACAAATCTTTAGAAGAAAAAGCGTCAGGAACCGCTTGAAAAACTTTTGTCACTTTTGGATCTAAATCTTTTGTCCAACTCAACCCATTCTTACCTTTATGAGTTGCAGTCTTACCTTTATGAGTTGCTATTACTTCAGCTTGCCTTTTTAAAGATTCAAAGCTTTTTTTATCTAATACACTTCTAAATTCTATCTCTTTAGAATTTATATATGGCATCTTCTCATTATATTCTGTCTTTAACATGATTTTTCCTTATTATTATTTTTTTAAATTATCTTTTAAACATTAATGATGCTTTCATTATATCAATAATGATATTAAAACTCACTAGTTTTTATACTATATATGAAAATATAAATTTAATAGAAAACAGAAAAAACATCTAGGAAGACAGATATAAGTCGATTAAAATAAATAGCTTATGCCTTTAATTGCACTCAATTCATCTGAATAAACGTAATTAATTAAAATAATCATTATATGGATATTAAAATAATAACTTTATAAAAACTTATTTTTCAGTTCTATTCGTTGTATTTATACAGCATCATCAAAATTGCCGCAACCACAACGCTAACTGAACAAATAACCTTAGTCAATTTTGAGCATTTATTTGGAGATAACTTTAATTTACTAGCTTGAAATTCTGGTTTTACTTCGTCGCTCTCTCTCTCGCTGATCTCTTCATCGCCGCTGACATCCTCTACACGCTCGACATGTTTTTCTCCATCCATTCCAACCGCAGGCGAAGATCTTTTTTCTCTTTGCATCATTTCTCTTATTTTCGCTTTATCTGCTGCATTTTTATTCCAAATTCTGAGTTGCTCTCCTGGCATTTGTTCTTGTATTTTATATAATAAGGAATCAAAAGCATTACCTGCTTCTTTATAATTTTTCATTGCATCATTTTTACTTGCCGGAGATAGAATTGATTGGAAAGTTTCTCGAACATTTTTAAAAAGAGATATTTCTGTAGGAGATAAACTTAAATGTTCACTTTTTTGAATTATTTTATCTGTATAAACTTGCGCCCAGATCATAGCCACTTTAGAAGATTCATCACTATCAGTAATATATTTAATACGATTAAATTTTCTTTTATCAACAACTGGCTCTAATGACTTTTTTTCCCATATTAACTTTTTATTACACTTTGCAATTTTATTAGCTTGTCTTATAAAGTCATCAATACTTTGTCTTTCAAAAACAGTAGTATAATTAGATCTATCTCCAACTGGTAAGGTTGCCATATTTTCTCCTTATTATTTTTTATTTTAAAATTATTTTTTTATGATTAATTAATATCTTATATTATAGCAATAATTACATTAAAACTCACTAATTTTTTATATTATTTATATAAATATAACTTTAAGCTTATAAAATATAAATAGTTTATAATAAACAGCTTATGGTCTGTTTTTCTACTGTTAGTTTCTTTTAAAAATATCAAAACATATTTAATGCCTATTAAAGATTTAATTAAAATAATAATTATATTAATTATTGAATTATTAATATTAATTGTTATAAAAATATAATTAAACAAGGAATTAATAATGAATAAAGTAATAGCTTTTTTAGGTGAGAGCGAAATGGGCAGATTTTATTATCCCTATTTTTGCAGCTCTCTAACACAATTAGCTACCACTTTAGGTAATCCTCCAGAAGATAGCAGAGGCCTTGATTTTGCTATCCAAGCTATTATGTATGAAAGAGATGTGATTTATTTTAGAGTTGAAGAGGAAGGATTTAGTATAAAAGATTACATCAAAAGCTTTGAAATAATAAAAGATAAAAAAAAAGTAAAAAGACTAGATGCGATTTGCATACCAGGTGTAGGTGATATTGAAATTATCTTACAACTAGACCCAATATGCAAATTACATAGCTCTATAATAATCACTACTCAAAAAGATTTGTTCGATTATCTTTTAGCTGAGTAACTATTATTTTTCTTCAAAATATTGAACTAAACCTTCTTGCGTAGCTTTCATGGTCTTCTCACCGTAGTGCCAATTAGCTGGACACACTTCTCCGTGTGTTTCAAAACAGATAAGGCCATCTATTACTCTGATAGCTTCATCTACAGATCTACCTAAGAAAAGATCATTTATAAGCTCATGGCGAATTATACCTTCTTTATCGATTAAAAATAGCCCTCTATATGCTACTCCTTCATCTTCATTAAGAACACCATAAGCTCTTGATATTTCTTTGGTTAAATCTGAAACTAAAGGATATTCTACTCCTTGAATCCCCCCTTTTTCTTTAGCTGTATTTAGCCAAGCGAAATGGGAATAGATACTATCTACAGAGCAACCAACTACTTCAACATCTTTTTTCTTGAACTCTTGAAGCTTTTCTTGAAAAGCATGAAGCTCCGTCGGACAAACAAAAGTAAAATCTAATGGGTAGAAGAAAAATATTACATATCTACCATGGAAATTTGATAAAGAAAAATCCTCATCAAATTTATTTTTTATAACAGCTTTTGCTTTAAACTCTGGTGCTTTTTTTCCTATTAATGTCATTTTATACTCCTTTTATTTAAATAAATTGTTCTACATTTTCCATCCAGCTTTCTTGCTTTATTGTTGTTTGAGAGCCATGCCCTGGATATACTTTTGTCTCTTTTGGAAGTTTCGAGAGTTTTTTTAAAGATTTAATCATATCTTTTGGATTAGAATATGAAAAATCTACTCTCCCAAAAGATCCTTTAAAGAGTGTATCTCCAGAAAAAAGAGTTTTTTCTTTCTCAATATAAAAACATGTTCCTCCAGGTGTGTGACCTGGAGTATGAATAACTTTAATTTCTATATCGCCAACTTCTATTTTATCATTATCTTCAAATACAACATCTGGTTTTACACCTTCAGCTTTTATAGAAAAAAAAGATAAAGGCTCTGGTTTTTGAAGCGTTTTAGCCTCCAATTTATGAATGTAAACTGGAGAGGAAAATGTATCTTTTAAATGCTTAACATCTGCAATATGATCCAAATGAGAATGGGTAAGTAAAATCTTATCTAATGTATAAGACTTGTCTTCTAAAAAATTTTTAATCTTTTCAAAAGCTCCAAAAGATGGATCTATGACAAAAGATTTTTTTGATTTTGAACAAGTTACTACAAAAGTATTATTCTCAATCGGACCTAAAACAAATATTTTTATTAACATATAAAAAAAAACCTCGCACCGGAGAGGATTTGAACCCCTAACCTCTTGGTCCGTAGCCAAGCACTCTATCCAATTGAGCTACCGGTGCATTTTAATGCTATTAATGATGACTAATATTATATGTTTTTATCAAGGGTTTTATAAAATATGTAAGGTCAAAATTGTAATGTCTTATTTTGGCAAAGTTAAAATCTCCTATATTGCTTTATTATTGTTTTTTAGGTATTCATCAAATTTAAGAGCAAATTTATTTTTTGAATTCTCAAAAAAATAAAAAGAGAAAAATTATGAGTCTCGCACATCAATTAACCCATTTGAAAAATTTAAAAAAACTTTTTTTTCATACTCCTCTTTTAGAAATTCAAGTAGAAATAAAAGGAAAATTAAAAAAGATCTATGCGAAATATGAAGCATTTAATTTTAGTGGATCCATCAAAGATAGAATGGCATATTATATTTATGAACATGCATATAAATCCGAATTATTAAAACCTGAGCAATCGGTCATTGAAGTTACCAGCGGAAATACAGGGATTGCGATTGCTGCATTGGGAAAATTTTTAGATCATGAAGTAACTTTAGTTATGCCAGATTGGCTTAGCAAAGAGCGCTATCTTATCATAGAGCTTATAGGAGCTAACATTATAAAAATTTCAAAAGAAGAAGGTGGCTTCATAGGATCTCTTGAGTTAGCAAAAAAAATAGCTATGAAAAAAAATATGTATTATCCCGATCAATTTTCAAATGAATATAACAAAAAAGCTCATGAAAAAACAACAGCTCCAGAATTAGTTATGCAATTAAAAAAATTAGGATTAAAACCCGATCGATTTGTTGCCGGAGTGGGAACAGGCGGTACAGTAATGGGATTTCATGACTTTTTTGAAAAAGAGGTTATTGATTGTAAATGCCATCCATTAGAGCCAGCAAATTCACCGGTGTTATCGAGCGGAGGAAAACATATAGGTTCTCATCGAATTCAAGGAATCAGCGATGAGTTTATTCCAGCACTAGTTAAATTAGATAAATTAAATAATATAATAAGTGTTGATGACTCTGAGAGTATTGCTTTAGCAAGACAAATCAATAAAATGGGTTTATCTGTAGGAATATCTAGCGGTGCAAATTTACTCGGAGCTCTACAATTATTAATAAAATATCCTGATGAAATAATTACAACCGTTTTTTCAGATTCTTCTTTTAAATATTTATCAACTGATCTATGCAAAAAAGCGAGTGATAGCGTATCTCTTGCTCATTATCCATTTAAAATTATTGATTATAAGGCTTACTAAAAAGAAAAAAAAATATTATAAAAAAATATTTGAAAATTTATCCAATATAATATTTATTTTTTATTTCTAAAATATTTTGCAAAATCGACAAAAAAATAATTTTATTGTTATAAGTAATATAATAGGAAAAATAAATAAGAAATATGTCGAATAGCGCTTTTTTAATTTTAGATCTTCAAAATGATATTTGCAGCATAGATGGAACGTTTCATAAAAATGGTTTAGATGCAAATTTATCTTTAAAGATAGTTCCTCATATTGTCGATATGATCTATTTTTGCAAAAAAGAAAATATTCCAGTTATTGCTGTTCAAATGAGCGTTTTAGAAAATACAAAAAAAGATGCAATAGGACTTGGAATTTATAAAAAAATGATACCCTTTTTAGAAAAAGAGGGATTAAGAGATAACTCTTGGGGACATGATCTTTTAGATGAAATTAAAAATGTAGATTATAAAATAAAAAGATGGACTATGTCAGCATTTTATCATACTGAGCTAGCTAGACATTTAGCAGCACTCAGAGTAAATAAGTTAATAATATCTGGATTTACAACAAACGGAATTGTAGAAACAACAGCAAGAGAAGCGGCATCTAGAAACTATCAAATAGTAACACTTTCCGATTGCATCTCAAGTTATAGTGAAAAACTTCATCTAGCTTCGCTTACTAATTTAAATAATTTTAGTGATGTTCTATCTTCTAAAAAGTTTCAAGAAAATTTTGAAAGGGAAAAATTTTAATGAATATAGTTATTTTAGGTGCAGGAGAAATTGGCTCTTACTTAGCTCAAGTTTTAGCAAATGAACAACATAGTGTTACTTTAATCGATAAAGATCCGATTATTTTAGAAAAGGTTAGTGAAAAAACAGATGTTGCAACTCTACTCGGTTATGGATCTCGTTGGAAAATTTTAGATGCTTTAATCGAAAATGAACCAGATATTTTCATTGCTATGACAGGTGATGACGAGACTAATTTAGTATCGTGCGCAATTGCAAAAAATTTAGGATATCCAAAAACAGTTTCTAGAGTAAAAGAGATCGGTTTTTTAGCAAGATCAAGACTAGATTTTGGAAGGCTTTTTTATGTAGATCATTTTATCGGAGCAGAAGTTTTAGCTGCAAATGATATTTTAAAAAGCATAATAAATCCAGAAGATCTAGCAATTGAGAATTTTGCTCACGGGGCTATTCAAATGAGAACGATAGTTGTTCCTCAAAAATGGGGCAAAACAGATGTCTCCTTAAACTCTTTAGAACTTCCAGAAGAGATGATAATAGGCCTTATTAGAAGAAAAAAGAAAGATCCAAAAGATCCTAATAAATTTATTGAAAAAATTATTTTTCCTCACGGAACTGATCATATTGAAGTGGGAGATGAGATCACTGTACTCGGTGAGACTAAATTCATGCAAGATATCCATAACTTTTTTAAAATAGAACAAAAAAAAGCAAAATCTGTAGTGATAGTTGGTGGCTCTGCTGTAGGAGTGAGACTCGCTCACATTTTAGAGCTTAGAAATATTCATGTAAAAATAATTGAGCATGATGAGAATCGATGTAGAGAAATTGCAGATCTGCTTCCAAAAAGCACTGTTATAAATGAAGATGGAAAAAATTTAGAGTTTTTTGCATCTGAGCAAATCTCAGATGTTGACGCTTTTGTTGTATGCACTAATAGAGATGAAGAGAATTTTTTGATCGCAAGTATCGGTAAATACATTGGTTGCAAAAAGGTAATTAGCTTAATTTCTAATACAAGTTTTGCATCTATTTTAAAATCTTTGGATATTAAATATGCTGTTTCTGAAAGAGTAAATATAGCTAATAGAATTTTATCGATAATTCATGAAGAGAAAATAATTTCGATAGCATCTCTTTGCGATAATAAAGCAAAAGTATTAGAAATAAAAGTCTCAGAAGATTGTGAGCTCGTTGGAATACCACTATCCGAGCTTAGCGCAAAACTTCCTAAAAATTTAATTATTAGCGCAATTGAAAATAGAGGCAGAGTTATGATTGGAAAAGGTAATAGAATTATTTCTCCGGGTGATACTTTAATTTTAAATACTAGCCCCGAGATAATAGCTCAACTGCAAGACTTATTTTAAGGAGCTCAAAATTGAGATATCAAGAAGTTAGTAAAATTATCGGTAAACTACTTTTTTACTTTTCTTTGATTCTAATTATTCCCCTTTTGATTGCTCTTTATTTTGAATTTATCTTCAAAACACCACATCCAAATTCTACTTTAGCTTTTTTAAAAACGATTTTGGTTAGTTTAGTCTTATCTGGAATATTTTTGTATTTTGGAAAAAAAGCTACCGGAGTTTTTTTTAGAAGAGAGAGTGTTTTAATAGTAATTCTTATGTGGGTGCTCGCAACCATTGTTAGTGGATTGCCTTTTTATTTTTCAAATACTTTAAATAATCCAGTAGATTGCGTTTTTGAATCAATTTCTGGCTTAACAACAACTGGTTCTACTGTAATGTGTCCCAAACTTTTTGAAGCAAACTCTACAACACCAAAGCCATATTCTGTGAAAAATCCACACTATCCAGAAAAAAACTACACCTTTTATGGAACGATCACACCTGTTAGAGATGCATCTGGCGCTATCCTCTATCAAGGAGTTGAAGCAGTTAGTAAAGCAATATTGTTTTGGCGAAGTTTTATTCAATGGCTCGGAGGACTTGGAATCGTTGTACTTTTTCTAACTATTTTGCCAGCTCTCGCTGTTGGAGGAAAATTTCTGCTTCAAGCAGAAATGACAGGCCCAGTTAAAGAATCTATCGCTCCTAGAATTAAAGAGACAGCATCGCTTCTTTGGAAACTATATTTAGGACTAACAATAATAGAGGTGTTTTTCTTAATTTTAACAAATGAAAAAATGCCAATTTTAGATGCCTTTTGTATTACCTTTTCAAATCTTTCAACAGGTGGTTATGCAATTCGAAATGATTCAATTGGAAGTTATCATAATTTTTTAACAGAATGGGTAATAATTGTATTTATGTTTGTCGGAAGTATAAACTTTGCTCTATATTTTCACTGTCTTAGAGGAAAGTTTTTCAGAATTTACGAACCTGATTTTTTCTTGTTTATCGCCGTTGTTATAATAGGCTCAGTTTTAGTTGTTTTAAAATTAATTGGAGCTGAGAGCTACTCTCTAGAAGGAGCAAAAACAGGTGTATATACCGTCTCTAGAGCCATTAGAGAGGGAACGTTTCATGCAATCTCCGCTCAAACATCTACGGGATTTGTAACAACAGATATTGCTAAATGGCCATTTGCTACTCAACTTTTTATGCTTCTTTTAATGTTTATCGGAGGAATGTCTGGAGCTACTTGTGGAGGAATTAAAACCTCTAGATTTTATATCTTATATAAGATTTTAAAAAACAAGATAGAAGAGATTTTTAGACCTTCAACTATACGACCTCTTAAAATTGGAAAAAAAGAGATTCCCATGAGCACAGGAGTTACAGTTTTAGCATTTTTTAGTTTAGTTGCATTTTTTACAGTTTTAGGAACTGTTTTTTTTATTTTTGCTCAAATAGATTCAGAAACTTCTGTATCATCAGTAGCTTGTATGTTAAATAATATTGGTTTTGCTTTTGGAGCAGGTGGCCCTTCCACTTCTTTTGCTTTTATGAATGGTTTTAGTAAGCTCTTATCTAGTTTTTTGATGTTACTCGGAAGATTAGAATATTTTATAATTTTACTTGTCTTCGCTCCTATTTTTTGGAAAATAAAATAATAATAATAAAAAAATTTAATCTTTTAAAAAATTTAGAGCTTCATTAAAGATATCTTGAGAAATTGCTGTCCAATGAAGGCAGTTAGGATCTAAAATTCTAATAAATTGTTTTTCTGTTTTTTTCACAGCTTTAAAAAAACTAGCTTCATATGGAATTTTCTCATCATTTGGTAAAAATAGAATAAATTTTTTGGCTTTTACTTTTTGCCAATCTTTTTCAGGATAAAGCCCCCAACCAAATAAAACCGTAAATTTAGCAAAAATAAATGCTATAACAGAAGATATAGCTCTTATCAATTTAATTACAATAATAGGTTTTTGTAATTTTTTATCGTCACAAATCTCATGTTTTTCTACAAAGCCTTGAACTATATTAACTATTTTTTGAGGAGCGAATTTTAGCATTAAAATATAAGGCATCATCAAACAATAAGAAAAAGCAGAGTAAAACAGCTCTTCTACAGTCATATAATAAACAGCTTTTTCTGAAGAAGCAAAGGATCGATCGTTTAATAGTTTTAAATCCCTGTGTTTTGATGCTAAATATGTTGCTTTTACACCACCGAAAGAATGCCCATGTAAAATCATTTTTTCTTTTGGAACATTAAGTCTTTTTTTCGCAAATTGTAAAATAGCTTCTGCATCTAAAAAAAGTCCTTTTCTTGTTGCAACAGATGAACTTTTTACGACACCTCTTTCATTAAATACTAAAACATTGTGATTTTTTATACTCGATAGAACCTCTTTGTAATGGCCCAAATCTTCATATTTAGCCCCTTGACCTAAAAAATGGATAATTAGTGGCCCATCTTTTTTTAATTCTCTACCATAGGGATCTTTACCAGGAACAAAAACACCATTTAGTTTTGCTCCATCAGCAGTTTTAATGTTTACTATTTCTGCATTAAAAACTTCTTTTAATTTTTGTCTACCCTGTCTTAAGTATTTTTTCTGTTTTACTTCTTTTATGGGATTTACAAACCAATTTGTTGTTTTTATAGTTTTAGATATAAATTGAGATGGGACAAACATGTAATGTCCTAAAAAAGTATGAATTTTATAATGTATGTATCTACATATTGCAATCGGAAAAATAATAACTGAAAAGATGTCGTAGACAAGCTTTGCTATTTTAGAAATCAGAGATTTTTTCATATGCTTTGGATAGGCAGCTTGAAAAATATCTGCAGCACTTAATCTTTCTAATCTTGAAACGTTTATAGCCATTTTTTTCTTTTATTTTTAGTTTACTTTCAAAAAACTATCTTATGAAAAAGTTGTCTCTTGTCCTAAAAAAAACCTACATCATTGGCATTCCCATGCCAGGCATACCGCCCATTCCACCCATGCCACCCATCATTGATGGATCCATCATAGGGGAAGTCTCTTTTTTTGCGCTCGGTTTGTCTGTTATCATTACGGCTGTAGAAAGTAGTAGCATTGCAATAGATGCTGCATTTTTAAGAGCTGTTTTTGTAACTAAGACAGGATCGATAACCCCATCTTTTATCAAATCAGAGAATTTATCAGTATATGCATTATATCCTACACTTCCCTTTTTTTCTAAAATCTTTTCAGCTATTACATCTCCTTTTTTACCAGCATTATTTGCAATAACTATTGCAGGCATTAGAATTGCTTTTTTAATTATTTCGATAGCTATTTTTTCATCTGAATTTTCTACTTCAATTTCATCTAAAAAGTTAGAGCATCTTAAAAGAGCAACTCCCCCGCCAGGAACTATTCCTTCTATCGCTGCTGCTTTAGTAGCATGAAGAGCATCGTCTATTCTTTGTTTTTTCTCTTTCATCTCTGTCTCTGTTGCAGCACCAACATTGATCACTCCAGCTTTTCCTACTAAATTAGAGAGTCTTTCATTTAACTTTTCAATATCAAAATCAGAAGTAGACATAGCTATTTCATTTTTGATTTGGGTTTCTCTTTTTTTGATCTCATCTAAAGATCCAAATCCATCTATGATAATTGTATTTTCTTTGGAAATTTTTATTTTTTTAGCTTTTCCTAAATAACTTTCATCAAAATTTTTAAGATCTAATCCCTCATCATCTGCAATTACCTTTGCATTTGTTAAAATTGCAATATCTCTTAAAACCTCTTTTCTTTTATCTCCAAAAAAAGGTGCTTTTACAGCAGCTATTGGAAGGTTTGCTTTAACTTTATTTACAACTAACGTTGTAAGAGCATCTGAATCGATATCTTCAGCAATTATTAGAAGAGATCTTACTTCTTTTTGCATAACTTTTTCTAAAATTGAAGCTACATCTTTTGCAGATGATAATTTTTTATCTGTGATATAGATTAGAGGATTTTCAAACTCAACTAACATCTTTTCGGGATTTGTGATGAAATAAGGAGATAAGAAACCACTATCAAATTGCAGGCCTTCTACTATATCTAAAGTTGTTTCTATACCTTTTCCATCAGAGATGGAAACAATTCCATTTTTTCCAACTTTGTCTAAAGCATCTGCTATAATCGAGCCTACCTCTAAATCATTATTTGCAGAAATTGTAGCTATCTGTTTGATCTCTTCTTTAGATTTAATCTCTGATTTCATCTCATCTAGATGTTTGTAGATAGAATCGAGCACCTTTTCAATTCTTCTTTTAAGAAATATTGGATTTGTACCTGCTATGACATATTTTAGGCCTTCTAAAAAAATAGCTTCAGCTAAAACTATAGCTGTTGTAGTTCCATCTCCTGCTATATCTGCTGTTTTTTTTGAGGCTTCTTTCACCATTTGAGCTGCCATATTTTCAAATTTATCTTTTAAAAAGATCTCTTCGGCAACACTAACCCCATCTTTTGTGGAGATTAATTCAAAATCTTTTTTTATAATTACATTTTTTCCTTTAGGTCCTAGGGTTACTTTAACAGTTTTTGCAAGCATTTTAACACCTAATAGAATTGATCGATGAGCTTTATCATTAAATTGAAACATTTTAGACATGTCTTATTCTCCTTAATAATTTTAATCTAAAGGTAAAAAAAAATTAAATTTAAACTTTATGTTTATTTAAATTTTTAATTTAAATTTTATTACCTAATTTACTTATAAAAATAACCGCTAGTATAAGGATAAACACCCTTTTTGTCAATAAATCGAATAAAAGCTTTTTTTGAAAAAATTAAATTTATTTTTTAAATGAATTTATTCAAATTAAAGCCCATATCTAATAAAATCGTATTCTGAAAAAACCTACTATCAATATGGAAGAGAAAACATATTCACATTATTTAGATCAGATAAGAGATCTATTAACCTCTGTTAAATCGGCACCTTTAGATTTAGATAATAAATATCAAAAATCAACTCGACTTGCAGAGCTCATCTCCCTTCTTGCAACTGAAGAACAAACTCCAACAGAAAAAAAATCTCTTAACAATCTTTTAAAAATTTTAAATACCTTGCAAGGAAGAGCAATTGTTTCGAATTTAATAGACCAATCTTTTAGATCAAAATCTTTAAACAAAACTTTAGATCAAATTTTGCATATCTTCACACTATATGGATTACCTGATGGTTTCCCAAAATCTTTAAAGTTTAGGTTTTTAGCTTTGAAAACTCTTAGACCTACATTTCCAAAGTTTTTAAAAACTTTTACACAAAGAGCCATCATCAAAGAAAGTCTAAATATACTTAATTTTGCAGATCCTTTAGCTTTGAAAAAATATTTAAATGAAAACAAAAAAAATGACTCAATAATATCTTTAATACAAAAACCTAGCTTTGGAAAAGAAACAATAAACAGCAATCTAAAAAACATTTTAAGTTTAATTGAAAAACCTTATGTAAAAAATATTTGTATTAATATTTTAGATTTAATATCAAAAAATTGTGCATGTATTGCTTATGATCAACTAGAAGAAAATTTAATAAAAATCTATCAAAAAACTCTTGATCAATCTAAATCAAAAAAAGAAAAACAAATATTTATTAACGTTGAAAATCACAAAGATCTAGAAGCTACCATCGATATTTTTGAAAAAATTCTTTCAAGAGAAGAATTTTCAAAATTAAAAGTAGGATTTTCTTTGGATGCCTATTTTCCAGAAAGTTTTGAAATGCAAAAAAGGCTCACTAACTTTGCAAAAAAACGATATGAAAAATATGGCTCTTCAATTTCAATTAGAATTCTCAAAGGCTATAGCTTAAATGAAGAACATATAACATCTTCAAAAAACAATTGGCCATCTGCTACTTTTACGTCAAAAATTGAAACAGATGCAAACTTTAAAAAAATGATACTTTTTGGATCTAAATTAGAAAATATAAAGGCTGCAAATCTCTTAATTGTTACTTCAAATATTTTTGATATCTCTTTTTCTTTAATTTTAATCAAAGAAAATTCATTAGAGCCTTATATATTTTTTGAAATTGCAAGAGCTAGATCGACAAAAGCTATACAAAAAGCATTAGATAAAATAATTGGAAAAAATTTAAAGCTATTTTGTCCAATTGTTTTTAAAAAAGATTTTCATTTAGCGAGCAATTTTTTACTTGGAAAAATAAATGACGTTACAAATAGTGAGAATTTTTCATCTAGATTAGATACTTTATTTCCTGGATCTAAAAGTTGGGATGATGAGTTAGATCATTTCCATCAATCCCTAAAACATATAGATCAGATATCGACATTAAAAAAACAAAATCAAGACAGAAATATTTTACTTCAAAAAACAAAGACTTTTGTTTTTGAAAACGAACCCATTACAGACTTTTCTATAAAATCAAATATCAATTGGGCAAAAAACATTCTTGAAAAAGCAAAAAATTATATTCCAGAAGATATTCCGATTGTTATTGATAACAATAAAGTATATTCTAAAGACATTGAAATCGGAAAAAACCCCTCTCTGCCTGACATAGATTACTATAAATCCTCTTTAGGAAATGAAGCTCAAATAGATCTTGCTATAAAAACGGCTAAGAAAAATGAAAAGTTTTGTAAAAATGAAACAATAGAAAAAAGATGTGAAATTTTAAAAGCTGCAAGTCAAAAAATTAGAGAAAACAGAGCTTTTTTAATTCAAAACTTAATCGTTGATATAGGCAAAAATTTATTTGAAGCTGATCTTGAAGTATCTGATGCTATTGATGCTATTGAGTATCATTTAAATCATGTTTTGGATATTTTTTCAAAAAAGGATATAAAATTTGAGCCTAAAGGGACTATTTTAATCATCCCTGCTAATAGTTTTCCTCTTTCAACTATGGCAGAAGCAATCTCTTCTGCAATAGTCACAGGAAATACTGTACTTTTAAAACCTCGAAAAGAAAATACTCTTATTTGTTATCAATTAGCAAATTTATTTTGGCAAGCAAATGTCCCTAAAGAGTTTTTACAATTTTTACACAGTTATAATGATCTCTTTGAAAGAAAAATAATTCCCGATAACCGAATTAACTCTGTAATGATTTCAACTTCTGTAAAATACGTTAGAAAACTACTCAAGCTAAGAGAAAACAAAGATATAATTGCGACTACCGGGGGTATTAACGCAATAATAGTTACAGCAACAGCCGATAGAGAGCAAGCAATATTATCTATTATAGACTCAGCTTTTCATTTTTCAGGTCAAAAATTTTCTTCAGCTTCAATTTTAATCTTAGAAAAAGAAGTCTATGATGATCTAGAGTTCAAAAACAATCTCAAAGATGCGGCTAAAAATTTAAAGATTGGCAGCGCCTATGATTTAACATCAACTATTACTCCTCTTACCAAAAAACCAGATATAGAGTTATCAAAAGCATTAAGTGAGTTAGATACTAATGAAACTTGGCTATTAAAACCTAAAAAAGATTTAAATAATCCAAATCTTATTACTCCTGGCATAAAATATGGAACTCAAAAGGATAGCTTTACTAAAAATCAAGAGCTTTATGGACCTATTTTATCTGTAATGAGAGCTGATAATTTAGATCATGCAATTGAAATAGCAAATGATTCAAAATATGCACTCGCTGCTGGGCTCCATAGCTTAGATCCTAGAGAGCATCTAACGTGGCTATCTAATATTGAAGCGGGAAATTTATATATTAACTCAAAAATCACTGATGCTAAAATAAAAAGACAGCCCTTTGGTGGTTATAAAAAAAGCTGTTTTGGCTCTGGCTATAAATCTGGAGGAGAAAATTTTTTACTCAACTTTTTAAATCTTAGACAAAAAACATTGCCTTTAGAAAAACTTCCCACATCTGATTGGATAAATAGTCTTTCAAAATTTTTAGAAAAAAAACCTCTATCTGCCGAAGAGCTAAAACTTTGGTATGCATCTGTAGGAAACTATGTATATCATTGGCAAAGACTCTCTCATGACACTGATTATAATAAAATTATTGGACAAGATAACATTCATCGATATGTAGCAAGAAAAAATATTACTCTTAGGGTTACTAAAAACAGCTCCCATCTAGATGCTTTAAGAGTCTCAGCTGCAGCTCTAACTTGCAATGCTAATTTAGAAATTAGCTATACAAACTCTAAAGAACTTGAAAAGTTTAATTGGATTGATCTCCTTCCTGTTTTACCAAATATCGAAGAGAGCGAAAAAGCCTTTATCAAAAGAGTAAAAGGAGGTAATATTGAAAGACTACGTTTAGTAGAAAAAGCTTCAAAAGAGTTAAAAAGAGCAGCTGCTCTTTCTGAGACCTATATTATTGACGCTCCTGTTTTAGCAAATGGCCGATTTGAGCTTTTACATTACATTAAAGAAATTAGCATAACCTATGAATATCATAGATATGGCAATTTAGGCATAAAAGAATCAGAGATGAGAAAACCTATCACATGAAAAACATTTTACTAAATACTGAGCAAGAAAAAGCTGTAAATCATATTGAAGGACCACTTTTAGTACTCGCTGGGGCTGGCTCTGGTAAAACTAGAGTGGTTACTATGAAAATCGCAAAGTTAATTGAAATTGGAGTGGCGCCGCAAGAAATTTTAGCCCTAACTTTTACAAATAAAGCTGCAAATGAGATGTCAACAAGGATAAGAGAGCTGACATCTAAAAATATAATAGCCTCAACCTTTCACTCACTTGGAGCTAAAATTTTAAGAGAATCTATAACTCATTTAGACTACTCAAATAATTTTACGATCTACGATCAAGAAGATTCTTTAAAAATTTTAAAAGAGTGTTTATCTCATCTAAAATTAAAAGAAGACAAATCTGTTTTAAAAAAAATCAGATATAAAATTGCATCTTTAAAAAATGATTTAATCGATGTAGACGATATAAATGCGATGTCTCATCTTACAAAAAATGAAATCGAAGCATTTCGTCTATATCAAAATAAATTAAAAACTTGCAACGCTCTAGATTTTGAGGATCTTTTATATCTAACAGCAAAGCTATTAAAAGAAAATACGCAAGTTTTAGATTTTTATCAAAAAAGATGGCCTTTTATTTTAATAGATGAGTATCAAGACACAAATTTTGTTCAATACACCATTGCTAAGATGTTATCTTTAAAATCTCAAAACATCTGTGTTGTTGGAGATCCTGATCAATCAATTTATTCGTGGAGAGGCGCTAGATATCAAAATATTTTGAATTTTGATTCAGATTTTAAAGATGCAACCATCATTAAACTAGAAACAAACTATAGATCTACCCCAACTATTTTAAAAGCAGCAAATGAGCTTATAAAAAACAACTCCTCTAGATTTGAAAAAAATCTGAAAAGCGATCTTGAAGATGGCGAAAAAATCAAAATTTTTAAAGCTGATACAGAAAAGATGGAAGCTGCTTTCGTTGTAGAGAAAATTTTAAAATATCAACTAAAAGATCAAAAATCTTTAAAAGATATAACGATTTTTTATAGAACAAATTTTCAATCTAGAGTCTTTGAAGATATTTTGCTTGAAAATCAAATTCCTTACATAATTTATGGAGGCCTCTCTTTTTATCAAAGAAAAGAGATCAAAGATATTTTAGCTTTCTTAAGACTTCTCATCTTAAATTCAGATTTTTTAGCTTTTTCAAGAACTATAAACATACCAAAAAGAGGTTTTGGAAAAACAACAATTTCTAAACTATTTTTTTTATCTGAAAAAAATGGAATTCCAATAATACCCTTCTTAAAAAAGCTGCAACAAGATCCATCTTCTTATCCAGAGATAAGACTCAATCTGAGCCAAAAAAATAACTTAGAAAATTATTTAAAATCTCTTTTTGAGATAAGAGAGCTCTATCAACAAAATATTGATCTAGACGAGCTAATATCTCACATTCTTACCAAAATGAAGTATTTGGAATATTTAAAAGAAGATCCAATAAGCTTTGAAGATCGAAAAGAAAATATTGATGAACTTATCACAAAAGCAAATCAGGCTTATGAAAACAATCAAAGTTTAGAAAAATTTTTAGAAGATATTGCCCTCGCTACCACCAAAATAGAAAATGCAAAAGACGATTCTTTAAAACTCATGACTCTTCATAACTCAAAAGGTTTAGAATTTGAAACTGTCTTTATAGTAGGATTAGAAGAAGATCTTTTCCCCCATGTAAATTCTAAAAATTCTATAGAAGAAATCGAAGAAGAAAGAAGACTTTTTTATGTAGGTATGACAAGAGCTAAAAAAAATCTATATATTACTCATTCTCTCTCTCGTTATATGTTCGGTGGGGTAAAACTATCTTTGCCCTCTCGATTTTTAAAAGAGCTAGATGCAGAATATATAGAGGATTTATCAACTCCTTATCAACAAAATTATAGAGATTTTTACGGCTCAAAACCAACATTTTCTAAACCTAAAGTAGATACAGATTACATATCTTCTTCCGCCTCATACTCAATTGGTCAAAAAGTCTTCCATAAAACCTTCGGCAAAGGATCTGTAAAAAAAGTATATCAAACATCTCTTGGAGAGACTTTAGATATTTTATTTGAAGGATCTCATCATATGAGATCATTAGTTACAAAATATGCCAAGTTAAAAATTTTATAAATCAAAGAAAAATTTATTAAAAACCAAGTCTAGTAGTTAACAAAAAACCAAACTTTTATCTGCATCCCCCCTATCATCTTTAAATTATGTATTTGGATTTAAAATATTTACTACAAATTAAATTAATATTTTTATAATTTCAAAATTTTATAAGAAACTATCTCAATTAATTTAAGAGTTGAATAAAAATATAAATTAATTATAAAATGCTTTCTTAAAAATTTTGATGAATTTATGAATACAAAAAAAATAATAAGTTTTATTACGCTTTTGCTCATCAGCTCAACTATACTTTTTGCAGATGTAGAAGATCAAACATCATTAGATAATTCAACTTTTGATAATCTTCAAAATGAAGCTCAAGAAAATGATGCATCTATTACAAATGATTTACCAAAAATAGAAAAACTCCCTGATATAAAAAATACAAAAAAGAATAAGTTTATCTATTTAAACCTTCAGACTATTTTTATTTTACCAGAAATCGGTTTAGGTTTTAGACATAAAATTAATTCACATGGCTATGATTTAAATTTTGCTATAGACCCGTTAGTTACAAATGCAGCAAAATTTCCTATTGGAACTATTGGAGCAAGTTATATAAAATATTTTAGTTCAAACTATTATTTTGGCTTAGGCTTAACAAGTGTTTTTCCATTCATTTTCATGAATTCTCCAAATGTGAGTTTCGGTAAACAATTTGAAAAATCTTTTGTTCAACTTAAAATACATTATGGACTTTTGGATGCCCTAAATCCAATAACATTCTCTACTGATAAATGGCTTTTTTTTCCATCTCTGTCAGTTGGATTTGCTTTTTAAGTCCTTTTATAAAAATGCTTTAAAATTTTTCTAAAAGAGATAAACCTTTTCCAGTGTTTATCTCTTAACCTATATACAGATATATTTGGAATAAATCTAGCGGGAAAAATAGCTTCATTTTGAGACCATCCAGGTCTCCAAAGATTAGCTGATCTATGATTTCTAAAAATAGAAATAGTTCTCAAACCCAATAAAGAAGATAGATGACCAATTCCAGAATCGTTTCCTATCATAAAAGAAGATTCATAAATAAAGTTTGTTAAATTTTTTAAATTATCAAAGCTTTTTAAAATAATTTTTTTTTCTTCAATAATTTTAAATTCTTCTCTTTCATTTTCTTTTATTACAAATACAGGATCATATCCTTTAAGTTTTAAAACTTGAGCAAGTTTTATATATTTATTAATTGGCCAGTTTTTACTTTTTTTTGCACTAGCTGGATGCAAAATTACTCTTTTTTCAAATTTTTTAAATGTGAGATTTTTATCAATTTTTAGATCTATTTTTTTAGATGTTTTTTTTAATTTCAGAATTTTTTTGCAAAAAAGCAAAATGTTATCCACCATATTTATACTTGGATCAAATAAAGCATCCCTGTGATAAGGCTGGCCTCCTATTTTTTTAGATGGACATGGATTTAATACAAATACTTTATCTATAAAAATTTTTTTTCCTTCTTTTATTAATTTCATAATAAATGAAGAGCTTTCATTATAAGATACAAAAATCTGATCATAAAATTTTAAAATTTGATCTATTTTATCTTCATTTGGATATTTTTTTATTGGAAGATGTGAAAAAAAACTTTGCATCTGATCTAAAGACCCATGAAAAGTATCAACTCTGTATCCATTTAAATATAAATTATTAGATAAAAGTAGTGAAATGAGACCATCGCCAAGGCCCTTGCAACTAAAGATCGCTGCTTTCATAATTTTCAAATTTTTTTATGAGTTTATCAAATCCCTTTAGAACTCTTTTAACAGAGATAGTTTTTTTCCAATATTTTTCTCTAAGTCTTAAACCTTTAATATTTATTAGAGGCCAAGAGACGATAGTCTCATCTATATGAAAAGAGGGTCTCCAAAACTTTTGTTTTCTTTTTGTTGAAAAAACAGTGAGCGTTGGAATTTTTAAAGCAGAAGCAAGATGAGCAACCCCTGAATCATTTCCAATAAAAAAAGCACTTTCATGAATAAAAGAGGCCATCTCTTCTAAATTATTAAAATTTGGAATATCAATATCTACAGAATTTCCAAAATATTTTTTTTCATGTGGAGCTAAAATAAAACTAGGCTCATATCCATCTTTTTTTAATTTTCTAGCTAGCTTTAAAAACTTTTCTTTTGGCCAATTTCTCTCAACATTATTACTAGTTGGATGCAAAACTATTCTCTTTTTAAATTTTCGATATTTCAAGTGAGTAGGAATAGTTATATCGTTTGAGAAAAAAACATTTAAAAGATTTAAATCATTTTCACAAAAAATCGCTAAATTCTCTTTTACAGTTAAATCAGAGTTAAATTTTAAATCTCCCTTGGGAGGATTTCTACCTTTGCAAGCAGAAGGATGAAGCTCATATGTTTTCTCTAAGTGATTGTTTTTTGCATGATTTACAAGTAGTTTATTAAGTTCATTATAATCTGAGTTGATGACAAGTAGATCATAATCATTTAAAAACTCAAAATTTGTTTCGATTTCAGGATACGGTTTTATCTCTGTATACTTAAACCAACCATTTAACTCAGATAAAAAAGGATGAAAAGTATCAACTTTATAACCATTTTTACTAAGATTATTGGAAATTACTAAAAAAATTAGTCCATCACCAAGTCCCTTTGAACAATAAACTAAAGCTTTTTTCATATGTTATTTTTTCTCAGCTATGAGTTTATCTTTAAGCGTTTTTTGTCTTTTATTAAAAACTCTTATCTTCCAGTTAGGAGGAAGCTTATTATCAATAAAATTTCTCTCTTCAAAATATTTAAAATTATCTGCAATATATTTCGGAAAAGTTTCATCTATTTTAACAAGTTTACATCTTTTTCTTGCCCATTTTATTAACTTGTATGCCCTTTTATATCTAGGAGTATTTACTTCTTGATGAGCTCCTGACTCTATTTTATATGCATATCTATCAATGTATCCCATACCAGAAAAATGCCATCCTGCATTATACATGCTATATTGATATGGAAACTTAGTTCTCAAAGTCTCGGGTGAATATTTTTTTACAGTTTTATAAGATGCTACATATGCAAGTGGCCACATATCCGTTTTTAAATCTTTTCTATTTAAAAAAAAGCGATACATTTTTAGCCATAGCCTTATTGGGTCTTTTTTAGACGCAATCATATCTTTAATCTCTTGAATTTTTTCTTTTCTTACAATCTCATCTACATCTGAAATGATTACTATGTCATCATCTTTTGCGCCTTTAAGACCTAATAAAATATCATCCCTTTGTTCATTTTCTCTATCCCAATCTGAGTAAGCGGGAGATGGTCTTTTCTTTCCTACAACATGTATGATTTTATGTAAAAATTTTGAAAATTTTTCTTTGTTTTCTTCAAAAAAAAGAGGTTTTTCATTTCCACTTTGAGTAAGAGGATTTTCAACAATAACAAAATAATCAACAACATCATCTAGCTCATGTAATCTAACTTGCAAAAGTTCAACTTCATTCAAAAAAGGAAAGCAATCATAAACTTTCACATTGCCATCGTTTGAAAAGCCTAAAGCAGTAATATTAATCATTAAAATACAAAAAAAGAAAAAATTTTTCATCTTTTTTCTCGCAAGGATACCCTGTCCTTTAGGTCAGGGAGGAATTGCGCCTCCAAATTAAAACGGCCTTTCTAGCTTGTATCCGGCCTATGTTTTTCTTAATGTTCACACTATCAGAAATGATACTTCCATTGATATCTGAAATTGCAAAGAAGCCGGAGCTTCTTTTCCCTTTAACAAATCCAACTCCCTTGGAAGTTTTAACAAGATCAAATTTTTTTAATCCAAAAAGTTTT
>SDBU01000391.1_pt1 | contig 62168 bp, 95 predicted proteins | sample 2277071 | NCBI WGS metagenome assembly SDBU01 (sample SAMN10397929, study PRJNA504765) | marine sediment metagenome | isolation source: marine sediment core GS08_GC12, 126 cmbsf | place: Arctic Ocean: Gakkel Ridge, Loki's castle | collected 2008 | reverse complement strand
CTCGTGAACGTTCGACCCCCCTATCCCGGTGCCAGTTGGTGGCACTGATCGTGTGCGGAAACATTGCGAAAAGCGCGCGAAAGCCTATTTTTGTAGGGATTTTCCTTGACATCGCACGATCGCGCGTGTATAGTTTAGGTAGTGCCAGACGGTGGCACGAAGTGAGCCCGCGACGATGGGCGTCCGGGCTCGTGGTCAACACCTTTTAGGGAAGGATATTGACGATGAACACTATATCAATTCCAGCTAAGACCAGCAAGCAGGGGCGCAATTGCGTCAAAGTAACCTGTGGCTCATTCGAGCGAATCGATGCTACGGCAACGGCCGCCAAGGACGAATTGAAGCGAGCGATTGGCCAGCAGCTACGGTATGCGTTTACCCGAACGTACCGTCAAGCTGCCGACGGAACGATGTTCTGCCTCTACTTCTCGGACGGTTGGTGTTACGACATTGTTTCAGCAGAGACTATTGAACGGGGCTATCCGTCCGTGGCGATGCTTGAATCCAGTGTAACGGAGTACGAAGACGCTCAAGCTATCGTCGACCACCACGTAGCGGCCTACTGCGACCCCCGGAAGGTAGGTGCGGCGTGAAGCGTGCGACCGGACAGGACAAGGCGAAAGAGCTACGGAAGCGCATCGACAACAGCTTGGACACACTCGCCAAGGCTGTTGACGACGTACGAGCGTCTGAAGCGTTCCGACAATACCTAGCCGTTCAGGCCCGTTTCCACCGCTATTCGTGGCACAATTCCATGTTGATAGCGATGCAACGGCCCGAAGCTACCCGTGTGGCCGGTTACAGGACGTGGCAATCACTCAAGCGCCAAGTCCGCAAGGGCGAACATGGGATAACGATCTTCGCGCCTTGCCCATGGAAGCGCGAGACCGACGACGGTGAGACTGAGCAAGGTATCTTCTTCCGGGCCGTCCACGTGTTCGACGTAGGGCAGACGGACGGGGCGGAACTACCCGACGTGGACGTGCCGACGATCGACACCGCGTCCGATGATCTGCTCGCCAATCTTCGACGGGTAGCCGATCAGCGGGGTATTGCGGTCACTTTCGCCAAGCTTTCGGGCGGTTTGTTCGGCGTTTCCAAGGGCGGGACGGTGGACGTAGACAACACACACCCGACCGGCCAACAGGCCAAGACGCTCGCCCATGAGCTGGCACACGAAGCGCTCCACAAGTCGAAAGACGCGCTGACCGGCATGTTAGGAAAGACGCGAAGCATCGCCGAGCTAGAAGCTGAATCGGTCGCCTATGTAGTCTGCACACACTTCGGGCTTGACGTGGAAGTCCGGGCAAGTCGCTACATCGCCCTATGGGACGGTGACGCCAAGGCCTTGCGGGCAAGCCTGGAGCGCATCGCCAACACCGCGCGGAGTCTGATTGACGATGTGGACGGTCTGGACAGCCGAAAGGCGGTGGCCTGATGGCATATCAGCCGACACGATGGGAAATTGCGATTTACGGGCCTCACCCGGACGGGCCGTTGCTGCTCGCCTACACCATGCGGCGCAGCCGGATCAACCTGATCCATATCATGCGGGACCGGCGCGAGCATATCGAGCGTGTCTGCGGCCTGGGTGATTGGGTGACGGGTGACAAGGCGTCCGATGGGATCACAATCGGCACCGAATGGCTCTGCCGGTATTCAGGCCGAACGCAACGGGACGCCAAGGATCAAGAGCTAGTTTTCATCATGGACGTCCAAGCGGCCTCGAAAGTAGGTGCGGCATGAAGCTGTCAGACAGAATCACAACCGACTATGGCGTAGCGTTGCGCCAGGATGGCGAACGCAGCGCCGCGGATATGATGGCGGCCCTGAATAATGGCGACGGCGTGCCTGTGCTGGCAATGGCTGCAGGGCCGCTCGGTGTTCTTCGAGCTATGGAAATCCGCTGTGGCCCGCCGCACGAAGGGACGCATACGCTGGCGGTCGTCAACCGGATTGACGGCTCGCTAGTGCTCAATTGGTGGATATTGAACGTCACAATATAACAATCGGCGCCCGCGCATGGACGGTCCACGCCGGGCGCCTTGGCCCCGTATTTAGGAGATACGAGACGATGACAACTGTAGACGGTTTTGAGGTAATTAGCACGTACACGGCCGAGCAAGCGGTCGATGACGGGATGCTGGTAGTGGCCTCGCCAGACACCCACAAGGGCTGGCTGTTCACCCGGAGGGTCTTTGACGCGATTATGGCCCTGCCAGAGCTTCAAGGCGAGCCGGTCCACGGGCTGACGTACAAGCGGCGGGTTGTTCCGCTGCTTATGGACGTGGTGTTGGTCGCACGAAAATACCCGACCGAAAGTCTGTACACGGGGAACGAGCTGGACGGGAATCTCACCGGAAAGCGGCTCTGGTTCGCATTCAACGACCTGGGCGGTATCACGGTCATGTTTCCCGAGGACTACTAACAACGAAAGGCGGTGGATGATGAAAACCCGGAAGCGTCACAGTAACGAATCTGGCTATGTCGCTGAGCGCTTGAACCCGAACCGACGGGGACACAAAGTCGTCATCTATCTGGCCGAAGCGCAGGGCATTGACGTGAATGGGCTGAGATATGCCACTGTCTGCGATCAACACGGACAAGTGCAAGGCTGGCCTAGTTTGCCCAAGGCCCGCTTTGCGATGAAAAACCCGGACGAGTTCTGCACGGATTGTAGAAACGAAGCGAAAGGCGGTGGATGATGTTGAGCGAACGCTACCGACCGAAGACGTGGACCGATTTTGTCGGCCAGCCGGTGATTCCCGAGATTCAAGCCGCGTGCGGTGATTCGTGGCTGTTTGACGGTGGCGGCGAGCGCTGGCTGTTCGAGTCGGACGGGATCGCGGGCTGCGGCAAGACATCGGCTGCCTACGTGACAGCCCGGGCGCTGGGGTGCGCGGACTTCGACATCCTCAAGCTGGACTCCCGGTCAACGACGGTGGCCGACCTGCGAGCCCTGGAAGGGTCCATGCGGTGTTATGGGTTCGGTCCGGTAGGCCGGAAGGCCTACATAATTGACGAAATCCACCATTTGAGCCGCGATTGCCAGCGGATGCTGCTCAGCCTCTTGGAATCGCTCCCGTCGCACGTTATCGTGATCGGGACCACGACGTCGGTCACATGGGCGGATGAAGTGGACGGCCTATTCAGCCGGTGGCGGCGCTTCATTTTTCGCAAACCGAGCGCCAAAGCGGTGGCTGAGCACCTAGCACGGATCGCGTGTGACCTGGACTTGGCCGTCCCGGACGGCTTCAACATTTTGAACTATGTCCAGGGCAAGCTGCGACATACGCCGATGGACGGAAACAACATTCGAGCCGCAATCGACGGGCTGCCGGATGCGCTGCGGCGCTTCGGCGGAGTTGCGGTCGCGGCGTAGTTGGGTGCAGCTCGCTGCTCTACTTAACACGGTTGGCGAGTTAAGCATACTGGCACTTTTGGAGTGAATTGTAAAGCGAACGAAAGGACGAAACGATGGGAGCTATCAAGAACGAACTACTCGACATCGCGCAGGCCTTCGGCGAGGCTGCGCACGACTTGGCGACGACGCCCGAAGAATCGCCGAAGATTGTGGAGTCTGTAACCGACGCACTGCAACGGCTCCGCCGATTGTTCGGGCCGAGCACACCAGCCGCAGGCGACGAAATGACCGTTGGCACACTCATTGCAACGTTACAGCAGTTTGACCCAGCGGCGAGCGTGTGGATACCTGACTGGAACGAAGAATATGAAGCGCCGACCAGGGTGGGAGGGGTGAGACTTACAGAGCCGGACGACTGGGACTTGGCCCCCCAAGACTATTCTCCCAAACCTGACTCATTCGCCAGCGGCGTGATACTGATGTGCCGCTCGCTGGCCGACGATCGACGCTGACATGAGCATCGCCAAACGACTTTACGAGGCCCGCCGACTACTAAGGCGAGGACACCGCGTACCGGCCGATAGGCGCAACGCCGAGGCGATCGCGGAGGAATTGAAGAAGCATCCGCCGCTCACGATCGTCGGTCGGCTCTTCGCTGACCGGACCATCGGCATAGGCGTGCGTCTCGATACCTCGATGTGCCTCCAACCCGAAGAACAGGATGAGTGAACCATGACAACCGCACTGACTTGCATCCCACACACGGACCTACCGATTGCGACTCACTGGCCGACGATCGACGTGGAAGTGCTCGAGCACGCTCCCTCCGGGCGAGGCTCCGCTCGATTGGCGACGGCCGAGGCCGTTGAGCCCGGAACCGCCGTCGAGTTCCACAATGAATTCCACGGCACAACCGCTAAGTGCCAGGTCCGGGCGAACGGCACGATTTCCGCCCGCGTGTACCGTCGGCTGTCTGTCCAACTGTGCGAGGCCGCCAAGCTAAGGGACTCGTGTAGCTGTGACGGGCCGCACGGGGATCCCGCCCATGTATTGATCCCGCTCGGGCACCCGTTGGACCGCTGCGAGTGGCGGGTATGCAAGCGACCGGCTGCCGCCGAGCCGTCCCGGGCCGCTGCGATCGCCAAAGGGCTGGGGCGATTCACCTTCCTTATCGCGCTGCCCTACCTTATTGCGGTAGGCTGGGTGTTGGGCTGGGCGCTGCTGCGCCGCATACCGCGGATGCTCGGCTTCGCGTTCAAGCTGGCTGCGTTCGGATTCGTACTGTGGCTGGTGATCACATTCTGCATGTATATGCACGCGGCCGCGACACTGTAACGGCGTGCGGCTGTCCTGCTGAGGCGCGCCAGCCCTAACCCGGCGGCATGCGCTCCAGCAGCACGGTCACTTCTTCATCAAGACTTGCTCGACACTCGATATTCGCAAAGCAAGATGATCCACCGAACGTTGAATGGCGTTGAGTTTGGACCAGCCGCCGCCCGCCGCAAAGATCAAGGCCGCTCCCCAGGCCGCCACCTTGAGCGCGCCATTGCATTGCCACCAGGCCTTCGTCGTATTATGCGGCATCTTTAGCCTCCTTGCCATCTCAGGCCGTTATGATTTCCCTGGTGGATAGGTCGAACACAACCCAGAACACCTCGCCGCCCGTGGCGGTGAACTTGTACTCCACGGCGTAGATGATGTTGGGATTGGTCAGCACCGTATCCGGCACCCGATGCCGGAAGTTGTAGCCGGTGTTGTCACGGCTCCATCTTGCGTCTGTCTGGAGCGAGTCAAACACCACGTTAGCGACTGTCAGTTCATCCGATTCCGCGACTAGCGCCTTGGTAATCCGGTTATAGACAGCCCAAAAAATCGAAGTCAGCGAAGCCACGGTGATGTTGACCCCATCGGCGCCGACAACACGCGCCATGCAGATTGCATCGGCATCCTCCCAAACCGGCGCCTTGATTACGTCTGTTGTTGCCATCAGTTATCAACCTCCCCGGCTATCGCTCCGGGAACCAGAACCTGCGCGGTCCGCCTACCGGCTTCGTGGACGTCGCCTGCAATCATGCCGGGCAGGAAAACCTGGACCGCCTGCACGTCGTAGGGGCCGGGGACACCAGCAACAGGCGCACCCCACGCGATCCCGCTGTAGTACCCAAGCAGCATCTGCCTATCAGCGCCGTCGATAACGTCGTCGGCTACCGGCAGCAGCTGCCATCGCCCGCCTAGTATAAAGTTCAGTACCGACCGTCGCCTGTTCTCCGTGTCGATCGCCATTACGGACCACTCACCATTTTATTCTTAGTTAGCGTACCCGCCGTATCGGACGTCACGATCTTCTGATCAACTACGGTGCCTGCCCCGTTATACAGCTCATAAAGTGTCGCCGTCTCTTTCGCAAGGTTGATAAGAGCCTTGTACACGTAGTCGACTTTGAGACTTAAAGATGCCGCAACAGGAGGCGCACCTTGTCCAGGCTCGCCAGTGGTGTCCGTTCGAACTACGTCCGCTACCTGAGCATTAACTTGCGCCGGCGTCGCAAGGAGAGCGTGCGCAGTGTCCATCTCGGCCTTCGTTGGACCATCGTAGGTCGCCAACTCCGCCGCCACCTGCGCCGGAGTTGCAAGGAGGGCATGGGCCGCATCCATCTCGGCTTTGGTTGGCGGCGCGAACGTGGCGAATGCCGCATCCGCTTCGGTGTTCACGTCCAGCTTTTCTTGAGCGGACAGGGGCACGTTGCCCGTTTTAGCCCCGATGTCAGAATCCATGCGCCCACCAACGAGCGCGGCGGGAAGCCGACCGGGTATCGTCGTCGCAACGTCCGCGTGAATCGCCCGGATGACCTCAGCCAGTGAGACGGCATTGGCGGGTGCGGCCTCAGCGGGGAATGCGACCACACCGGCGCTGCCGACTAGGATGTTGATGAGTTGCTTGACGTACTGTATCAGCGTGTCCGCACTGGTCGGATCACCATCCGCAGCAGCGTCAGCTAGAGCCCCCAATACCGACGCCAGCGCCGCATTGTCAGTGCCGCGCATCGCCGCACCGTTCAGGTTGACGACATCCCCCGCAATGATGTCCAAGATTAGGTCCAGGCGGCCACCATTGATCCAGTCGTCCAGCAGAGCCGCTCTGGCGTCGGTCAGTCGCGTCAAGAGCGTGCCAACGTCGGTTGGCAGATTGGCCGGGTCCAGTTCAGCCAGCCGCGCTTCGGTGCAGACCGACGCCAGAGCGGCGCTCTCCGTCCCGCGCATCGCCGCCCCGTCCAGATTGACCACATCTGCCGCTACTGTGTTCACAACGGTAGCCATATCCTGTAGATCTCCGGATATCGCCGCCGTCTTCGTTCCATCAACACCGAGGGCGTCCCGGATCTGCTCTTTCTCTGCCGTTGTCCAATCGCCCGACCCCGCCGCCGGGGCCTCGCCGTATCCGGTGCGCAGAATCATGTAATTGTGAGTCGCAACCGCTTGGGTAAACGCTGCATCGACCGTGATCGTGTCGGTCGCCGGGTTGAACGCCGTGATACGGCGGCGCTGGCCGGTAAGGTTGCCCGAGGTGATCAGCAGCCAGGCGCCCTTCCAATAGTCGGTGTCGGTTTCCGTGCGAGCCGCGTCGACCAGCGTTGTCGTCGTGCCCGAATCGGCCGTTCCATTGACCGACTTCACCACGTCGTCGGCGCTATGGCTCGAACGGCTCGACACCGCCGCGTCGATGTTCGCACCGTTGAACGGCGTACTGTCGGCAAGGATCGCGTCCCGGATCTCGTTCACGGCATCGGCGGCGAGCTCCGACGCCCCGATCGCATCGGCTGCGATCTTCGCCGCCGTGATGGCGTCCGTGGCGATCGCTGCGGCGGTCAAGACCCCAGCTCCCATCGCCCCGACGTTGGCATCCATCCGTCCACCGACCAAGGCGGCGGGCAGGCGCGATTGAATGTCATCAGTGTCAGACTGTAGGGTGGCGACATCCGCCGGCAGATTGGCCGGGTCCAGTTCAGCCAGCCGCGCTTCGGTGCAAACGCTCGCAGCAGCACGGCTCGACACCGTAGCGTCGAGGTTATCGAGGTTGGTTGCCCGGGCGGCGGTCAGCCGCGTGTCGTGGAGCGTATCGAGCTTGGTCCGGTCGGCGGCGGTGAAGTCCACTGCCGTCGTGTCCACGATCAGCGCCGCGGTCCCGTGCTTCTTGGTCACGCCCCCTTCGACGATCGACCACTCGAAGCGGATCTGCTCGATCAGGTGCGTCGAACTGACCGTGTAGCTGACCTTGTAGACGCCCGTGGAAACCAGCGTAACCGTACCGAGGTTGGTTGATCGATCGGTGCCGGCCTCGTTGCTCGCCGTGATCGTCGGCAGCGAGTCCGGGGCCTCCATGTTGCCCTCGGTGTCGTAGATGTAGAGGTCAAGCTGGTAGGCCGTCGAGGCCGCGTCCGGACGCTCGAGCGTTGATGGGATGATCACCCGCACTCGGGTGTTGTTTTGGATCGCAGTGACCGAAGCCTCCGACGCCGGATCAGCCGGCAGATTGTCGGTCTTGGCCTTGGTCGCGTCGGCGACCGCATCGACGGTCGCTATGTCCGCGCTGACCGATGCGCCGGCGGGAGCGCCGAGCCGAGCGAAGCTGTCACCCGTTTGCGTCGTCCCGATCACCCAGTCGGCCAATTTCTTACCGATCGACCCGGCCGTGGTCAGGGCCGAGGTGAGCTGATCCCAGATCGATTTAATGGCCGCCGTGGTCAGCCCGGTGATCGTCCGCGTCGTTGTCGACCAGACCTTGTCCGCCCCCGCCTGCGTGATGCCGACGTCGTTGGTGACCGCCGTAGCCGCGCCGACCGTTGCGAGCTGACCATCTACCGTCTGGTTCAATTGGCCCGTCCCGGTCCCGCGCGTGTAGAGCCCCCCGGCGGCCTCCGCGGCGACGTTCGGCAGCGCCGTCAGTCCCATGCGCACACCATCCGTAAAGTCCGGACCCGTCAGAGCGATCTCTTTCGTCTCCTCAATAACGCCGTCGAACTCGATCGATACCTCGACGCCGCGTGAGCCCGTGGCGATCGCCGCATCGGGCAAATCAAGACGATAGAGGCCCTTGGCGTTCGTGCCGTGTACCTCGATGAAACCGCCGTCGGCGTGGGCCGCCGTCGCGCTGGCCAGCGTCGCCAGTGTGATCGCTGTGGCCCCTCCACGGTTCCGCGTGTAGTAGCAGGACGCCCCGGCCGAGTTGAAAAGCAGGCCGGTCTTGGCCAGTCCCGTTGTTGCGTCTCGCAGCCGGAAGTAGACCGTTTGGTCCGTGTTGCCCGCTTTGATCAAGTCCATCAGCCAAGCCCTCCGCTCATAGACAGGAACCCGCCGTACAACATCCCGTCATCCAATAACGGAAGGTCTGGTCCTGTGCTTTCGTTTACAGTCACCACAGGCCCAGTACCCGTGGTCGATTTGCGGATAATGATCCAATCTATGACTGCGGCGTCCCTACCAGCCGTACTTGTGTTGCACCAAAGCTCATCTACCTGAGTCGCCGCTGTGTGAAAAAACGTAAACTGTGCCGTCTTGTTCGCCCGGTCCAGCAGCCCCCAGATGTTCTGGGCCCCGATGTCCATCAACATCCCAATGATGTGAAACCCAGAGGAGACCGCGGCGATCACTTGGTTGCCGGTGTTGTGCCTTAGCTTCCAGTCCGCGGAGTCCATCGGGGTCAGAACCCCGATTGTCTTAGCAGCACTATCATGCCGCAGATGACACTGGATGTTGTCGTTGTACGGGACATTGATTCTGACTTCGTACATATAGTCGCCGCTCGTAATCGCCGCGATCCCTTCTTCACCGCGACTGTACGCACCGGTTTCGCGATCAGCGAACACCGCAAATGTTGCGTTTACTGCTCGCATCTTGTCTTTGGTTGATGAACCTACGTTTGCCCAGCCCACCGGCGTGTCGCCGATCGTCGGTTCAGCCGCCATCGTCTCGAGCGCCGGATCGAAGACGTTGACGATGAACTTTTCATCCGCCGTGTTGTCCGTCGTCTGGCTACTGTGAAGCGTCGGGCCGATATAGATTCGAGCGTTGGTCGAATCGTAGACGGCTATCTGATCGTCGTCCTTGCGAGGCATCACCGCAGTTAGCGTGCTGATGCTGTCCGTTGCCGGAATGAACTTCTGGATGTCGTCTTGATACAAGTCTGGTGCGGGTGCCCGGTCAACGCCGCCAAAGATGTACACGTTGCCGCTGACATCGGCGACCCCCTGGTTCTCAGATGGAGCAGCGAGGGTCGATGTCATCGCAACAGGATCCGTGCTCTCGTTCCCCGGGTCGTACTTCCATATCGTATCGAGATTGCTAGTCGAACTGGTTACGCCACCGAAGATGAACATCCGACTCTCGGACGACACCCATACAGCGGTGTGATGGTTTGACGCGGTTGGGATATTCGCCGTTGTGTCCGTCACAGTACCGGCGCCGATGTCGTGGACCAGTATGTAATCTTTCCAAGCGGTCCCGGTGTACCCGCCGAACAAAAAGACCTTGCCGTTCGTCGGATAGACCGCACCACTGAGTCCACTTACTGAATCGGGAAGCGTCTCCGTCAAGGTGGCGAATGCTCCGGTTGCCGGATCAAAGGACTGGATTTTATTTGTTCGCGCGCCGCCTTCTAGGCGGCCACCATAAAGGAAAATCTTCTGCTCGTTAGCGTTATAGACCGCCAGGGTTTGGCTCAACTTGGTGTCGAGACCGGGATGAACATAGCCGATCTCTCCGGTAACGATGTCATACCATTGCACAACGTTGGGGCCGTTGTTGGCACTGTCGGCGTCAACACCGAACCAGTAGATCCTCCGGCTTACGGGATCGTACGCCGCCGACATACCTGAGTCCGCGCCGTACGGAAAGTGCCCCTTCTTCGTGTTCACAAAATCGTCAAAGAACGTGAACGTGGCGTCGCCGTCGGAAGTGTCGGATACTGGCGGCGTATTGTGAATCATATTGATCGTAAGCACCTCGACGCCCAGCGATGGAATCTCCACCCAAAAAGTAGCGGTTTGCCCTGGATTATCGAACGATTCGCGCCAATGGTCCAGTACCGTCGTGTCTTGTAGCTCGAATCGGACATTCGTCCCTTCGCTGTCGATCTCCGCGAAGTTGAAGTTCGCGCTGGTTAGATCGACTTGCACTGGGAAGTTGGTCTGGGCCGAGCCGCCGGTGTTATCAATGTCGATTGTTCTCGTGAATGCCATCTAGCTACTTCTCTACCAAGCGCCCTTCCAATCCTCCTAATTCGGCGGCAGCTTGGCCGCCTCCCTGCTCACCTCGCCAACGCACAGATGATCACACCTGTATTACCTCGTTGGTTTTACGTCACAGTTCCGTCCGGGAGCGTCCAGTCTGTCCCGGTGGCGATGTTCAGCTGTCCGTCGTCCGTGTTGAAGATGAGCATTCCAGGATTAACCGGGGCCGGTCTTGTCGCATCGGAATAGGTCCAAAGTATGGGCGCAAACAGTATGGGCATTCCCGACATCACAACCTGCGTACCCGTTCCCGTCTTGGTGTTCACGTCCGACAGGTCCGTTAGTTGCGTAACCGGACGATTCGTCGTTAGCTTCGGCCCGCGAGCTTCGTTGCTGGCGGATACGCGGGACTTAGCCATCTCGCTCGCCTCCCCAGTAGACGTAATCGCCGGGCGTGCCGCCAACCACGAACCAATCCGACAGGTCCACGTTTTCGAGCGTCAGCACGTCATTCGCCTGCAAGCGGTGGCCAAGTAGCTGGCCCGCCACGGAACTGATCGCCGAACCGCCCACCCACACGTCCCCGCTATTGTCCGAGGCGGCGCGGATGTCCACCCGGTCCAAGAAATAGGAGTTCGAGATGAGCCGGATAGGACGATCCGCCGTCTCGATCGAACAACTAGCGTCCCAAGGTTTTAAGGTGCCCTCAAACATCCCGCTTCACATCCGCACCGATCCTAAGAGTCCTCGAGGTCGCCGATGTAGAGTTCTTCATCGGGCACCAGCAGGTTCTTATCCCTCAAGAATCGCGCCCCGGGCAACCTCAGTAACCGCCGGATCCTCTTTACCCGTTGCGTCTGAAGCGTGTCGAGCGTGCCGGCCATGAGGAACGCCGTGCGAATCTCGCCCTGCGTCGAATCTGGGTTGAACACCACCGTTGCTCCGGCGTTGACGAGAAAGCCGATCACCCCCGCCTCGTGCTTCCACTCCCCGCTACGGCACACGGCGACGTTGACTGCGCCGTTGGTGACGAGCTCTCGACCACTATTAAGGAGCAGATGGCCGATGGCCTTCGCTCCCGCGGCCACATTGCAGATCACGTCAGACAGCGGATTACTCTCATAGCCGATCTCGAGCCGGCCGATTGCCTCGGTCGATCCGGCAATTTGCGTCCTGCCCCGTCGCAGGAGAATTCGTTCGATGGCATTGCCGTCCAGCACGGCTGCATTCTGGCTGGTCGTGGGCGAGGCAATGAGGATTTCCTTGGTCCATTGCAGCTCCGTGCCCGTGCCGTCCTTGTACCAGAGTGTGCCGCGGCCGCGGTGGACGACGCGATCGGCGGTGATGATTAGCGAGTTGCCGCTTGCCCCGATTGCGGAGTCAAAACCGAGTTCGGTCTGAATCAGGGCCAAGTGCAGACCGGTGCCACCGGATTGATCCAGACCGGCCGTCACCGGAGAGTCGTTCGACTTCGTGAAGAACAGGCTATCGCCGGTTGCCGGCTTGCCGCTAGTGGAATAGTTGCCGGCGGTGTTGAAATTGCCGTCCGCAGCGCCGCCGGTCCATGTTTTCGTTGCCATCTTCGAGATCTCCCTGTCGGATGCGTCTTACGACGATCCCGCGAAAAGGTATACTCGCTACAGGTCGAACGACGCCGGCCTGGCCAGCTCCATCGCTACCGCGTAATCCCCACCCGTTGTCGCCCCGGAGACCGTCACGTTGACCCGCATGAAACGCTTGCGCCCCAGATAGACCACCGTCTGATTGGTGTCGGTCGCCAATGCGGCAAGCGTGCCCTCAAGGTCGGCCGCCGCGACATCCGCCCAGCTCCCGGGGCTGCCCGTCCCGTCGTCGTCCGCCTCCTCGACATCAAGCGTGTGCGTGCCGTCGGTGATCGTTCCGACCAGCACATGGACCGCAGGAAAGCGAAACGTAGCCAGGTCCACCGTCGCCCCGTTCACCGATGCGTTGCGCGTCGCCGGTCCGAGCGTCGTGACCAGCTTCGGCGTGTCTCGTAATGCGTTTTGGATTGTCATGCCTTACTCCTCACTGGCGCGTCAGGTCAAAGGTCTCGTTTATGTCCGTTCGATCGTCCAGACGAAGCCGACCGCCGGTGCGCACGAGACGCTGGATCGTCTTAAGCGCCGTCCCGGACCGGCTGTCGAAGATTCCACCATTCAAAGCCAACTCTCCGATCCCACCATCCGTCTGCGGATGAAACTGGAACCAACCCCCGTTGACGATCGCCATCCAGAAGTTACTGGGATCGCTGTTCAACATGCGTACAATTCCCCCGTCCATGGACAGCAGGCCACCGGCCGGAAACTCAAACGGCGCCTTCACGACAAAAACGCCGGCGTTAAGCACCACGGTTTTCATGGAACCGTTCGTGCTGTTGCAGCTCACGGTAACGTGGGGCGTAGCGAAGGCGCCAGGCCGCGTGCGGATCTGGACCGTGCGATCGACCGAGAAACTGCCGACGAATTGCACGCCACCGCTGAGAATCAGGACCGACATGACATGATTATCGCTACCCGGATCGACGCCATCGATAACCGCCTTGCCGTCGAGGATCATCTGCGAAGTGGTGAAAAGCACTTTCGTTAGCTTGAGGTACAGCGTCCCCGATCCACGGTGCTGAATGATCTTGGTGAACTTGATGTCCAGCGGGTTTCCCAGTTGCGCGATGTCATGGGGGAAGCCCGGTTCGACGATCAACCCCTTCCACGTTGATCCGGCGAAATTCGCGTTGACCGTCGGAGCCACACCGCTGCCGGGCTCGAAAAGGGCAATCTTCGTCGAATCTGGTACTCCATCCGACCACGACGCGGATGCGTCCATCACCCCGTCAAGCGAAATCCATTTTGTGAAGGTCTCGGCCATCTCAGATTCCTGCGTAATGAACGTAAGCTGCTCGCCGCCCGCCTTGCCAGCGGGCATCCAACCGCAGCCGCAAACCAGCAACACAACCAGATAGACTGTCTTTCTCATATTGGATGATCCACGTTGTAAGAATGTCAGCCATTGGAGGCCCTTTCCTTAGCGCAGGTCGGACACGCCTCGTTCAGCACACTCAACGCGAAATAGTGCCACTTGGGGTAGCTCTCGGACCATTTACCCACCGGACAGCGATAATTGGCCATGCCCCATTTGCGCTCGAGAGAGCTCCGCGGCCGCTTGGGACACTGGCAGGCCCCGCAGAAGTGCATGCCGTTGCGCTCCTGGAATCTATCGCACCCCGCGCAGACGCGCTGCCGCTCACGAACGAGCTCCACATCCGCCCGGGGACCCCGCTCGGCGTGCCGGCGAAGTTTCCACTTGAGCCATTGGCGAGACAGCCAGAAACCCATTCGCAGCGGAACGCGCAGCGGGAGGCGGACCACCCAGACGGCGACCGCCGACCAGGTAATGCGCCCGTGCATGATTCGTAGCCAGTTGACGACGACCAGGTCGAAGGAGAGCTTGCCTCCCGGCCCGACCGTTGCCGCAGGCCCGCGTCGACCGTTCCCGCCGCACCCGGATCGCGTCTCGGGCCGACGTACCATCGGAGTCGGCCCGGCCGAAGCCGGAGCCGCAGCAACCACTCCCCGATCGGATAATTGTTCCCGCCAATGAGTCATGCCTCGGGAAACTCCAGGCCGATCGTGCCGGCGTAAATACTGTTTCGCTCCGGGTCGTTAGGAAACGAATCCGAATAGGTCGGCCAACCGGGAACGCGGATCCGCGAACGGTTGAATTCAAGCAGAAAGGACGAACAGGCGTTGTTCAAGCTGAGCGTGTCCGGGATCACCACATCAGGAACGGCGGGCCGACTGAAGCTGCTCAAATTGCCCCACCATTCAACGTCTTGGAATCTCGGCAACGCGGCGCCGTTTACGCGGTAGTCCGCCTCGTCCCCGCTCACCACCGGCCACGGATCGGCGTAGATATTCTCCTGACTGACCGTGATCCGCCGACCGGCCGGCGTCGTGAAGTCCACCGGCTCGGCGAGCCGCAACCCCCAGCGACCGCCAACCCGCATTCGGATGTGCGGCTCGACTCGAATGAAACAGGGGGGTTCGTCACACCGGTCGAACTTGGCGTGGGCGACCATGGACAGCTCGATCGTGGCCAGAAGAAGGACCGGTTCCACGTCGAAGGCGACCTGCGACTGGCGCAGCCGGGCCGTGACACCGCCCGGAACGGCCAGAACCGGAAGTGCGTGGTCCGGCGCCAGCAGGCTGCCGTCGAGGAAGAGGTTCCAGTCCCGGCTCCACGCTTCATACTCCGGCAGGCCGACCCCCCGCGAGTTCTGGTGGATCTGATCCATCCGCACGCGGGGCTGCTCCGAGCCGTCGGGCCGTAACCATCCGGGTAGTTGTTGCGTGGCAATCATGGACAGCACCGCATTCTTGACCGCCAGGGCCGCCCCAGCGAAATCGAACATTGGCCGGGCGGCGCCTCGGACCTGAGCGTTGTTTTGCGTGATCCGGAGAAAATTGTAAAGCTGGCGTTGGGGGGATGCGTTGTAATAGCCGGGGTTGGGGCGTGGCACGCCGTACTCGTTGGTAATCTCGCATTGCTCGCCCTCAAATGTCCTCGCGTAGCTGGCCCCGCAGTTGCAACCAAACACCAGCGGGATTCTCGCCAGACACCCGAGTAGCAGATTGGCTGAACATGCTCGCGTTCGATGGAAGTTGGCCTGGTAGAGGTAATTGCGCTCGAATTCGATTACATGCGGGTCGTAGCGGGCGGCGACGAACCGCACAAACATGTTCTTGCCTGGATCGGGCATGTGATAGCCCGTGAAGCCGCTTACATCGGGGAAAATGCCTCTGAGGGGCTCGCCGACCACCTCCCCCTCTGGACACAGACCCGTATCCGGGTCGGCCCCCGTGTCCCGCACGTATCCGCAGGCATCATGGATGCACTCAAGCCCGAAGTTGTCCCAGCCGTTGCCCCGCATGTAGGCAATGTCGAGCGGAACGCGCCAGGGTTCATTCGACTTGAGGTCGTGCATATTGCCGTGGGCGTCCTTGCCGCTGAGCACCGATGCCCCGGGGGCGAACTTCCGATAGGGCATCAGAAAACGCCGTCCGTCCGTCGGCACCCCTCGCACCCAGCTATCGGGCAGATCGTCGCAAAGGACGCAGCCGAGCCCTACACCGTACGTGTCTGCGCACTCCTGGCCTTGGACCTCTGGGTCGAAGTTCATCCCGAACCAGCAATCGCTGATATTGCCGAGGTTGGCGCACCAGGCATATCCGCCGCAGGCCTTAAAGCCCTGGCCGGTTTCTTTGTTGTCCGGTGGCCTGCAGTAGATGCTGCCGTTACTCATCGCTCGGGGCCCCCACAGTAGAGCCGGTGGCTGTTGAATTGCACCTCCTGCCAGGGCGGCGTCTCATACGCTCCGACGAAAGCGTGGCCTTTAAGGTCATCGTTCTGGACCAGAACAACGCCCGTAAGACTCTTGTATCGCGTGTGCCGCAGGTCTTTGACGTTCTGACCGCACAGCATCCCACCCCATCGCCCGCCCGCTTCGACGAAGTCTGCCGTATGTAGATGGCACGGCTCAACGCCGTCATCCGTTCGCCTCCGCGACAGCGCTTCGGTACGAACCGGAAACACGGTGACAAATTGAGCGCCCCGCGCCGCTGCCAATGTCCAAGGCAGAACGAAAGCCAATGCGCATAAGTCCGCCGTCGTCGCCCGGTACGGTTCGTCCGTCACCGGATGCCTCGCTCGCTCATCCGGCCGGGCGTACCGACAACCCGGCGGGTCGAATGGAGCGCAGGCATCGCCATGCGTCGAACATTCAGTCCCCACACCCTGCGGCAGCCCGCCTTCCCGGCAGCAATCCCGCAGCGAGTGATCGGCACAATGCCCGCTCATCAGGCAGCAGGCTTCGGTGATATCGGCGTTGGCGTAGCAATCCACCGCGCTGCACGCGATGTCAGGTGTGATCTGGCCGCCCGCCCCCATGCATTCTCTCAAGCCGGCATCATCATCGGCGACCTGAAAACATTCACAACGATCTTCTTCCAGGTCGCACACACAGCAGGCGTTCGGTTTTCCGCATGTGTAATTTCCGTCTCCAAAGTCGTCGCAAGCAGACCCGGCACCGGCGGGCCTGCCGCCGTCGTCCAGGCAACGACCCGGCGTCCGGTCGCTACACTCATACACGCCCGGAAAAGACTCATTACAACAGGCCTGTGTTCCGCAACGCTCGCAGCCGGGCAGATGCGACGGACACATCATCGCGCATGTGGTGCCCGGTCCCATCGGCTTGCCGCGAGGAAGCGCAAAACAGTCGCAGACCGAGCGGTCCTCACACGTCCACGATCCGTCAAGATGAAACTCGCAGCAGGCTTCCATCACAGTTGACAATCCGTGATCCTGAAATCGTTCACCGGCGGCTGGTAGCTGCCGACCAGGAACTTGAACAGGTGCAGGGCCGTCCAATGCTGCCCGTCATGGACCAGCGGAAGGATCGGCGTGTAGTCGAGGATTTCATCCGCCGCCCAGACGTGCTGCACGTACTCGATCGCCTTCAGGCCGCCGAACGTGAACACTTCCAGCAGCGGAGCAGTCGGCGAGACCGTCCACTCGCCGAGGAACGGCGAGGGCTTTTGGAGACGCTGCACGAAGAGAACGTGCCCCTGCGGGTCGGGATAGCCCCGTAACACGGACCAGGCGATTCCCCCGCCGCCGCCCAGCTCCGCGATCCAGGAATCATGCTCGCGCCGGGCCCGAAGGAAAACCGTGTCAACCGTCGGTACGCCGTTTTCCTCTGCGTCCCAAAAGCTGAACTCGTATGCGAGTGCCGTCTGCCCATAGTCGGGGGAAGCGTCGAACGGCAGCCCCGCCCAGTCGTACAATTCGTGCTCGGGATCGATGTCAATCGGCCCGGGAAGCCGTTCGACGGTAAGCTCGTCCCGCAGATCATGGGGCGGTTCACGCGGCTTCGGGACCGGCAACGGCGAACGCCGCCCGGGCGGGCTTACCGCAGTGTCACCCGCGTCACTCACGGAGGCTGCGGCCTGGGCCTCAATGGCCGAGGCGATTGCGGCCTGCTGCCCCTCGGCGAGCGGCGGTTTGGGCGGCAGCGTGCCGTAGCGGACCTCCCGGACCTGAAGCGTGTGATCCTGGGCGGTAGGCCGCTGGACGACCACAACGGTTTTTTGACGAATGATCAGCGGTCTAGGCGGACCACCCAGGGCAATCGCCACCTGCCCGTCGACTCGATAAATCTCCTGCTGAAGGTTGTCGATGGCTCGGGCCATCTCTCGATATCCGGGCAGCGAAATCTCCGGGAGCTTGGCCATCGGATCACTCGAACGGAGTAAGAATGTCGACCATGAAGTCAACGTATCGGTGCAACTGGTGCTTCTTCCTGACGGCCAGAGACTCCGGCTCGTTGCCGTCATAGATGACCGAGCTTGTTCCGTCGTCCCACGTTTTCTTGTGCTGAATGATATGGGGATCGTGCAGTTTGGGGTTCCATTCAAATACGATCGTGATCTCGTGGTGACGAAGATCGCCCGGCTGGATGATAATGACGGTGAATGGCCCGAGCATCCCCCCGACCGGGCGAACGTCCAACGCAATGAACCGCAACGCGCCCTTTTCGGCGCCCTGGAACGGACGCTTGTTGACCGTCCCGAGCTGACCGAGCACGCGCCCAATCACCTCGTCCCCTATCGTGTGGACCTTTCTAAAGCCGGTCAACGTCGCCTGTGTTCGAGGAACCATCGCACCCTCGAACTGCTCGAATTCGTTCTTCAGGAGTTCCAGTGCTATATCTTGCTTATTGTGGTTCGTGTAAAAGAGGTCGGGTTGATTCGCGGCACCCCCAAACACCGGTCGGTACTTCGGAGATGCGAGAGGGACCTGGTTAAGATCGTAGTCCACCTTCTCGAACTGCAAACCACCGGACACGTCCCACTCCCAGTGGTCCAGGATATTTCTCGGATTTTCAATGGCCAACGGCGGACCGTACGCAGCCAGCATGATGTAGTTCGTATGATCCAGCCGTTCTAGGCGATCGAGCGCCAACACCACGAGACCGCTGTTGTCCCCCGGATAGGCCGACCCCCACGGCACCGCCGCCCCCTCGGTAATCAGGCTGGGAATCTGCATCACCACTTCAGGGAAGTCGTTATGGTCGTCCACTTCGACGTGAAACTCGCGCTTCAGCCCTTGCCATCCGCCGATCCCGAGGGAATAGCCGGTACGACCGTCCATGAGCTCGATGCACTTGGCCACCCGATCAAATACCCCCCGTGATGTGAACGCGACCTTTTCTGTTTTGCTTCAATTGCACTCCGTCCCGATCGATGCTTTTTAAGATTTTGACCACGTCGAGCATTCGATCGACGAGTGTCTGCTGATTCTTGCTCTGCTTCGCCAACAGCGATGGCATATCCGCACCCCTAATCCTTCCCTTGAAGGTCGGGTCTGCGAACTCGTACTGGCTGAACGGCACCGTAAATCCGCCTGCGTCCCCGAATCTCTTGTCCCGCGCCAGGCGCAGGTTGTGCTCGAATTCCTCAAACGAGATACGGCCAATCATAAACAATTCTTTGAGTTTCATCGCGCGCAACGTGAAGGTCTCGAACGGATCGATCTTTACGTCCGCTATGTTGAACAGCTCCTTCGCCGCCTTCCGCAGGCCCGCAAGCCGCTGCTTCTCGGTCATGTATCCCTTGTGCTGGGCGACGATCGTATCGACGGCCAAACGGTTCAGCTTCTGCATCGGCGTAACGGTGTCCTCGATGATCTTTTGTGAAAGCTCCCAGAGGTTCTTCTGCTCTTCGAGCACGAGGCGGCTATGGTCCAGTTCGTCGGCCCGGGCCCGGGCGATGACCACCGCAGCCTCGAAGGCCGGGCTCTTAGCGAGCGAGGATTGCGCGATTTGCTCGTCAACCCGTTCGCGGAGAGTCCTGCGCGGTCCTTCAATCCCCTTGATCTGGGTCGCCGCCTTATCCAGCAGCTCCCCGATCTTGCCAAAGAATAATTCCGTCTCGTCGAAGCCACTCTTGAAACTGCCAGCAAGGTCGGCGATGAATTTGATCGGCGCAGAGAGGACCTTTGAAAACGTGCTCGTGGCCGCCCATTTCTGGGCCGCCCCCATCATTCGTTCGCCGGATTCAATGTAGTGTTTGATGATCCTGTCAAACAGTGGCACTCCGGTTGTCAATGTCTTGTTTAGATCACCCAACCAATCTCGCACCGTGCTGATGAAAAGCCCCAGCTCGCCGCCGGCCCCTATGGTCTTCACATCCTCAAAGAAAGTCTTCCAGTGATCCGTCAGTGTCTTCCAGATTTCAGAAACGCTCTGCGTTACGACCGATTGGCCTTTCGGGTTCAACCGTTCTTCCAGCCATTTCGCAAAATCAGGATATGTCGATGTATCATTCAGTGATTTGCCGAACTTTTCAGCCGCATCGACGATCCCCTTAAACGGCGAAGCCTCGTCAATATCGAATTTCGCAACGAATCCGGGTGCGATGAGGCCGAGCCCGATTTTCTGATTCAGAATTTCCCCTCCCGCGTCCAGAATCGCATCTCGACGACGTTGAACGCGGTTGAGAAACTCATTCTCTGTTTCTCCGCCAAGGACATTCTGACGAATACTGATCGTCCGCTTGGACCTGAACGGCTCGCCGATGATCGGTATTTTTGCCAGCGCGGCTCCGATTTCTCCAAACAGTTTGGCGAGCTCGGTTATCGCCTTACCGATCGCCCGCAGCGACATTCGGATCGTCTGTTCAATTTGACCTATCAACCAGAGAAAAACCGTGCGCACATGCTCCATCCACGTTTCCATCGCCGTTCGGAACAGTCCCGCCGTAACGATCTCACCCACCGTTTCAAACAGACCCTTCATAATCCCGCGCAGGTTAGTGACTTCGATGAATGCCGCCCCGATGTCGCGCTTGATGAGAATCCCCAAATCCTTGAATCGCTGAATGAGGCCGTAGGTCGTCTCGGCGATCTTCCCCATCATGCCGTGAAAACGCCCGCCTTCGATCGCGTTGCGCTTCATCGCCTCGGCGATCTGGTTGAAGTTCAGCTTGCCCGCCTCCGACAAGTCGCGGATCTTGTCCCTGGTCGTGTTCAGGACGGCGGCCAGATCTTCCAGACTCAAGATACCGCGCGAGGTGAACTGCCGGATGTCCTTCCAGACCTGTTTGAACTCCGTCCGCGACTGGGCAAACGGAAACACGGCCTCCGAAAGCGACGTGCCAGTGGCGGCGGCCGCCTCGCCTAAGACCGCCAGCGTCGGAAGGATCTCCTTCGCGGTGAAGCCGAAGGCCAACAACTGCTTGCTGGCGTCGAGCAATTCCTTGAACGTGAACGGCGTCGCCAGCGAGAAGCCGATCAGGTCCTTCTGCAGATTCTTCGCGATCCGGGCGTTGCCGATCAGGGCCTCCAACGCGGCCCCCTGCCGCTCAAACTCCGCCGCTGTTTTGATTGACCCAAGGATGCCCCGAGCTGCCAGTTTGAATGCCTTGTAGGCCGCCACCGCACCAAGCACTGAAACGGCCAGCTTCTTCCAGCTACGGCCGGACTTTTGGACGTCTTTATCGACCGCGCCGACCGCCCGGCGCATCTCGCGCAGCGGGACGACGAACCCCCGAACGTTGGCCTTGAATTGCAGATGGAGCGATCCAATCGATTCACGAGCCACGTTTTCCGCTCCCTCGAGTCAAGCTCGTGTGGACCTGGTAACAGACGGCACGGATCTGGGCCGGACTCTGCGCTGCTCTGCCCTCTTGAAAGAACATGAAATCCACCTCCCGGGGCCGGCGGCCCTTGGATGTCCAGAGTGAGGCCATGACCGAGCAGATCCGAGCCATTCGCATGTCGTCACGAACGTTGCCGAACGGCCGGACGGAGAAGAAGGCGATCCAGAACGTCAGGTCCCGGCTGTCCATCTCGGCGAGAAGCTGCCTGGGCGAGGGCCGTCCGAACGCTAGGCAGAGCTCGCCGATGAGCTGGAGTCGTTCGGACGTTCGGATTTTTTTGCCAGCTCCTCGACCTGCCCGGCGCCCATGCCGTTGAGCGTCCTGCAGGCCTGGAACAGCTCGTCCAAAGCCGTCCCGCTCTTACGGCCGAGCTGCTCGATCTCATCGTCCCCGAACAACCGTTTGCCCTGCGTGTCCACGAGGCAGCGGGCAACCAGCTCCGCCCGCATCCGAAACGGCATTTCTTTTTCGACCGACAGGTACGATTGCATCTCATAGCTGTCGCGCTCGTCGGCCTGCAACGTCCGCAAACGGACCCGCTTGCCCTTCCACGCACCCTCGGTTGCCATGGTATGCTCGACAAACCGGGCGTCCTGAATGCCGTCAATATCCTCGCGTCCCAAGATTCCGTCTTGCGCCGTATCAGCCATGCACCACCTCAATGAGTTCCTTCATGTTGTCCTGAAGATCGAATCGCACTCCCATGATTCGCCAGTCGCCAACGCCCACCTTCTGGGCCACAACCGAAAAAGCCGCCACGCCGGACGGCGTGGCGAACACGATCACCTCTTTGTTCTTCTCCTCCTCCTGAATCTCCACCACCTGCAACCACAAGTGCTGGGCGAGCCGGGCCGCAATCTCCTCGACGGTCATGGAACCTCCTACGTGAACGACACCGTCTCGGTCACCTCGAGCGTGAAGCTCGCCGTCAAGGCGCCGTCGACGGGTGCCTGCGGTTGGAATGCCACGATGTAACCCTTGAACGTCCACTTCTCGCCCGATTCCGGCCACTCTATTTCACAGTCGAGCAAGGTCTTGTTTGCGAAAGCGTCGAGCACCTTACCCGACGCCCTTTCCCGAGAGGGCAGGAAGTTCATCGTTCCGGTGACCTGGCCGCCGTCCTTGAGCAGTGGAAGCTTGTGCCGCCAGGCGGTTCCCCCACTTTCATGGGGCGTTACGTCCGCCGTGTTGCTTTCGAGTCCCGGACCATCCAGGTTCGTGATGTCCGCGATCGCCACCGGCGCCCCCCCAGAGGCGACCATCTTGAAAATAGTCCCGTAGGCCGAAATCGCTTGTGTCGTCATTTCTTCGCTCCGTCAGTTATTGGCGTCCGCAAACCACATCGCCACGACAATGACGCGTATGGACTCTGGACGCTGGTCGCCGTCATCCGGCATAATCGACTCCGTGCGCCCGCCGTCGGTCACAATGACCGCGTCAATCCGCACGCTCGCAACCGTACCCTTGAAGCCCTGGAGCTTTTTGCGTACCGCGTCGGCAACGGCCCTGGCCGCGAGTTGAGTGCCACCGTAGCACTCGATCCTGAACGTCCGGCGCGACAATCCCGCGCCGCCACTGTGTGAGACGGTCGGATCGGTCGCCTCCACGAAATAGACGATGTAGGGCCTGGTCGTTGGCGTCCGGGCGAATTCAAGATCGATGCGGTCGTCGCATCCGATATCCACGTCGTTCGCCAACAGCGCGACCAAAGCCTCTTCCGACACACCGTTATCTCCTTCGTTGCCTGCGGATTTCCACCCGCAGCCTCTGGGCAAAGCTCGACGCAATCACCCTCTCGGCCGCAAACCGCGTGGCGTCCATCGCCCGCTCCATGAACCGCAGGGCCGGCATCCGCCCCGTGTATCTCCCGGTGCTCGTTTGCCAGCGAGGGCCCGTGCCCGCCTCAACGAGATGTCCGTGCTTTCCCTGGTGCGGGGCCTTGACCCGCGGACCGAGCATCAGCAGGTGATTTCCAGAGCTCTTGTAATGGATGTACTTGCGCCCCAGGGACCGTTTGAGCCGACCTCCCCGGGGGCGGTCTTTCCGCGATCGCGGCAGGGCAACGCCCGATCGGAAACCATGCTTCCGAGCTTTCTGAACCGGCACGGTCTGACGCATCATTCGCAGCGTGATGGTGGCCCCCTTGTTCAGTGCCACCCGCAGCGAACGATCGGCCGCCGCGGGGATCACCTTCTTCAGCATCCGCTCGATGTCGCGCCGCCCGGAGATCGACACGGTGAAACCCACTCCACCGGAAGACCTCCCCCCGACATTGACGCGGCGTAGACCCGTTGTGTCGCCTAGTGCCATCAGTTCAGCCGTTCCTTAACCAGAAAACGCATCTGACGATCCATTTCATCCACATTCTCGATCCAGACGATCTGGAACGTTCGACCGTCGGTCACACACACGATCAGGTCATCGTGTCTCACGCCTTCAACCCACCAGGTCGTAATCCGATACGAGACTTCGCCATGCACCGCCCGGGCCTGTTCCAGCTCCCGGCCGCGAAGCGGCTCGATCCGACCGCGCTCCTCGGCGTACTCCGTCGTCGCGTCGTCAACGATCGTCTTCCCGCCGATGGCGTCGCGCGTGGCGGTCGGTCGCCGAAACGACAGCACGTCGCGCAGATCACCCGAGTTCATGCGGGAATCACCCGCCTCTGCCACGCGAGCTGCTGGAGCACCATCCGCACCGTCTTGGGACTGCGCTCGCCGGTCATGCCCGACGAGTTCCTGAACAACAGCTCCATGTTGGCAAGGATCCGTTGCCGATCCCGGGCCGGGACCAGCGTCGGCTCGGTGCCGTATCCCGCTTGGTAAGTAACGGAGACCGCGTTCATCCGGTCTCTCGTGGTCGGCCACCATTTGCCGTAGGCCGGCATGATTCGGGCAACGACGTCAGGGGAGCCGGCGTCCACCAAAAAGTCGGTCGCCTCCGTCAGGGTCTGCTCATCGCCCGCGGTATCGATGTACTTGAGGCTCGTGACTGAGGCCAGCGGCGGCCGCTTCAAACGGATAATCATGGGGAACCCGTCAAGGTCCAGCCGGTAGTTGGCGCTCATCAACTGGCGACCCGTCTGAGCCTCGTGCTCTTCGATCGCTGCGTCCAGGGCAATTTGAACGACCGCGTCGTCGCGGACGTGGCGGATGCGCAGATAGGAGCGGGCCTCGGCCAGCGACACGGCCCCCACCGGCACGCTCGTGCGCGTCAGCGAATAGTGGGCGATCGAGCTGCTCATCGCCGCCTCCGCCTCCGCTTCCGGCGGGCCGGCGTAGGCGTAGTCTTCGCCTTCGTCTCGGACGGGGCGGCGGGTTTCGCCTCTTCCGTGGCCAAGAGCTGCGGCTGTGGGGCAATCGCCACCGCAACGCCGTTGCGAACCATACGCGCGGCCACGTCGAAATCGACGCGCCGAATCGCACCGGCGTAATTGCCCATCGTTAGTTGGACCTGCTCTTGCCGCTTCATAGCGCTCTTGCTCTTACTCGTCCCGGTCGTCGTCTTCGCCGGCGAAACGCACCGACTTCGTGGAGCAGATGATCTCCACGGGCTGCCGGGTTTCGTGCTCGTCGATGATCTGAAAACGGGCCCGGTCCGATCCTTCACCCGGCCAGAACTGGAGAAACGTGGCCCTCACGAGCACCTCGTCACCCGGGTACAACAGCCGGCCGTCACCATCTGACATCATAAAACTCCTCTTCTCGAATCACGCTACGGCGTCGGGTCCTGCAGGATCTCGATCTGCACCTTTGCCGCAGATCCGCTGGCGTTGGTCACGTAGAAGCCCGTTACGTCGCCCGAAAACGGGATCGCCGGATAATCGGCCCCGGCCAACTGGTTCCCGCCCCTCCGCCACGTGAACGGATCACCGGCCTTCAGGGCGATCGTTTCCTGGGGCGTCGTTCCATCGTTGGTCTCAACGGTGACGTCCTGGTCGGACACCATGAAGAACGACTGCAACGCCGACACGTCGATGGCGACGTTGACGAAGAAATCCGTCGCGGCGTCGGCGACCGTGGGGTCGAAACTATTCTTGTTGTCCGCTGATTTCGTGATCGTCCCAGCGATCGTGGTGTTGCCCACCACTATCTGCGACGTCATGTTGTGATCGAACGCCATTGTGCGTCTCTCCTGTCAAGCCGGGAATCACCGCAAAGCTCGCCGAGGGATCGGCGGCTTCACCTTCGCCCAGCGCCTGGAAACGATGATGGCCGACGTATCGTCCGTTCTGCGGATCAATGGCCCCGGCGAATCCCAGATATCGAAGCGTTTGCGGCTTGTATTCGGTTCCGCCGATCGACAAACGGTCCATATTGACGGTGCCCTTCATCGCCGCGCACCGGGCAATGTCGGCCTTCGCAATGGACGCTGGAACCTGATTCATTCGCCGCCTTTCCGCTCAGCCGCTCAGGCAATTGCCGTCGGCGACTGCTGGTTCGCGTAGCGGGCACCGGTCAACAGCGCGGCGCAGTGCATCAGCGAGCCGGCAGTGCCGCCGGAGACCGAATGAAACACGAGCCGCACGTTCGGCTTTCCCGCCGGAAGGTGCTCGGCCAGCACCTCGACCAGGTAATGGATGTTGTCCGTCGCCGGCACCGTGTAGCCGGCGGCCAGCACGTTCGCACCCCCGTCCAGCGTGTCTCCGGCCGCGGTCTCCTCCTTGTAGAGACGGAACGGAATGGCCGTGACGTTGCTCGGAGTGAAATTGTCACACGCTTCGACGGTGATCAGCCCGTCGCCCGTCGTGCCGTCCATGTCCCCGATGCTGAGCAGGAACTCCGCCCGCTCGTACTTCTTCATCGAAAGCACGTCGCCGTTGACCGTCGTGGTCGGGGCCACCGTCTGCGGCTGGTGCGACTGTACGATGTGGCCGTTTTCGGCCAGCGCAAATCCTTTCATCGTTCATTCTCCAAAAAGCGACCTGAAACCCGGCCGCGATCGGTTTCCAGCTATCTCCCGGGCCTACGCCCGCAATGCGGTCACGACGAACGGCGAACGGTCGATCGAGTCCTTGTATCCGGTCAACGGCTTATCCCAGACGGGCAGACCGTTCAGACGCCACACGAACCGGAAGGCCGTCTCACCCTCGATGAAGCGAACGTGGATCGAGCTGGCGGTCTGCAATCCTTCCTTCTCGATCATCCAGTACTGGGTGAGGTCGGCGAGGGTGATGTCGGCCAAGGTCCCAACGGCCGGCAGATACTCGGCCGAGACCAGCGGCTTGCCCATCAACATGGGGAACATATTTCCGGCGATCGTTCCGGCCGGAAGGAAGATCCCGTGATCGCCGAGTTTCATCGTGATCAGTTGCGGAAACACGCTGCGGTTGTAGATCCAGGCCGCGCCATCCTCCGAAGCGTCGTGCAGCAGGGCCCACATCTTGGCGATGTTCTCGACCACGACGGTTGCGGCGGTCTGACTGGTCTCTTTCGCGTTCGTCACCAGGGCCCCGCTGTTGAGGATACCCAGCGGCTTACCGGCCCCATCGCCGTTAATCACGGCGTCTTCGATCTTGAACGCGAACTCCTTGGCGAATTGCAGGCTCACGATTTGCTCCAGGGCCGTCGCATCCTGGAGTAACTCGTCCGTAACATAGACCAGGGCAGTCAGCTTCTCAAGACCCATTTCGATCACCCGAAACTTCAGCTTCGTGGCCGTTATCGCGTCGGCCTCGCCCTCCCAGTAGGCGAGCGCCCCGCCGCCGCGCTGCCCATCGACCCGACTCGATTCGTCGATAGCGCGGGCCTTCAGCCCATCGCGTCCAGGGCCGATGGTGATGCGGTTGATGCCCGGCCGAAGTGCCAACAGCCGGCCGGTGGAATGGGTCTTCTCGACAAGCCCCTGAGCAAAGTCACGCTGAACCAGGTGGCCCCCTTCCGAATCGACCCCACCACTCATGCCGGTGGCGGCGGCCCGCAGTTGAAAGAGTCGCTCGTCGGACCTGGCCCCGGGATCGACCGCGTTACGCACCGCCAGAAGCTGATCACTCAAGCTCGTGAACGGCCCTTGCCGGGCGTCACTGCGATCATCGTCGGCGACATCCGTTGCGGGGACGACGCGCCCGTCGTGGGCCGGCTCATCCGGCTCGCCGTGGCGCCGCCGGTCCTCCGACTGCATCTCGAGGATTTCCTCGTAGCGACGGATGTCTTCCTTACACCGAGCTCGCGTCGCCTTCATTTCGTCGTAACGAGTCTTCTCATCCTCCTTCAGCTCGCGGTTCTCTACCTCGACGCGGTCAACGAGATCGACCATCTCGTTTTCCAAGGTCTCGCACTGCTCCCAGCGCTTCTTGAGCCCGTCCGCCGCCTTCCGCGATCGTTGTTCCGTTTCCGTCGTAGTGGGCATCGTGCCTCTCCCTATGCCATGGGCAAAGAAAAACGACTCAAACCTTTCACCAAAGGCCCGAGCCGCCGCACAATGCGCAAAACAAAAGGCGCGGACCATCACTGATGATGGTGGTCCGCGCCGAAGCTAATCGGATCGTTTTCCACCGCCGCCGCCGCGTGCCGGATCAACTAAAGCCAGGGCCGACGCCCGCACTCACCGGACGGCTAGGTTCTCAACTCTTCAGGAAATATGCCACACGATCCGGGATTGTCAAACGATTATATCAAACGGAGGCACTTTTTTATTTATCGGGATCGATCTCGTCGATCTGCATCCTCGGCCCCCGCATCAGGGGCGCCATCTCGCCTTCAGGCACTACCGGAAAATCCCTGTGGCTCACGAAGACGCAAAAACAGAATCGGTCGTTATCCCATGCGACGTTTTCCACCGTGACGCCCGGCTCCGGAATATCGTTACTCACCACGCGAATCCGCCGGCCATCGGGAAGCGTTCCCTCCAGTCCGGCGGTCATGCCCACGATAAGCTCCGGAGACACAAACAGCCGTGCGATCCGCCGCCCTTGGTCAAGCTCCTTGCTCATTTCGATTCCCCGTCACCGGATTGCTGCTGGCGGGCTGTCTCACCCTGAATTTCAAATCGCCAGACCACTCGCCCCGACATGTTGGACCATTGGATAATTGCTTCTAAGACCTTTTGCTGAAAGGCGAGATATCGCACGATGTCGCTTGGAAGTTTAACCGTCCGAAAATCCATCATTCGATTCTCCGTCACATCTCGCGCCGCTTGGCCTCCTGCCTCCGCCTACACGCCCAGTTCTGCTCTCCGCCGGGCCAGGTCGTGGCGCCGCGACCGCGACTCCGCCGAGGCATCGATCGCCTGCCGCTTTCCGGGGTTTTTAACGCCCAGCCTGAGCAGCACGCCCTCGAGCGTCGCCTCGCGGTCCGCCATGCCGCGTTTGATCGCCTCGCCCTCCCCGTAGACCCGGCCCTGGCCAAAGTCCGATTCGACGGTCTTGATGTCGGCCCCGCGGTTGCGGGCCACGCCGTTACGGAAGTCGGCGTAGGCGGCATCGACGAGGGACTGCAAGTGGGCCCGGCCCTCGTCCGTCAGGGGCTCATAGGGGTTGCCCTCCTTCTTGAACTCGCCGGCGTGAATGACGTTGACGGTAATCCCCATCGACTCCAGGGCCTTGCTCATCTCCACGTGCATCAGAATCGTCCCGATGCTTCCGGTCAGGCTCCCCGGCGAGACCACGATCTCGTCGGCGGACGAGCCGATCCAGTAGGCGGCGCTGGCCATCAGGTCGTTCGAGACCGCGATGATCGGACGGTCCGCCTTGCGGGCCCTGTAGATGCGATTGGCTAGATCCTCGGTGCCGGCGTGCATCCCACCCGGGCTGTCGATGTCCAGCACGATCGCCCCGACGTCCTCATTGGCGGCCATCTGATCGAACATGCGCCCGAATTCTTCGCTGGAGACGCCGAAGCCCCAACGGGTATAGAGGTTGGGCCGGTGGAAGATGGGTCCGTGAATGGGCAGCACCGCCACGGCGCCTTCCACGCGCTGCTGGGTTCGCCTCTCCCGCGCCGCCCGGACGACGGGCTCCTCGCTCTGCCCGATCGCCGCCTCGAGATCGCCGTCGACCCGTCCATCTCCGACCGAATGAAGCCACTCCCAGAGCCAGCACACCTCGTGCATCGCCTCCGGACGGATGTCCCAGACGGGATCCAACGCATATAGCGACTTTAACGCTCCACCCGCATCGCCACTGGGCCCAAGATCGTCCTTCATCACAAATCTCCTTCCACGATTTCTAATTGACATTCACACCCGAAATCCACGGGTGGGTGACGGAGCCGGGGCCTGTAGCCGGCCTCAAGCAAATCAGTGAACCGCCCCCCGGCCAACACCTCTTTCCCGTCCAGGTCGTGGCAAACCGCAAATGGTTCGTCGTTCCTGACGCAGCGCCAGCGGATCGTCCGACCCATGGCGGCGCAGACTTCCACGACGGCCGCGTTATGGAGCCGATTCAATTCGTACCTCGCGGAACCCGCCGCTCGGCCGGGCGACGTTTTCTCGCTCCAGGGCTTCCACGATCCTTTCTTGATGTCCGTCACCGCTCGCTCGCAATGGCGAAGGGCGACATGCTCCGTGATTGTCGGGTCCGGCCAATCAAGATCGCGGTCACACGCCAGCGACGCCTTCACCGCCGCCGCGACCGCATCGACGTGGGGCGCCAATGTGCGGGCCACGAAGCCTGAGTGGTCGCCGTAGAATTCGGTCACCTTTTGCAAAAAGACCCCTTCTTCGGCACCGTAGCGGTCGTGAAGTCGTTTCAGCGACTTGACTTCTTTGCCAACGAGCCGCGAAAAGGCGTCCTCCAACGGCCCAAGATGCGTATTGACCAGGGCCGTCCTCTTTTCGGTCGTGAACGACGACGGCTTCGTGGGAGTCTCGATCGGCCCTTCCGGCGTCGTCTCCGCCTTCCGCTGCCCGCCGGCGGCCTCGCTCTTGCCTTGCCGCTGCTGGGCCCGCCCGCCCGGGAGATACTCTCCCGAGGCCACCACCGACGCCGGCACCGCGTTGACCGGCCACCGGTAGAGATCCCCCTGCTCGCCGATGCCGTTCATGTTCTCCTTGCGCCGGGCGTCGTTCACGCTCATCCAGCCGCCCTGAATCGCCTGCCACAAGGCCTTGTATTTGGTGAGCAGGTCGAAGCGAACGATCGACTCGGTCAGGGCCTCGAAATAGTATTCCCGCCGCTCTGATTCGCTGAGCAGCTTACGATTCAACTCCTGCTCGTACCGGACGTGCCACGGCCGGACCGTATGGGTGGCGAAATTGAGCGTCTCCTGGGCGACGTTGGCCCGCACGCCGGCGTTGGTCAGGTCTTTAAGGAAGTGAATCGGGATATCCAACCACCGGGCCCATTCCTCCGTACTGAACCGGCGCACCTCCAGCATCAGGGCATCCACCGGGTCGGTCGTAAGTTTCTGGAAGGTCACTCCGGCTGGAAGCACCCCCAGACGGTGGGCCTGTTCGGCGGCCGCGTGTCGATCTTCCATGGACTTGAGGAGCGCCGTTTCCTGATCGGGGTCGGTTCCCTCCGGAACGTTCAGAAATCCGGCCGGCACGGCGTGGTTCCCGTAGAACCCGGCCGCGAATTGCTCCGAGGCCACCGACAGCCCCAGGCTTTCGCGGGCCATCCGCAGCACGGAAAACCCTTGTATGCCGTTGAACCCGAGCCCTTGGGGATGAAGCACCTTGTCCCGGTCGAGCAAGAGCGGCTTCGAGGAATCGTCCGTCCTGACCTCGTAGATCAGCCGCCCGGTAGGCGGCGTCATCCGCCGGTTATCCCAGCCCACCACCCGGATCCGTTCACCCGGCTCGACGCGCCGGGGCCTCACCCGGTCGGGCATCAAGGGCCACAGTTCCTCGACCCGCTTGCGACGGTCCCGAGCGATCTCGCTGTAGTGGTTGCCCCAACTCAGGGTGTGGGCAAGCGCCGTGTGGAAAAACGTGAACGGCGTCTGCTCGGGGTTCGGCGCGGAGTGGAACAGATCGAACAGCGGATGATCCGTCGCCCGCTCCCGCTCATCGTTGCCCTTTCGCCGATAGAGAATCATCGGCGGCGAAGCGAAGCCATTGGCGATGATGTTGACCCCGCAGTAGAAGCAGGAGACGTTCCAGGCCAGATCGTCGCTGACCTTCACGCCCGAGGTGGTGCGCCGCGTGGGGTCGATGAACTCGAGCAGTTGGTTGAAGAATCGGTTTCCCGGCGGGCTGAGCCGCTGTCGTGGCACCGCCGTCCGAGCGCTAACGAGGGCTTCGAGAATCATTTCGTAGACTCCGGGCCAGCCCGTAGAAGCTCATAACGACCAAAAACGAGCCGACGACCACCTTCGCCCAGCGGGGATCGATATCGGCCAACCCCCACCAGACGAGCCCGATCCCGGCTAGAAATCCCAGGTCCCGAATCATGGAATAGACTAGACCCATACGATTCCCCGGCTGATGCCCGATCGCGGTCTCGGTTTGTCCTTGAACTTCAGAAACATGTTCAGGGCCATAATCGCCGCCACCGGGCCGTCTATCCGCCATCGCGTTCTACCGCGCTTCGGCATCACTGTATCCCCCATGCCGTTTTTAAGTGTGACGTGCTTCATCTGGTTATCAAGCACAGGGTGGCCGGGATGGGCGATCCGCCGCGATACGCTCCGCCGCTGGAATTCCAGGGTCGGCTCGGTCATCTGGGTGTAGTTCTGCTTGTGTTCATAGGACGGGATCCTGTCGTCACCCTCCAGTTCCTGCAGGAGCTGGGCGGCGAACATCGGGTCGGCGGCGATGCCCTCGAGCCCGAAGTCCGTGCGGAACTGATTGATCCTCTTCCGCACCATGGCGAATTCGATAACGTTGGATTGGACGACCTCGATGTGGTCGTGGTGCCCCCAGGCCAGAAAATCGTCTATGTCCCGCCGCTGGCGGTTCGCTTTGTCATACCTCGGGATCCAGAAGAAGGGCAGCAGGTAGGGCAGGTCCCGCTCCAGTTGGAACACCAGGCAGACGCAGGTCGTGTCCAAAACGCTGGACAGGTCCATCGCCCCCCAGCAGCGTTTGCCCTTCAACATCGCCAAGGGAATCTCGCGCTTGCACTTGTCCCAGGCCACCGGCGGAATGAACTCCTCGGACGAGGTCGTCCACTGGTTGAGTCGGCGCTGCCGAAAGAGCAGCTCGTCGTGCGGCGATTTACGCGCTTCGATGAAGTCCTCGCGCATCGCCTCCATCGTGATCGTCACGCCCATCGCCGGGTTGGCCGCCTTCCAGACCTTTTCGTCGGTCCAGTCCGCATCCGTCGCGGCCTCGGCGATGAAAACGAACCGCCACCATTCCTCTTCGTTGTCGCCGGAGGCGATGGCCTTGGCCTTCTGGTACTCGTGCCAGCCGATCCCCTCTTGGGCCCGTCCCGCGGTGGAGATCGTCACCGCTAGGGATCGCGGGCGTTTCCGCATGGTGTACTTGAGGGCGTCGAACAGCCGGCGGCCGGCGTCGTTGAAGGCGTGAATCTCGTCGATCACCATTCCGTGAGGGGCCTTCCCCTCGGCCGAACCGGCGTCGGCCGAAAGGGCCTTGTAGCGGCTGAGCATCTCTTCGTAGACGATGGTCTTGGTTGATTTCCAGCAGCTCAATCGGTTGCGCAGAATCGGCGACAGTTTGGCCATCATCAACAGTTCGTCAAATATGTAGCCGGCCTGTTCGCGGTCGTTGGCGGCGCTGAAGATGTTGGCCCGGTACTCGCCGTCGGCGCACAGCAGGACGGCGCTGATTCCGGCGGCCAGCGTCGTCTTTCCGTTGCCTTGGGGCATCCAGATCGAGGCGTGTGAAAATCGGCGGGTCTTGCCGTCCGCCCGCTTCCAGGCGAAGAGCGGTCGAATGATCTCATGTTCTTGGAACGGGGCCAGTTTGAAGGGCCGGACGGTGTCGCCGGTGGAGAGAATCAGCACCTCCTCGAAGAAGGCCACCTTACGATCGCCCTCCTCGGGATCCGGCCGGCAGCCGTCGAACACCGCCCGCTCATCGTTGCCGTTGCGGACCCAGTAGTCCCAATCGAGGTTCCGCTCTGCAAACTCCCGCTTGGCCCGGGCGAGTCTTCTCGGCTTACTGGGGGCGGTGACGGTCTTGGCCCGCTTTCGCTTTGTTTTCGCGGCTACCATCGACTCGACAGAATGGGCAAGCGCGTGGAATTGTAAAGCGGGGTATGGACCTTACAGTGGAAACTGCACAGTGTGATGCACCGACGGCAGCCAGGCTGTAGCGATTTCACCCACCCCCCCCCTACCATACCAGTACCATCACATCCCATTGGTCTTACCATCTCAATCCTGTTTGGCGGCACGGCTACGTTTAGCATCGCCCTTTCTAACGGGCTCGCCGCACCGCGTACACCTTCGTTCGCTCGCACGACTATAGAATGTCGAAAATAAGTCCCCGCCAACCGGGTCGGTCGCCCATGCGTGACCGACTTCTCCGCATCTGGCGGTTTGTTGTACCTTTTCTTCAATCGTGTTACGAAGCCAATCCACTACTATCGTCGCACTCAAAACACTCTGAAAATCTGCGAAGGGACTAGCGAGCATCACCACGGTCATCCGCCGGTTGGCATCGGTAGGGTCTATACCTTTCACGCTTCCCACAATCTTGTCGCAAACGCGAACCCCATCTGGCCTCTTAGCATAAGAGACCTTCAACGACACCGGCACCTCCCGCCCGCAAAGAGACGACACACGACTGTCGGGGAAGCGCACGATAACCTGTTCAGGGATTTCCATTCAATCTCACTACACCGTCACCAACCCCCCAGTTCCATCGGAGCCGTTTCGGACTCGCTTTCGCCCGCCCTCTCCCTCGGTTGGCGTCTTTTCGTGCCGATGCTCTTTGCAGCGGTATCCGTACAGATAGAAGAACGCCGCCAATTTCCCGCAGATGCCACAGGCAAAGTTCTCAACCGAGAAGCTGCCACACTTATTGCTCATCGTCTCCTCCCACGTATTTTTGCAGGCCCTGATTGCGCTTTGGGGGCCCGCTTCCAGATTCGCCTATCGGGTTGCTCGGGATCCGCGGCCGGGACATGGGGGTCAGGCCCATCTGCTGTTCCATGTCCGAAAGGGCCCGCAGCAATTCCGAGGCGATCCGCGACTCGTGGTGTCGCTTCCATTGCAGGTTCCCGTTCTTGTCGGTGAAGCTGTAGACCTCTCCATGCTCGCGGATCGCTGCCATCGCCGCCCGCCAGCGGGACCAGGTGCTACAGTAGCGGGCCAGCAGCCCGGTATCGGTCTTATCGATCACCCCATGGGCGGTGAGTAACGCGTGCAATTCGCGCCACTTGGCCTTGCCGACGGCGTCCAGCCAGTTGGGTGCCCCCCGGGGGGGGACCGTCGCGGCCCCGGCGCCTCTGCGGCCCTTTTGGCGTCCCCGCTTGGGGACGTGCCGACTTCCTGCGAGTTGAAGCAGCTCCGGCGGTTGCGGTTTTCGTCCTCTGGCCATTCGCTCGGTTCTCCTTTCTGCCCGGACCGTTTCGGTCCGGACCGATCATGAGGCGATGCCGTTGCCGCACGTCGCCGCCCAATAGTTTTCGGCCGCCACTTGGGCCCGCCCCCAGGCCTCCTTGGCGATCGCCGCGACCATACCCTTTTCGCCCCGAGCGTTGCGCGTGACCACGGTCAATCCTCTTTGCGTCAGTTCATCGAGCAGGTCGCCGACCGTTGGGCCGTCGTGATAGCGCCCCCGTTTGACGGGCATCCCCAAATCACGGGCCAGCAGGGTGAGAGGCACAAAGCACGGCTCGACACAGAGCATCGTCAGCGCGTCCATGACCCTATCCGCCGATTCCTCGGGTGCGTCCTTGCACATTGGCCTTCCTCTCAGCGATCCTCCTCAAACCAGTCAATGAACAGATTGGTGAAGAACAGCGTCCACATCCAGCCGAGGGACCCCGGGAGCATGACAATTAACATCGCAATGAATGGGGCCTATTGAAACATCTCCGTGAATTCTTCTGGCTCGCGTTTCCACCAATACCATCCGAACAGGATCAGATAGACGGGGTAGGACAACAGCATGACTGCGTTCTTGATTCGTAACCGACGCCTAGGAGTCGCCATCTTCCTCGTCGCCTTGGGGGTTATTATTCCCGTTCGTCTTTCCTGGCGGCTTCGTCTTTCCTGGCGGCGACGTGCCGCGTTCGATGAAACGATTGAGCCGTTTGAGGGCTTTCGGGCAGAGATACTTTGTGAGTGCAGTAACCACCTCGACACATTCTGCTCCTTCGAGCTTGCCTTGGGTGTCGGCCATCTTGCGGACCGTGATTACGTACTGCTCAACCTCCGATCTGCTCTTGAATACGTCACATTCGCCTACAGTTATCAGTCCCATGTCGCTTTCCTTTCTGTTAAGATTCCTACAAAAACTCACTGCGGCCTACCTCCCTCCCATTCCCTCGGGCGCAGGCCCTTAAGCAACTCTCTAGCGCGGCGGTACGGGCACTGCGGCTTGTGCTCGGCGGTTAAATAGAGGCGTTTCCCCTCTGCTAAGCACCACGGGCATTCAATCGTCAAGGCATCTAGTTTATAACGACAGAAATCGACATCATTCATTGCCCACACGAGCGCACTTTCAAGCAGCAGGATGCGTTCGCCCGCTTCGGTGGTCTTGGGTTTTCTCACTGCGGCCTCCGCTTCGGGCGGGGCTTGGGCTTCGGCACTTGCACGACTATCGGGACAACAACAGGCCGGTCCACGCGAGGGACGAAGCCGAAAATCTTTCTGAACTTGGCCACACAGATTGGGGTTGAGCCTGTGCTACGGGTACGCTTTGCGTCGTCCGACACATCCCAAAGGAAAGCTGGGCGAGTGTCGCAGTTCGACGGCTTCTCTGGGCCATACCATAAGTGGCAGCACTCGCTCTTCTCCCCATCCCAGTCCTTGTTCCGCGTTGTCCAGAGCTTTACCGTCTTCGTCATCGCTTCCTCCTTTTCTTCGGCAGCACCAATTCCAGCAGCATGGGACGGTCGGTGCGGGGCAGGCGGCCGAACTGCTTCTTGAAGTCGTCTAACTCTTCGCACTCAACGACGCGAGCACCGGGCTCCCCCGCGCAGTTAGTCCATTTGTAGAGTCCGGGGCGATCACCGATATCGAATGGTTTCCGTAGCCATAGCTTGCACTCCTGCGCTCCCGTATTCCTAGTCGCCCAGACTGTCATCCCGTCGCTCCTTGCGTTCCCTGAACAGCATAAACGCACAGAAACTTAGTTGCGAAATAAACAAACTACACATCCATTCAAAGCCCGTCATCGCTCGCTCCTTGCGAAAACTCCAAGACGTTCTGGCCCTTTGCGTCCGGCTTTGCGGACTCGGGCCGGGGGTTCTCGATTCGTCGTCTCGCCATTTCCAGGTAGACCTTACTGGCATCGATGCCGATGCCGTGGAGGCCGAGTTGTTTGGCGACTACCAGGGTGGTGCCACTGCCGATGAATAAATCCAAAACGGTGCACGGCGGTAGCGGCTCATCGCAGGACTGCATAAGCACACACCCACACCCCGGCTGCCAGCCGACGGTGCGGCTGGGATTAGCATTAAGCCAGTGCTGAAACGCCTGGCCATCGCTATTAAGCGAACCGGCAACGCCTGCGGGCTTGTCGTACTTCTTATCTCTACCAGGCGCTTCGTTAAGGTTTGGCTTCTCCACCACCCTCCTCCAAGCCGTCCCGCATTCCGGGCAGCAGCCCTTCGAGGAAGTCCCCGCCTTCAAGCAGGTGGCGACGAGCTTTTCTGGAAAAGTTGCGAAGTGCGCGGCCTTGAAGGACTGGGTTGGGATGGTCCAAACGGAGCGGAGGTTGCGGCCGTTGGCCTGGAATACCTGCCCGTCAAGGAAAGACGCGCAGGCTCGATCAGAACCGCCCAGCTTTTTGTGCGCTGGGATACGCTCGCCGGGGACATACCGTTGCAACGAGCCCGGCGTGTTCGGCTCCCTCACCGCCTCGGCGTCGTAGAAGTAGCGGGGCTGCTTGGTGAGTAAGAAAATGTACTCGTGGGCCTTCGTCGGCCGGTCGGTGACGCTTTCGGGCATGGGGTTCGGCTTCGACCAGATTATGTCCGAGCGCAGATACCAGCCGTCGGCTTGCAGGGCGAACGCCACGCGCCACGGGATGCCGACGAGGTCCTTCGGCTTGAGGCCGGGGGGTACAGACATCGCGCCATTGTTGCCTACGTCTTTGTGCTTATTATCCGTGACTTGATAGGACCGATTTGCCGCGTAGCTATCCCCCAGATTCAGCCACAGCGTCCCGTCGTCCCGCAGCACCCGCCAGACCTCCCTGAACACCTCGACGATGTGCGCCACGAAAAGCTCGGGCGTCGGTTCGAGGCCTAGGTGGCCGCGCCAGGCGCCGCAGCGGTGGGAATAACCGCCATGCGTGACATCCCATTCTCCAATAGGCCGTTTGCCTGCGCCGCCATCAGTGCGATATTTCTCAAACGTATCCCATCCGCTTCGTCCTCGTGATGGGATTGCGTTCCCCCACTCATGCTCACACCCCGCATCCCCACCCCACACGCTCGGCTCGACGCCTTCGTAGGATCGAAGGCCCCAGTACGGCGGGCTGGTCACAACGCACTGGACCGACTTCTCCGGCAGCCCCCGCAGCACGTCGCGGCAATCGCCCCGCAGCAACGTCAAGCCTTTGGATGTCCAGTAGGGGGTCATTTACGAAAACTCGGCCCGTTCATCAGAAGCACCTCCGGCGCCTTGGTTCGTTCGTTCTTTCCACGCTTGTTCTGTTGGGCGAGATTCTTGCTGCGATCGTGGCGCACGAGCGTCCAGCCATGGGCGACGTAGAGCGGATCCAGGCGGGGATGGTCGTAGTAGGAGACGACGACGCGAGCGTTGTGAAACCGTCGCAGGGCGATCGCCAAGCGTTCGTGATCATCGCTCGCGGCTATCAGGTCACCGACGGATTCACTGAAGTCGTAGAGGTAGCGGCTCCCGCCGCCCTGCCCGCGGGACGACTTGAAATATGGCGGGTCAACGTAGATCGCAGTTCCGCGTTCGTCACCCAGCTTGGCCAGAATCTCAAAGGCGTCGCGCCGCATGATCACGACACCCTTGAGTCTGTCGTGCCAAGCGGGCACGCTATCCACGGCCGAGCGCCACCGGATCCCGGGGCTGCCGCCGCCTTGCGTCCAGCGCACCGCGATCTGGTAGTGCACGCGCTCGGTGCCGGCGACGCCGTTACGAGCGATCCAGGAGATGGCCATGTAGTGGGCCGCGCGGGTGCAATGGTGTTTGACTACGTCACTTGGCTGTTCGGGAGGCGAGAAATCGGCCTCGCACTCCTGTTGGAACGCTCGCGTAACCTCTTCGCAGAGCAGTATCCGGTCGACCGCTTCGTACATTTCGCGCCATCGATCAGAGGCCAGTACCATCGCCAGGTTGATCACGTCGCCATGCAGGTCGTTGACGGTTTCGATCGACGCTATCGGTTTGGCGAGCAAGACGGCCAAGGATCCGCAGAATGGCTCGAAGTAGGCCCGGTGCTCACCCAGCTCCCGGACGATGGCGGGGGCGAGCGTTCTCTTGCCGCCGAAGTATGGAACGATGGAGGCGATCTTCATCGTCATTGACAAGCTCACTCGAATGCCACCTTGGGCGCCTGTGACTTTCCGCCGGCGCCAGCGCACTGTCAGCGCCTCATTCCGCTGCGCGCGGTAACCCTTTATTCTTCAACGAGTTAGGGGATTTGACTATCGGATTTCTAATCCGACGGCCGCGGGTTCGATTCCCGCCCGGCGTAGTGCGGTTTTCGCTATGAAAACAGGCATTTCCTGCCCTTACGCACTTGTCATCAATCACGTCCGAAATCTTGTTTGGGCTCGTTTGGACCCTGTTGGATGCAGGTGGCGCCAGCGCCCTGTCAGCGCCCGCCGCCAACTCCCAGATGTGATCCGGGATCATCAGGTAGTGGTCCCGAGAAACCTTCTCCGAATGCCCCATCCAGGCCGACACGGCGTGTTGCGGGAACTGCTCGGACCACTCAGTCTCGCACGACTGGCGCAACGTGCAGAACGGACGACCAAAGGCGTCCACACCGGCCCGTGTGACGATCTGACCTATCATTCGTCGCAAATTGTTTCGGGAGAGCGTTAGGACGCAAATCTGGCCGTCCTGCGCGGCCTCGTAGGCGTCGTCGAGTAGCCGCCGAAGCGCCGCCGTCATCGGGACCGCCCGGGCCTCGTGCCCTTCCCAATGTGCCGTCTTCGGCGACCGCACATTCAGGCGGCCCCGCCCCCAGTCCACGTCCGCCCAGGTCAGGATATGCGACTCGCTGGGCACCCGGAGCCCGCCGTAGCGAGCCAGGCCTATCAACGTCCGCCAGCCGACCGATGGACATGCCTCGATCAACGAAGCCGTCTGCGCGCCCGTCACGTAGACGGGACGGGCGGCGGCTACGGAACCAGACTTGAAGCCCGCAAACGGGTTAGTGTCAATCAGCTTACCAGCCAAAGCGGCGGCGAATAACGCCTTTGCGTTTCGGGTTTGGCTCTGAATCGTGGCACGGGAACGGTATCCGTCAGTCTTTTGCAAGTGTCGCCGGTAGGGTGTCGACCGGAGCCACGCTACCCACTCTAACGCCAGCAGTGGCGTTATTTCATCCAAGCGGCTGTTGGGCCCGAAGAACAAAACGAGCAGATCGCCCGTGCTCTTGACGGACGCCCTGGTGGCCGGCTTCCAATCCGTCCGCGCGGCAACACGTCGGTCGATCCACGCCCTAAGCGTCGGGACTTTCGGCGCCGGCACCCCGACCCGTGGCTCCACGAGACCCAAGTTGGCGATCTTCGCGTGCATGTCGTCGGGCAAGCTGCCTAACCATTGCAGGGTAAGGGGGTCCGGCTCGCTGTTCATCCGTCGCGCCGCTCGGAGCCGATACAGGAATTGGAGAAATTGGGCCTTCGCCCGGGCCGTCACCCCGCGGAGGCGGATCGTCCGCGTCCTACCGTCAATCCGAATCTGTGCAGCCCGGCTGTTCACGTCTTGTGCTCCTTAACCCATCGCCGCAGATCGGCCAGATCGTACCTCCTCAGACCGCGATTGCGAACCACAGGAATCCCCAATCGCGGAAGTGTGTTCTTGGACACACAAAGCAGCCTACACGCCTCCTGCGGCGTGACCAGCATCCGATCGGCCAGGGCCGTCTCGGACAACTCAAGCTGTCTTTGACCCAGCGGCGTAATCACACCGGTTCCTTTGCAAAGCTGGTCAGCTCTTTGGCGATTGCCTGTCCAAGCTGCGTGCGGCGCGTTCGGGCCTTGAGCCTGTCGATGGGTGTTCGTCTTGGCACCCGGCGGCCGTTGGACCAAAACCATCCGTAGCGCGGCTTCATCGCCCCAACTACTAAATCTGAACGTTTTAGTATGAAATTGACATTTGGCATCACCGTCCCCCATCCCGAAACGCTGCGTCACTCGCCCGCTGAAATCTCGTCAAATGACTGGACTCGTCCGCCCTCGCGCACAGCAGGGAGCAGTAGTTCGCGGTAAGAGCGTACGCCCTATGGTACGCACGGATTCTGCGCGACCACTCGCCCATCGTCGTGACGGTTACCAGGTAGTCGCCGGGCAAGATCATCTTACCGCACGCCCGGCATTGTTTGGTTGAACCGCTCATCCGAACACCTCAGTCCACCACGACCTCTGCGTGGTTCAGCTCGTCAAGTCTCAGCGGCACTTGGCCGCAGCGTTGGAACGCGAGCACGCTGGTCGAATGGTCAATGTGTAACACCAGCCCGATCTGAAGATGCGAAAACCCGGCCCCGCGCAAAAGCTGAATCGCCAGGGACCGGGCCTTTACGGCGTCTTTCGTTTTGCTGGCGTGGCCCTTGCGACCGGTTCTAAACAGCTCGGCCCGCGCCACTCCGCAATGGTCACACGCCGCGTCCACGAGGCGACGGGCCTGATCGATCTGCATTTGGATAGTGTCCGACGCATCTTGGATCAGTTGGCTGGACATTATTGTGCTCCTCCATTCACCGGTGCGTCCTCAAGGCGCGCGGTAATACGATTGCGCGCGAGTGTGACCGCTCCCACGAGGTCGTCGAGCCCCACACACAGATCGGTAGCCATCCGGTACATCAGTTCCGGCTCGCCGTTGTCTAAAAGGATGATGCCGATAGCGCCGTTACGAACAGCCCAACCGAACTCAAGGTGGGCACTTCGACCGCAAGGCAGGACGAGAACGACAATCCTCGCGTAGTCGAGCGCAGACATATCAGCCGCAAACCAACGCTTCAGGAGCGGGCTTGATTGCGAATGCCGGCGAAACTGATCTGCGGTCCATTGCTGCCAATTCGGGTCAATCTCGCTCCAATGGAACCCGCTGTCACCCGCCGCCGGTTCGCGGAAATCGTAGACATCGAAATGCTCAAGACTTCGCAACAAGCGCACGACTTCCGGCTGACGCTCGTTTCGCCACGATGATGCAACGTAAATCAGTATTCGGCTCATTCGCGTAACCCTTTCAATAGCGCTTGGCGGACGATGAGTCTTGGATCAGTTGGCTGGACATGATTCTTGCACCCCTGTGCCTCTCTTAATTCCACCAATTTCGCCACGAAGTCCACGCGATCCAACGCCACCACGCCTGCACGAACGGCTTTCCGTCTCATACCTGGGGTGAGATCAAAGTGATCTATACTTCCTGGCCTGCATTGGAACCATGACCGTTTCAAACCAATGTCGTTTGCCATCTTAAATAGTTCGACCACCGAGTCGGCGATCATGTGGCAGGCCTGATAGTATGGCCAGCGACGGCGCCAACGAGTCGAAAACAAATCGTCAACGTACACGGGCATTATGTGCATCCTTTCAAAACCGTTTGCCGGCCGTCATCCCCATCACAGCCACGCTGATGAGGATCGCCGCGATTAGATAACATGCTTCCACGTTACACGGCGCACGATGTCACGAATGGTCGTGCCCCATACTCCAAAACGTCGCCCAAGGGCGGTATGATTGCGCCTTCCAGCGAGCCGCCGAATGATACGCACATCGTCCTCAGTCAACGTGCTTTGCCCGTTCTTTGAACCACGTACCGCCAGAACGCCCAAAACCCGATACTTGTGTAGAGCATTTTCCTTTACTGTTACATATTCCAGGTTGGCGAGGACGTTGTGCTGTTTATCGCCATCTTTGTGGTTGACTTCAAATCCTGCAGGCCGATTCCCTAGGAACGCTTCGGCAACAAGTGAATGTATAGTTCGCGTCTGCGTCTTTCGGAACTGGTACAGGTTGACCATGACATAGCCAGTGTTCAGGGCGATATGCTTCAGGATATAGCCCGGCGGATGGGATCGCGTCGCCCAATTATTTCTAACTCGTCCCCGATCAGAAACCGAGTATCTGCCTCCATACCCGGGAATTGACTTCCATTGTTCATTCACGGCTTTTTCTCCTCAGTCATCCACAACACGGCGAAACTGATAATTATGGCCCCCAAGTAGTAAAGTGAACGAGGGAATTTCCGCTCCCACGCAGCCAGAGCCATGACCAGGGTGTAGAACGCTATCAGGATCCACATCACCGCCGTTGAACCGCTCATCCCGGAAACTCTTCTAGGTAGTGTTTGGACGGGTTCCATCGCATGTCGTCTTTCGGCCATACTTTCGTCCACCAGAGGGGCGGGTATTTGAGCCAACACCGAAGACTCGCTATGCAACACATCAAAAGCCAGGCTTTTTGTCCCTTCCAGAAACGAGGTCGGTAGCGGGGGCCAAGAACTAGATCCCTACGGAACCCTGTCGAACCATAAACGAACTCGCCTGGGGCAATCCAGTCGTACGGCCAAGAAACAGCTCTTTTCATCCCGACCCCCAGTTGTTCAGCACCTCGACGATGTCCGGCCCCGCGAAGACCCACTGGCCGCGGCATTTGGGGAATGTAGCCCGAACAACGTCCATATCGAGGCCCTTCACTTCGGCGATGGTGAGGAACACGTTGTTGTTGATCCTGTCCTTATCGCGTCCCAGGCCAACGTAGGAGCCCCACAGGCCGATGCGGTGTGTGACATACGACGTCGGGCTTGGTGGGTGAATCGGCGGCAGGTCATCCACTCCATGCGAATAGTACGTCTTCGAGCAGCAGGGGATTTCGCCGAGCCCTGCCATCTCCCAAGCGTAGTGCGTGGAGCGCCCCGAGCTTACCGGGTAGATGAGGTCCACGGGGCCGGTGTATCGCAGCGATTGATTGATTGCCCGGTTGATCTGTAGGCGGTCGTTGTCATCAAATACGGCGGATTTCAATTCTTTCTGGGCGCTATGTCCGTACGGCTCTGCGTCAACGAACGTTCCGACGGCGCCGATGGAGCGGGCCTCTGATTGGACCGTGGCGATCGCCGTCGCGTAGTAAACTGGGTGTAAGTGGCTGAGTTCACTCGGCGCACGTACAACCCCTTCCGGCCACGCCACCCACAGCCAGCGGCCCCAGACCACGCCCAGGCCCATGCGGCGGCACGTCGCCAGGGCCCGCAGTACAATCGGATTGCGGATTGCGTCCGGTCGCTCCTGCCACGAGTAGGTGAGCAAGATGACGTGAGTGAACCATCCGGCGTTGCGCAGGGCGTCCACAATTCGGTTGTCGATGCCTACACTGTCCTCTCGCAGCCGCAGGAAGACGTACAGCGCCCGTATGCCCGGCCCGTCCAGCGACGGCGGTGGTGGCGGTTTCCGAAAACGTCCGAAGAATTGTATCATCCGTCAATCTCCGTCATGCAGTTGTGAAACTTGGCAAGGTCTTTCAGGTCCACGTCCCCGTCGCCGTCCACGTCGTAAACGTCCAAACAGCAGCCGGAGGGTGGCAGAACCCCCGGTCCCGTCATACACGTCTGGAAGCCACACATCAGCTTCTCTCGTAGCGCCTCGGCCGTAGGGTCCTCCGGCCACCACCACTGGCAGGTGTGACCGAGTATTAGAGCTAGGATTAGGGGGAAGGGGGTCATCCCAGCAGCTCCTTGAGTTTGCAGTCGGGCTTATGGCAGCCCATGTTCTTGCACGAAGGGCACTCGTTATCCCGCAAGGATCTCTCCACAGTTCTTACAACATCTCTCAACCGGTCAGCGTCCGTCATGGTCGGTCTCCGTTATCCGGTAGCACCGGCAACAAGCGGGGCATCGCGCCGCATGGGGCGGTCCAGGTCATGGCCCAAACAAGTCGTCATGCGCTTTCAACTCCGCAGAGCCCTCGATCAAGTCCAATCCTCGCAGCCTGCTGAGATACGTGCCAAAGGTGCCGCTCCTAGCTGACAGACCAGCCGCTTCAGCGGCCTCCTGCTTCGGGACGGCGGCAGGCCAATGACCGCAGATCGCGGCGAAGAGGCGCTGGATACCGCCGCTACCGATCTTCTCATGCCAATACGTTCGCAGCGCAACACCAGTCGGCAATGGTTCATACTGCCCCACGACACCGAGCCCGGCCGGCGTGATCTTCAATCTCTCTCTTGTCCCGTCGAGGCAGCCTTCGGAACGCAGTTGAGCGAGATAGGTTCCAAACGTGCCCGATTTGTGGCTCAGCCCGGTGAGCAGCGAAATCTTTCGCGCGGACAATCCCGCCGGGAATTGGGCCAGAGAAATCAAGATGCGTTGCTTCCCGCCGCCCGGCCGCTTGGCCCCAACCTTCGATAACACCGGAGTTGGCGCCGGTTTGGAATAATTCGGCGGAATCACAAGTGGAATATGTGGGCCCTTCTTTGCGCGATCAGGCGTCATTCCTGAACCATTGCGACACTCGGTAAGAACAGCGTCGAGCGCGCTGCGGCACCCCTCAAGCCGCGGGCCTAGCCCCGTTTTAAGCGTTTCGCACACCGACTCGCGCCAACGGCCCCAATCCTCCTCAGCTCGGCGCAGCGCCTCATCAACCGCCCGCTCGATCGCCCGCGGGTCTGGATCGCTCTTGGCGGCTACCTCTCGCTCAAGTCTAGCAATCGTCCGGTCCCGCTCGGCAAGCTGGCGTCTGAGTGCGGCGGGGTCCTTCTCATCAGCCGCCCTGATCGAATCGGCCAACCGCGTTCGCAGAGCCTCCAAGTCCACCGGTGCCATGCGCTTCGGTGCCTTAATGCGCTTGCCCACCCTCGGTGTCGAAGAGGAGTCGAAGGTGCGTCGCCGACGTACTCGAACCCGCTTGAATATCTGCAACCACCCGGGTGACCAGAACCAGGCCTCGCCAACCTCCAGTCTCGTGAGGGAAGCCATGAACTCGTCAACCGGATCGTCCGCATCGTGGGCGTCCACCCAGGTCTGGACGGCCTTACGATCGTTGGGCCCGGTGGTCCGCAGGCAGACCAGTAGCTCGGTCTGGGTGAGCACGTCCTTGTTTATCGCCGCGGACCGTTGGGTTATGAGTGTGACCCCGATCCCGCTGGCCCGGCCGCGTCGCACGAGGTCATCTACCGCGCCCATACACGGTGCAACCCAGGGCCTGACCTGCTGAGGGGCAAACGTATCGGCCTCGTCGATGAACAGGTGCATCGGGTCCCGGTGCTTGGGATCACCCTTTCGTTCGTATAGCCGGCTGGCGAACGCCGTCACAAAGGCCAGTTGGCGCTTCTTGCTCATGTGGCGCAGGGAGAGAATGGCCGAAATCCGATGATCGACGATCGCATCGGCGATGGCCGTTCCTTCCGAGCCCTCGAGCGGAACATCCGCCTTACTGCCACCAAAGACCGTAATGGGGAAGCCCTCGCTCCTTCCGTCCGCTGAGGCTCGTAGCCCCCACCATACGTCCAGGGGATCGAGCACGACGACGTGCAGGCCCTGTTCGAGCATTTCTTCCGCGATCACCGAGGCGGTGTAGGTCTTGCCGGCGCCGCGCTTGGCCAGGATGCTGATCGTCTCCGTCGCCGCGTCCAGCGGCAGCGTGAAACGCCTTGATCTCGCAGTCTTGCCGATGTAGAGAGAGGTGTTCATGCCTGCTTGCCTGCACTCTCAGATGTGTAATCCTCCATGAACATTTCCACGGCGGCCGCCGTAATCCATCGCGCGTCAGCCTCGTTGTCATCCGAAATGCCGGCCTCCGGCCATCGCTGCCTTGCCGCTTCCACCATGCGTTCCTTGTTGGCGTTACCCTTGCCGGTTGCGAACTTCTTTACGGTCCCGACCGGAATGCCGTCGTAGGGGATGTTGCGCTTCTCGCACCACGCTGACAGATGCGCCACAAAGCCGCCGTAGATGTGGGCGGCATCGACGCCAAGGTGGCGACGCACTTCCTCGAAGGCCACAAGCCGCAGACCCAGACCCTGCGACACGTCATCGAGAAATCTCACGAAGCGGATATAGCGCATTCCGCCGCCCTCGTAACGAGAGCCGCGCAGATCCCATATCCCGCTCTGCGTGAGGCCGTCCGGACGGTAGAGACACCATCCACAGCTCGTGCCGAGGTCGAGGCCGAGAAGTGCGGGTGGGCGTGTGTCGGGCTTCTTAGTCATCGCCGCCGTCATCCTCGGCCTTGTCGAACTTGACTTTGACCAGCTCGTCGCGCGTCTCCACTTTTTGAGTTGCCGCTCGTTTCTTCGATGCTGGTCGGCCCCGCCCCGGTTTTGTTCCTGGCGTTTGGGCTTTTCTTGCCTTCTGTTTGCCCTTTGTCCTGTTCTTGTCCAGCGCACATCCCGGCCCCCACAGTCGTTGCAGCCTTGCCATCGTTCATCCTTTCCGTGGATACGCTTTGTCGATCGCCGCCTGCCACGCGGCAGACGGATTCCGCATTCCCGCTTTCACTTTTTCCCTCGCCAGTTCCAGGCAATGGTCGAGCACTTGGTCTCGGTCGCGTAGGACCATGAGCCGCCTCGCCACTGCCATGAGCGACCGCGTTTGTCGCCTTCGACCAGCGGCGCTGAGTGAAAGACACTGAGCGACCTCATCGATGAACTTCCCGCACCATGCGTCCGATGATTCGCCCGTCGTCGCCTCGTTTGCCATGCAGCCGGAAAGGCCGCCCACGGCCAGTGCGGACGACTTTGCCTTCCGGGCATCGTGGCGACGCTGAAGCGACCGCAGCACTTGCGTCTGCTGTCGGTCCGGCGCCGCCCCGACCGAATCTGGCTCTAAATCCCGGCGGACGGAGGCCTTGGCCAATTGGCGCCGGGCGCACGGTGCACCACGCACACGATCCGCGCCTACCGGCGCCGGTTTCTTTTTCTGTTCTGTTCGGTTCGGGCGCGGTACGCTCCGAGCCGAGCCGGTTTTACTCCGAGTGCCGGGGTCAACACTCGGAGTGGAAGCGCCATTGTCCTTGTCCGCTTGACAAACATAAGCCACAAGCGACGCTGCTTCGTCCTCGGGAATCAGTTCCAGCCATCCGATGCCGTACTTCGCATCCGCCAGCACTCGCAGGAGCCTCTTGAAAACTTTGGCCTGGCCTCTCGACCGGGCAGCCAATTCTGGCGCTCCAAGTGGCCCTTCGGGTCGCCGCAAGACGCCGCGCACAGGCATCCGACTTGCTACACCCAGGACGATGATCCATGCGCCGTATAGCGCCATGGAGTTTTCCAAGCCCATCAACTTCGCGTAACCTTCGGTGTCGTAGTGATTTGGGACCGGAAACCAAGAGAGCTTGCGATATCTCCGGCTCTGCGCGTTCTCGAAGAGGCGTTCCCAGTCCTTTACTCTGTAGGTTGGTTTGCACATCCACGCCTACTGCTTTACCCTGCAACTGCTTCGAGCCCCATCAGCGTCGGCCACCACGTGACCGATTGGCGTTTCGTCACCCAGCACGCCCTGCTTTCACCCTGCCGAACAAGGCCGCGCTTCTCCAGGTCCGGGAGTCGCCTGGCAACCTCGTGGCGGTTCAGCTCGCACCATTCGACCAACTCGGCCGACGTGCATCCTTGATGCTTGACAATAGCGCTGAGTGCGAGCCGCATGTGGCGGCCGAGGCGCCCGGAGGCGATGCACTCTCGGGCCGCTTCGTGCGACGTATCCGGGTCGGCCGTCCGGGCGAGGCGGGTTCCGAACAACGGTGGAGGCTCAAGCTGGAATCGAAGCTGCTTGCCTGTCACGACCATACGACCCCGAATAAGGCCCCGCCGTGGACCGGACACCCCTTGGGGCTATAGGGGTATGGTATCCTTTGCCCAGCACTCTCACGGCTTATGCCCCGATCACGGGTCGCGCCGTTGTTCAGGTTTTCCACACATACCAACGGCCTCGGGAATCTGATTGACCGGTGTAACCGGCCGCCCAAGCTCTCCCAGGAACCTCGACGGATCCGCAATCTTCCGTTTCGCCGATTGATCCCGCGGTCGTCGCCAGTGCAGAATCAACCGCGTCTTGGCCCGTGTTATTCCCACGTAGCAGACCCGCCGTTCGTCTCTTGTCCCGTCGTCCGATTTCAAGGATTGCGACGACGGCAGCGACCCTTCGTTCAGATCGAGCAGAATTACGACCGGCCACTCGAGCCCCTTGGCGGCGTGGATCGTCGCCAGGGTCACCTGGAGCCCCGTGGGCAGGTCATCCTGTGCGTCCCGTGTTGCGAACCAGGCCAGAGCGTCAGGGACCGTCAGTTCATGGCAGTGGTTGATCCAGAACCAGTCGGCTTCGTTGAACACGGCCCCGTGATCGGGAAGGAATGGTCGGAGCATGGGCATGAGTTCGCCGACCGTTGCCTGACGGGCCGGATCGCGCATGGCCATCAGCAACGCCCGAATCGACGGGTAGAGCGAATCCAGGCCGGAGAGCACGAATTGGGCCGTCGATAGCTTCATCTGCGACGCCTTTGCCCGGAGGGCCGTGTAGTGCATGCGCGAGGAGCGGTAGATATCGAGCACCCTGCGAAACGCCACCTCGTCCCGCTCGTTGATCAGCAACCGTAAAACGGCATGAAGCTGCCGGAACTCATCCGTATCGCATACGTCAAACCCGCCACCCACCCGGTGGTGCGGGACCCCCATGTCGGCCAACACGTGGGCCAGCCTCTTCAAGGTCGAGTGCCGACGAGACAACACGGCGATCTCGGACCAGGCGTGTCCGGGCGGATTGCAGTCATGGAACCACAGAATCAGCTCCGCGATGTCCTGCGACCGGCCCGTCACGGTAAGCACTTCGCCGGTCCACAGGTTGGCCCCGATCATCGGCTCCGCCAAGGGCTCTTCGTTGTGGTCGATGAGTCGATTCGCGCACTCGACGATGGCCGTGCCGGACCGGAAACAGGCCCGCAGGTGCAGCGCCGTGGCCGTGCGGCGTCTGCTGACCATGAGGTCGGGGCGGGCTCCACGAAACGTGTAGATGCACTGCCGGGTGTCGCCGACCGCGAAGAAGGTGGCCGGCGGAGCAAAGAATTCGTGCAGCTTATACTGAATCGTGTCGCAGTCCTGGGCCTCATCGAGCAGTACGTGCTTGATCCGGTCCCGCCAGAACTGAAGCACCGACTCGATTCCAAGAAGCTCGTGGCAACGAATTAGAATGGTCCCGAAGTCCATGGTGTTCATGGAAAAGAGCGTGGCCTGGTAGTGCCGGATCGCCGTCGAAACTCTCTGAAGGTCGGTCGGCAGCTTGCCCGTCTGGTAGTAGCGCTCACGGACCCCGCGTATTTGCTTCCACGACGATATCCCCCCCCGCCATGTGCCATTGCGGACAAAGCCGAGGTCTTCGCAGGCATCGCACAGGAGCATGTCGGCGTCCGCCGGGTCCACAACCGTTATGCTGCTCGGTTGATAGCCGAGAAGCTGCCCGTGCGAGCGAAGGAAATGCAGGGCGACGGAATGAAACGTCCCCATGAGCATCCCGCTCAGACGACGCTTTGGGTCCCGGACGCCATCTTCGGATAGGCTCCGTTCCAGCCGGGTCCTCATTTCGGCGGCGGCCTTCCGCGTGAACGTCAAGACAAGGAGATCATGGGCTGACGCCCCTTTATCGAGCAGAAAGCGAATCCGCTCGGTCAGCACCCGGGTCTTGCCGCTGCCCGCCCCGGCGACAACGATGCAATCACGAGCGTCGGTGGTCACCGCAGCCATCTGTTCGGTGGTCAAGTTCATGGCGACTGCCTCGCAACGGCCACAGCAGGTGATCTATCCGCCATTTGAGAGGGGGCCGGGCGGCGATCAGAAAGATCCTCAATGGTCCATGCGTGCCACGGGCGGTCGATTGGGTAACGGTGTGTCAGCAAAAAGACCTGCGGTGCGGCATCGCCCACGCAGACGTGCTCTATGGCATCCGCAATCGCCTTGAACGTGGCGGAGTCCGCCCGGTCCACCTCGACGATGAGCAGCTTCAACGGCGGGTCGGCCATATCGAGCAGGGCGTACAGCAGCGCCGTGCAGAAGAGGCAGCTTTGCCCGCCGCTCATCGCCGGCAGGGATACCTTGGTATCGCCGTTTTGGACCACGCCCATCTCGAAGATCGGACGCCCGCGGGCGTTCACCAGCGTGCAATAGGCCCTGGAACCCGGCTCGCCGTGCTCCATGAATCGATCGATGCGATCGAGAAGCGGCCGGATCAACTCCACCATCAGCCGTTCGCGTAGAACCCGGATGGCGTTGGCGACCCCCTTGCAGCAGTCGTGCAACACCCGCTGGGCCTCGGAGTAGGCGATGCAGCGATTGAGTTCGCGGACGAGGTTGCCTTCGTCCTCTTTGGCGGCGATGCGCCCTTCAGTCGCCTCGATCTCGCTCGCCAAAGCCCCCTGCTGCGATCGTAGTTCATCCGCGCTGCACCCACCGAGCGCATTCTTGATCAACGAGCCCAGTTGTCGTTCCAGGGCGACCCGATCTTCTGTGCATTGGGAGAGATGCTGTTCGGCGGACGCCCTTGCCTGCTCTGCGTCCTTCAACTGTCGGGTCAAATCGTCCGCCTTGAGCCGGAGAGTCCCCGCCTTCGCCTCGAGGTCTCGGTTTGCGTGCAACAAGCGGCGGTTGCGCTCAACCTTCTGCCCGGCATCGAATGTGGTGATTTGGGCTTTCGCCACGTTCTGCGCCGCCTCACGGATCTGCCCGCCAAGCTCGCGGATTTCACGCATGAGGTCAGGACGGTGATCGGCCTGGGCGTACTCCGCTACGAGTGCGCGGAGACGGGTCCACGGAATGCAGCCGACTAAATGCAAGCCTTCCTTTAATTCGGTTTCGACAATGAGGTCGTGGGCCACACGCCAAGGGTCGGACCTTTCGCGTTCCAACGTGTCTTTCTTGTTCTGACTCCTGTGCTTAAGGTCACTGACGAGCCGAGTAGCCATGTCGTATGCCATCTCCGCCTCTCGGTGCTCGCCCTCAAAGTCAGAAACGAGTTGATCGGTGACGCCGCCGGTCGCTTCGACCGCCTCGCGCGCTGCACGCTCTGCAAGCTCGACTTCGCCAATCCGGCGTTGCAGTGCAGGGCCGGGCTTCGTGCCCAGCTCCGCCAGCTTGCCTTTCCAATGGCGTTCGGTTCTCGCCATCTCTTCAATTCGTTCAGTGAGGTCCCGCTTGCCCAACTCCAGGCCCTCGATCTTTCCGATCTGTTCAGCCAGGGCCTCCTTACGGTTGCGAAGCTCGGCAATGCCCTCGCGCATGGATTCCGCGGATTCAGCGATCGTCTGGAGCTGCTCTCGCCGGTCCGCCAGAGTCCGCGACGCCTTGGCCGCCCCATCGGCCTGGGCCTTGCTGTCGTTGCTTATCTGCTTGGCCCGGTCGAGTGCCGCCGCGATCGAGACCGACAGATCGCCTTTGAGTTCCGGCAACAACTCCTCCGCGATCTTTATCAAAGCCCCTTGCTCGATGTCGCGTAGTTTGGCCACGATCTGGGCCGTCACCTGGCCGCCCTCGCTGCGCAGGGCGTCGACGGTGCCCGCGCCGAGACGCTCTCGGCAGAATTCGATCACGATCTGGTCCCACACGGTTGCGGGCACGATCGGCGTTCCTTGGGCCCGAGAACACAACCAGAGGACGAAGTCTCGTCGCTTGTCCGCCGACAAGGTAAGGAACGCACCGATGTCGAGCATGGGGGCGAAATCGCCGACGTGCTCCAGAATCGCGCTATTCGCGTCTTTGACCGGGAGTCCTTCCTGCCCTCGGATTTGTACGGTGGCCGACAGGGCACCCGCCCGGGGCTCGCGCCGGATCAGGCGAGACCACGAAAACCCGTCGTCGAGCTCAACTTCGACACAGCAGCCGCCCGGACCCCCAAGCTGCTGCGTGGCCTCGAGCGTCGCCCCGAGGTCGGTCGCTCCCGACACCGCGAATTGGATGGCCTGGGCGTGGGCGGTCTTTCCCGTCCGGTTCGGCCCTACCAGCAGGTTAAAATCGTGGCACTCCAAATGCGAGGAGAGCCCTTTGAATGGTCGTAACCTCAGCGTGCGAATCTGCATGGTCTTCTCGTCTCCTATCCCGGGTCGGCCGGTTGGTTCGCCCCCGGTATCAGTTCCTGCTGTCCCGGACGCCTGCTGCCCTTCCGTCGCTCAACGGCCCGCGAAAGAGCGGTCATCGCCGCTTTCAAGAGCCTGACGTCACCCGTGGACTCGACCTCGGCCATCCCGGCCAAACCAACCTCGCCCAACGTTCGATTCACGACCTCTTCCGGCAACTGGCCCGCAGCGGCCCGAATCTGGACCCGATGAAGGTCCAGTTCAGGGCGTCCGGTCGGACTCGTCTGGGCTGAATTGATCGAGGGTTCGACGATCGGTCCCGCCGCCAACGGCTCCGCATCCTCGTCGGCTTCACCCGACAGCTCCCTGTCGGCCTCTTCGGGATCATCCACCGCGGCGCTGACCGACTGCACGGCCACCGGCTCCCCGCCCAGCGTCGCCGAACCGCTCTGCGCCTCGCGCACCATTTGATCGATATCGTGGATGTTCTGACGGTCCGGCTGTGGCCACGCGGTCACCGATACGCTGAGGTCCGTCGGATCGAGCTTCTGCTGACCCACGAACACCTTGAGCACTCGGCGCCAGGCGATCGTTTCGGCGTTGCGAACGGCGAACCGCACCCGATGGACGTGGTTGTCGATCAGGTCCAGCACTTCGCCGCGCAGTTCCACCACTAGCACGTATCCGCCCGGAATCGCAATGCACTTCTTGCCCGGGGCCTCACGCAAGTCGGCAGAAACGTTTTCGACGGAATACATCTTCCCCCAGTCCTGCTCCACCTTGGGTCCGTTCTTTTGACCTTGTCTGCGCCACTTCTTCAGGGCGTCCTGGGCCAGCATCGGCGCCAGGTCGTAGTGCAGGGTGCTGGCGACGAGTTGCCAGTTGCCAACCGCATTGCGCCCGAAGCCGCAGATGCGAACCGTGACATGGCTTACGTTCCCGTGCTGGTCCCGTTGGATCCAGGGATTGGCGTGTATCTGCCCATCGTCTCCGACGGTCGTCTCCGGCATGAACCGTGAGACCCCGAGGGCCTTGTTGATGTGATCGTAGCCGGCGGCCGAGATGTTCATGCCGCCCTGACCCCGCAGGTCGTAGAGATGGCCGACCGCCGCATCCAGTTGGACCCGCGTTCGGATCGCCCGAATCTCGCCGTTCGGCGTGACCTTGGCCAGGCCGACACTGTCCGGCTGTCCGTCTCGGGCCGCGGGCACCGTCACGATCCTGACGGGGCCTTGAGTTTCACTTGGCGGGCGGGTAGCCAGTGGGCCACTCATGGTTTCTCCTTGGGCTCCAAGTATCGAATCTTCACACCAACTCGTTCGGCGTATTGAATCTCCCGTCGAGTCGAGTGCCCAATGTAGCCGCCGACATTCAGCACTAGCACCTCATCAGCCAGGTCAATCTTGCGCCAATGCAATTCGTCCAACATCTCGACTACCTGTGGCCCGAGAGATTCACCACCATGGTCGGGTGGCAGGTGCTTGGAGACACCGACCGACAAGACGATGCAACCTGCCAGAGTCTCAATCCACCCCGCCTCATTAAAGGTGTCCATGAAGCGAGTAGACCCGCAAAGGCACACAACGGTCGGCTTTTTCGGCAAGTGACGGACCTCGCCGATGCTTCTGTCGCTCACGGCTTCTCCTTAAGATGAGCAAGCTACCGATCATGCTGTGGACAACTCTACGGAACGGCAACACCGCCCGCTGGTTCGTTTTCACCGCGGTGCCAACCGAGGCGGCGAAGTAGGGCCATGCGTTCAACGTCGGAGAGGCCGGGCCAGCCGAGCATCCCGATCAATGCGTCGCGCTCCCCAGGTGCAAGCTGCGTCCCGGCGCCGCCGGTTTCAAGCATGACCTCGCCGTCCGTCCCGATGATCCGGGAGTAACCGGCGATCCTGATCACGACGCCGGATTCGAGGCCCGGATTGTTGACGTGGGCCGACATGTTGCTGGCCCATTTTTCGAGCATGCCCTGATCGGCCACCTTCGCGGTGACCATCTTGGTCACCTGCTGAAACTCGCTCGGGAAACCAAACACACCACCGCCGCACCCGGCAAGGCATGGAATGATCAACAACAAAATCGCCAACACTCCGACAATCCAAGTTCTGGTTCTCATCTCAGTTCTCCTTTTTCCAAACCCAACACTTCTCGCAGCAGCGACACTCGCGCTGCCGGTAAATCACGTCTTCGCTATCCCGTGTCTGCATGGCGGGTGCCAAGAGCGGTCGCCGGGCGCCATGTCTATCGCCCACCATGTCCCCGTTTTGTCGCGTGCCCAATCCAATGACCAGGAGCCTTTGAAGCAACGAGCAACCTTCCTGCTCTTAGCGATCAAGTCTGCAACCTGGTAATCATCCTCAATAGACAGTTCGTCCAGCAGCGCAAGCCAGTCATCTGGCAGTGGTGGGTCGTGATAGGCTTCGGCAATCGCATCGGGCGGCCAATACGGGTGATGACACCGAACCTCGCCGTCAGCCAGGAAGTACCTTCGCTCGCAGCCAATCGGCAAACCATGAAAAGCCTGAAACTTGGCGGCTAAATCAAGGAACTTTCGCACGGCCCATAGGTGAGTGGGTAGGCCGATTATGTCCACGAGTGCGCTTTCTTCTACCAAGGCCGCAATGTGCCGATGCACGCACTCTCTGGCTGGAATCAAGCAAGTGTCACGATATCTGTGCTTGCCGCTAAACCATGCAGTTCTTACAAAGCACGGATAGCCCATTGAATCACACGCAGCGACCATTCGCTTAATGAACGCTCCATACTTGTCCGGAATTCTCCCGTCGAGCAGCCCGTCCAGCTCGCATTCTGCTTCAACCATCGTCGTCGTTGGCGTTAGCACCCCCGCCTGTTGCAGCTTGGGCAGCCAGAATTCCATCGAGCATAGATCAGTGGTTGTTGTTGTACCGTCTGTCACTTCTTCGCTATTCCGTTAGCTGCCACCATCCCCTTGTCCCGCATGGCTGCGACGAGCTTTTCGTAGGCGGCGTCGCGGAGTTCTTCGCTCTTGAAAGCGAGGTAAGTGTGGTGGTTTTTGTAAACGACCTTCAGAGTCCAGTCGTCGTTGCTCTCGTACTTTTTGGGTGTGTCCCATTCCTGACGGGTCACCAACTTAATCCCGTCAATCACCACAACGGCCACGCCGAGGTCAACGTGGGTGGGGGGAGGCTTGCGATTGAGCCTATCAGCGTGGTCCTGGGCAGACATCCCCACCTCTTTCATGGCATCGTCCAAGCACTCATCGCACACACGAAACAGCGCGCGTACGCACTTGCCGTATTTACATGTCTCCAGCTTCGCCTCGGCGAGTCTTGGTATCGCGTCGTCGGCGACATGGCGGCCAAGGTGGTCTACGACATACTCGTACCCCTTCGGCTTTGCCTCGGCGGCGTCGAGGAGGGCTCGCATTCCGGCGAGTGCGGCTTCTAACGTGGCGTTGAAGGTAGAAGACCGCGTGTATGCCGTCTGCGCTGCCTCCACCAGCCGCCCCGCCGCCTTGATTATCTCGTCGCCGGGGGGGAGGGCTTTGAGCTCGTCGATTTCGTCGAGGAGTTCCCGGACTATCGGTCGCCACCCGCTATACGGCGGTCTGTGGTCTTCACCCGCAAGGTAATCCTCAATATCTTTTCGCCGTTCGTCACTCGGCATGGTCACTCCTCAAAACACGGGGCGGGCCGGACGGGCGCCGTCCGTAGATGCCCCCGCCCCGCGGGAACGCAGATACCAAGGGAAAAGAACCAGCCGCGAGACTTTCGTCCCGCGACTGATTCCGGAGGGGAAAGAAGCCGGTCGTATCCATTCTATTCTAAGGCCTCCGTGCATTCCGTCTCTCACCACTCCGCCAGTGACAACCACTCGTCAGGCTGGTACGTCTACAGCCGTTTCGCGCTCGCTTTTCTTCGGTTCCGTCGTGTTCCCTAAAATGAATTCGACATCGATGACCGCACCGGATTCGAGGTTCGACCATTCGGCTACGATATAGGCATGGGCGGCGCGTCGTGTCCCATCTTTCCACCAATATGGGTCATGGTGGGCCACGCCGCCGTTGAACTTACAGAGCAGGACAAACCCAGCCTGTTCAATGGCGCGTCTCCCGTACCCCGCCCGTGCCAGCAGATACCGGTCGGCTTCATTGCCTGGGTCAAGTTTGACCGCGAGCATGGGGATGAATGTCCCCTTGTCTCGAATCTCAAACGTCTTGGCTTGCATTGCGGGACTCCCCTGCACATCTCAAAATGACACACCTGAACCAAACATGTTTCACTTCCAATAGCGGGAGCGGGACTCGAACCCGCGACCTCCGAGTTATGAGCCCGGCGGGCTGCCAACTGCCCTATCCCGCGTCAACGTCGATGCCGGCGTAGTAGCCAGCCACGTGAAACTCCCGTCCTTCGCGTTCGCACGCCTCGCGCCTGTGTATCTCCGACCAGTGCCGCAACTCAGCCGCCCGCTCTGGTTGGAGTTCACAACACAAATCGGCTCGGCGCCATAGTTCTTTTGCCCAACCGATTAACGACCATCCCTTCGGAATAAGTGCCCCGGATTCGTTCATCGCTTGCGGTTCCAGAGCGGACACCAGTACGGATGGGAAGCAACGCCGAGGACCACGCCGAAGACGATCATTAAAAAGCCAAGCACGGGGAGTTCAAAAGTGGAAAGCGCTGCGGCAGTAGCCGCCGCAGATCCACAGCAGATCAAGAACCCCAAGGCAGTACCGTTGTCGCAAAGGTGTTTGACGCTGCGGTCCTGGCCACCTTCAACGAGGGGAAAGGTCCGGCCTTTCATTGTGTGCCCTCCAGCAACCACGGCGCGACGATCTCCACGGCCAGGTAAATGCCGAACAGCACCGCGGCACCCATGACGCAGCCCCGTAAGATCCCCCGGTCGAGCTTCTTGGCGTCGGGCCGGCCCGGTACAAACCACACAGCCTCTGCGATGGCGTAGTCAGGTGCCCCGAGATTTCCGGCGTCGGGGCCAGCGCCGTGTGCGTCGAAAGGTCTTGTTTGATTCTCAGCCATTCTTCCGCTCCAAGATGTCGATGATTACCCGCTCGAACGGGATAGCGCCCCAATTACATGGGCCCCATTTGCGGCGTCCCGTAAAGATTGCTTCTGGTCGCACACATTTCCCGTCCGAAAGAATGCGGCGTTTGCCGTAGGAGCTGTCACCTTTCCACACCACCTTCGCTGTTTCAGGCTCAGGCATCGGCGGGCTCCATAACGGCTTTGCCCTTGCATATGAGGCGACGGATGAATCCCGCACCCTCATAAAGCTTGCAATGACCAGTGCGATTGACATCCCGACAGTACGGAGACGGCCCCTCGTTCGCCCCACCGTTAAACACAGTCCTGCCCGTTACCACATCCAACTCCGGGGGCAGCGCGGCTTCTGGGTGAAAACAGCGCTGGTCATACCAAATAGGCCCGATACCGTGATGGTGCTGGCACTTAACGCAAATTGTCAGGTCAGGTTTTTCTGAGGGTTCAGCCATCGTCGGGCTCCGATAGAATGACGTTGATTGCGCGTTGGTCGTCAAGACCCTGCATGATAAATGGACGCAACACCTCACACGCAATTCGACCGAGTATTAGCGGCTTCTGCTTGCCGTGAATCTCAGGCTCCAACCTCGCCACCGTTCCCGCTATCCGTTCGTGCGTCTCAAACGTGCCTGCCTTAATCTCGCCGCGCAACCTGTCGATTCGGGGGCTGGTCATAATGTCGGGGTGAACTCCGGGTGTTTGGATTCGTCGTGCCCATATGGTTCACGCAGCTCGGATATGGCGATCCGACCGTCAAATGCGGGATACCCCCGGCACGCGAATCTAAGCGGTTTCGTGACGCAGTTGTCGCAGACGACGGCCAATGCACCGTCCAGCGGTAGATCACAGATCGGACATCCCCATCCGTGCCCCGGCACGGTGCCTTTAAGCTGAAGACAAGTGATGTGTCGCACGCCCGCCGTTTGTTCACATGCGCAACAGGGTCCCAAGCGGACCGATTGGTCTATGGTGTCAACCATTCGTAACCTCCGAAACAGGTTGGGCAGCCGCAAACGCAGCGTTGGCAGACACCGGTTCATCCCGGGCTTTGCCGAGCACGGGGTGCTCGCAGTTGAAAAGCTCCTCAACTCGCTGGCGGGTCTCGTGGTCGTAGTAGCCTGCCCAATAGCCGAGGGACCCGCGAGCCTGAATCTCAGCGGATGTCTGCGTGGCAGGGCCGACCCGCTCGATGTAACGAACGAGAGCGCGGAGGTAGATGCCCGCGTCAACCGCATTGTCGATGTCCATCGCGGAGCCGTAGGCGTCGCCGAGAGTTATCGCCTCCGTCGCTTCGTCCAAGTGGCTCGTGTCAACGCTCATTGCCGCATCCTCCGCTCGCCTGCGGCGTACCGCCGCGTACCATCATCCGCACTGCCGGAACCAAGTAGCCCAGCAGCTTCATCATCTGGCGGAACGCCAGCATCAGAGGCAGAGTCAGCATGTCGGGCATGATCCCTCCTACGTTTTGGCCGCTGCTGTTTTCGTCCCGAGTCTTCTCATCGTTTCGATGAACAGGGGGGATCTGAGGACCATGACGCGAAGTGCGTTGGTTGGGGTTCCGTAGTCACCCTGCGGACCCCCCAAAAACTCGCAAGCGTCCAGCACCTCAATATACGCGCCATCACCCTTCCGCCTGTCAATTTGGATCGTTTCTAGGGCCATGACAGAAGCATACACCACGGCGATAGCCTTGGCAAGTGGACAATAGTGTAAGCTATCCCTATAATAGCGTTGACTAGGGGTAAGGTTTGCTCATATAGAAGCTTAGGAGTGGCAAAAGATTCTCAAAATTCGCCGGATCTCGCCACGTCCGTAGGCTGGCACATCGATGTAGATGTGGTTCAGCGAGTTGGTCGCCTTGTGGCCAAATGGCGGGCGGAGCAGCGCCTCAATATCTGGCACGCCCACGTCGCTAACGCTGCATTACGGGCCTTTTTTGAGTTGGATGAGGAGGCACAAAAGAAGGCCGTTATGGCTCCTTTTGCGGTTGCGGATGAACAAAGAGCTGCCGACGCTCATCAATCGCCTCCTCCAAAGCAGAAACATACTCGACGGGGAAAGTCAGGAGCTTAGCGGCGATGCGATCGACAATGGCTTCTTTCTCCTGGGGAATTGGCGGTTTCTGTAGGTCGGACGATGGATTGCCCATATGCGGTCCTTTCGATGGTTGTGGTCCCCCGACCGTAGATAGTCAGTCTAACGCCATTGCGGGAAAATGCGCACGGAAAAACTGATTTATTCCCTGTACAGACAAGAAGTTACATCAAGTGTCGCTGGACACAGGTTACTCTATGCGGATCAGGCCTTATGTAGATTCGTTCACCGGCGGCAGCATCGCCTTGGTGCTCCTGGGCATCCCGATAGCGGCCGGCCTTAGCCCGTGGAGCGGCTCGGCCTTCGCCGATCCGCCGCGATACCTCTACCGAGAACTGCCAAACCCGGGCGGCGGAAACATCGTTCCCCTCATACGATTAGCATGGATCGAAATTATGCCGGTAAACGCCCGCGGGGATGTCATCGCTCGCGCGTTCGATGAGCGGGGTAGCGCGTATCTTGTCTGGAAAGACTGGCAACCGCATCAACTTCCAGCCGTTAAGTCGGTCACTGACATGAATGACCGCGGCCAGATATCCGGCGACGACTTCATTTATGACGGTACTGATTTTGTCAAGTTGAGATGTCCAGAGCCGGCCCCGCCTTGGTGGACGCAAAACACCACCGCTATGAATAATGCGGGAGTTGTCGTTGGAGCCTGCCAGCACGTCTCCGTCCGCTGGACGGGCGACTCCAGCGCCTTCATTTATGGTGGTCAAGCGGTCGATGTCAACGACGACGGAATGGTCGTCGGCCAGGTTGCTGAGTGGGGGCTTCCGACCAATTTCCTCTTGACTGACGACGACCTCGTTCTGTTCGGCGGTCCGAGTGAGTTTGCAGTTGGAATCGGCAATGACGGGTTTGTTATTGGCAGCCTCCGTTACAGCCCTTTTGGAATTGGATGGAAGGGCACCGAGCGCATCGAGTTTCCCGGCTTGCCCGGATGCGATTCAGTTCGTCTCATCGACCTCACGACTGCGAACGAAATAGTCGGCACTTCTGCGAATTGCGATAAGCCGAGAAGTACGAGGCCCGTAATCTGGATCAACGGGTCGCCGTACAACCTCAATGAGCTAATCGCAAAACCCGAGAATGTAACTTTTTCTCTCGCTTGGGGAATCAATCGACACGGACACATTGTCGCGGAAGGCGAGGCCCGGCGTCAGCCATCGCCGCCATACGATCTGATAACCTGCCTGCTTCTCCGCATCGAGAGCATTCTTGCCTTCGAGTTCTTCGCCCCCTGCCTAGCCGGCCCCGATGTCCAGGCCGACCAGGATTGCCAGCCCTTCGACCGCAACCTGGACGGGGCCGTCGACCTGCGAGACTTTGCCGCAATCCAGAACGGCTTCCGCTGAGCAAGGGACGTGAAGCCTATTCTGCGGCTCCTGAATCGGTAACCCTCTTTGCGATCATCGTGGCAATCGTGACGGTGCCGCCTGTGATCTCAAGCAAACCGATCGGTTCCATGAAACTCGGTGAGCCTCCGTTCACGACGACGGCTTTTTGATGGAGCACGGTCTTGAGGGTGGCGATTTGACCGCGGAGAATCTCCTCATCTCGACACCACACGCAAAACACATCGCCCTTATCAATATCGTCACTAGAACACTCTCTAGGATGGCCGCAAGCTAGATAGTCGTGGGACAGCATGGTCGGATTATAGCTACGGACGCGGGCGGGGTCAAACCCCTACGGCGAACCCCGCCGTTCACGTTTCGTTCTCGCGTATAATACCAACATGAAGCTGCGCCCACAAACCCTGTGCCCCTATGCCTCCGCCTCCAAAGTCAACGTCACGGTCTTACAGATTAGACCATCAAGCAGCTCTTGCGTGTTTTCGTCGGACCACAGCGCATCCGAATCGGAAGGTTCACCAACCGTTCGCACGGTAATATCGAGAACCATGGGATTACGGCTAGTTTTAGCCACCGCGTGGACGATTCCAGTTACAACCAAACGCTTCACTGTTATTCTCCCTTGATCGACCTGCCGCGAGATCCTACGCGGCATCCCGCCCTGTTCGACCCATTCTCCGGTAGGATACCAGAATGAAGATGCGGCCGCGAACCCTGTGCGCCTACCCGCGATGCTCGAATCCCACCCTCGGTAACTTCTGCCCTGAGCACAGCGGCAAGAAACCTGAACCCATCAAGGCGGATTTCGGTCGCAAACGCCAACACTCCCGCGCCCGAGGCTATACCCGCCTCTACGAAAGGCTCCGGCTCATCCGGCTCCAACGCAATCCGATCTGCCAGCACCCCGGCTGTGAGCGCCCCGCCGAATCGGTCGACCATATCGTCCCGCTGGGGCTGGGAGGCGCAAATTCGCTCGAAAACCTCCAATCCCTCTGCTGGGCACATCACGACGCCAAAACCGCGCGGGATCGTGCCGAAATCGCCCGCCACAAGGCCCAAACGGGCAAACACCCGCCCGCCCAGATCGAATCGCCCCGGAAAACGATTGAAGATCAACGAAAAACTCCAATTTAGTCCCCACGCG
>SDBU01000390.1_pt1 | contig 62249 bp, 41 predicted proteins | sample 2277071 | NCBI WGS metagenome assembly SDBU01 (sample SAMN10397929, study PRJNA504765) | marine sediment metagenome | isolation source: marine sediment core GS08_GC12, 126 cmbsf | place: Arctic Ocean: Gakkel Ridge, Loki's castle | collected 2008 | reverse complement strand
TGGGATGACATCCTGATGCTCGCAGTGTCAGGATGTCGCTTCACTCCATCCTGACACAACAAAATTAGGACATTTCTACTTCGCACAATTAGGACATTATCACTTTGCGGTAACAGCGTTACGGGATTGTGTCGCTGTTTTTAAGACGGTTATCGCGTTATAGGCCGCGGCTTCCCAATAATACCGCCAAGAGACCGATCGGCATTACCGCTTTCAACCAGGCGGCGATTTTCCTCATAACCTCCGGATCATCGGTTTGCAAAAGCTTTATCGCCGCTATAATCAATGCCAGATCGACCCCCAAAACCACCGTGAGGAAATAGACAAAACCGTAGTGGTGGGTCAAAAACGGAATTACAGTGGCAATCACCAGAAGAACGAAAACTCCGGCGGCCATCATCCGGGCGGTCTCGGAATTGTCTATCGACGCTCCCGTCCTTATACCGCTTTTTTTGTCGGCGGCTATATCCTGCACGTCTTTGACCATTTCCCGTCCCAGGTGAAGCAGAAAGGCGAACACCGCCGGAATGAGAGCGCCCGACGGTTTACCCGCCGCTATGCCTCCGTAGATAAACGCCAGCGACGACACCAAAGCCACCGTGATATTCCCGGCGAAAAGGTATCCTTTGAATATCGGCGTATATAATGTTAATAAAACTACGGCCGCAAACGCGACCGCTATCGCCGGATAATCAATATAAAACGAAAGTAAGAGACCAGCGACGGAGAAAATCATCGCCGCGGCCCAGGCCTCTTTTCTGGTCAGAGCGCCCGACGGCAGAGGCCGGAACGGTTTGTTTATCTTATCGGTTTCTGAATCGAATATATCGTTTACCGCGTTTCCGTAGGCGGTAATTAAGGCCGCGGAGAACGATGCCGCTATAATTCTATACGAGATGAATACATCCCCGGCAATTACGGACGCCGCCCATACCGACAAAAAGGCGATCAGGAGATTTACCGGCCTGGAAAGAATTATGATCGCTTTTGCTTTGTAGATCAAAATCGACCCGCCATTCCAAAATTAATTACCGCCTCCGAGGGAAATCCGGATTTCCCCCAGCCGACCTCGACCTTAAACAATCCGAGCGCCGTCGGCGAGACTATTCCCAACCCGTACCCCGGTATGAATTCGTATTTATTTGCCCGGGATTGTGAATTAGCGATCGCGCCGAAATCTCCGAATAGATAGAATCTGCTTCTTTTTCCGGTTAGCACTCTAAGTTCAACAGTCCCGATCCCATATCTATAAGCGGGAAAACGTTGTTCAGCGTACCCTCTTAAGTTTTCAAATCCTCCCACGAACCTTAATTCATCTACCGGCGCTGTTCCATCTATATCGATTATCCCCCACCCCTTCAGACCTATGGCCAGTACCAGGTTATTCAAAGCCCTGAAATATTCAGTCCCGCCAAAACCGATAGCGGTAACCTTCGAGGGCGGATCTTCACCGGCGGCTATATTACGATGCGAGCGATACTTATAATTAATTTCGGTTTCCAATCGATAACCGTCTTTCGGGTTTTCTCTATAATCCGTATTATCGTAATGAAATCCGAGTTTTATGGATCTACCGGTAGACGAAGATAACTCCGCGTTCGTCTCAGGCTCGACCATATTAAGCCCGAACGCTAAATCGATGGTTAGCTCGTTTCCGAATCGATAACCGATCGTACCGCTGCCCCCGGTTTCGATATAGAGCGTATCCCTGTCCGTCTGGAACGCCTCGAGCCGTAAATCGAACCGGCTCCCGAATAAAAATGGTTCGCTGTAGTTTAGGCGAAGTTCGCCGGAATAACGATCCTTCCTGTTCCAGTTCAACCCGAACGCTCTTCCGGTGCCCAGAATATCGCCGAATTCGAGATCTATCCGCCCTATAAACTCGGATTCCCCGCCCGATCCCACGTACCCCCCTGCGCCGTTGAAACGGGTAGACGGCAATTCTTTTACATGATAGATAATCTCGCACGAATCGCCCCGGCCGGTCATTACTATCTCGAAGGGCGAGGCTATTTCCAGATATGGCATTCGATCGATTAGTTTTCGCGAATCCCTCACCGCGATCTCGGAATAGCGATCCCCTGTTTTCATATTTATGGTTTTCAATATAGTCTCCGGCCGGGTCCTGGAGATACCGTCGAATATAAAGGCTCTTAAATAACATACCGGCCCCGGAATGATCTTAATCCTCGCTGATAATCTATTCCCGTCCGTGAATGAAAACTCGGTCCATTCAGCCCGCGCGAAAGGCATACCTTTGTCGGCAAGAGAAACGATAGCACCGACAGCCAGTTGATCGAGTAGTTCTTTCGACGCTATCTCTCCTCGAATGTCCTCGATCTTTAAAAATCTGTTTAATGAATCGGGGTAGATATCCAGATGAATATTATCGATCGTGGTCGGGATACCTTCATCGATCCTCAAAACCGGCCGCCCGCTATCATCCTCCGTCCATCTGACCGATACGTCAAAATAGCCCAGATCATGATACGCGCCGCTAACAACGGTCAAAACGGAATCGACGGAAAGATCCGAATCGATCAGCCGTTGTATCTCCTTATCAGAATACAGCGCGTTGCCGGCTATATCGAACCGCGGAGGCGATACCGTCAATATCGCGGCTGTTAGAAGCGCGAGGATCATCATTGGAACAACATCGTAAATTCGATTTTCATGTTATGTCTCTCGCGCCTTCCGGCGAATTTCTCGAATCTGTAGAAAAGATCGAGACGGCCGTTTTCGTAAAGCTCCGCCCTGACTCGAAAGTTAGCTGAATAGTTATTCCCTTCCTTTTTACCGGCGGCCACCTGGTATGGAATATAACTTCCTTCGGGATTTACAAGAACACGGTAATAAGCGACATTCGCCGAAGCCCTGCCTTTTTTCCCGAAATCGCCGATCAGCCGTATCTTCACCGATGGTATCCTCGCGCGAAAATCGTAATCAGTCTGTTTGGCTTCCTCAAAACCGAATCCTGTTTCCAATGTCCATTTATCGCTAAAAGAATAATCGGTTTTCAGCGATTCTGAATGCCTGTCGATTGAATACCCGATACCGTTGATCATACTTTTCTTGTTCGAAATAAGCCCGTCAAACAATATATTGATCCTTTGGCTTACGGGTAGCGCCCACGATAGTCCGTCGGATCTGAACCGCTCGCTAACGGTTTCGTTGGCGAAAGGATTGCCCTCCTGATACGAACGCGTAAATGAATATTTCCATCGTTGCCTGGTCTCGGCGGGATAGAAATAAAATCGCAAATCCGCTCTTCCGTTCGTAAAAGGGATGTTTTCTAATTCGCCGCTTCTCCATGGATAAAAATCCCGTCCTATTAAAACGTCCGATGATTTTTTCAGCCTATATGTCAACTCCGATTCTATTACCGCTCTGCCTATGCGGGTTTCCAAACGTTGCCGGGGATCGATTATCAGAAAGGGGGAAATCGTCCCGCTGATCTCGGTGGAAATTTCGGTAATCTTCGCTCCCTCTCCCAATTCCTCGATCAACAAAACATAATCGCCGTCGGGATCCTCGATATAGACACCGTCTTCATAACGGTATCGACCTTTGCCTTCCCCCGCGAAGATGTAGGTTTTCGACCGCAAACGCTCGACCGATGACGTTAACCTTTCGCTTAAAAAAAACTTGCCTTTCCCATCAGGGTTACCATACGATACTCGCATACTCCCCGATTTCTGATCCGTATCCGGACCGGAAAGATCTCTATATTCCTTGCGAAAGTACGATCCCGAAAGCTCACCGGATAGTCCTGACCCGCCAAACACGAATTCGAGCTTTTGCCTGATCGAACCCGAGCGGAATTTATCGAGCCATTGACCGTCGAGATATTTTTCGTCCCGGTAGGTTAATTCGGTATCCCCTGTTATGCCTCTTCCGTATTCGGCCGGTATCGATGATACATACTCATGGTATTTGAATCCCGAATCGCCGTCGCGGCTTTCATAGTTTACCCTGATAGCCGGTTTTATTCTCCCGCGGATCACACCCAAGCCCATCGACCGCTTCCACCAGGTCCTGTCTCCCCTGGTTCTTTCGAGACGGCCGAACCAATTTATCATGCCGGGCAATCTCCAGGTTAAATCTCCTGCGTATCGTTGACGTTCACTGATATCGGGGCGGGTGAGTATGCCCAGCGCGATATTTAATTTTCTATTATCATCAAGCCCGCTTTCAAAGTTCATCTCCCTTACGGTCTCCCCGGCATGACCCGATTCCGGCTGAAGATCGTATTCTCTGTATCGTTCCACAGGGTCGATTTTACCTGGAAAGACAGCATCGATACTTATACTCCGCAACCGTCCCAGAACGCCGACGAAGGCGCTGCTTCCGCCTAAGCGCCGTTTGAAGCCGGTAACAAGATTACCGGCCCACCCCTTGGACAATATATCTTTTTTCGATATTGTATTCTTATCGAATACGGAGCCGAACAGTTCCGCCTCTACGAAAAACGAACTATCGTCGAGGGCGTAAGACGATCCCAGCGAGCCGTAGCGTTTTACCCTCGGTAATGGAAGTAATATTAACGGCTCATAATCGCCCGAATTCATCCCCGCGTATTCGTATACTCCTCCGCCCAACGGCCTGTACGATCCCGAGTTACTACCTATGAAGGAAAAAGCAACATCGTAATCACCGATATTACTCCCGACATACCTGTAGAAGATTACTCCCGACGAATCGACAGCATCATAATCTCCGTTACCAACCCCGACATATACGGCGCCGTCACGGGAGGCGCTTAATCTATCATCGCCTGCCCCCTCGAGCAATTGACGGTTCTCGTCGGTCAACTCGAAACTTTTGGGGGAATCACTCCTGTCGCCCTCCTGGGTAAACGCGGCGTACACGTTCAATCCCGGGCTTATTTCCGCTCGACCGCCGGCCGTGTAAAAACTACGGCTGAATTCCTGCCGGGCGATTTCATACTCCACCGTTATTCTCGTCTGATCGGTTATTATTTTCGACGGCGCGAACTCGATCGCTCCCGCCTCGTAATCTATCGTATAATCGTTCTCGCTTCCTCTTTTTTGAATTATGCCGTCGATATACACTTTCTCAGAACCGGCGAGAACGGCGATCCCCTCCCTGCCGCCAAGATCGCGAAGATAATAGGGGCCCAGACGTCCATCGATACCGTTTAATGTCACCGATGAATACTCTCCCGGAAAAAACGCCGCCGCCCCTTTTAAAGCGTAATTTTCACTTTTGTAATTCAGATCGAGACCGGTCAATTTTCTACTGAAACCGGAAAGCGAGCTTTTGCTTTCGACGAACTCAAAATCGCCGAAAGTCCCCTTGAAATTCTCGGATTTCGCCTCGATATAGATTCGGTCTATTTCCTCTATCCGTTGTGACGTCCCGGTATTCGCGCTTTTATCGGAGATATGGGCCGACGTTTTCATCCCTTTGACTATATCGCCGGTAATGGTCAGGTTTAATGATTGAGATAACCCTCCGGCTCCATAACCGGTCTCCACTGAAAAACCCTTACTGCCCCTGACGGTAAGATCGGAGGATACATAACCAGTCCTCTCTTCCGAGGGTTTCTTGTCCCTCACGAAAGACGATTTATCTTCCACGGGACTATGCAACGAGTATCGCGATTGTAATGAAAGCGGGATGTATTGAAAACGAACGGTCAGCGAGTCGCCCGTTGGAATCGGCTCGTCGAAATAAATAATCCCCGCTATATATTCGACCGTATAGTTTTCGCTCGGAATCAAGCCTGGTCCTTTATAAATCGAGACGGAACCGGTCAGGAGATTACGGTAACCCGATGAATAGGGTCCTCGGGTCCCTTTACCATATAAGATGACACTCGATTCGGGGGATGCCCCCGATGATACAGGATAGATGGATAATAGAACGAATAAATAAAACCATTTCAACGCGACCGTCCGTTGTTACGAGGCTCCCCGGATCACATCGTAAACAAATACGCGTCTTTGACCCGAATCGAGAATAATCATCCGACCCGAAAGATCGAATGTTATCCACGACGGCCTGAAGCCGGGACTGTTTTCGATATGCCTGTATATCATATTGCCGCTGACATCATATGCCTCTATTCTTCCCGCTGACGGATCGGTTACCCACAAGACGCCGCCGCTATCCCAGCGGACACATGACGGTTTTCCCGCGGCAAACTCATTTACGTAATTGCCATGGACGGTGGTTATCAAAACCTGGCGATTCCCCGGGTCGGCTATCGCGACCAAATCTTCGTCGGAAATATCGATCGATGACGCGCGTCCGATCCTGAAATTCCCCGGGGCGTCATAAGACATCTCCAAAAGCAGTTCATAGAACGGATCGAGTTTTAAGACCTTATCATTATCAGCTATCCAGATATTCCCCTCGCGGTCGATCACGATATCCTCCGGCTGCGTAAAATCCACCGGGTTATCGTTTTCGTCGAAATATGATTGTATCGATCGCACATGCCGAAGATTCCTATCGAGAATTTGGATCCGCCTGTTACCGCTATCCGCTACATACAAATTCAAAGCCGGGTCGCTTGCCATCCCGGCAGGCCTGTTGAAACTTCCGGGAGAGGTACCGATACCGCCCTCATTCGAGATAACATTAAAATCGGCCGATAATCTAAAAACTCTGTTAGTGGTTTTATCGGATATGAACAATTCGCCGAGCTTGTTAAACGCCGCCCCTGACGGCTCCATCAGGGCAACTCCCGATCCCAGGACAGGTCCGTACGATCGGATAAGACGCACGTTCAATATCGATTGCCTGCCTGCTCCGGCATCGTATAAGCCGCCCCGCTTGCCCGGTGACGTACAGGCAATGGCGGCAATCATCAGGATAATAAAAAATTTAAAATTTGGTCGTAATACCGATCTCAACTTCGCCGTCCTCCATAATGCCGGCGGCCGAACAGTAGAGATGCCAATCCGTTTGGCTGAATTCTATATTCCTGTTAAACGATGACGTCGAACGATAAGCGTCGATACCCGAGAGTATCCTGTTGGCTACAGCGGCGCCCAGGAATAACAATGACCGTCGAAAGGCGGATTTACTTTGATTGCGTAATTCCCTGAAATACCGGCGAGAGGCGTCGGAATCCCAGTTCCAATAATACTCCGGCGTCGCCGGGAGGGGTTCCGCCCGCGATCCCTCGTAGAGCAGTTCAAGCTGGTTGTAATCGTCGAGATTATCATAATAGGTCATCTTTTCGAAATAATCCTCGGTCTTGCCGTTGACATCCGCCCCGGCCTTAAATGCCGCCCAGGCCCGATAATCCTCTTTCTTCCAGTTGCCGTACGTTCTGAGTCCGAAATAACCGGACCAGACCAGCGCCTCGGCCGAGCCGAACGTTATCATTCTCCCCTTGTTCTCGGTGTAATATTGTCCCGCTCCCGGCAATAACAACGATAATCCCAGCGCTTTCCACTTCGATTTCGAATTCTCGGGCTTAACCTGTATATCAAACATGGGAAAATTCAAATCATCGTCATCGCCGAAACACATCTCGGAGATTTCGGCATACATCATGCGTTCGATGGTCTGGCACGGAGTCGCGGCCGCCAATAGCAGAATTAAACCCGTCGTCTTCCTTATCAGATTGAAAAGCATATCTTGATTAAAATTTAGCCGTTAGGGTAAGAAAGGGGGTCGTTTCCCCGTTTATCTCGCGGGCGTTCACCTTCATCGAATACTGTTTGCTCCCACGGTTGAATCTCTTGGCCCCGATAGCGGCGTCGAACGCCGAGACGATATGGTTGGCGATTGAGATCATCATCATGGTCTTGGCCCGGGCGTAATAATCGTTCGAATCTTTTCTCATATCCAGGTAAATCCGACGTTCATCCGGCATATAGGTAAGGGTATCGGGGCTATTGGGGATATAAGGATGATTTTGCCCGCCCGGCCAGCCGATTTGGAACTGATTATATTTGCCGATATTTTCATAATACTCATGATCGAATATCGGCACATTGTTGGCTTCATCGTATGGAAGCCTGTGAGAATATACTTTCTGCGTCGTATCCGGAAGCTGGTCCCACCAAATCATGAAATTCTGCCAGCTATAGTTTACGTCCGCGTAGGCTTTGTAATCTTTCTCAGCGCTGACTCCCTTATTCTGATAAATGAAATATCCGCTCCAGAAAAGAATGTCGGCGGCTATAAACCCGATAGCCCTGTATTTCTTGCCGGTATAATACTCGCCCGCGCCGGGAACAGCCAAAGATAGCATAAAAGCCTTAAAAGGGGATTTTATGCCGTAATCGTATATATCCTCGGTTAGCTCGAGATCATCCCCCTGCCGGACGATCAATTCCTTATTGAAATATTTATCCATTGTCAATCTGCCATTGTAAAACTGACTCTCCACCGAGTTTGTTTTCACAAGTCCGACCGCGCCAGGCCGGGCGGCAGTCGAAGTGAGAAGAAAGATCGCCGCGAAAATGATTATTGTCCTCATAATAAGATCCTCCCGGATATTAACTTTATTTAACCAACGCTATTTTTATCATTCGCATTTTTTTGCCGGTACCGTCATCAGCTTCCACTCGGCAGAAATAAATCCCCGACGCTATATCCGAACAATCCCAGATATATTCGTTATCGACGTGAGCCGCCCCCCTCATAGTCGCCGATGCTATTCGTTCCCCGAGGAAATCGAAAACCTCTATGGTAACATCCGAATCTCTGTTTAGGTAAAATCGTATGGCGGTGGAGTTCGACGCCGGATTCGGGTAGTTATAAACAGAACCCTCCGGAAGTTGAAGATCGTTTGTTATAATCGGTTTTTCCAAAGTCGGAGACAAATATCGGCTATTGAAAACATCACCCCCGGAAAACGCCCAGGGGACGTTTATCGTCGAGAACGATGATGAAATATCCCAGGCGTTTATAGCCCCGGAACCTTCCACCGTTATCAGATCGATATCGCCGTCGCTGTCGAGATCGGCCAGCGCCGCGGATCTTTCCATATCGAAGGAACTGGGAAGAGGAAACCCGCCGATCCGTTCCGCTCTGTAATTAAAAGCGTAGATCCCGCCTTTCGGGAGACCGACTATGATATCCGGCTTGCCATCATTATCCACGTCTCCGATAACAGGCTCGGCTTCAATTACCCCGTTAAGATCGAGGAAAGCGAGATCGACCGGGAAGTCGGTCATCATCGTGCCGGTATGATTCAACGCGTATATTTTCGAATCGCCCGCGACAATTATCTCCGGATACCCGTCGGCGTCGATATCACCCAGCGCCGGAGATCCAAGCGACGATCCCAGGTTCACTCGCCAGCCAATCGTGCCGTCCGGCTCAATAACGATTATGGAATTCGAGGTCACCGCGATTACCTCGGGCATTCCGCCGTCTCTGTCTATATCTCCGGAAACGATATGACAGGAATCGGGCGGACCCAAACGCGTATAGAATGAATTAGCCGCTGCCGGATCGATTTCAAAGACATTAGGCAAAAAACGCGAAACGACCAGATAATTATCGCTGATCAACGCGACGTCTATAACATAGAAATTTCCCGCCACGAAATTCGCGGTCGATAAAATGGAGCCTGCCAGGTTTCCCGAAAAGATGTCCGTTCCGGTACCGTCGATGATACGAAAATCACCGTTATCCTCGGTAACGAATAGCTCCATACCCCCCAGCGTATCAAAACTAACCGCGGATATTGAAACAAGAGGATTAGCTGAAACTTGAACGGGGTATCCCGGAACAGAGTCGGCTCTGCCGTCAACGTTAATATCTGATTGCGTGAAAGCGTAAAGCGCGCCCGAGGCCGTTGTGACCGCTATTTCGAATAATCCATCACCTTCGAAATCGACAAGAACCGGTCTTCCGACTATAGTTGTATCGCAAACCGCCGCTACCGCCCAGGGATAGAATATGACATTATCATCAAAACCGTATAAACCTATGGAATCGGAGTTAGCGAAGAATTTCTCTCCGTTATGGCGGTGAATCAACAGCCTGTTATCGGCGATTGTAATCACCTCTAAAGAATCGTCGCTGTCGATGTCGAAAGCGACAGGCGCGGAATTCATCTGCGGATGGCTCATTTGCGGCCAGCCGGGAAGCGCCCAGTCGATATCGAGATCGAAGTTCATTACAGTATCCGATGCCGAAAAATCGGTCATGCTAATGTGCGAGTCGGCGCCGAGATTCGATTCTGTGGAGGGTCGGGTAAACGACGTAAGCATGGTATTATTGCCGAGCTTATAAAAATCATAGGCGGTTCCGTAGCCGCGATGGTAATTACCGCCGAAATCGATAACTCCATCAGCCTCCACCACGGTCATAAAACGACGATCTTTGTTCCATTGTAATGAATTCGTCTGGTAATTATTGTATTCTGTACCCGATTCACTAAGATACGCGACATATTCATCTAAATGCCAGACCAGCGCCCCGCTTCCGGGAAGAAGGCGGTCGTACTCGGTATCTGCCACAAGCACTGTATCGTTTCCCTCGAAGTAGGCGAAACCGGGCCCCAGAATAACACCCGTTAACGAATCGCCGATCAGGATATCGTCAAAAGGATAACCCGGCTCCAGGGTATCGACATCGGCCTGCCTGTTTTCCACAAGAAAATACTCGTAATCGGTGATTGGAATTTTGACTATCTCGTTACCATTCTCAAGCGCCGCGGCGGAGATCGGTATATCGGTTCCTTCTCTTAATTCTCTGGGAATACTAAAGCCCAAAAATGCCCGCGACCACGCGCTGGGATATACCGGCAGAGTACCACCCACCGTCGATCTGATATCCGGGAATTGAACCCCTACCGACATCCCGTTGTTATCCATAAGCGCGAAATCGCCGACCTGGGTTAAAAAAGTACTGGTATTGTAAAGATCGATCAATCCCAGTTGATGACCGAATTCGTGAGCCAATACAGCGTTAATAGCAGTCACTCGGTTATCCTGCGACGCTGTCTCCGGGACTATTAAGCCCTCCCCAATAAAAACAGCCCCTCCATCCACCGGAACCGGTTCTCCGTGGATAAGAAACCCGGTAAAGAAATCGTCGTATGAATCGCTTATAAAGGGGATATTATTCTGCTGATCGGACCCGGCGTGGAAGAGTATTACCGAATGATAAATCGAAAAATCGATCTCAGGCATGGAAGTATCGGCAAATGTTATCGCGTCGGTGAAAAAATTACTCAATTGATCTATAACATTATTCCACGGTCCCTCGGAGCCATAATGCGACATCCGTTCCGGGAGCCGGAACGCCAGCGATTCCTCCCTGGGGAAAACATCCCAGGTCATATCTAACTTCTTATCCGAGACAAAATACCAGTAACGTCGTAAAGCCTCCATATGCGAGTTGAAATACGACGTGTTATGCGGGGCGGGATCTATATAATGACCCTCCTCCGAGATAAACTGGTCATAGCTTCTTAAATCAAACGTACCGTCGCCGGTGGTTTTCGGGACGTCGGGAACCTCTCTCTGGAATTCGATTTTCAATACGAGAACATTCAGAGTATCCGCAGTCGTCTCCAATAGATTCAATGGTATGCCGTTTTTACTCGTGGGTAAGGCGAACGGCGCGCGGCGATCGAGGCCGAGCAAATTTCTGGAGGAAACACCCGACTTAAATCCGCGCTGAGTTGATCCCCCGGGAGGCTCGATCGGGACATTGGCGATAGGCTTTAACAGATCTTTCGCCGGCAATATACCCGTTAACAGCAAAACGAGAATAATCGGCGCGATTTTGGATAAACGAAATTGAATCACCGATCCGCCCTAAAATCCAGCGTTCATTGAGAATCTCATGGTATTGCCGAGGCGGTTGTCACTTGACGACGGTATATATGAAAAATCGATGCGGTAGTTGCTTACCTGCAGCGAGGCTCCCAGAGTGATATATCTCTGATCACCGACCTTATCATAGACGTAACCGGATCTTAAGGATACGTAGTTCGAATACCAGTATTCCAGACCGACATGAGGTATGATTTCCTCTATCTCCGTCTGAAGATCGTCACCAAGACCCACCAGGATTTTATCACCCTCGCCAAGAATAGAAAGATTGTGGAACGGGGAGTTTATGATTTTAAAATCGAATCCAACGGCAAGCTTCCTGGGAAGAGGATCGGCTTGATCGGCGTCGATATAAGCGATATCCGGACCGAGGTTGGTTACTGTCGCCCCGAGAGTAAGATCCCTGTATACCTCGTATAAAACGCCGGCGTCAACAGCCAGGGAATATCCTGTTCCCTCGCCTCTTTCAGCCCCGGCCCCCAGTTCGGCAAGATGAGAATTAATATATCTCAAGGATATTCCTCCCGACAGATCCTCCATTAGCCTCGTGCCGTATGACAGCGTGAAAGCGATATCATAGGAGTAAAAAGTTCCCAGATCCACGTTCCCCTCGCTTCTGCGTTCCTGCTTGCCATAAGAGAGGAACGTAACGTCGAAGCCAAAGGTCCCCCATTCTTTCGTGGGGTAAACAACCGATAGATAGTCGTAATAAAGATCGTCGGCAAGCTGAACCAGATAATTCGAATGCATAAAGGTGAAATTTATTTTCGCCGATGAATAAACCGAGATTCTTTCCGGCAGGACGATCCAGAGTTCGTTATCCCTGCTATGTATTTCCGTCACTTTGCGGTTCGATAACTCGGCGTTTTGCAACCTGCCCCATTTTCCGTCATTATACTCGACAATTCCGAAGGAGGTGGCTACCAGCGCCCCGTTCGATGATATCGCTTCAACCGCGGAGATTCCCGATCCCAGAGCGTTCGCGTATACGAAAACCTCATCGCCGGCGCTAAGAATTTCTGAATACAGCCCGTTGTAATCTTTTATCAACGCCGCGAGCATATCGATTTTCGATTGATCTCTATCGGGGACAAACTGCGCGGCGATATCGCTTACGGTCATGCCGTTGTTGGGCACGGTAAAACGCCTGTAACCGAAATGCCTGAATCCATCATCGGTGAACATAACGATCCCCGATGTAGTACCGATCCAGAGATCCCCGCCCGAACTTACATTAAGGTGAGTAATCCGGCCTTTATACCCGAGATTATAGGGGAGGGTCAAACTCTGACCGGTCTGGACACTATCGATATTACCCGCCATCAACCGCGCGATCTCTCCGGTAAGTTTATCCTGCCAGACCTCGCCGAAGACACCGTAGAAATTACGAACCGCCGACTCCACGGTTTCGCCTATCGATAATTTTTTATTTCTGGAGTTATGCCAGGATGATCCGTCGTAATAATAAAGGTCGTTCTCGGTCGCCGCCCAAGCCCGTTTGTTGCGGCCGGCCGCTATGGATGTGATTATACCCTCGGGCGCGCCCGACGCCGAATCGAACGTCTCGACCTTTCGCCCTGTAAATTTAAAGATTCCCTTATCGGTGCCTATCAGCATACTTCTGGTGCCGAATTTTTCGATCGCCGTAATGCGGTTCGACGGCAAAGAATCCGTTTCCATATTAAACGACGCCCAACGGAGTCTTTTAGGATCGAAACGGAAAAATCCCTGGTCGGTTCCAAGGTAAACAAAATCGTTATCCGACGAGATACAATTGAGATTATCCGGTAAAATCAGATTATACGGTATCCAGATTCCCCGATTCGATTTCGAGGCTATAGCCCTGTCGAAACCAAACGCGATTTTATCCAGAATCTCTATCGACGGCGGATCTTCGGAAAGAGCTTGAGTTATATCGGCCTTTAAAATCTCCAGGCCCTCCAAATTCAGCCTCAACCTCAAGTACGCTTTATGAAGTTTCTCGAAGCCGTACTCGATCTCCTCTTTGTAAATGTAATCCGGGGATACCGCCGGCAATAATACGTTTTTAAGAGAGTCGATAACCTCCGGCGCAAGCTCGTTATTGGCCCTGGCGATCTTGTCCACATACCCTGCCGCCCGCTCTTCGGATAATCCCGTATATCGCTCGATTAAAGTCTGCAGCGAGCCGCGTTCCTTCAAGGTTCTATAGGTGCCGGTTAACCAGCTCTCCCCGTTCCATCTGGCAAGCTTCCCGTTGACTAACCCCCAGATATTATATTTCAAGTAATTTACCTCCGGCAGCGAGTTTTCAATCAACACTATCGATTCGATAGTATCCTGCCGGCCAGCGGAGAAATCCAGCCATGCTCCGCTCAACGGGTATCGACCCAGCCCAGCGGGATTCCAATGCACAGCCGTGGCATCGTCGGAGACCGCCACAAACGTCTCGCCCATACCGCCGGCCCGGGCGCCCGGAGCGATCAGCAAGAACTGCACGGCTGTCTGCGATACCTGCGCTCCAGCTGAAGAGGTCATTACAAGGATCATAAATATAATCCATTTATACAACTTCATTGTCTCCTCCATAATAGATTTATCTCTTTTCATTATTGTCGGTATTTTCATTGGGGGACTTACCTTAATATCGCCAGTTTTTGGGCTTCTTTGACCTTAACCGTTTTTCCCCGCGGGTCTAACCCGCTGGCCGAGACCTGGTATATATAAACGCCGTTCGCTAACGATTCGCCGTCGGCATCCCTGACGTTCCAGTCGACCTGATGACATCCCATCCGCGTTAGCTCCGGGGAATTAATATCGATCGATTTGATTTTTGCCCCGGACTCCGTAAATATCTTGATCGTCACCCGATCCACGTCACCGTTCAGGCAGTACTGAAACGACGTGCTATATTCTCCCTTCCTGATAGGATTAGGATAATTCATGACCTCGCTAAGCTGAAGATTCTCGGTCGAAACTACCTCGATAGTTTTCTCAATCAAACTCGAGTTATTGAAATTATCCCACGCTTTCAAAGTTACTTGATGTTCTCCGGGAGATAACGCCGGCATGACAACATCCACCGCCCCCGAGCGATAATCGCCGCGGTTAAACACGAAACTTCCCGTAATATCCGCCTCGTACGCCTCGCCTTGATCTATCCGTAAAACTATCCCATGGCCTAATTGACCTGTGATATTAATGCCATGCTCATCCTCGATTCGCGCCGTTAACGTAAAACCGGAACCGGCAAGCGTTATGCCCGGCGAAAATTCCCTGCCGTCGGCGAAAAGCTGAATGGTCGGGCCGGTAGTATCCTCAACGGCGGGAATCGAACCGGATACCAGAATGGAATCCACGACCCCGACCGCGTCATAATCTCCGTTTTCCGAATAAGCGTAAATCTTGGCGCCCTGGCTTCCATACGAAATATCCTTGGGCACAAAAAACTCGGTGGAGAAACGACCGTTGATTACATCCACCGGTCCGGTAAATATCGTCGCCCCGGGATTTAAAAAACTAATCGTATTATTCGGAGGGGGCAGGGGATTGTTGTTTCTATCACGCATTATGACCGACCTGGTAATGGTACCGTCTTTTGCGGTAACCCAGACGGTGCCGTTAAAATCGCTCATCACGTTACCCGCGTTGTCGACGATTTCCCCGGCCACATTGCTTTCGCTGAGAGCGACAAAAGAGTCGGGAGCGCTGGTAAAACGTACGTCGAATTTCGGAAATTGCAATAATAGCGAGGGATCGCCGAATAAAACATAATACCTGTCGTTCGGCTCCAGGCCACCGAGTTGCCTGAGATACTTGGCCATATACATGGCCTCGCCGATCCCGACCGAATCCTCATAAAGCAACTCATCGAAAACCTTGTAATTAAACTGAGTATTAGGGTTGGCAAACACCGCCCGGGTGGCCGAGATAACAGCCACCGCTCCCCTGGAGCGCTTCCGGATCAACTCCTCGCCGAAACTCTCGATGGTCGGATCGTCAAAAAAACCTATGGAGCAAGAGGCCGTGAATATCAAAGGCAGACGTTTGCCGTTCGACAGCCTGGGGATATCCTCGGAACGACGGAAAATATGTTCGTCCGCCCACAAACCGGGACTCCCGTGCCCGATCCACTCGATTAGCAAAGAGCCCTGGTTGAACGCTCCGATAAGCGCCTCACGCGCCTCCGGTTTCTCGAGGTTCCGCGCCGGATACTCCACAAGATAAATCTTGGCAACTTCAAACCTATTAGGCGTATGTAAATTGGAAAGGATCTCGGCCTGGTTGGTATGGAAAGTCTCGTAATTATACCTTGGGGTATTATTATCGTCGGCGACGACAACGATTCGATTCCGCCAGGTTCCCAGATCGGGATCGGCGTCATAATCGATCGTTTTGCCAACCATATCCTCGGCGTCTGATACCGAGTTCGCCGGTATCCTTCCTATAATGATATCGGGAGCGCCGCTGGAATCGGAATCGAGATAGTACCTGTCCCCGAAGTAAATAAAATGTTCATCGGACATGCTGCGGTCGTTTTCGAAAGGAGGCAGAAAAATCGGGCTGCCCGACCCGAGATTATTCCTGTAATCATAATGGCCGTCCCCCAAAAGCAACGCGAATGTCGGGGCCGGTTCAGGCCAATTCTCATAGGCATATTTCAAGAAATCCCTGATCGCTACCGCGTCGATAAGGCCGTAGGAAAACTGGTTGTAAACGTCGGATAAACGAACCACCCGGGTGGGCATATTATAAGATTGGCTTCGATGCTCGGCCAGGGCAACCGCCTGATCGTAAAAACCATCGTAGGTGATTATAATCTCATCAACCCTGTTTTCCGGCGATGACGTATCCCGAAGGTTATCCACCTCGTAATAGCTGACCAAACTGGGGCTCTTAAGACGACTGATACTGGAGATGTAATATTGCTTATGTGAATCTATCGTAACCGTATCATAAAACGTAAGGTCCGTCCCTTCGAGACGGCTTCCGGTGATTTTTAGCGGCCTGTTCTTATCGGCGATATCCAGCAGAACATACGGAGAAGCAACGTCGGTTAAATTATACTCGACGACACCCGACGTATCCGGCTGAGCGAATAAAAGGTTTTCGTCGGATAGTTTCAGCCAGCGGGGATAAAATATGTTGATATAGTCAAGGTAGAATTCCGTGGAAGAATGAAGATCGAGGCCGTTTAACCCCTCGGAAAGATCGCCGGTGAGATAACTGGAGAAATATTGATCGGTCGACGGATTAATCGATGATCCCCCGTTTATTCGCAAGGCCGGCGAACCGAACCTGTGCCTTACTATCACCTCCGCCGGTTGACCCGGCACCATATCGAATATCTGGGCGGATGACGTGAAATCCCTTCCGTATCCCCAGTACCAGTCGTAATAATCCGATAGCCCCGAGCTGGGGCTAAACCTGAAAAATATCCATTCCTCTTCCTTATGATAGCGGGCCGTATATGTTTCCACGGAAACATCATAAGAACCGATAGGAGATCCGTCTACCGTCCCGAAACGTAACGGCGGACTCTGGAAGCTTCCGTCCACGGTCAGCCAGTAAACATTTTTCCCGGTGTAATGATTTCGGTAATGAACGAATCTTTCTAAATCGTCGGAATATTCCCAGCTATCCGCCGCGTCGGCGTAGAATACCACGTAATCGCCATTATCAAATTGACCGTCGTCACCCCCCAATATCTCTATGGGGATTTCAACGAATTCCGGACGAGGATCGAAATTGGAAAGAGGAAGTTCCCGCCCGCCGCCATAGAAGATTCGCACAGTCGACGGGTCAACGCTTAACGGATCGATACCAGCCGCGCTAAACTCCAGCCATCCCAGTTTATATATTCCCTCGAAGGTTAATTCGATTTTAATCCATGTCTGCGAGGAATCAAAAGCGGTGGAAGATACGCTCGCGCCCGTGACAACATTCTCTCGGGGCATAAACCAGTTTCGCCCGATATCATAATTGGCCAGCGCTTTTCTGAAAATACGGTCGAATGTCGAGCCAGGGTGACGATAGCCCGCAGTCATTTCTTCCCGGCCGCCTATAAAGTCGATTTGTAGCGTAATATTTTTCAGAACCGAAAGATCTTCGGCTTGTGGATCGTAACGGGCGGTGGGAATGGCGATTTTTACGATATTCAGACCACGGATTTCTTCTGTAACGGCGATATAAGGAGCGGCTGACGGAATTAACGGAGCGGTAGAAACGTCGAAGGCTCTCTGTAGCTCTTCCTCGCTTTCGCGAGCATAAAACGGCACAATTTGTTTGAAGGGTAACTGTTCGTATTTCGAATCGATTATCCGAATCCGAACTTCTGCCTCAGGTGGAATTGCCAAAGACACGAGTTTCACCGGGATTTCAGCCCGGCCTTCCTTACGAACCTGAGCTGTTCGAGCTATCTCCATGTTGTAAAAACGGTTACCCGAAAGGTCCAGTGCGGAGAAACCGGGCGAGGGAACATCATAAGTGATAATCGCGCCGTTAAAATCGGAACTCGATACAATTACATCATCATCGTAAACCGTTGCCGCCATAGCTGATGACGCTCCTAAAAAAGCTATGGCCGAAATCGCTAAAATCGCGGATTTTTTAACCAGAAGCCGTCGCACGAGGCCTCCCCATCATATTTAAGGCTAACTTTATTCGCCGCGGCCGTTTTCGCCAATTAAGCCGCAGGCATTTCATTCTCTCACAAAACTTTAGCCAGATACGATAGGCAAGCCCTTTCGTTGTGTTTCGACAGGCCAAAAATATGGAATTCTGAATATTTGTCAAGCATAATTTTCATTTAATCTTCGATTCCAGCATGCTTGCCGATCCCTCAGCTCTGAAGGCTTTAAAATATTCGATGGCTGTCGTTCTGGCGTTTTCGCTTATCAGCTCCTTATTTGTTTCGGGGATATCATCGATCTCTTTAAAGAACTGCTTGGTGGCGAATTTGATATCTTTCCCCGCTTCTTTTGTCCAGGTACGCATCTCTGTCATAAGATCCCGGGGCATATGACGATACGCGATATTCTGCCACTCTGTCCCGACATTCCCTTTCCTGATGCCATAATCGGCGAAACTGCCGACCAGACGTAAAGGCGTCCCGGTTATCCCATGCTGGGCGATACAAACACCGTATGATTTTATAGCTTCGTAGCACGCCTTTGTTCGTTCGAGATCGATTGAAATCTCCTCTCCTTCAAGGTAATTGCCATGCTTGGATCCGTTATTGATACCGAGAAGATCGGGGGTTATTCCCTGGGAATCGAGACTCTCGATAAAGCCTCTGGCTTCGTCTACTGTGGTAATCTCGCCTGTGGAACCGACAGATTTTATCTCGCCGACCTCGGTTTCGAGTCCGAAACCATGTTCGACAATCGGTTTGGCCATCCGGGCGGTAATCCTGATATTATCCTCATCAGGGTTAAACGACGCGTCAAGAGCGTAGCAGGTGTAACCGACCCGAAGCTGTTCGGCTATCAACTCCTCGCAAGCTTTGATATCTTCCTCTTTTGTGGTCTTCACGGTAAGATGATCGCCGTGGATTATAAACGGCCTGTCGTATCCGATTTGATCGGCGTAATCGAGCAGTACTCTAACGTAATCTTCAGGGGTCATCCCCGTATATCCGCCCTTGAGATCGGATTCAGATTTGGCCAGTTCGAAGGCTACAATAGCGTCTGTTTCCATGGCCGCTTTCATTATACCGGGGATCACATGTTTGATCCGGGTATTACAGGCCATTATGATGATTTTCTCATCGCGAATATTTTGAAATACGTCCCGGCCGTTAACAAGACAAATTTTCGATTTCGATCCCGATTTCTCTTTGATACTGTCGGGCCGGTCATCCAGTAATTTAGGGAAACTCATTCCTCCTCCTTGAACATGAATATTATCCTATATGTTCCTTATCATAATAGCCACCACGCGAATAAAGCGGCCAGAAACAGGGCAGGCAGAAAATTGCCGACCCGGATTTTGGCTACGCCCAGAATGTTGAATCCGATACCGAGAATCAGGATTCCCCCTGTGGCGCTTAGTTCGTTTAAAACCGGCGCGGTAATGAAATCCCCCATGGCCATTCCCAGGTATGTCAAAGCGCCCTGGAAAATCAATACCGTGAGGGCCGAAAAAATCACGCCGACACCCATCGAGGCTGTCAGCGCCACCGCCGCCGCGCCATCCATGACAGACTTAATATAAATAAGATCGGCGGTACCCGCGTAACCGTCTTCCAGCGACCCCACAATCGTCATAGGGCCTACGCAGAAAAGCAATGAAGCTGTCACGAAACCCAATACAAAGGTCCCCGACGTTGAACCGACTTTGACCTTCAATCGCTCCCCCATACGCTCCAGCCATTCCTCTATCCCCACAACCTGGCCTAAAATCCCTCCCAGTATCAAGGAACCGACTACGAGTAAGAGTTCCCGGGTCTCCAGGGCCATCTTCGTACCGATAATAATAGTCGAAAGACCCAATCCTGAAAGGATAATCTTCCTGATCTTCTCGGACAGTTTAGCGCCGATCAAAAGCCCCAACCCCGACCCTATGAGCACGGTGAACGTGTTTATTAAGTAACCCCGTAAATACATCAAGATTCTCACTTAAGGGATTTCATTGCCATCCGCAAGCGATTTAAACCGCTGCTAACTCATTTACTTGATTTCAGGGTGGAGCTCCAGGATCCTGTCTTTGGCCATCTTTGCCCGATCCTTGATTTTCTCATCCGCCGCGGACACAAGCAAACCGTCTAAAAATGGAAGGCTTGCCGGTTCGGCTAAATAAAAAATCAGATTCAGATAGGCCATTCTCTCCACCAGCAAATCGTTTTCCCCGCTTCTCTCTTTAATATCGGCAATTTTGAGCTGATCTATCGCCCATCGATAGGCTCTTTTATGATCGAGTATGGCGAAAAAAATCGCCTTTTGAGGACCGTCGGGAAAATCGCGCAACCATTGCTTGGCGGGGGGATACCCGTAATATGCCAGGGCGGCGGCAACCTCGCCGCGCAATATTGAATCCTTCGAATCGATCATCGGATCCAGGACTCTGATAACATCGAGCCGATCGCCATAAGTCGCCTCTTCGATATCGTCGAAAACGCCCTCAGCGATAAACTTATCGTAATCGTTTACATATTCCACGGCCGGAACCCAGAGACAGCGAAGAAGGTCGATCAGATCCTGACGATCTCCGTTTTTTTCATGTTTTTCAATACGCTCCAAAACCTCGCCAATAGTGTGATCGCGTTCCGCGACCGCCGTTACCGATAAACCTATTGTCACAAAACTAAATATCATAAACGACGTGATTAGAATTCGTTTCATTACCGCTCGCTTTCTTCCAGACTCTTCAAGAAGCGGTTTATTCCCCTCTTCAACTGAGACCTGTTGCCGTTATTCTCGATAACATAATCTGCCATGGCTGCTTTTCGCCGCTGATGGATCTGAGATCCTATTCTGCTTACAGCCTCTTTTCGAGTCAAGCCGGAGTCTAAAAGTCTTTGAATCCGGGTTTCCCTCATGGCGGTAATAACCAGGATAGTATCGAACCACTTCTCTATACCCCACTCAAAAATCAAAGCCGCGTCGACAACAACCAGGCCGCGTTTCTTCCTCGATTTCGTTTTTTTAATTTCCGACTTCAAAATCCTCAATAGATTCGGATGAATTATCGCGTTTAGCTTTTTCATGGCCAGAGGATCGCCGAACACGAGGCGGCCAAGTTTCCGCCTATCGAGGATACCATCATCGGTCTGAATCGAATCTCCGAATACTCGAGTAAGTTTTCTTAATGTCGATGGGTATCTTCTGATAACCTGCCGACCGGCCTCATCGCCGGAGATAATAACCGCGCCTTTCGCGCGAAGGTATTCGGCCGCCAGCGATTTCCCCGCGCCCGGCGCGCCTGTCAAGCCTATAGTATTCAAACTCCCCTACTCTCTAAGCAGACTTTTATTGTATTGGCGCAATGTTTACCGATCTTCCATCCAAATAGTATGGCGGATTTCATTCCTATGTTATGAAATGCTCCTGACCGCCCAACAGGATAAATCCCTCCAATATTTGAAATTTCGGAAAGTAACCTTGTAAGGATTTTTCGATAATATAGAGCGTAAACCGGGTGACTATCGGGGATTTTTATTATGGTTGAAGCTAGAAGTTCTTCATCTTGAATAGCGTCCAGTTGTTCCAGCCCCTCGATGGTCCTGGCCACGACAGTACTATCGTCGGGAAGTTTCTTACTTTCATTATATGATATCTCGGCACAAATTCCGAATTTCTCTTCATCGACTTTGCCAAAATCGTTGAAGTAGAATCTCTGAAAAATGATATCCGAATCAGCGCTGTATTCGAAGAGGTAGTCCCGCTTCTTAAAATTCGCCCTTTTGAAAACTAGAATTACGATCGCGGTTGAAACGTATTGGAGATCTTCTGGCCAATCGATTTTCAAAATCGAAGTTAAATCCCGCAACATACCTGTCCAGATAATATTTCGGCAGGGATAAGTTTCGCCTGTGGTAAGTTCTATACCTTCGAGTTTTCCTCGTTCGATCATGAAATTACTAATAACCGTATTATATTTTATCGACGCTCCTGATTCTTTTAAACTCGATTCGAGATAATCCGAAATCTGCCCTGTGCCTCGCTCTGGGAAAATGACGAAATTATTATGCCCGAATACGAACCCTTTCAGCCATCGTGATTTCGCTTTGATTTTATCAATCGTTCTTATTCGCCGGATTTCTTTTTCTTCGGAAAATTTGTTGAATTCATCTCTCACGTCGCCTAAACCCCACCAGTCATCGTGAATTGCTGTTCCATGAAATCCGGGGAGCTTTTTCTCTATATATCCTCTAAAGAATTCATCGTACAACCATCGACTGTATTGATTTATCAATTTATTCTCAAGATTGCTCGAATGTCTTTTTTGTTTTAGAAACGAGCCAAAAATCGCTTTTTTCAATTCGACCGGATACCGGAGAAAATTCCGCAATTCCGGAATATTAGAAATTTTTCCATTCCGAATATTCAGCGCGGAATTTACCCTGCGCTCCAAAGCCCCCGGCATCGCTTCTATGATTAACTGCCTTAATATCGAATCTGAGTGCCGGTACAACAAATGCACTCCCATGTCGAAATACAATCCTTCTAAAGGATATGAACGAGCCAGACCTCCGGCAATCCCGCTCTTTTCTATAATCAGCGGCTTAATTCCTTCTTCGGCAAGAGATACCCCCGCGGACAGGCCGCAAAAACCGGCGCCGGTTATAACAACATCATGGTTCAAAATATTATCCTATTATTCACAATTCCATCATTTTGGTCAGTTTTTCTAATGCGCCTCCAGCCAGTTATCTCCCACGCCGACATCGGCCTTAACAGGTACCTTAAGCTTCACCGCCCCTTCCATCTCCCGTTTCACGATCTCCGTCAATGAATCGAGTTCGTTTATATACGCGTCGAAAACAAGCTCGTCATGAACCTGAAGGATCATTTTCGACTTCATACCTTTCATAGAATCCGAGATTCTTATCATGGCGATCTTGATCATATCGGCCGCGGTTCCCTGTATCGGAGTGTTGATAGCGGTACGTTCGGCGAATTGTCTCGCCTGCGCCGATTTCGCCGTAATATCGGGCAGATACCGTCGACGATTAAACAAGGTGGCGACATAACCGTTATCGCGGGCGAATTGTTTGATATTCTCCATATATTTTTTGATGCCGGGATAACGTTCGAAATAGATATCGATAAAATCCTTCGACTCGCCGAATGATAGCTCGGTTTGCTGGGACAGGCCGAAAGCCGAAACCCCATAAATTATAGCGAAATTAGCTGTTTTGGCGGATCGACGCTGTTCATCGGTAACCTCCTCCAGGGAGATACCGTAAACCTCCGCCGCGGTTCTTCTATGAATATCCTCGCCCGATTCGAATGACTCGATCATGGTTTGATCATTTGCGAAATGAGCCATAATGCGAAGCTCGATCTGCGAGTAATCGGCCGAGAGTATGCGATGATCCCCGTCGGCGGGTATAAACGCCCTCCGTATCCGTCTCCCCTCGGGAGTGCGAATCGGGATATTTTGCAGATTGGGATCCGATGACGATAATCGTCCGGTAGCGGCTATTGTCTGATTGAAACTGGTATGCACCCTCGACGATTCCGGATCGAGCAGTTCGGGGATAGCGTCGATATATGTCGATTTCAATTTCATAAGCTGACGATATTCCAGAACCAGCCTCGGTACCGGATGGATTTCGGCGAGTTTCTCAAGGACATCCACCGACGTCGACCTGGCGCCTCCTTTGGCGGTACGCTTGCTCGATTTCAAATAAAGCTTATCGAATAAGATCCGGGCCAACTGCTGAGGTGAATTGATATTGAACCGTTCCGCCGCTTCGGTGTAGATTTCATTTTCAATTTTCGACAGCTTCGCGCCGTAATCCTCGGATAATCCCGACAAACAATCGGTATCAATCCTTACCCCCGCCTCCTCCATATCCCCGAGTACCGGGATAAGGGGCATTTCGATCTCGTGAAGAAGTTTGTCCAAGTCGAGTTTCTTGATTTCAGGCTCCAAGACATTTTTCAGCCGCAGGGTAAAATCGGCGTCCTCGCAGGCATACGGCGAAGCCGAGCCGATATCCACGGCGGCGAAACTTATCTGCTTTTTGCCGGTCCCGATCAAATCGCTTATGGGGGTCATTTTATAATTGAGCTTCTCCAGGGCCATGCTGTCGAGGCTAAATCCCCTACTCCCCGGCTTAAGCAGGTAGGCGGCTATCATTGTGTCGAAATACGACACGCCGATATCTATACCGTGATTTTTAAATACCTGTCGATCATATTTCAAATTCTGGCCGATAATTTTAATATCTGATCGAAACAGTTTCTCGAATCTGTTGAGGACGTCGTTCAGGGGCAGGTTATCCCCGATCTCATGCCCCACAGGAATATAATATGCGGCAGCCTCTTGGAACGAAAACGAGATTCCGACCAATCTCGCCCGAAGTGCGTTTATCGATGTCGTCTCGGTATCGATAGCGATCTCGCCGATCTTTTCGGCCTCCGATAATAGATCATCCAGCTGAGACAAGCCGGATACCGTATTGTAATCGGCCGTTATCGTCCCGGGCTTCGAGCCGGATAGAGACTCGGCTTCTTCCGACGCGTATTTCTCCGCGAGAGTTTTAAATTCCAGCCGTTGGAACAATTCCGCCAACCGTTGGTTATCCGGCTCCCGCACCTTTAGATTTTCCGGTTCGAAATCCACCGGGCAATCGAGACGGATCGTAACCAGGACGCGGGAGAGCTCGGCAAGCTCCCTGTTCTCCGCGAGCGTCCTGGCGATTTTCCCCTTGCGCTTAACAGGGCCATCGCTCAAAACTGTTTCGAAATCCCCGAACTCCTCGATGAGAGATATCGCCGTTTTCGGCCCGACACCCTGAACCCCCGGGATATTATCCGAAGAATCCCCCATCAGCGCGAGCATATCGATTACCCTATCCGGGGGCACCCCGAATTTCTCTTTTACCCCTTCAGGGTCTATAATTGAAAAATCTTTCGGATGGAGGATCTTAACCTTGTCGGTAACGAGCTGATAGAAATCCTTATCGCCGGTAAACATTAAAACATCGATACCGGCCTCCGACGCTTTCACGGAGAGTGTCCCGATAAGATCATCCGCTTCGTAACCGTCCATCCTGATCGTCGGAATATTGAAAGCCTCGATCGCCCGGTCTATCCAGGGAAACTGCTCGATCAGCTCGTCAGGCGTTTTAGCCCGAGTCGATTTATATTCCGAGTAAAGATCGTGCCTGAAAGTGGGGGCCGGGGTATCGAAAACCACCGCGAGGTAATCGGGTTGATACTCACGGACAATTTTATTCAGGGAGTTGATAAATCCGAATACGGCGCCGGTGCTTTCGCCCCTCGAGTTTATCAGGGGATTCCTGATAAGGGCGAAATAGCTTCGATAAGCCACCCCCGAACCGTCTATGAGAATCAGCGTACTCATCTATAAAGATCGTTTTCGATTATATACCGTTCCACCGATGGATGAAGGAGGCCGGTAATATTCTCTCCCCCCCGGACTTTTTCTCTTATCATGGTCGATGATATATCCACCGGCTCCATATCGAAATAACGCACTTTCGAAACGAATCTTCCTTCCGGAACGAAGCCGGGTCTGTTAACCGCGGCAACCGTAACAGCCTCGAAAATTTCTTCGGGGTGATACCATTCTTCCATTTCCAGGACGTTATCGACGCCCAGGAGAAAACAGAAATCGACGTCAGGAGATTGTTCCTTCAATCCGCGAATGGTATCGATCGTGTATGACGGGCCCTCGCGACGATACTCTATATCGGAAATGACGAACTCCTCTCGCCCCTCCAATGAGAGTTTCAGCATATCGAATCGATGATCCTTCGAGGAAATCATCTTCGTGTTTTTATGAGGAGGTATATTGGCCGGTATAAATATTACCCGGTTTAATTCCAACTCCCGTATCGCCGCCTCGGCCAGCGCGATATGTCCGTAATGCGGCGGATCGAACGTCCCACCAAGTATTCCGGACAACAATCAGCCTCCGTTTTCGCCCGCTTGCAGATTCTCTATATGTTTCCTGGCTTTTTTAGATAATTCGTGATCCGGGAAAGCTATAACGAAATTTTGAAATGTCTCGAGGGCGTCCGATTTTCGCTCCAGTTTCATCAACGCTTCGCCCGAATAATACAAAGCCATCCTTGCCCACTCGCTTTCAGGATAATTATCCCTGACCTGGCCGAAATATATTAGCGCCGGTTCGAAATCATGCGTTTTCAAATAAAGTTCGCCGTTTTTGAACATCTTCTTGGCAAGCTTATCATTCATTTCACCGAGCCTCGCCCGGGCTTCCTCAACCAGTGAACTCTCTGGATAGCGATTAATAAACATGGTGAATTCATCGATAGCCAGATAGGTCTCCGCCGGGTCGCGGGAGTAGTCGGGCGACTGCTCGTAATGACACATCCCCAGGTGATATTGCGAGTCGTCAGCGAGGGGAGATACCGGATAAGCCATGAGCAGTCTTCTGAATTCGCCGACCGCTTCGGGATATCTCTCCATGTTATAATGTGACATCGCCAGGTAATACTGAGCGGAGTCTATAAAAGGCTGTCCCGGAAAGCTGAAAATTAATCTCTGCAATTCCGTCTGGGCTTTAAAATACTTACCCTTACCATACAATTCCATGGACTTCTCATACATTTCCCGAGGGTCTTGTTGTTCCTTTAACGCTCCCCTGGAACAGGACATTGCCATGACAGTCAATAACGACATAACACTCATGTAGTAAAGTTCTCGTTTCATCATTACCTCATCTATTAGCGAAAAACAGGTAAACTAATCCTCCCACGGCGGTTGTTACCACAACGGGCTCGACAATTTTGGACCAGTAAGAGCCCGGCGCTTTCGGCGAAAGTTCTGAAATATCGGGGCTTTTTACCAGCTTTCCCGATTCGGGCTCGATTTCATCCGAATAATCAAAGGATATATCTTCAGTCCTTAGAATCTCGCCATCATCGGCTTTTAATATCGTTATTTTCACTCGGGCATCAAGGACTCTTTTTATCATCGGCTTACGTAAAAATCCCCTGGACTCCCCTTTCTCGTATCCGAATTCGAAACCGAGAATAACAAAACCCAAAACCGTCGACGATCCTCCCGCCTCGGAAAGAACCGATATTCCCATTGATGACATAGCCTCTACCAACCCGCTATAAACAGGACGTTCTATTCCGTGAAGCGCCGGAATCAGGTGAATATCGGAAATATTATCGAAGAGATCTGATTTCAGCGCGGTTTCGCGAACCGCCGCGGTCACGACCTGTTCATTCGTGAGAACTGATCTTTTATCCTGCGCTATCGAACAGGCGGTAAGAATAAACACTAAAGCTATAGCAAGGCTATGATTTCCCGGATTCAATATCTCTCCTTCAGTTCCTGGTAGGTTTTTTCGACTTTTTCATAATACCTGTCGGGAGGGGCCGCCCTGAAAAACAGGTACTCCCTGGTGACCGTTTCCCCGAGGTTATACGCGATTACCGCCTGTTTTATCTCGCCGAATTTATAAATAAGCTCGAAAAGATACGCTATTCCCACTTTCACGTTGAATACCGGGTTTCTCAAGCCGTTATCCGACGGCCAATCGATACGCCATTTCCAGGCCACCGCTCTGCCTATCGACGGTTTTATCTGCATCAATCCTACAGCGCCTTTATGCGAAAGCTGATTTCTCTTAAATGAACTCTCGGTTATGATCATGGATAAGACTAAAAGAGGGTCGATCCCGAACTTGTCGCAATCGTCGTAAATGACCTCGGCCATCATCACCGTTTCTTCGGGAGTGAAGCCGATCTGATAACCCTCTATTATCTCGAGTATCTCGAGTTTACTCTCGAGCTGCTCGATCCGGCTATTCTGGTCGGAAATGACTACCGATTGTTGAAAATACAGCCAGACCAGGCAGATAATAGCCACAAGCTGTACCGAATAGAGCCCCAAAAAGGCAAGCCCTATGGGACGTGAAATGACTATCGCCGAATTACCGCCTATCTTATTCGCCATAGCCGATTCGATCCTTACGCCGGAGATCCATACAGATCATACGCGTCCGATCTCTCAAAAATCACATTCACAAAATCACCCGCGCTGCCTTTACAATTTTCCACGACCACCTGTCCGTCAACTTCGGGAGCCTGAAACCAGGCCCTTCCATATACCCTGCCGTCCGACCCGGTCTCGTGCAACAGAACTCTTTCCTTTAGCCCGACCCGGTTTTTCAAGACTTCCCCGGAAATCTTATTTTGTAAGTCCAATAGAGTCAAGTATCTTTCCTCTATAACAGCATCCTCGAGCCGTCCCGGCAGACGTTCGGCCATAGTGCCGTCCTCTACCGAATATTTGAAGATTCCCACATTATCTATACGCGTCGTCTCGCAAAAATCGAGAAGTTCGCCGAATTCCTCATCGGTTTCGCTTGGGAAACCGACAATAAAAGTGGTTCTCAAAGCAATCCCCGGGATTTTCGATCTTAAATTATCTACTACGGATTCAACGCGGAGGCGGTCGGTTTTCCTGTTCATTAATCCAAGCAGGCGATCGTTAATATGCTGGAGGGGAAGATCTATATACTTTACCATCCTCTCATTGGCCGCAATCGCGGCTATGGTGTCGTCGGTGATATGCGCCGGATGAGCGTACATTAAGCGAATCCATTCACACCCATCGATACCGCTCAAAAGTTCGAATAACTCCGGCAAGCCCGATTTCCCTGCGAAATCCTTTCCATACGAGGTCGTATCCTGCCCGATCAAGACGATCTCTTTGATCCCTTCCCGGCATAGATATTTTGCCTCGGCGATTATTTCGTCGGATCGTCTGCTCACAAAAGAACCCTTGATATGCGGAATGGCGCAATATGAGCAGAAGTTATCGCAGCCCTCGGAGATTTTCACATACCCATACGGCACCGACGGTTTTATCCGCTTGATGATTTCATTCGGTTTTCGAAGATCCCATCCCGCTTTCCGGAGCATGGGCAGAAGACGATCGTGCTCTTTCGAGGGAAGAAATATATCGACCTCGTCTAATGATTTTTTAAGATTATACCGGGCTGGAAGACATCCGCACATAACCAGTACCGAACCGTTTTTACGCCCGGCATGAAGCTCGAATACGGTATCCAGGGTCTCGATTTTAGCGTCGTTAATAAACCCGCAGCTGTTTACGAGGATCAGGTCGGCGGTTTGAAGATCATCGGTGCTCTTCATGCCGGAGGATACCAGATCCACTTCGAGCGCTTCCGAATCGATCTGATTTTTCGAACATCCAAGCGTAACCAGATAATATGTCTTCGAATCGTCTAACATCTCCTACCCGTTCTGCTCCACCGCGGCGGCACAATATAAACAACTCGAACCGAAAAACATATAGCTAAAATGGAACACCCGGCTATTCGGTCAGATCGATAAAATCGTAATCATCCGGGATATTCAAGAAAAACAGATGATATTTTCGGGGACGTTTCAGCTTTTCGCCCGTGATCGACAGGGTAACCAGATCCCCTTTGCTATCGGTATACTCTATCGTCTTGATTCGCTTTTTCTTATCTATAGTCAGCCTCAGATTCGATGGCTTAACACCCTCTTTCCCCAGAAGGAAAAATGTAGTCTGTGAACCGTCTTTCGAAAAACCGTCAAGATCGTAATTCTCTTTCCAACTCAATATGAAATCCGCGGGCATGGCGATACCGGTCATGTTTTTCTTATGCAGTTGTTTATGACGCGCCGACATCACCCAGAGGGTATCGCCGAGACCTATAATCTTCTCATCATCCCCGATAAGGGAAAAAGTATCGGGCGGCGAATAAAAATATTCGAGAATGGCGGTATCGGCCTCATCGAATATCTCCGAATAGACAACCGATTGGATTTGCCACTGAATACCCTCGGCCGACAGGTATTTCTCCGATGTATCCGTCAGAAGATCGTCGCTGGAGGAGTTAATAAGCGCCGCGATAATAAGCAGATACGAAATCATGCTTTATGATCGTCCGTTTCGAGGTAAGCCTCGTCTACCAGTACCTCGCGAGCCTTGCTGCCGTCGTACGGTCCCACGATTCCCGAATGCTCCAATTGATCGATCAAGCGGGCGGCGCGTTGATACCCCACGCCCAGCCTTCTCTGCAACAGGGAGACAGATCCCTGTTTATGACGAATTACAAGCTCCACTGCCTCTTTATAAAGCGGGTCGGACGCCGGATCGAAACCGGGTACCGACTCTTTCGAGCTTTTTTCGAATATCTCTATAGGTTTGGTTCTGAATTCCTGTTCGCAAATAAACTCCACGACTTTCTCCGTTTCGTCGCGGGAGATAAAAGCGCCGTGAATTCGCGCCGGCTCCGGCATTCCCGGCTTGGAAAACAGCATATCGCCGCTTCCCAGGAGCTTTTCAGCGCCGTTGGCGTCGAGTATAGTGCGGGAATCGACTTTAGTGGCGGTCTGGAACGCTATCCTCGTCGAAAAATTGGCCTTGATGAGACCGGTGATGACATCAACCGACGGTCTCTGTGTAGCCAGAATCAGGTGAATCCCCACCGCTCGGGCCATCTGGGCAAGGCGGGTGATCAGCGATTCCACCCGGTTCAGCCCGCTGATCATCAAATCCGCTAGTTCGTCAACGACGATTATCAGGTAAGGGATCTTCTCCTTCGAGGCTCTATTATAATCCGCGATATTTCTGACACCGGCCCTGGCCAGGATTCGGTAACGTTCTTCCATTTCCAATACCGCGTCTCCCAGGAATCGTTCGGCATCCCTCATCTCCGTGATAACAGGTTTTTCCATGTGGGGCAAACCATTGTAAACCGATAATTCCAGCCTTTTGGGATCTATGAAAATAAATCTGACCTCATCGGGATGAAACCTGAATATGAGACTCGTGATTAACACGTTAAGACAGACGGATTTTCCGGAACCGGTTGAACCGGCTATTAGAAGATGGGGCATTTTGGCCAGATCGACCACGTATGGCTCGCCGCTTATGGTCTTTCCCAGGGCTAACGGCAATATCCCGACAGGCTGTTCGAACGCCCCGGAGGATACGATCTCTTTTATGAAAATTCCCCGGCGTATTCTATTCGGGATTTCAACACCGACCGCCGGTTTGCCCGGTATGGGAGCCACTATTCTTATTCTATCGGCCTGCATGGCCAGAGCGAGATCGTCAGCAAGATTTACTATCTGCGAGACTTTAATACCGCTGGCCGGCTTAAATTCGAACCTGGTTATAATCGGACCGGGGAAAATATTGACAGTATCAGCCTCTATCTCCACAGCGAAGGTGGACAGGGTCTTGCGAAGAGCGTCAGCTGTTTGTTTGTAGGCGTGTTCATCCGGAATCGGCTGATCGGCCGGCGGATCATCGAGAAGGTCCAGAGTCGGAAGCTGATATTCTCCTTTTTTAAACTTCCGGCGAGCCATTTTAGCAGGCGAGAAATCGTCTCCGGTTTCAGCATCATAATTGTCCGATTCGTCCTCCGGCTTTTCGATAAGATCCTGATGCATCTCCTCAGCGGCTTTTCGTCTCCTGGACTTGCCTTTTCTCCTCATCAGAACGAGATTGGAGAATAATCCCCTTTTTCTCTCCGGTTCAGAGGCCTCATCGACTATTTTCGTTTTCGTTTTTTTCAAAGACCGGATCTTCATTGAAACGAAATAGAAAACGCCTGTGAGGAAAGATAACGTTTTGCCCACGAGGTTTTTAAACGCCGACGGTATGATTAACGCCAACCCCATAATAACCAGGGATATAATTAACGTATAGGAGAAGAATGTCCCGAAAAGAGTCAACATTGCTTTGGCGATGTAATGACCTGCCGCACCACCGAACGTTACTCCGAGATCGCCGAAGGTCTCTCGTCCATGTTGCAGTGACGTCAAAGTCATTAAACCAAGAATAAATCCCATCGAGATAAGGCTCCATTTTCGCGGGGTGGAACCTGGCCATCCGAAAAAGCGGTTAACGCCCCAGCCGACGAGCAAAATCGGCACAATTATCGAACAATACCCGAATGCCATATACAGAAAATAAGATATTAGCGCTCCTACTACTCCGCCGCGGTTATTAAGATCCGAGAATAGCGAGCTATATTCGCCCTGATCGAGAGCGATGCTGATCTTGGAGTGGTCTCCGGCAAAATCGTAGGTGATCAGGCTTATAAGCAAAAGCAAGGCCAGCGCCGCGAGAAGCAAGCCGAGGATTTTGTCTCGCTTTTCCTTTTCAAGCTCTTTCAATAATCTCATATCGAAAATCTATCACTGTCTGAGGTAAGTGTCAATAGTTTACACCATCAATCGAGATTGTACAAAACGTTAAATGCCCAGTAATACGGCGATCCCGCGTATCTCCCGAAAAGGTAAGATGATGCCGTGCTATGGGATTCATTAATCCCCTCGCCGGCGCTTAAATTCTTAAGATAAGTCCAGTAAAAATACGATATAGCCTGATCGGGCACTTCCCACAACGTTCTCACTTCACCTTTGTAACCGTCCCGTGCGGCCCATAATGATTTCAATCGCATACGGTCAGGCCCGGAGTTATCAGGCGTCACATCGATTATCAGATAACCGTTATCAGGGCGATATCCATCCGCGTCGAAAAACCGTATCGAGTTCTCATCGCCGGCGCATCCTCCCGCGGCTTCCACCACCCTGTTGACAATACCCAGCGCCAGAGACACATCCTTCTCGGCGAAACAGGCGGAGAGTTTAACACCCTTTTCGACCGGGAACCGCGTCGGGAGAAACATGGAGAAAACCACGTTATAAGATTCGCCGATAAAATCAGCGTCGGGTCTTTTCAACGCCGCGAACGGGAACCCTGTCAGGATACCGTCGGGTATTATCAGAATCTCCTCCTTTTCCTCCATTAACTCCTCGAAAGAACCGACGAGACTATCATACCAGAATTCAAGCGTCGAATCGGATTTGGCGGCATTTCTAATTGTCTCCGGCAATTTAGCCAACGATTCTTTCAATTCACCGACCCCTCTCTCGACAATATTATACGCTATTGTGTCCGAATCGATATAAAATGAAATCGTTTTTCCGGAAAGCAGATAATACCTCAACGCGCATTGAGTTGCCGACATCCTATCCCGAAGATCCATGACAGACCCCGGCGCCATCCCCCACAATCGGCTATAACGATGGTCGCGCTGGATGAAATCCTCAACCAAATTCTTGTAATTTCCGTTATTTATACCGCTATTTGCCAAAAGGGTATCGATAAATTCCCTTTCTGCCGCGTCGAAATTGCCATATGACATATGCAGGGCGGCAGTACTGCTTAAAACCATCCGCTCGAGATAATCGACAGCCCCGATAATATTCTCACCATCTAATTCCATTTCGGCCAACGCCGCGTATAGCTTGTCCGACGAGATATCGAGATGATATTCGTTTTTTATGTAAGCCGGTTCGGGCGGATAAGAACGATACAGGGAATCGGATATTGCCAGATATATATCCCGGGTACTGCCATCGGATAATTCGGCCATGGCGAAGGCGGATCGCCATTTAAGAATTCTCGACGATTTCGTGTCATCGGAGAGCATGATTCGGTGATGATATCCCATACTCTTGCCGGTATTCCCCGCGACGGCTTTTAATCCAGCCATGCGGTAAGCGCAGAGATCATAAAGAAAAGTACTTCTGTTTAAATTCATAATCTCCAAAAAGAGGCTATCAGCCGATTCGCCTGTTTTGTTCAGCGATGATGTCAGCTTATACAATCGCGTTCCGGGATATCCCGATACCGAATCCCTGGACATAAACTCCAGCGCCAGGGAATAACGTTCGGCGGCCTTACGGAAATCCCCCTTAGCGTAGAACAGGTCGCCTAAATTCTCCTGCGCGCTCGATATCAGCCTGTAATTTCCAACCGGCCCGATGATATCAACCGCCCTGATGGCGTCGCTGTAAGCGCTATCTATTTCGCCTTTGCGCCGGTAGATTTTAGCGGATAAAATGAGAGCGTCGGGATTAACAGGATTCGCGGTGAGAATCTCATCTATTAATATTCTCGCGTCCGTTAACAAATTCGATTCGAAATAATTTTCGGCCAGGTTGTAGCGGCTTATTTCCGCGTATTCATAATCCCCCATATCCTCGAAATAATCCAAAGATCTCGCTAAGGCGACTCTTCCTTCGAGATACCTTTCTGTTCGATTGTATTGTCTTCCCAATGACAGCAGAACATCGTATTCCCAGTACTCGGAGCCATTTTCCCAAAACAGAGATAACGATGTCTCGAGGTTCTCCAATGCCGCTGAATTATCGCCCTTTTCTATTTGCACCTTCGCCAGCGCGTAGAGCGCCTCGGCGAGGATTATCGAATCGTCCATATCCTCGGATTTCATTATGGATTCCCGCGCGTAATATTCGCCTCTTTCAAATTCCCCGAGCACGCGGTAATCATCCGCCAGATGCAGATACGATTCGGCCACCATGGAGGGGTCGTCGAGCAGACCCGCTATGGTCAGGATTTCGTTTGACGCTTTCAGCGATAGATCTATCTTCCCGGCGTCCCGGGCGATATCCCGGTATTCCTGCCACCGGTAAATCCTCTCATCGAGATCGTTACCCGCCCTCTCGATACGAACAGCCTGGGCGGATAAAGCCTCATTATATTTACCCGTTCTGGAAATTTCCTCGACCATTTTACGAGAAAGGCGGTCGGTCTCCATCCGGGACACTCCCGCTTCCGGAGCCAGTTTTTCGGCTTTAGAGTAGAATTCGAAAGCGCTATCAAAATCGCCTTTAAGTGAAACAGAATCGCCGGCGGTTACCATCCGCCTGAACCACATTTGAGAAATTTTTTGTCTGTTCTTAAAATCCCAACCGTTATGGCCGTAATAATTGATAAATTCAGAGTCGTTGTTATCGTCGCGAACCGATCTTCTGGACGCGGCAAACGCTTCTATGGATCGCGCCTGTTTGTAGGCTAAAAATTCCCGGATAAAATCAGCGCGAGTTTTCGGTTCCAACGATCCGTCTAACGATATCAATGCTTTAAAGCCGCCGTCGAGAATAGTCCTGATTATCGCCCAACGCGACGACCGATCATTTATAGAGGGAAAGTCCGTGACAATCACGCCGAACGATTGAAGTGAAAACTCGAATAGTTCATGGACACGCAGTTTTGCCGTCTCTTCGCCTATCGACATACCGTCGTAATTCCAGTATGACATCAGCGGATTATCGGCATCGTACTTTAATTTACCGTCAAGTATAAACCAGCCGTATTTCATTTTATAATCGTTCTGATAAAGCGAGCCGGGAGATATCGTATCCGCCGATATTGCGGGCAGATCGAAATTATTAAAAATCGAACCGTCGAGCCGTAAAACTGCCGCACCCTCGAGTTTCGATGGACTATCGTCTATGTTTCCGTATGATTCCTCGAGGGAGTAACATTCCTTAACAGCCAATCGAGGATATTTATCGGTAATCTCTTTCGATACAGCATAAGAGGATTTATCGCCTATAGCTATCACGGCGACCTTCTTTCCCTTAAGAGCGCTATCAAGATCGGCGCCGCGAAAATCGGTTTTATTATCAAGTGAAACGGCCTTTATACCCTCTGAATCCGCTACCCACAGCAGCGATTTACCGTGGGAAGTATATGGTATGATACAAGCCTCATCCGGGGGAATATTCTCAACTAACAGTCGAAGGGATGATCTGCCTACAAACAATATCGGAATTAAAGACGGATTTTCTCTTTTAATCTTCTCCTTTAACGAAAGCAGCCTCGATCGGACAGAAGAAAGATCGCCGCGGATTCTTTTCAGTTCGACCTGCCCGCTGGTTCCTAACGCCAGGTACTTTCGTTCTTTGGCTTTTAAGGTTACAAAATTCTCATGGTATTTCTTAGCCTGGCGTATATACGCTTTTTGAAGATCGTCGCCGAAAATCTCAGGCGATAGTAAATTCCTTTTTATCGCCAACGATACCGCTTTGGATCTCTCCAGGTATTCAACCGATCCAAGCGTATCACCCGATTCCCAGGCGCTATTTACGGCGGAGTTATATAAATCTTCCGCCAGTCTCCACTCGCCTGCCTTTAGTTGGCCTGACGGCATAGATTCGAAAGACCGTAACGCCGTCTCAATAGAATTAACAGCCTCGCCGCCCTTCGATGTAAGCGCTTCGATTCCGGAAAATCGAGTATAAACAACCTCCGATTCGGATAATCGGACCTCTTGTCGCGCCCTTGATATCGCCGTATTATAGCCATCCATATCCCCGAGCAGGTACGATACCAAAGCCTCGTTTAAGGAGAGTGTCGCCGATAATTTCGAGTTATCCCCGAACGCCACATCAGAAATACCGTCACGGAAAAGAGTACGTCCGGCTTCCAACAGACCTCTCATATCAGTCGCCAGATCGTCAAGCTTATCGAGCATGCGTTCCAAGTTTTCGGTTCGATTTATCTCCGCGTTTCCCAAATCGATTAAAGCGCTGGCAATCCGGTTCATTCCCAGAATGTTGCTTAAAGCCGCTTTCGATTGCCTATCCCCCGGCAATAGCCGATCATAAAGATCAGCCGCCTTTTCCCCGACGACCGATATCCAATTCCCATCCTCCATTATTCGCCTATCGGAATAGACGGCGACGGTGAGGTTTAGAATGTAATTATAAGCGATCCCATACAACTCCTGCTTCATGGCCAGCTCAAACGCTTCGGCAAACGCGGAGGCGGCCGAATCGACATACCCAATCGCGAAATACTCGAGGCCGAGCTCATTGTAGATCCCCGCGGCGATATCGATCTCGCCCCCTCTTTTTAAAATAGCGAGCTTTCTTTTATAGGTCTCCGATTTATCCCGGTCGAAATAGGCGATTGATGTCAACCATGCCCTGTCGGCGGCCTCGGAGAAACCGTATGGATATACCGAATTGCCGTAAATAATAGGCCCGAAACTGATTATCGGTATTTCCAATCCCAGAGGTTTGAAAACGATTTTCAGACGATCCTCGAATAACCTTCCTCTATCCTCCGCCTTATTCAGCGTTTCCAGAGCTAACACGGCCGATGATGCCGCGGCGTCGTAATTACCATACTGGTAAAAACTCGATGCTTCCGCTTTGAGCAGATTGGCGGCGGCCAGAAACTCATCGCTGGATAAATAATATGGCAGCGCGGTTTTATAATATTCGACCGCTTTTAAATAGTTGCCCAGAAGTTGATTAATAAGCCCGAGCTTGCCTGCCAGGACCGCTTGTCGGGCGGCGTTTCCTTGTTCTACGGCGTCACTATATAATCGCGAATAGCTGTTTCGAGCCGACATAAGGCTGTCGATTTGAAATCCCGCTTCGCCTGATTCGGCGAAGAAATAGTTTTTCAGATCGCCGGTCGCTATGGTCGAATCGAGTTCGAGCGCTTTTTTATAATTTTCAAATGCCGATTTATATTGCCCGAGACCAAAATACGCCCCGGCCAGGTTTAATTGAAAACCGGACGATAGATATTCATCTCCCTCCACGAGATCCAGGCCGGCCAGAGAGAGATCTACCGCCTCTTCATACAGGTCGGAATATCCGCCGGAGATTTTCTCGAGAGCGCAATCGACATAGCCTAATGAGAGATAAGGAAGGAGATATCGGTAATCGAGCTCCATGGCTCTTTTAAGCGCTTTCCTGGCATTACGCAGCGATGAGATTTTCGCATCGTTCTCAAATTCAATTATATACCGCAGAGCTTTAAAATATTCCTTTTTGCTTTCTGACGTCAAAATCGATCCGGCTGTTTTCCAATCGTCATCATTCCCGAATTCGCCAACGGCTTTGGCCAATCCCCATATGGCGAAGTGATTGTTTATGTCAACGTTAACAGCTTCACGGAAAAATCCGTCCGCTCTCTTCGGATCATGGGATAAAACCTCATATCCCCGGGCCGTGAGCAGATTCGCTTTTTTCCGGGCAAATCGCGATTTTGACGATAACGATTTCACCGAATACAGGTACGTCCCGGCGGAATCGTAAAACGCTCCCGCGGTCATATGATCCTTGCTTCTAAAATAAATATCGCCCAGTCTCTCGAAAATCTCGAACCGGGTTCGCGGATTATCACCGCAATAATCCAGCGCCTTTTCATACTTCCACTCGGCTTGATCATAGCGATTTGATTCCTCAAATCGTCGGCCCTGTTCCAGCGAAAAAGCCGCCACGAGTTCGTCGTAATCGGGATAAATCGAACTGAGATTATCCAGCGTAACGATCGCTATTTCGCTGTCGAGATGTCGGGTCAAGGCCAAAAATTCGCCTATCACCGAATCGGACAGTTCCGGTAGATCCTCAAACCTGTCTAAGTAATCTACATATAGCGGGGCGATATCGGCCAAATCCCCTTTGAAAGAGGCGGCGACATTGCGCAACCGCCACATCTCCAACCGCGAGATGAAATCGTCATGTCCGGTAAAAAGCAACATACCCTCTGTTATAAAGGAATTGCTGTCGTCGAGACGCTCTGCCGCGTGTGACAACCTGATGCCGGTTAAATAAGCCTCTTTAATAATCTCTAGCGACGATTTATCGTTTTGGATAATACTCCTGATCTCATTCTCCGCGAGATCCCAGGCGATTTGGCTCTCAACGGACAGCTTATCATAAAAGCGGATACCGATAGCGCTTAGAGACGCCTTCAATCGAAAATCAGGATCATCGTTCTCCCCGGCCGATTTCAGGATCTTAATAGCAAGTTCGCTCATCCCCAAGGCCAGGTAGTAATCGATAGCTTTCCAGAGATATCGTCCGCAGGAATCCGGATAATAATCATAAGCCGCCGCGCACACAGCGGCCGTCTTCAGAGTGTCAAAATATGATAACGTTGATCGTATCATCGAATCGCACAGGGAGGCCTGAAATATCGCGTCGGAAAATTTAGCCGTTATCCCCGATGACGACAGCAAGAAGATATCGTTTTCGGATACCGCGTATATCGAGCCATCGGAAGATACGGCCGGTTCGCCGAAATGAAATCCGGGGTAGAGTAAATGGGTTTTATTTGCGGAAGTCAACGATACCGAGACAAGCTCCGACCGGTCGTTTCGGTTAACCAGGCCATCGAGATTCCAATCGGTAAAATGGCTGGCGAATATAATCGCGTTACCATTGGATGAAAAAACGGGATTTGAGATCAGTCCTTCTCCGGTATCGATCAATTCGACTGTCTTGCCGCTCATATCGTAAATCGCCAAGCCGGCCGATCCCGACGAACCGCTTTCGAGATCGACAAACGCTAATTTATCTCCGGAGGGCGAAAACGACGGGTCAAGCCCTAATGGCCCCTGGCTTATCTCTTTGGATTTTAAATCGAAAAATGAAATCCCGGGTCTTCCATTATCGTCGTGGACAAAGGCGACGGTTCTGCCGTCGGGTGACACCGACGGGCTATCGTAATATCCCTCTCCCCCGATGATTTTTCTCGGCGGCCCTCCGTCTATGTCTATCCAGAATATCTCGCCGAGGGCGTTATCAAGGGTGGAAACGAAAAGTATTTTATCGTTATTTATGAAACACCCGGCGTACTCCGACGACGAGTAATCTGTTACCCTCCGCCTGCTTCGGTCTTTAAGATCGGCGATCCAGATATTCTCATCGCCGTCCTCATCCGACGTAAAAGCGATATACCGTCCACCGGGCGAAACGGCGGGATCGAAATTGGAGCCGAATAACCCGCTCACCGGCATAGGAGTATTTACACCGTCAGCCGACACGATCCGAACCGCGAAAATCAATACCGCGCCGATTATGATCGAGAATCGAATCATTTTACTTTCTTGCCCAATTGCCCTCTTGATCCTCCACCCATGTCCCGGTGGGAGATGATTTAATCATAATCCCGGCGAAATTCTCTCTTATCGACGGCAAAGATTCCTCGGGATCATCTCCTGAAACTACCGCGTAAAATTCCCAGATCACCGCCCTGTCGGTATTCTCCGCCGCCACGATTCTATTTATCTCTTCATTCCCGGATAGTGAATCGGGTATCACAACCAGGAAACCGTTGGCTCTCTCTCCTAACAATCCGTTTCTCTTGAACTGATCGATATGATCCCGTATCGTCTGACGTCTTATCTGCGCGAGGATTAGCCGTCTTTTCCCATCGCTGTCAACATAGGCGGAATCCCCGCTTTCGAAATACGATGAAACATCATAAGCGAAATCCTTGGACCAGACAGCCGTCAGCGAGGCAGGGTCGTCGGTAATAAGTTTGTTGGTACCCAGCAGTTGCTTTTCCAACGATGTCATTTCCGACGTGACAATCACGGGCGGAGGCTTGATCGTGCATCCTGTAAAAGCGATCGACGTCAAGAAAGGTAATAGTATTCTATATCTCATCGATTTTCCTCCGTTCCGGACAGGATAACATCGAGGGGAATCCGCCCGTAACTTATGGGCATTGGAATCCGCATCAATGGTATCAGGTTGGCGTAAAAGGGCTGGCTCATATATAATCCCGGGTATAAAGAGTTGTGCTTAATCTCGACAATCAACTCTTTCGGCTTATAGCTGACATCAATAAATCCGAAGAGCTTTTTGTTGAGAAGAGATCTGGTTTGAGCTACCCCGGGGTTCTGATTTTCCGGATCGATAAAATCCAATATTCGATCTATGACCTCAGGCCCCATGCGGGAAATATGAAATCTGCCTTCGATATCATAATCCTCCCCCGGAGCCATAATCCCTCTACCCCGGAAATAAGCCGCCGACGTTAGATTCGCTTTATTGGCATGAGGGCCGAAACCGTAAACAAGCTGGTTAAAATCGAGATTCGCTGTTTCCAGGGAAAGACTGTATTCGATATTCTCGTAGTCCGGGTATTCTCTCAAAATATTCACGTCTGTAAAGTCGAGGCGCGTACTTCCCGCGAGATCGCCTCCGAGAAACTCGCCGGATATCGATGGAATATCGAGGATTCCATCTCCGAACAACAGATCGATTTCCATATTCGTCGACGCTATATCGCCGAACGCGATTATCTCCGCTCCGACCGTCCCGTATCCCGATCTTTTCGCCGCCCGCTTATTTCTTCTATAGGTTGATTTGTTTATTGCCGCTTTACCGGTTTTTTTTATGAATAACGAATCGTCTAAGTTTATTTTACCGGAATACGGAATATCGCCGTTTAACCCGCCGCAATAGAAATCATTTATTCCCATCAGCGCGACATCGTTCAACTTCATAGAGCCGGCGAATTCCAGTATCTCTCCCAATTGTTTGACGGCAACCTCGGTAACGACATTTCCCTTCATCGATATCAAGCTGTTTAAAGCGACCGGATCTTCGGATTTAAAATCTATCCTGAGATTGAAATCGAAATAATCGACACCGTCGGCAACTCCGAGTTCACCATGAGCGGTAACCGTAGTGTTAAGCGACGGTATCTCCGCGGTGAATGATGTCACCTTCCAGACAGAATCCGTTTCCGATACTATCTCCCCCTGGAATCTAACATCCGAAAAAGGCAGATCGGAATATTCCTCCGCGTACAACTCACCGATATCGCCGCGAAAAACCACAGCCGTACCCTCCGGAGCGATTTCAATCTCGGATACGCTCACCAGTTGAAAAAGCAGGCCGCGAAAATCCTCTACCAGCAGATCGGTGGGTCGTACCGATAGATCGATTCTACCTTTCAACGCTATGCTGTCCGTAAGGCTGGTAAGACGTCCGGTAAGGTTACTCATGCCCGAAATATCTATATCGCCGATAGCGCGGGCCAATGATGACGGGAAATAGGATGGCAAAAGCGAGTTATCGACTTTCATATCGTATGAAATCACGAGACTATCCTCGCTGCCCTTGCCTAACGGATATTCCAATTTCCCATTACCGGTTATTAATGGCCCGATTGTATAGTCGATTGTTGTTATGACGTTTTCGCCGCTGAGAATGGTCACCGAGTTTATCGCCAGCCCCTGATCGCCGAGGCGTAGCGTATCCTCTAAAGCGATAACGGTAACATTTTCAGCATCCGCGCGAAGCGCGACAGATATCGAATCAAGAACTCCGCCGATATCAACCGTCAAATCAAGAAGCCCGAAAACGGTAGTGTCAGCCTGACCTTTTCCCCCCGATGATACCTGGGCGAGGTTCATATCCGATACCAGCAGCTCTCCGGAAACCCTGGAGTTCTCGCTGAAAGCAGAGAGATCGAGTTGCCCGCCCAGAAAATCGGCTATCCCCGAAGTTATGTTCAAGCTGTAGTCGGATTCGCTCACCTCCGCTTCAACCGCCGACGATATCCCCTTAAGCCTCACGGTGGAACCATCGGGCGAGATAGCGATAAGAGAATCGATCGTAATGGAACTTCCGAATATTATTTGTCCCATATCCCCGTCGGAAAATACCTGGCCGTTAATACCCCCGATTTTAAGTTCCTCGCCGAACTCAAGCCCCAGATCGAATATATCAAGAGTAAAATCGTACATCACTCCCGATGGCGTATAAAGCAACCGTCCTTCGCTCAATAGAATATCGCCGGTGGGTTTCAAGGGTATTTTCATTCGATTAGCCAGATCCGCGAAATCCGCGACCTGCCATACCGTCCCTGAGCAGTCCAAATCCAATTTCAGCCTCGGGGATAATTCGATATCCCCCTTGAAATTGATAATCTGACGGTCGTTCAAAGAAAATCCGATGGAATCGATAACTATATCCCGCGATTCGGGGTTTATCGTGGCCAGCCCGAAAACCTCGACATCCCCCAAAATATATTCTTCAGGGAAAGCGATTTTCAAATCCTCGAGATTAATACCGATCCTCTGTCTGGAGAACACCGAATCCGAAAAAGACCCGACGGCCGAAAATACGAAATTACTGTACGCGCTTAACTGATCGGAAACGTAATGAATCTGTCCCGAATCGGTATAGATATTGTATGTGAAGGAATAATCGTCTATTCCGCTTACATTGATATCCGCTAATTTCAGGTTCAGCCTAAAATCGATTTCCGGACCAGATATTTTAAAATCGTCGAGAGTGAAACTATCCACGATAACGTTCAAAGGCAGCGCGATGAGATCGTCGGTCCCCTCTTCAGTGGCGACAGTCGAATCGAAAACAGGAATCATCGCATAGTCAATAAAACCGCCCGCGATTGAAATCTCTCTAAAGCGGACCTTTTTTGATATTATCTCCCAGGGATCTAAATCAGCGTATATTCGATCTATTCGAAGCCAGGCGGAATCCGCGTTTTCCGGGTAAAACGAAATTTGCCCCAAACGCAGGCTCATCCATCCGGCGGTTTCAAGTTCTCCGATTGTAACGCGGCTTTCTAATCCCGCGCTCATACTATTCTCCATAATAGATTTAAGGCGGGAATCGCTGTAATAAAACCGCAATCCCAATACCGCCAAAGCGGAAATCATGACGATTCCCGCCGTCAGAATACCGGCTATTCTCAATACCTTACGCATAAAGAAATCTTATCTAATTATAATCGAGGTTGTCCACAAAAAAAGACCCCGCTTCTGCGAGGTCTCGAATTTAAATTGATGTCAACCTAATTTAAAGCTTCTTTTAAAGATTTCCCCGCCTTAAACTTGGGTACATTCGCCGCCTTGATCTGGATCGGCTCGCCGGTCTGAGGATTACGCCCGGTACGAGCGGCGCGCTTGGAAACGTCAAAAGTGCCAAAACCGACAAAACCGACTTTGTTTCCGTCCTTCAGACTCTTGGTAATATTGTCGAACATCGATTTCATCGCCTTACCGGCCTGCGCTTTGGTTATCTCCGCTTCCTCCGCCATCACCTCGATTAATTGATCTTTCGTCATTTTTTCTCCATCGTTAAAAGGTTTTTCGATCTCTTTAATTGTAATTTTCTATTACAGCATGCTATAATTGTCAAACTGTTTTTGGAGAGATTAATCTTCTAATCGAAGATCCCTGGCTTAAAAGCCCCTGACACCACCTTCGGATTTTTCAAGCTTTATATCCGGCAACGACTTAATGTTGATTCTTATATAGTATCCCGCTATGGGGCCCGACGGTACCCAGATGAATTTTCCTTCCCAACAATGCATATCGCGGGTTAATTCCAATCTCTGCGACGACGATCTCTTCTCCTTGATATCATAATGGGATCTGTAAAATATCGTCCATTTCTCCGTCGGCTGTAACCCGAGCGTAAAGTCCAGCCATTGTGTTTTCACCGTTGTCGGCGAAACGCGAGAAATTCTATATCTGTAAGACAGATTATAATTCAACCCGACACCGCCGGTTTCCGTATCGGAAACTCGTTCCCGGCTTAGATTATCGCCGGGAAATCCTTTTCCTCCCCGTCGATCTCCCAAACCGCCGCCCGCCGCGGATCCGACCTTGCCGTTAACGGACGCGCTGAACGTGGAACCAACCAGCCTCGGATTGGCAAGCTCGCGTCGAGTATCATCGAAATTATAAAACGAGTAAGTCGAATTATAATCGAGACTAATATGGGGAACCGCGCCTGTCCTCAACGACGCCCTCAGATCGCCTATTTTCTTCTCTTCCTTCACAAAATCGTAACTTCCGCTAAAATTCAAGTTAAATAGATCTAGTTTTTTCTCGCTTTCCCCCGAAATATATTTACTCTGAAATAGATTTCCGAGGGAATACGATATCGATTTCGATCTTTTCGAAGTCGTCCCCGCGCCCGTATAGCTGCGATATTCCTCGTTTTTCTCAATCTCCGGAGTAAACCTATAACTGATCGAGGGAGTGGCCACATGACGTAAACCGGTTATCCCGAGAATGTTCGGATAGACGGTTCCATAGATACTCGTATTGGACGCCACGCTGAGATTATATGTAGATCTTGTAAACACCCTGTCGGTCTCGAGCCCCAGGCTGTCAACAAGTCGATTCCATTCCACATGATAAACCGTATGGGTAAAATTGACCCCGGGAGTAACGGTGAGGAAACCAAGCAGCTTCTGGGGGCTTCTTATAGAGGATGACGTATGAATCGTCTGGAAATCTTTCCAGTAAAAACTGCTGTCGGGGTTTTTAATTCGCCTTTTAAAATTAACCGCGCTTGTGTTTAAAGAAAGACTTATCGAATTATAAAATCGTTTCTCAGGCTCCTCGACCTCTTCCCACGGTTTCACCCGCTCCTTTTTTCTCGCTTTTATAGGATCCGGGAATAGCTGAAACGATGGCAGGGTGAAAGATATCGACGGCAAACGCATCTGCTTGATATCCGTATCGAGGTTCCAGCTTTGATCGGCGGAAATCCTCAGCGACGATGACTCCCAGCGCTTGGTAAAATTCGCGTTGGCCTTAACGGTACGATCGAGACGATCATACTGATCGTAAACGTTATCCTCTATAAAGCTTTTGCTCGAGACAAAACTGCCGGAACCCCTGATATCAGTCGTGCTGCTGATTTCATGGAAGTGATTGAAATTTATCATCCAACTGTTGTTGACGGACTTATTGTAATTGCTCCAGCCCGTCTGCCTCGAGTATCTCAATCCCACGCCGCCATTAAGCCGGTAGAGAAGATTGTAATTCACGCGGGTGTTAAAAATAGTTTTCACGTTCTCGTAGAAATCGAGGCTGGACTCGAGGTCCCAATAATCCGACGCCGCCCAATAATAACCGAGATTCCTGATGAACCTTTCGCCCCTCTCGAAATTCCCGATCTCGAATGTGAGAAATCCCGAGTGACGCCCTTTTCTCACCGGAAATACATAATACGGAAGCGCGAATACCGGAAGCTCCCCGATATATAAGATTACCGGCTTAGCGATTACCTTATCCTTGCCGACCATTTTCATCCGATCGCTGTAAAAATGATAATGGGTATCCTCTTCTTTATCGCACGAGGTATAATTCCCCGATGTCACAAACAGAACGTCCTCGGAAACCTGACGGATCTTTTCCCCGACATAATAACCGTTCTCGAACCTCGTGCGGGCCATTTCAACCTGTCCCTTTTTCGTGTCGAGATTATACGTCATCCGACGGCCGGTGAGCTTTTCAACCCCCTGAAGTAAAACGGGAAGCTCTGTTTCCTCTCCGGTCGAATCGGATTTCAATCCCTCGGCGACGAGGATTCGGGTGTTTATCTTATATCGGATATCGCCGGCTTCGAGATTCATATCCTGGTAACGAAGCTCCGCGTTACGGTAGATCTTGATTTCGGAATCCTCGAAATTATAGTCTATTTCGCCGCCGAAATAACGTGTGGTGTCATAATACGGTTCTTCCTCCCCCGGTTCGAACTTCGGCTCGACATATTCTCCCCGCGCCCCGCCGGAGATAAAAACTTTTCTGATATAACCGTTCTCGAAATGAAGGGTGATAGAATCCCCGGACGCCGTATTGACTCCGCGCGTAAGAGTATCGCTGATAGCCGGGGTGTATACCGAAACGGCATTGTCTCGCATCACCGCTTTTTGAATCTTATCGTCTTTAAAAAACGCTTCAAGTTCTTTGCCGGTGAGTTCGGCGGTTGTGAAATCGTCAAGAAGAGTATCCGGCCGTGTTTTATAAAAGGCGCCGGCATTGCCCATCGCCAGCAAACGGTCTATGTTTTTGTCCCTGGTGAATATGAAAATGGAATCGCCTGTTAAACGATTATCCTCGAAATAGACAACCGGGTCATCGAGCAATACGGCCCCCTCCGGTTCCAGCTTAAAACGGGCACTGCCGCCTGTGGCCGTCATATCCTTTCGTTTAATGGAGACCGAATCGTAAGCGACCCCCTCCTTACTTTCAGCAAAGTATTCCATCCAACGAGCCCTGATTTCCATTTTAGATGAATCGTCATGCGGATGAAGGATCAGTACTGGATTTCCCATAGCCTCTAATTGACGATTCTGACGATAGTATTCGGCTTCCTCGCACCGAAGGATTATATCTTCGGCGCTGTCTTCCATCGTTACGCCATTCCTGGCCGATATGCGCTTATCCCTCCGATAATAAGTCATGGTACCCGCAGTAATCTTTCGTTCTTCGTCGACAACGACCACCGAATCGATAAAATTCACAAGCCCCGTCTTGCGATACCAGGTCGCTCTCTGACTGTAAAGATTTAGCCCCTCGTGGCTCAAACGCACGTTTCCGACGAGGTTGATAATATCGCCCTCCTTCGAGCTTAATAGCTGATCGGCATGCTCGAGCTTCAACGGCTTATTATCATCGCCGGCGGCAGCGGTTTTGACAAATGACATTACACACACCAGGGCAAATATCGCGAGGCTTGCCTTCATGCCCTCTTTTACGACAGAATACACCATTTTCTCCATCGGTTTATATTTAATTTACGCTTTTTTAGCAATGGGAAAGAAAACTAAAAAAATTCGTTGGCGTAATTCCCGATACCCGGGATCTGAATCCGAAGGTTACCAAAAAAAAGCCGCCGAAAATTCAATCGGCGGCTTTTTTTACTTTTGCTAAATCTTTTTAAGGATCGGTTGACGATCCTCGCTAACGCAATAACGTCATCATCTTTACCTGTTGGGTATCTCCGATCCGAAGCTTATACAGGTAAACTCCGCTGGCTACGTCGTTACCGCCGTTATCCGAGCCATCCCATTCTATCCTATGTTCGCCTGCTTCAAGTATAGTCGATACAAGCGTATTAACCTCTCTGCCCAGCAGATCGTAGACTGTAAGATTAACCTCTCCCTTTTGAGCGATGGAGAAGGATATGCTTGTGGACGGGTTGAACGGATTCGGATAATTCTGACGCAGGCTGAACGACCCCGGTAATGTTTCGCGGCGATCATCGGTTTCCGTGGGATTCCAGGCGAAGGCTATATCATCGATAAAAACGCCGTCGCGACGACCGGAACCGTCGGTCGTAATATGGAATCTGAGCCGGACGTCGGATTGCCCGGAGAACTCGTCGAGACTGACATTGTACTGCGTGAAATTCTCCTCCGCCCCGGTTATACCGTCGCCTGCCTGAATCCAATTCTCGCCGCCGTCGGTCGAAGCCTCGACATAGAGATAATCGCGATCAGACTGCAAATGCCCCATGAAGTAAAACGACATCGATGAGGCGCCGCCCGAGAGATCGAGGGAGAACGTCGATTCGAGCCAGCTATCGGAATTGTCGTAGTAATACTCGTTGGGGGAATCCGAAACGCAAACGTTTCCGGTATTGGCGTCTTTGGCGGTCACGCCCCACAAGTTATTGGTACCGCCGGTCTTCCAGTATAGTAAACCGTCCTCGAACGAATCCTCGAGCGAGTTGATTCCAGGAACAACCGTATAAGGATGAAGCGTTCCGCCGAGAGGATGAAAGGCGTTGACACCGTCGCCATCCTCGGTCATGAAATAATACTGGAATTCGGAACCCGATAAATCCGGAATCTCCCCGTTGAAGAGATCTCCCGAACCGCTCATGGCAATCTCGGTAAAGTCTCCGCTGGCGCCCTCACGGTAATAGAGGAATGCGTCGGTTATCGAAGAGCCGCTTATGGAAATCGCGACTGGAATAGATTCGCCCGGAATTACGTTTATCACCGCGTCATGATCGATGATAACATCGCCCTCGGGATGGTAATTTAGAGCCCGTCCGATATCGACTATCCCCCAGCCGTAATAGTTATCGGGATCGCCAGCGTTATCGGCGGTCATCATCAGCGCTTCCCTGACCATCATGGGAGTCCAGTTCGGATGCGCCGATAACAGCACTCCACAGGCGCCGCCTATTAATGGTGTCGAAAGGGATGTACCGCTCGCGGACGTGTATCCGTGGATATCATTCGGATTCACACAGACTGTATAAACGCCCTGAGCGCAAACCTCGGGCTTGATACGGCCGTCGGATGTCGGTCCTAAAGAGGAGAAGCTGGCCAAGTTGCCATTGGCATTGACCGCGCCGCAAGCTATCACCGAATCACCGTCTGCGGGTGCGATAAGCGAACCGGAGCCCCGATTTCCTGAATTCCCCTGGGCTGTAGCGACTGCAATACCGTTGTAGGCCGCAAGATCGGCGGCGATTGTAACGATAGTGGTATTACCGTCCATATCTTCGTAAGTATAATCTTCATCCGGATCATCGAAACCGTAACGGTAACCAAGTGAGGCGGAAATTACCGACGCTCCTATCGAATCAGCCCATAAGGCCGCCGCCGCCCAGTTGTCCTCCTCGATATGATGCTCCGTTGGCACATATTCCGTTTTAGCCAGAACAAAACTCGCCATATATGACGGTCCGTATAGATGGCCGGAAGCCTCGCCGCCAAGGGTGGACCAAGTTAAAGTCCCGTGCCCCGGTTGTCCATATTCATCTTGTTCGGGATCGTAATCGGTGTTATCGTCGCCATTTACAAAATCGTATTCGGCAAGCAATCGTCCCGAATCGAGTATATTTTGAAAAGCGTCGTGCCCCCTCTTATACCCGGTATCCATCATGCAGATTATAACTCCCTGCCCTCTGAAACCGAGTTCATGAGCTACTATAACATTTATCTGATCGAGCTGTCCATATGACGGGCCGTAATCGAGGGAAACCATGGTCAATTCGGGAGGAATCGGCGAGATACCATAGGGAAAATTGGTTTTCGAAGTCGCGACCTTCCTAATATAGCGCACAAAATCGAGAGACGATATCACCTCGATCTGCGACGGTGAAGCGTCAACCGTAACCGCGTTGAACCATCTCAATATGTGTCGGATTTTCGCTCCCGACGCCGCGATATCATCCACATACCGCGAATTGACCGGCAGATCGAGGAAATCTACCATATTGTCGATGCCTCGAGCGACCGCTCTTCTCTTGCGGGAAGCCTCGGTCAGAAAAGCCTCGGCCCGTAAGAGCTCTTCGTTGTAGATATCGTTAGAGAATATCCCTTTATCGGTGAAAAATACCCAGACCGGCGTCTGAGAATTCTCAGTAAGATCGGATATTAATCGTTGAAGCTTTCCGTCAATAACATCGGCCTGCTTCTCCGCGACCAACCGATGAGGTCCAGGCCAGGCGGCAGGATTTTCAGCCAACGCGCTAATTGACCGGGAGAATAAAGCGATGAAAACTAAGAACAGAATTTGTTTTTTCATTCCTCCTCCAGGGATCTAAATATTCATTTGAATCTGCCTCAAGTTAACAATCGAGGAGGAAAATGTCAACCGGATTTCACCGTTACCGCCCGATGTGCCCTTTGCCCATCCGATCGATATCGGAATATCTTTTATCCTCGAACTTAATCACGATATCCGGGTCGAACGGCGGAGATTCCAGCAATCCCGATATGGCCTGGTTTTCTTGCCTGGGGATCCAGCTTGTTTTAAAAAGTACTTTGGATTTATATCCCATTACGGCGTTATAGGACGTTCGCAGCCCTTTCGATAGCGATTTATGATGATTGAGCTGGTAAATAACAACCGCGGCATCAGATAAAATCTCGAATTCAAATCCCCTGAAGCTTTTCGAATTATTGTGGATGAATCTCAATAAGATCAAAAGACCCTTATACTGACATTCATGGACAGTTCCTTCGAAAGTATCCTTATAAACAATTCCGAGATCCGGTATGGCGAAACCGCAAAGTCCGCTTGATGATTCCTCGCTTTTGTCTCCGGTGGTAACGCCGAAAAAGTAACAGCGAAGGGTGTCGTGATTCTTATTCTCCTTGCTCATATCGGCTTATAGAGCAAACCGTATGCCTTTATTCTCGATTATCCGGAGATTTCGCAAGCCCCTGAATGCCAGCAGGTTAGGGAAAGCGGAGGATGACGGCTTATAGCGAATTCGTCTCTTGTTAAATCACGAAATATGCAATCCTTTGCCAAAATCGGGAAAATCCTGGTACTTATTCACGCGAAATCCCGGAATGCGGCTAAAATCGAATGATGATATTAACGGCTTAACCGACCGTAATCGGCGTTAGACCTTTCCGTCACCGTCGCATAAACGGCATTTAACCAGTTTTTTCGAATTCTTATGCTCACCCGCGATATCAAGGCACTCCGCGCAGGAGGTCATTCTCGTTTTCGCGCCGAACGTCTGGCCGCGGCTCTTGTCATACGGGGTCCCCGCCGCGCAAATACCGGTAGCGTCGCAATGATCGCAATCGATCCCCAACTTTTTCTTCGGTGGAGGTGGCGGCGGAGCTGGCTCGGGAGGGGGCGGAACCACGATCTTTTTTTCGACAACCGGTTTGGTTTTTGGCTTCTTTAGCGGTTTTTTCGGGACGGTTTTCTTTTGGGCCGCTTTTTTAGGGGCCGATTTCTTTACAGCCTTTTTCGCGACCTTTTTCGCCGTCTTCTTGACAGCTGTTTTCTTTTTAGTCGTTTTCGCCTTTTTTTTGGCGGGCATAATGGCTCCTATCTTTTGTCAAATACTCTCTATTCCGCTTTCAATACGGGATTATTCAGCCAACGGCCAAATCCACGATCCCGTACATATATAAGGGAATTTCCCGAAGCTGGCAACGGATTTTTGGGTCAAGCATCCGTTTCAATAGCCGATAGAAAACATAGATTAAGATGGAGGAGCATAAGGTGGCCAAAACAACTATCGCGAAATTCACCATCCCTTTGGTGGCGATCCTCTTCGTCACGGTTTTCGCCCACGGCAATTATACCGGCTATTCCGGGGCACCCGGCTCCAACGGTTCCTGTACCAACTCCTGCCATCGTCAATACAGTTTCGTTCCCAGCGTTACGGTAACCGGATTCCCCGAAGTTTACGAACCGGAAACTGAATATACGATTATAGTCGCCCATGATTCGGGCGCCGTGATCAACCAGTTCAACGCCTCGGTTCGGATCGGTTCAAGCTCAGAATACGCCGGTGTTCTAAGCGAGGGCATTAACACCGCCATCTACGACACCCCAACCGAAACCAACGGCGTACACTGGGATTCAGCGGATATCGATTCCGGGACTTTCATCTGGACATCGCCTCCGGGCGGTACCGGGGAAGCCCGCCTCTACTGGGCCGGCTTGCAGGGAACCAGAGCTTTCGGCGCCGATACGCAAATCGTCCTGATCGCCAACGACTCGCAGCTGGATATCGAGTATCTGCCCGGAACACCGAGCAGTTTTTCGATGGCGCAGAATTATCCCAATCCATTCAACAGCGAGACGATCGTGGAGATAAGTTTGGCCGACGCCGGTAGGGTCGATTTTATTATCACCAATATTCTCGGCCAGCTCGTTTACGAGTGGCGGGAGACAATCGAACAGCCTGGTATTGTTTCCATCCGGTGGGATGGTAACAAAAGCGACGGCGCGGAATTGCCGTCGGGGATATATTTCTACCGGTTGACATCCAAAGCCGGGACTATAACCAAGAAGATGATGTTATTGCGATAAAGCTTCTAATCTCTCTGATAGGTGGGCTGTGCTCCCCCGTAGTGATACGGGGGGGCTTTTTTATGGTCTGTAATAGCAGAGCCGTAGGTCGAAAAGCTTGCCTTTTCGACATTATATAGCATCGTCGAAACCGTAAAGGTTTCGACCTACTACCTCCATATCCATAAGCTACGCAGTCAAGACCGCGGGGGTCTTGACCTACAACTTTCCTCTTACAAATTAGCGATGATATGTGTCCCGTACTGCGACGTTGAAACCTTGGTCGCGCCTTCCATCTGACGTTCCAGATCGTAGGTGACCGTCTTCTGCAGAATCGTCTTCTCCATCGCTTTCTCCACCGCGTCGCCGGCCTTCGTCCAACCGAGGTAACGAAGCATCATGACCGCCGAGAGAATCAACGATCCGGGATTGACCATATCCTTATCGGCGTACTTGGGCGCGGTGCCGTGAGTCGCCTCGAACAGCCCCACGAAATCGCCGATATTGGCGCCGGGCGCCATCCCCAGCCCGCCGACCTGCGCCGCGCAAGCGTCAGAGAGGTAATCGCCGTTGAGGTTGGGCGTGGCCACCACCTCGTACTCGTCGGTGCGGGTCAGGATCTGCTGGAACATCGAATCGGCGATCCTGTCCTTGATGATGATCTTACCCTTCGGGCATTTACCCTTGTATTTGCTCCAGAGTTCGGCCTCGGTGATGGTCTTTCTCGGGAATTCCTTTTTAGCCAGCTGATAACCCCAGTCGCGGAACGCACCCTCGGTGTATTTCATGATATTGCCCTTATGCACCAAGGTCACCGACGAGCGATTGTTATCTATAGCATGCTGGATCGCCTTGCGCACGAGACGGGTGGTCCCGGTCACCGAAATCGGTTTTATACCGATACCGGAATCGCTTCGGATCTTGGTTTTCATGGTCTTATTCAAAAACTCGATTACCTTCTTGACGTCTTTGGTTCCCTTGGCCCATTCGATTCCGGCGTAAACGTCCTCGGTGTTCTCCCTGTATATTACAATATTCATTTTCTCAGGTTGCTTTACCGGCGAGGGGACTCCCTGGAAATATCTCACGGGGCGAATGCAGGCGTAGAGATTCAACATTTGCCGCAAGGATACATTGAGCGACCTGAAACCGCCGCCGACCGGCGTGGTTAACGGGCCTTTCAAAGCCACGATATAATTTTTAATAGCGCCTAATGTATCTTTGGGAAGGACCTCGCCGTATTTCTCCTGGGCGGCTTCCCCGGCGTAGATATCGAACCAGACGATACGTTTTTTCCCGCCATATGTTTTCTCGACCGCGGCATCGACTACCCGACGGGTCGCTTTCATGATATCACGTCCGATTCCATCGCCCTCGATAACCGGAATTATCGGGTTGGATGGAACTTTTAGCTTTTTGTTAACAACACTGATCGGCTTCCCGTCCTTTGGGGGCTCAATCATCTTGAATTTCACGTTTGCCTCCTAATACAACTTCACCACTATCTATTGGAATATTTATGACTCTTTCTTAATTGACATCTCCCCGACAAATCCATCCATAAGGATATGCAGTTTTCGTTCGGCCGATTCATAGCCGTCGTCGGCATGATCGAGCTTCGGAAAAACACCGGCGCTTCTGTGATCATCGTAGTTTATCTCACCGGCAAAAATCTGCGCTGATACCCTTACCGGAATATCAGCCGGTACCCGCACGTTCGTTTCTCCGATACCCATAGATACATGCAGATTATTTTTCCCCGGAAGAAATTTGGATCCGGACAGATCGACATTCAATTCCCCGATGAATATCGAAAGATCGATATTCCCGACTTCTTCCCCGGCGAAATCGGTCTTAAGTTCACCGATGAATTTGCTCTGTTTCAAACCGTCGGAAACCCGGCCGCCGAATTTTCCCCTGTTGACGATTATATAAATCCCCAGCAGTATCAGAAGAACCGGCCATAAATCGGCTATAAACCCGCCGACACTAAACCCCTCGAAAACGGATTCCAGCAGAAATAGAACCCCCAATACGAGGAGTATCCATCCGACTGTCTTTCTTCCGCCGAAACTCATCTACTCTCCCGTCTTAGCGCGGTTTTCACGACAAAGTCTATTATTTAAAACCATGCTTACGCCCACTATCACAAGCGCGAGCGGCCACCAATCTCTGATAAAATTACCGAAATTGAAATAGATAATCTCCAATCGATCCAGAATCATCAAAGCTCCCACTATGATGAAAGCCAGCCCCCATAGTAAACCGGAATAATCGCGTCTCATTACGGGCTCCTGTCTCTCATCCGAGATTGAAATCGCCGTGCTTTTGAATATGAGCAAGCAATCCGCCGTCGTTTAAGATCGTAATCATGGTCGGCGGGAGCGGCGTGAATTCCAGTTCGTTTCCGTTGGTAATATCCTTAATAATTCCCGCCTCCAGATCGACCTCAAGCTCATCTCCGGCGCCGATTTTATCGGTATCGCAAATAAGAACCGGAAGACCGACATTGATCGAATTGCGGAAGAATATCCGGGCGAACGATTTGGCTAAAACAGCCGATATGCCGGCCAGCTTGATGATTGTCGGGGCATGTTCTCTCGATGATCCCAGACCGAAATTCTTTCCGCCAACCACAAAATCACCTTCGGACATTTTCGACGCGAACTCAGTATCGGCATCCTCGAGGACATGCTTGGCCAGTTCCGGCAAGTTGGAACGCAGGTGAAAATAACGTCCCGGGGCGATATGATCGGTGGAGATATCGTCTCCGAATTTCCAGGCTTTTCCTTTTAACAATTCAATCACCTCCTACTTCCGGCTCGGGCGTTTGGTTTTAGCGATTTTTTTCTTAGCCGTCTTGACTGTTTTCTTCGCTGTTTTCTTTACCGTTTTAGTAGCGGTTTTAGTCGTCGGTTTCTTTTTCGACGGAGTTTTTCCCTCGGGCTTCGATCTCGATTTCAAAACGTCCTTTATAGCGCGGCTCGCGTCGGAGGCGAGTTTCGAGATCGTTTTCTCGAACTCCTTAGCCGCCTTGAGCGCTTTCGGGCCGTATTCCGCCGCCGCTTTTTTGGCCAGCTTTTCGATTTTCTCCGATGCTTCTTTCGCTTTCGGAGTTACTTTGGCCACAGTATCGGCCGTTACCCGTTCCACCGTCTTCTGCGCCGAATGAGCTACCGCTTTCAATGCCTCTGTATCTAAAACCTGCTCTTTGCCGACCGATTTCAACGCCTTGGTATATTTCCTCGGATCGGCGATAACACCTTCGATAGCGGTAGCGGCAGCCGTGGCCGGGGAAGCGAGATAGATCGAGGCGTTGGGGTTGCCCATCCTGCCCTGAAAATTCCTGTTCTGAGTGGTCAGGCAAACCTCGCCGTCACCGGGAACACCGGCATGAATACCGACACACGGTCCACAACCCGGAGCGACCATAACCGCGCCGAACTCCACCAATGTCTGGTAATATCCTTTGGCCATCGTTTCCTTGAGGACATCCTCGGAACCGGGAACCGCCACAAACCTGGTATCAGGGGAAAGTTTTTTCCCTTTGACCATTTTTGCCACGATTTCCCAATCCTCGATGCGGGAATTGGTGCATGTCCCGAGAAATACCTGGTCGATTTTGATCCCGACCGCTTCGTCGATTGTATGAGTATTGTCAACCGTATGCGGATAGCTTATGATTGGCACCAGCGTGGAGACGTCGATCTCGATGACCCGCTCATAAATCGCGTCGTCATCGGCCGCTAACGGCACCCATTTATCACCGCGTCCCATCTCCTCAAGGAATCTATGAGTGGTTTCATCAGAGGCTATCAAGCCGACCTTAGCCCCGGCCTCCACCGCCATGTTGGCGAGGGTGAATCGTCCCGACATATCCATAGCCTCGACAGTCGGGCCGCAGAACTCCAGAGCCTTGTAGGTCGCGCCATCGGCGCCAATTAAGCCGATCAGATGCAGAATCAGGTCTTTGGGAAAAACGCCTGTCTTGAATTCTCCGGTTATGTAAATCTTAAATGTTTCAGGTATTCTGAACCATGTTTTTCCAAATGCCATCCCTATGCCGACATCGGTCGAACCCATGCCGGTAGCGAAACTGGCCAGCGCGCCGCCTGTGCAGGTATGGCTGTCAGCGCCGATCATCACTTCGCCGGGATTTACGTATTTTTCGTTGATAACCACATGGCAGATACCCTTGCCGACCTCTGATACCTTCGCGCCCATCTTTTTGGCGAATTGCCGAATAAACATGTGATCGTTCGACAATTCCTTGCGCGATGACGGCGCCGAATGATCCAGAAAGAAAACGACTCTTTCGGGATCGGCCAGCTTTTCGATACCCAGTTTCTCGAGCTGGCGAATAGCCAACGGCCCGGTGCCATCCTGCGCGATACAGATATCAACTTTGGCGATGGCGATCTCCCCGGCCGAAACGTCATATCCCGCATGGGCGCCAAGTATTTTTTCAGATAATGTTTTGCCCATTTACAAATCCTCCATTCGAAAAGGCCGAAGGGTTTATCGCCTACCGCGTTATGGCTTTCGATATCCCCCGCCTTTTAGTATCCCAGAATCGAAAGTGTCTCCTTGTATTTTGACGCCGATCCCTGTAACGCTTTCAGTTCATCGTCGGCAAGTTCCAGCTCGATTATCTTCTCCACACCTTTAGCTCCCAGAATGGCCGGTATTCCAATGTAGAGATCTTTGATACCGTACTGACCGGTCAGGTAAACGGAGCAGGGCGCGACTTTCTTGCGGTCGCGCAGAACAGCGTCAACCATCTCCACCGATGCCGCCGCGGGAGCGTAATAGGCAGAACCTGTTTTGAGCAGCTTCACGATTTCCCCGCCGCCGACCTTGGTCCGCTGGGAGATCGCCTCGATTTTATCTTTGGAAATCAACTCGGTGATCGGAACCCCGCCGACTGTTGTATAGCGCGGCAGGGGAACCATGGTATCGCCGTGACCGCCAAGAACCATGGCCTGAACATCTGTGGGCGAGACGCCGAGTTCCCAGGCCACAAAAGTGCGGAAACGGATCGAATCGAGTATCCCGGCCTGGCCGAAAACCCTGGTGGTATCGAAACCGGTTTTCTTCCAGCAATGATAAGTCATAATATCAAGCGGGTTGGCCACCATAATCACAATAGCGTCGGGACAATATTCTTTTATCTGTACGGCAACCGAACCGATAATCTTGGCGTTTGAATTAATCAGATCCTCGCGCGACATTCCGGGTTTCCTCGGCAGCCCGGCAGTATGCACGACTATATCCGATCCTTTCATATCGGCGAAATCGTTTGATCCTGTAATAACCGATTCATATCCCCGAATCGGGCCGGCCTGGGAAAGATCCAGAGCCTTCCCTTTTGGCATATCCTCTATGATGTCAACTATTGTAATGTCGCAGATGTTTTTTTCAGCCAGATACATCGCGGTGCATTCACCAACATGCCCCGCCCCGATAACTGTAACCTTGGGTCTCATCATTCCTCCTTCTTCATCACACCCTCACGGGCACCAGGAAACACGCGTCTTTCAAAACAGCGATCTCGCATGAACCGCCGAAACAATTCAACGCCCCACGCAAGGCATCGTTCAACGAACTTTCAGGTTCAAAATATAATTTTCTTATAACGTTGTCATCCAATTTCGTAACATATCTGATTTTTATTTTCTTAAGCCGCCTGGCGGTCTTGACAAGTTTGTGGATTCCGAACCTATTATCGTTAAAAGCCCGCTCGGAAAGAGCGTCCGCCGGGTTCGGGTAATCGCCTGCCAGATCAACGAAATGGGGCGAACCGATCCCCTCATGACAGGCGCCGACGACTATCAAAATCCCGCCATCTTTCACAGCCCTGGCCCCATGCTCCTGACCCTTCTGCAATTGATAAAGATTCGCGTCAAGAGGCGGCTCCCCGATAGCCAAAACAATATCGTATTTATCCTTTATATCAACCGAATAGACTTCCCTCGCCCTCGCGCAGGCCCGATGGAAACTCCTCTTTAAATCCCCGCAATAAAGATCCACTATATCCTTTTCTGGGGAGAGAACCAATTGTATCGAGAAAACAGGCATGGATGCCGCCATTTCAGCCGCTTCATCGAGATCGAGATGCACCGGGTTGCTTTCGAGGTTCATGCTCTCGGCAAGCTCGGATTTGGCATGGCTGTGATTGGCCGCTACAGTCTCAAACGATGCCAACCCCGGCACCAGGGATTTCCTCCCACCGGTAAATCCGGCGAAAAAATGCGGCTCCACCGAGTTTATGCAGATCACTGATTCCGCCTCGGCGAGCTTCTTATTCACCGCGACAGGGGTTCCTCTCGACGTTTTCCCGATGAAAATCATATTTTCAGTATCATGGCAATCGTGAATGAAAATCCTGCCCATAAATAGATCTCTATATTCCGCCAGAATATCGCGCAGATCATTTTCGGAGGGAGCCCGATGAGTGCCCGTAGCCACGAGAATCTCGATTTGTTCCGCGGGGATATGCCCCAGGAGGATTTTTATTATAGATGCCGACGGCACGCGGCGAGTGGCGTCGTTAATTATGATAGAGACTTTTTTATTTTGAAATACAGGCTTTGCCTTTTCCCAACTGTCCCTTATTCGGGCAATGACTTTTTCTGAAGATAAAATCGGAAAACTTTCAGCTTCGAGCAAATCGGTATTATCCGGAAATTCAATCCTCTCGACAACGCCGTTATATGGTATTTCGATCTCCATAATTTCGGATCAGGAGAAGAAAAAGGCGATCTCGGTATTGGCGGTCTCCTTGCCGTCGGACGCGTGCACCGAGTTTTTGCCTATATCAATCGCCAGATCGTAACGAATCGTCCCCGGGTGCGCCTTTTTGGGGTCGGTCGCTCCGATCAGATCCCTGATACCCGATATGGTATCACCGTCGGATTCGACAATCATCGGAACAATGGGAGCCGACGACATGAATTCGCAGAGTTCGTCGAGAAACGGACGACCCTCGTGAACAGCATAGAATTTCCTGACCTCGTCATACGATAGATGAACCATCTTCAATGCCGTTATCCTAAAACGGGCTTTTTCCAACCTGTCGATAATCTGACCGACAAGATTCCTTTTGACAGCGTCCGGTTTTATTATCAATAGCGTCCTGTTAGACATTCTCTTTAGCCTTTCGGCCCAGTTCGAACCCCACCTTACAGGCAAACTTATTCTTTTCCTCGGTTCCGTACGGCGCGCGGCCTAAGACCGCTTTTTCCAGAGAATCGCGGGAGCAGATGCCCGAAATCTCCACTATAGCCGCCAACGATATCACATTGGCCACCACAGGAGACCCGACCTCTTCGCGGGCGGCCCGGATGAACGGCAGAGAGTAGACTTGATCGGTGGGCACCTGGCGCACCCGATCAGAATCAACCACTAAAATACCATCTTCTTTTAAATTTACAAAATACTGATCGCACGATTCCTGGGTGAGACACAAAAGGAGATCAAGCTCCACGCTTTTCGGATAATAGATATCTCCATCGGACACAACCACATCTGACCTCGACGCTCCGCCCCTGGCCTCGGGGCCGTAAGACTGCGTTTGAGATACGTTTTTACCCTCGTATATACCCAACGCCTCCGCCAAAATCACACCGGCCAAAACCAATCCCTGGCCTCCCGAACCGGAAAGCCTGACATCATAACGACCGCTATCTTTCTTTACTTTCATCTATTCATCATCCGCTAAAAAATCCATGAATTTACAAAATATCAATCTTTATCACCAGGGCCGGTATCGGCAACAATCTTTTTCCTTTCCTTTTCCTGCTCTTCGTCCACAAACCCGACCCGGTCTATTATTTTCTGATATTCTTCGAGGTATTCGGGTTTTTCCACGTCGTGCAATACGCCCGTCACGAATTTGCCTTCCAGCTCCTCCGGCGACATCTTCGCCGCGGCCGCCACGGATACCGAATGTTCTTTTTGCCACATGATCATCTTCACCGCGCTGCCCTCGCGATTCAATCGTCCGTATTGCGTATGACAGTTGGAAATGACCTCGACAAGAGAGAATCCTTTTTTATCGATCGCCTGGCTCATCAAACGCGCCAATTGGGGGGCGTGATATACCGTGCCGCGGGCAATAAACGACGCTCCCGCCGCTTTGCCCAGCGTTACCGGATCGAACGACTGTTCGATCATCCCGTACGGCGCCGTGGTCCCCTTCTTCGAGAACGGCGTTGTCGGAGAATACTGCCCGCCGGTCATGCCGTAGATATAGTTATTCACCAGAATACAGGTTATATCCATATTCCTGCGAGCGGCGTGAATGAAATGATTGCCGCCTATTGCCAATAGATCACCATCGCCGGAAACCACTATGACTTTCAACCTCTGGTTGGCCATTTTCACGCCTGTGGCGAAAGCCAGCGGCCGACCGTGGGTGGTATGAAGCGTATTAAAATCGAGATAGACCGGAATCCTGGCTGTACATCCGATACCCGAAATTACGGCAACGTCGTCTTTAGGAAGCCCCAGGTTGTCGATCGCCCGGATCATGGCGCCCATGGCGATTCCGATACCGCATCCGGGGCACCAGACGTTGGGGAATTTTTTATGGTGTCTTAAGTAGTTGTGCGTAACGTTCGATTTCTGTGCCATTCTACAAACGTTCCTCTCTAAGCTTTTCGACAATCTGCTGAGGAGTTATCAATTCCCCGTCGAATCTATTCAAGCCGACGATTTTTATATGACGATCGCATAAGCGTCGAATCTCTCCGATGAGCTGCCCCTGGTTTAACTCGGGGACAATCACCAGATCGACTTTGCCTAACAATTTTTTGACAATTTTATCCGGGAACGGCCAGATTGTTCGCGGTTGAACCATGCCGACCTTGAAGCGTCTTTTGCGGGCGATCTCTACCGCCTGGCGGGCGGCCCTGGCCGCGGTTCCATAAGCGAAAATCATCACATGAGAATCTTCCATCATAACCGTTTGAACATCGGAGATATCGTCCATGTGGCGAGTGATCTTCAAGCGAAGCTTGTTGAGTTTTCGGGTGATTTCGTCGCGATTGGCGGTGGGAAAGCCATACTCGTCATGGATTAGCCCCGTGAGATGGAAACGGTATCCCTCTCCGAATGAGGCCATGGGCGAAAGGAAATCGGGGGTAATCTCAAAATGCTTGTACCATTCCGGCGGTTCCACCGGAGGCGTTACCGTTTTAATCTCGATATCGCCGGGATCGGGAAGCGTAACCACCTCCCGCATATGGCCCAAAACCTCATCGCCCAAGACAATAACCGGACTTCGATAGGTTTCGGATAGGTTGAACGCTCTGACCGTAAGATCAAAACATTCCTGCACCGACGAGGGCGCCAGGACTATCGGATTGTAATCGCCGTGAGTGCCCCATTTCGCCTGCATGGTATCGCCCTGGCCGACTTTCGTCGGCAATCCCGTGGACGGCCCTCCACGCTGAACATTTACGACCACGATGGGAACCTCCGCCATATACGCGTAGCCGAGATTTTCCTGCATCAAGGAAAAACCGGGGCCGGAGGTTGCCGTCATCGCTTTGGCGCCGGCCACCGACGCTCCTATCACCGAGGCTATGGAAGCGATTTCGTCTTCCATTTGAATAAAATGCCCGC